>JACXTT010014766.1_pt1 | contig 10192 bp, 10 predicted proteins | sample 9270951 | NCBI WGS metagenome assembly JACXTT01 (sample SAMN15532306, study PRJNA645909) | rock metagenome | isolation source: weathered quartz diorite | place: Puerto Rico | collected 2017-06-21
TCCCGCGTTAGCGCGGGCGACGATCCCGGAGGGTCAGGCCGTGCGCGGAACGAGCGCGTCCCTCCGGGCTCGTCGGCCGGCCTTTTAGGCTAGAATCCCGCGAGGGAGGCACCATGAACATCCGACCCAATCGCGTGAAGCAGAAGCTCGCCGCCGGCCAGGTCGCCACGATCGTCGCCGGCACCAACGAACCGGACCTGATCGATCAGCTCGGCACGCTCGACGTCGACGGCATCTGGCTCGAGGGCGAGCACGGGGCCGTCGACTTCGGCGAGCTCGGCAACCTGACGCGCGCCTGCGACCTCTGGGGCAAGACGTCGGTCGTGCGCGTGATGGACAACGACTACGCCACGATCTACCGCACGCTCGACCGCGGCGCCCAGGGCATCGTGGTGCCGCACGTCAACAGCCGCGCCGAGGGCGAGGCGGTCGTGGCCGCCGGCAAGTTCGCGCCGCTCGGCAAGCGCGGCATGTACACGAGCCGCCAGGGCTTCGGCGTCGACGCCTATCTGAAGACCGCCAACGACCAGAGCCTCCTGATCGTGCTCATCGAGGACATCGTCGCCGTCCGCGCGCTCGACGAGATCCTCAAGGTCGACCAGATCGACTGCTTCTTCGTGGCGCCGAGCGACCTGGCGACCTCGATGGGGCAGATCGGCAACATGGGCCATCCCGAGGTCCAGCAGACCATCGACGGCGCGATCAAGAAGATCGTCCAGTCCGGCCGCGTGGCCGGCACCCTGGTCAACGTCGGCAACGTCGAGCGCTACACGCGCCTGGGCGTGCGCGTGGTCATGACGAGCTTCTTTCCGTGGATCCAGGCGGGCGCCAAGGAGCTGATCGAGCGCGCGGCGGCGGGGGCCCGCGGCTGACGTGACCCTGGTCGAGGCGCTCGGCGTCGGCGTCGGCGACGTCGTGGCGCTGGTCGGAGGGGGCGGCAAGACGACCGTGATGTTCCGGCTGGCCCGCGAGGTCGCCGCGCAGGGAGCGCCCGCGCTCACGACGACGACGACGCACATCTTCGGCGAGCAGGTGCGGCTGGCGCCCGCGCACGTCCGCGCGGTCGACGCGACGCGCGAGACCGTGCTGGCAGCACTCGCCGTGCATCGTCACGTGCTCGTCGTCGGCGCAACCGATCCGGCCACCGGCCGCGCCGCCGGCATCCCGCTCGAGCTCTTCAGCCAGCTTCGCGCGTGGTGTCCGGGCGCGTGTTGCTTCAACGAGGCCGACGGCTCGCGCGGGCGAGGGTTCAAGGCGCCGGCCGCGCACGAGCCCGCGATTCCGCCCGAGACGACCCTGGTCGTTCCGGTCGTCGGCGCCGACGTGCTCGGCCAGCCACTGGACGCCGAGCACGCGCACCGGCCCGAGCTGGTCGGCCGGCTGACCGGCGCCGCGCCCGGCTCGCCCATCACGCCGGAGCTGGTGGCGACGGTCCTGGCCCATCCGGAGGGCGGACGCAAGAACGTGCCGGCGGGCGCCCGGGTCGTGGTCCTGATCAACAAGGTGGAGACCCTGGCCGACCGCGAGCCGGCGCGCGAGACGGCCCGGCGGCTCCTGCGCGAGCCGGCGATCGAGTCGGTGGTGCTCGGCGCCGCCCGCGAGGACGAGCCGGTGCTCGAAGTGTGCGCGCGCCGCGCGGAGACCTTTCACATCGGGAGATCGAGATGACAACCGTCCAGACCGCACTGGGGCCGATCGCCACGACCGAGCTCGGCCCGACCTTGATGCACGAGCACGTGGTCACGCGCTCGCCGGGCGTGCAGGAGAACTGGCCCCACCTCTGGGACCGCAACGGCATCCTGGACATCGCCGAGCGCAAGATGGCCGACCTCTACAGCCGCGGCATCCGGTCGATCGTGGATCTGACCACCGTCGATCTCGGGCGCGACATCGACCTGATCCTGGGCGTCGCGCGCCGCTCGCGCGTGCACATCGTGGTGGCCACCGGCGTCTGGTGGATGCCGCAGCGCTACTTCAGCGCACACGGCGTCGACGCGGTGGCCGACCTCTTCATCCGCGACATCACCCAGGGCATCGGCGGCAGCGGCGTGAAGGCCGCCATCATCAAGTGCGCCACCGACACCGCCGGCGTGACGCCGGTCATCGACAACATCCTGCGCGCCTCGGCGCGGGCCCAGAAGGCGACCGGCGTGCCGATCTCGACCCACACCTGGGCGGCAGGCCGGACGGGCGAGATGCAGCAGGCCATCTTCGCCCAGGAGGGCGTCGATCTGAGCCGCGTGATCATCGGCCACAGCGGCGACAGCGAGGACCTCGGCTACCTGCGCGGGCTGATGGAGCGGGGGAGCACGATCGGAATGGACCGCTTCGGCCTCGAGAATTTCCTGTCGACGCCCAAGCGGATCGAGGTGCTGGCGCGGCTCTGCGCCGAGGGCTATGCCGCGAAGATGGTGCTCTCGCACGACGCCAACTGCTGGTCCGACATGCTCTCGGAGGACGCCAAGCGACGGACCCGGCCGCAGTGGCACTACAATCACATCCCCGACGATATCCTCCCGGCTCTCCGCAAGGCCGGCGTCAAGGAGGACCAGATCGAGCAGATGCTCGTGCGGAACCCGCGCGCGATCTTCGAGGCGCAGAAGAAGGCGTGAAGCGCCTCGCCGCCGTCGCCGCTCTGGTCCTGGTGCTGGGCGCCCGCGAGGCGCGCGCGGAGCCGACGGGCTCGGCGCTCCCGGGGCTCGAGGCCTACGACGAGATGATGACGGCGCTGCTCAAGAAGTGGGACGTCCCGGGCGCCGGGCTTGCGGTCGCGCACAAGGACAAGCTGCTCCTGGTGCGCGGCTACGGCCTGGCCAGCAAGGAGCGCGCGACCGCCGTGGGGCCGGCGAGCCTCTTCCGCATCGGCAGCCTCTCCAAGACCATCACCGCCGTCGCCGTGCTCCAGCTCGTGCAGGTCGGACGTCTGAAGCTCGACGACAAGGTGCTGCCGATCCTCGGCGACGCGGGCCCGCGTCCCGACCACGTCGCGGACTCCCGCGTCCGCGACATCACGGTGCGCCACCTGCTGCAGCACTCGGGCGGCTTCGATCGCGAGCGCTCGGGCGACGTGGTGTTCATGCCGCGCGCGGCCGAAGCGGCCCGGCGTCAGGGCGGGCCGCTGCCGCCCGACTGCCCCACCGTCCTGCGCGACACGCTCGAGCACAAGCTCGATTTCGCGCCGGGCGAGCGGTTCGCGTACTCCAACGTCGGCTACTGTATCCTCGGGCGGGTCGTCGAGCGCGTGACCGGCTCCGCGTACGAGGCCTACGCGCGCGAGCACGTGCTGGCGCCGGCCGGCGCCGCGCGCATGAGAGTCGGCCGCACCCTGGAAGCGGCCAAAGGTGAAGTGACGTACTACGACTATCGCGGGGCGAAAGAGGTGAAGGCGATGCCGGGCCTCGGCGTGACGACGGTGCCGCAGCCCTACGGCGCCTTCGCGCTCGAGACGATGGACTCGTACGGCGGCTGGATCAGCGCGCCCATCGACTACCTGCGCTTCGTCCTCGCCATCGACGGCCGGCGCGGCGCGGCGCTCCTCGACGCCGCGACCCTGGCCGAGATGAACGCGCCCAGGCTGAAGGAATCCGAGGGCGAGGACTCGAGCGGGACCGGCGTCTACTACGGCCTGGGGATCCGGATCCGGCCGGTGAAGAACGGCGCCAACCTGTTCCACACCGGCTCGATCCCCGGCACGAGCACCCTGGGTGTCCGCACCGCCGACGGCTTCGCCTGGGTCGTCATGTTCAACAGCCGCCCGCAGGACAAGAACGGCTTCAGAGGCGACGTCGATCGCGGCCTGTGGGCCGCCAAGGGAAAGGTGAAGCAGTGGCCTCGCGGCGATCTCTTCGAGAACATCCGGTGAAACATCATGAGTGAGATCCCGATCACGCTGACCTGCGCGGACTACGCGCGCATCATGCCGCTGGCGATCGGCGAGGTGAAGCCCGCCAACATCGCGCTCACGATGATCCTGGGCAGCCGCGGTTCCTGGCCGGCGCGCGCCGAGATGCTGCGTCGCGCCGTGCAAGATCCAGCGGTCCAGGGCGGCGAGTGGTCGATGGCGCAGTACCTCTACCGCATCGACAAGGGCGACCGCCGCTACGTCGGCATCCCGGTGTTCCCGCTGCGCAACTTCACGGCGCGCGACCTCTACATCCGCCGCGGGGGGCCGATCCGGTCGGCGGCCGATCTGGCCGGCAAGCGGATCGGGATGTACAGCTACACCGCGAGCGGCTCCATCTGGTACCGGCACTTCCTGCGCTTCGTCGGGCTCGACCCTGCCGCGATCGAGTGGTGGATCGGCGACATCGACACGCCGTGGTCGGCGCCGATGGACCAGGGCCTGCCGCCCGGCGTGAAGGCGCCGGCCAAGGGCCGCTCGCTGGCGGACATGCTGGTCGCCGGCGAGCTCGAGGCCATCTACAGCCCGCCGCGCCCGGCGGCCTATCATCCAAGAACCGGGCCGATCGTGCGGCTGTTCCCGGATTTCCGCGCGGTGGAGCAGGAGTATTTCCTCAAGACCGGCGCGTTCCCGCCGCAGCACCTGATCGTGCTGCGCCGTGAGGCGTGGGAGGCCCATCGCTTCATCGCGAAGAGCCTGACCGACGCGTTCAGCGCCGCCAACGAGTGCTTCACCGCCGCGCAGAAGGGATTCCCGTACGCGACGCCGTGGCTCGAGGCCGAGCTCGAGGAGACGGTGGCCGTGATGGGCGAGGACTTCCATCCCTACGGGCTCGAGCGCAACCGGGCTCAGATCGACGCGTTCGCCGCCGAGGCGTTCCGCCTCGGGCTGACGAGCCGGCAGATCACGCCCGAGGACTACTTCGCGGACTATCTCCAGGGAGGGTGAGCGAGCCATGGCCGTCATGCTGGAATCCGGCGCGCACCGCTATGAAGTCATCGACAGCTGGGCGAAGCTGCCGCCCGGGCAGGAGTTCAACGCCGACGTCGCCGCGGTCGGCATCGACCGGCAGGATCGGGTCTACGCGTTCAATCGCGGAAAGCACCCGATGGTGGTGCTCGACCGCGACGGCAATTTCCTGCGCTCCTGGGGCGAGGGATTGTTTCCCCGCGCCCACGGCGTGCACATGGCGCCGGACGACACGCTCTGGCTGACCGACGACGGCGACCACACCGTGCGCCACTGCACGCTCGACGGCAAGGTGCTCTTGACGATCGGCGTGCCCGGCAAGCCCACGCCCTACATGAGCGGCGAGCCGTTCCATCGCTGCACGCACACCGCGCTCTCGCCCCGGGGCGATCTCTACGTGTCCGACGGCTACGGCAACGCGCGCGTGCACAAGTTCTCGCCGGACGGCAAGCTGCTCTTCTCGTGGGGTGAGCCGGGGACCGACCCGGGCCAGTTCAACATCGCCCACAACATCTGCTGCGACGCCGACGGCTGGGTCTACGTCGCCGACCGCGAGAACCATCGCGTCCAGGTCTTCGACGGCAACGGCAAGTTCGAGACACAGTGGGTCAACATGCACCGGCCCTCGGGGCTCTACATGGAGCGCGGCCCGCAGGGCCGCTTCTACGTCGGCGAGATCGGCGGCGGCATGGGCGTGAACTACGACATGCCCAACATCGGGCCGCGCGTGAGCATCTACAGCCACACGGGTGAGCTGCTGGCGCGCCTGGGCCATCGCCCCGCCGGGCTCGAGCTCGGCCAGTTCATCTCACCGCACGGGCTTGCCGTCGACTCGCGCGGCGACATCTACGTGGGCGAGGTCTCCTACACCAACTGGGGCAATCGCTACAAGGGCCAGGGGCACCCGCCGGGGCTCAGAAGCTTGCAGAAGCTCGCCAAGGTGGGTTGACGCCGGGCGGAGCCGGTCGAGAGCGCTCCGCCCGCTGGCTCAGTGCTTCTCGAGCGAGACCTGCTCCGCGTACGAGGCGCGGTAGCCCTCGTACGAGCGCGCGTACGCCGCACGGGCCGCCTCGTCCATGTCGGCTCTCGGCGCGGGCTCGAGGTCGAAGTGGCCGTACGTGTCGACGCCGCGCACGAGCATCGCCGGCGTCTTGTGCTTCACGCCCAGGTGCTCGACCGAGGTCGGCACGTAGCTGATCGCCAGGCCGATGCGGCGCCCCCGCGACTGGTTGGGCTGCGAGCGGTGCAGGCAGAGCGTGTGGTGCAGGGAGAACTCGCCGGCGCGGAGCGGCGCGTGCACCGCCGGCCTGTCGTCGACGGCGCCGACGATCGCCTGGCCCGCGCGGTTCACGCTGCCGGCCACGACGCCGGCGCGATGCGGCCGCTGGCCGCCCTGGTGGCTCCCGGGCAGGAACTCCATGCAGCCGTTCTCCGCCGTGGCGTCGGTCAGCGCGAGCCACGCCGTCACGTGCACGTACGGGCGCAGCCCGAAGTAGGTCGCGTCCTGGTGCCAGGCGGCGATCGCCGCGCTCTCGGGCTCCTTGATGAACCACGTCGAGGTATAGACCAGGATGTCCCGGCCGATCAGGTCCTCGACGGCGTCCAGGATCGCCGGATGGCGCGCGAGCGCGTGCACCCACGACAGCAGGACGTGCGTGCGTGACCGATAGCGCTCGGTCTTTTCGGAGGTGAGCGGTCCACCAACCGTCTGCTCGAACGTCTCGAGCCTTCCAAGGCAGGCGGCGGCCTCATCGTGCGTGAGCGCGGCGTTGGGCGAGAGGAACCCGTCGCGCTCGTAGCCCTCGACCTGGGCCGGCGAAAGCTTCTTCGGCATCTACTTCATCCGGTCCTTGATCTTGGCCAGGGCCGCGCGCGCGCACTCCTCGTCGAACTGCCCGCCCGGCGCCCCGCTCACGCCGATCCCGCCGATCGCGGTCTCGCCGGCCTTGATCGCGACCCCGCCCACGGCGTAGGTCACGTTGGGCAGCGGCGTCTGCGGCACGGTGGTCGGGGGATTCTTGCCCATCCGCTCGGCCACTTCCTTGGTGCTGTTCTCCTTGCGCCCCAGGGTGAGCGAGGCGGCCGAGTAGGCCTTGTAGAACGCGTTGTCGAGCGTGTGGATGGGCGCGCCGTTGCCGCGCAAGAGCGCCTGCCGCACGCCGTCGAGGTCGACGACCACCGCCGTCACCGTGTAACCCTTCTGCGCGCAGGCCGCGACCGACTCGCCCACGAGCTCGTTCGCGAGCGCGGCCGACAGCTTCTGGATGGTGACCAGGCCCGGGGCCGGAGCCTGGGCCACGGCCTCGACCGCCGCGCCGAGCATCAGCACCGCGAAGACCGCGAGAGACGCTGCGAGAGCCCGTGGCATGTCGTCCTCCTCAGTGAGGTGCGCTACTGGTTGGCGCGCATGGTAGCAGATCATCCCTCGATGCGCGGCTCGGCGTGGCGCCATCCGCCCCGGCGGGGCAGCCCGAGCGCGATGAGAATGCCGAGCGCGTTGCTGCCGGCCGAGATCAGCACCGCCGTGCGATAGCTCTGCGTCACGTCGAAGAGCCGGCCGGCGGCGATCGGCAGGACGATCGCCGCGGCGCACCAGGCGATGTAGAGCCGGCTCGCGATCCGCCCGTACAGTGCGCGGCGCCAGTAGACGGCCACCGCCGCCGCCGTGACGCCGGAGATCAACCCGTAGCCCACGCCCACCAGCGCCAGCGACAGCACCGACATGCCGGGGCCGGGCCAGAGTGTCAGCGCCACGTTGCCGGCGAGCGCTACGGCGTGAGCGCCGGCGGCCACCGTCGGGATGGTGAGCCAGTCGGCCATCCACCCGCCGCCGAGCCGCGCCGCGGCGATCGCGCCGGTGATGAACGTCGTGCCATACACGGCCAGCGCGGTGCGGCCGCCGTACGAGGCGATGATGCCGGCGGCCTGGCTCAGCACCATCAAGCCGGCGGACGCCGCCAGGAAGAAGACGAGCCAGAGCTGCCAGAACACGAGCCGCCGGCGCTCGTCGGGCTCCGTCGCGCCGGCGCTCCCGGCGGCGACGAGCGTGGCGCCCGACTGCGCGATCAGCCAGGCGCTCACCGCGCCGGTGGCGCCGAGCACGGCCGCCAGGGCCCAGAGCGCGGCGCGCACGCCGAATGCGCCGACGCACCAGCCCAAGAAGGGCGCGGCGATCATCGCGCCGGCCGGGAGCAGGCTCACGACGTAGCCGTTCGCCAGGCCGTGGCGGCGGGTCACCGCCAGGTTCACCGCCTGCTGCACCAGGATGTAGCTCGCGCCGCCGCCGGCGCCGAAGAAGACGCCGTAGCCCACGGCCAGCTGGGCCAGGCCGCCCGCCGTCGCGGCGAGCGCGATGCCCGCGGTGCTCGCGAGAGCGCAGGCCGCCACCAGCATCGGCGGCGACGCCAGCCGAGAGAGGTAGGGCACGAGGTTCATCCCGAGGCCGAATCCGGCGGCCGCGAGCGCGAAGACGAACGCGAGGTCGGCGCGGCTGAGCCCGAGCAGCGCTTCCAGCGGCTTGAGGAACACGCTGAAGGCGTAGAGGGAGCCGAACGGCAGGTTGAGCGCGGTGGCCGCTGCGACCACGCGCCACGCGCTCGGCCTGACGCTCCCCTCGCTCACGCCGAGGAAGTATAATCCCTGGGCCACGGGAGGGCCGGGATGAAGGTCGGCGTGATCTTTCCTCAGACCGAGTGCGGCACCGACGTCGGCGCCATCGCCGAGTTCGTGCGCGCCGTCGAGGCGCAGGGCTTCGACCACCTCTTCGTCGCCGACCACGTCCTGGGCGCCGATCCGCGTTTCCATTCGCACCCGTCGCTGGTCAACTACTCGCACGAGAGCGTCGTCCACGAGTCCTTGACGTTGATGGCGTACATGGCCGCGATCACGCGCCGGATCACCCTGGCCACCGGCATCCTGATCCTGCCGCAGCGGCAGACGGTGCTCGTCGCCAAGCAGGCGGCCCAGATCGACGTGCTGAGCGGCGGCCGGCTGCGCCTGGGGATCGGCGTCGGCTGGAACGCGGTCGAGTTCGAGGCGCTCAACGAAAGCTTCGAGAACCGCGGCCGGCGCAGCGCCGAGCAGGTCGAGGTCATGCGCCTTCTGTGGACGCGTGAGGTCGTCGACTTCCGGGGCGAGTTCCACCGGATCGATCACGCCGGGCTGAACCCGATGCCGATCCAGCGGCCCATTCCCGTCTGGTTCGGCGTGGGCAGTCGCGATCACGCGGTGCCGCCCGAGGCGGCGCTCCGGCGGATCGGGCGGCTCGCCGACGGCTGGAGCCCGAACTTCACGCCCGACGACCAGGGGCGCGCGCTCGTCGCGCGCGTGCACGGCTACGCGCGCGAGGCCGGTCGCGATCCCGGCACGCTGGCCCTCGAAGGGCGCATCCGCCTCGGCGGCCAGATCCCCGACGGCTGGAAGAAACAGGTCGACGCGTGGAAGGCGGTCGGCGCCACCTCGGTCATCGCCGAGCCGCGCGGGGCGGCCCTCAAGTTTCCCGAGGGACATCTCGACGTGCTGCGCCGATTCAAGGACACGGCCGTCTAGGCCCGAGTCGAGCCAGGAGGAGAGCGATGCCGTTCACCGCGTGCCTGAGCCGCAACACGCCGAAGTCATGAACGACAAGCAGACCGGCGAGACCGTCGAGCTCCTGCAGCAGCTGATCCGCAACCAGTGCGTGAACGACGGCAGCGTCGCCTCGGGGCAGGAGGCGCGCACCAGCGACACCCTGCGCGCCTACCTCGAGGGCAGCGGCCTCGACATCGACGTCTACGTGCCCGACGGCGCCCCGGGCCGCGCCAGCCTCGTGACCCGCATCGAGGGCACCGATCCGGCCGCGCCGACCCTGTGCCTGATGGGCCACACCGACGTGGTGCCGGTCACGCCCTCGCACTGGACGCGCGATCCGTTCGGCGGCGAGCTCGTGAACGGCGAGGTGTGGGGCCGCGGCGCGGTCGACATGCTGAACCTCACGGCCTCGCAGGCGGTCGCGCTCAAGACCCTGGCTCGCCGCGGATGGCGGCCGCGGGGCACCCTGGTCTACCTGGCGTGCGCGGACGAAGAAGCGGGCGGCGCGCTCGGCGCCGGCCACGTCTGCAAGAAGCACTGGGACGCGCTGCGCGCCGACTATCTGCTCACCGAGAACGGCGGCACCGTCACCGCGCACGACGGCCAGCTGAACGTCACCGTGCACGTGGGCGAGAAGGGGGTGGCCTGGCGGCGCCTCAGGGTGAAGGGCACGCCGGGCCACGGCTCGATGCCGTACGGCGCCGACAACGCGCTGATCAAGGCCGCGCACGTCGTCACGCGCCTGGCGGAGTA
>JACXTT010014767.1_pt1 | contig 10192 bp, 9 predicted proteins | sample 9270951 | NCBI WGS metagenome assembly JACXTT01 (sample SAMN15532306, study PRJNA645909) | rock metagenome | isolation source: weathered quartz diorite | place: Puerto Rico | collected 2017-06-21
CTGTTCGCCCCGCACAATCTTCCGGCCGCCCGGCGCATCGCCGAGCAGCTCGTCTCCACGCATCCCGGCGACCCCAGTGCCCATCTCCTCCCCGGGCGGATCCTCTATGCCTGGCCGGTGTCGGGGCGGTACTCTGCGCTCGCGGAATTCAAGGAGGCCGCGCGGCTCGCACCGCAGGACGCTGAGCAGCTGTACTGGCAGATTCGCGTCGGCCAATACCTCGGCAGCGACGAGGGTGAGAGGATCATCCGCGAGGCGATCCTCAGCATCTTCGTACTCGACCCCGATTACAGAGACTGCTGGTCGTTGTTCGAGCACCTCTATCACGATGCCGAGATCTGGCACCGAGCGGATGCCGCCCTTGGCCGCCATCCCGACGACCTCCTGGCGCTGGAGCGACGCGCCCGTATCGCGATCGATCTGGAGGAGCCCGCCCGGGCGGACTCGTTAGCGGCGCTGGTCCTGGCCCACCGCGGGCGGTACGTCCCTGGTTTTCTGCTGCGAGCGGAAGCCGCCTTCGACAGCGGCAAGGACCGCGAGGGATATGCGTGGTACGATTCCGCTCTGGATGCGGCTGCCCTCGATTCGACGGACGCGCTGTGGCAGCAGGTGCGGGTCATCGCATCACCGGCGGAAGTCGCACGCGCGGAGTCATTGCAGCCCCACGACCGCCGGCAATTCTTCACAACGTTCTGGGGACGGCGGGATCCCAATCTCGTCACGCTCCAAAACGAGCGCATCGCCGAATACTTCCACCGCCTCAGGGAAGCGCGCCGGATGTTTCCCTTGCTGCATCCTTCCAGTCTGTTTCACACATCCCCGGTGGCCCGGGGACTCGCGGCGTCCTACCTGACCGATACAGTCGTGGCATTGCTGCGCGCGGGCCTCGAGCCTTTGGACAGCATCTCGGTGGCCAGCGTCCTGTTGCCGGCGGCGCGGACCTCGTACGACAGCGGGCAGCATTCGACGGTCTACGCCCGCGAACACCTCAGCGGCCTCGGCCTCGTGTGGCTGCGGCACGGGCGCCCGGACGTGTGGGAACGGGACGTCGTGCCGGGACAGCTCTTCACGGCGCACGAATGGACGTATGACACGCCGCAAGGTCCGATCACCGTCGTCTTCGATGGGATCCCCGGCCCGTTCAGCAGCCGGCACGGCGACTTCATTGTCGCTCCGCCGCGCAGCGCACGCGCCGCGCGTCAACTGCTGTCGTTGCTGACGACGGACCATACGTCGCTTCCCGCCACGCTCACGGCGAGGGGGTGGAGTGCCTTCTTCCAGAACGCGGCGCTCGGGTCGACCGACCTGTACGTCCGCACAACCCCTGACTCGGCGGCGGTGGTCCTGTGGGATACAACGGGAACGCAGGTCGTCCGGGCCGCCGGTGCCGGGGTCCTCGTCGTCACTGCGCCTGCCGGTCTGTATGATCTTGGGCTCGACGTCGACTCGGCCGGGCAGGTAGGCCGCGAGCGCTCGCGGCTCGTGCTACCGCAGTTCTCGCGGACCCTGCTCTCCCTGTCGAGTCTCGCCCTCGCCGCGAGTGATAGCCTGGGCGACCGGGAGCGGACATTGTCCGCGATGCCGGCCGATCTCGTGTTTGCCTCGGGGCGGCCGCTCGCGGCGTACTCGGAAGTGTACGGTCTGACGCGCGGCGGGGACGATCGCGCCCGCTACCACGCGCGGTACACCTTCACGTCGATCACAGGTGTGGTGCGGCGGCTGCTGGGCGGCGCGTCGTCGATCGTCTTTGCATTCGATCGCGACGTTGAATGGCGCGGCACGACACCGGAGCGGCTCGTCATCGAGCCGGGACGCCTTCCGCCGGGACGGTATCGCGTGGCGCTCTCCGTGACCGATGTTCCGACGAATGTCAAGTCGGAGACCGTCGCGCTGGAAATCGCCGTGCGTTGAGGGAGACTTGTCGCACCGGGTCGGGGGTCTAAATTGGGGCCGACCCGGTCCATGCTCGTCAATCTCGTTCCGGAGTTCCTCGCCTGCACCGCCGCGCCAGACCCCGTCGCGGCCTACCACGCGTATCTCGAGCGGCACGCGCCGGTGCTCGGCAGTTACTGGCACAACTACGTCATCGATCTGGAGTCGCCGCACGCCGAGCGCGTGATTGCGGGGGCCGTGCAGGCCGACCGCAGCGATCTGACGCGCCTGCTGGAAGACGTCGAGGTCGCCCGCATCGCCGAAGACGCGCTGAGCCGATCGCGCGACCAGCTCGAAGCCGATTGCCCGATCGACCTGTACCTCATGGTGGGCGTCGGCGCGGCGAACGCCGGCGAGCTCGTCGTGGAGGGCAAAGGTATTGCGTTCGTCTGCCTCGAGCACTTCACCGGTCGCGCCAACCCGCAGACGAGCGGCCTGGGACTCGCCCCCCATCTGCTCTCCCTGTGGATCGCCCACGAGGTCGCGCACGCGGTGCGCTATACCTCCCCGACCAGCCAGGCGGAAATGAGGCGCCTGGTGGAGGAGGGCGAGGGGACGTACGACTACTGGACGACCGGCAGCCGCGCGACGCTGCGCGAGCTGCTCATGAACGAGGGGATCGCGATCGCCACGTCCCAGGCGACGGCGCCAGGCTTCGAGCCGTGGGAGTACTTCGGCTACACGCGGCGGCAATACCGCCGCATCCGCGAGCTGGACGCGTTTCTGCGGCGCTCGGCGGTCGCGGAGCTATCGCGCCGCGGGTTGGGCCTGCGGCTGCGATTCCTGTCGGGGGGGATGAGTCCCGCCTCACGGCTGGTTCAGGGGCGCGTGCTCCCGGAACGCTCCGGGTATTACCTCGGGCTGCGGCTGATCGAGAGCTACCTCGCCGAGCACGGGTTGCCGCGGACCGTCCGCGCGGCGGCGGAGGTGCTGCAGCAGGCCGATGACGCAGCGTCGGGGATCCAGACGGCATGACCCCCAAGGGGGCTTCGTATTCACCGGAACGCCGGCACAACTATACGCTGCGCGAGATGCTGGAGGAGTTCGTCGCCCATGCCCGGGACGTCGCCGCCCGCGCCGCGACGATGACCACGGAAGAGCGGGAGCTGGCCGAGCAGCGCCTCGAGTGGCTGGCGGACGAGGTGTGGCGCATCGCTTCGGGCGGGGAGACGCCGCCCGAGTAGCGGGTCCCCGAGCTACTTCCCCACACAGAAGCTTCCGAACACACGGTCCAGCACGTCGTCCGGGGTGACCACGCCGATGAGATCGTCGAGCGCGCCGACGGCGGCAACGAGGTGCGTGGCCGTCGCGGCGGCATCCACGCCGCGAGCCCGCGCCGCCTGAAACTCCTCCAGCTCGCTCAGCGCCTCGGCCAGCGCCGCGCGATGGCGCTCCCGGGTCACGATAGGCTCCACGTCCCCCAGCCGCACCAGGCTGCCGAACGCCGCCTCGGCGAGCTTGCGCTTGACCGTGTCGAGGCCGGTGCCGGTGACGGTTGAGACGGCAAGGGACGGGCGGTCGGGCGGTCGGGCGGTCGGGGGTTGCACATCGGCCTTCGTCGCGACGAAAAGGATCGGCGTCGTGAGCTCGGAGACGAAGGCGACCGCGGCTTCCGAACTGGATCCTGCCTCCTCACAGAAAAGCACAAGGTCCGCGCCGGCGAGATAGCGGCGGCTCACCTCGATCCCCAGCTGCTCCACGCGGTCGGAGCTGTCGCGCAGCCCCGCGGTGTCGACGAGCCGGAACGGGAACCCCTCGAAGACCGCGGGTGCCTCGATCGCGTCGCGCGTCGTGCCGGGGATCTCGGTGACGATGGCGCGCTCGTGACCCAGCAGCGCGTTGAACAGCGACGACTTCCCGGCATTGGGGGGGCCTGCGATCACGACGAGAGCTCCGGCATGGAGCCGTTCGCCTTCGGGGGCGGTGGCGAGTAGCCGCGCCAGGCGGTCGTGGACGACGTGCCAGGCCAGCTCCACCTGTTCGGGGGGCACGGGACCTTCGTCTTCCTCGGGGAAATCGATGTCATAGGCAATCAGCGCTTCGAGCTGCAGAATCTCGTCGCGCAGTCCTTCGAGGCGGCGCGAGAGGCCGCGCTCGAGCTGCTGCAGCGCACGCCGCCGCTGAGCCGGCGCGCCGGCGTCGATCAGGTCGGCGGTCGCCTCGGCTTGCACGAGATCGATCTTGCCGTTCTGGAGCGCCCGGCGCGTGAATTCCCCTGGCGCGGCGGGCCGCGCCCCGGCCGCGACACAGGCCGCGACGACTTCCCCCGGCACGAGCAAGCCGCCGTGAGTCGCGATCTCGACGAGATCTTCGCCGGTATAGCTCGCCGGACCGGGATAGCAGATCGCGATCCCGAGATCCAGGTCCTCGCCGGTAGTGGGATGGCGCACCGCCACGCGCACGGCGACGCGCGGCCGGTCGGGGTGGAACGGGTGCAGCACCGTGGCGCCGATGTCGAAGGCGCCGCGGCCCGACAATCGAATCAGCGCGAGGGCGCTGCGGCCGGGGGGCGTCGCCAGAGCGACGATCGCATCGGACAGCACCCGGCCTCCGGGCTCCGCTAGGTGCCGCCCGAGGGACGGTTCTGCGCCGCGAGCCGGCGCTTCGAGATCTGCAGCTGCTGCGGCAGCGAGATCAGGTTCTGCACCGCGTAGTACAGATTCAGCCCCGAGGCGAGCCGCAGGAAAATGAACGTCATCATCGCCGGCATCACGTAGAGGAACGTCTTGGTCTGCGGATTCGGTGGCAGCCCGCGCTGCCCGATCTTCGAGACCGCGAACATCGACACGCCCATGATCACGGGAATGATGTACAGCGGGTCGGCGCGCGACAGGTCGGGGAGCCAGAGGAACGGCACACCGCGAAACTCGATCGTGTTGGAAAACACGAAGAACAGCGCGAGCAGCACAGGCATCGGCAGCAGCATCGGCAAGCAGCCGCCGAAGGGATTCACCTTGTGCTCCTTATACAGCCGCATCATTTCCTTCTGCAGCCGCTCCGGATCGTTCTTGTAGCGGGTCTGGACCTCCTGCATCAGCGGCTGCACCGCCTGCATGCGCATCTGGGACTCCATGGCGCGCCGCTGCAGCGGCCACAACAGCAGACGGATCAGCACTCCAAACGCGATGAGCACCCATCCATACGGCAGACTCAGCACTCCGTGCATCCAGAAGAGGATGCGCACCACGAGGATCGACACCGGATGGATGATCGGGCGGAAGATCGACCAGCCGTAGGGGTTGGCGTCGTCGAGCCCGTGGCCCAGCTGATCGAGCCGGTGGTGTTCGAACGGACCGAGGTACACGTCGTAGCGGAACGCCCCCGTCGGGGGGAGGGGGAGCGTCGTCACGACCGCCGCGCGTGTCGCCAGCAACGTCGTGCGGTTGCCGAACGTCGATCCCACCGTCACCTGCTCGCGCGGCTCCCCGGTCGCGACGGCACCGGCGAACGGCCGGGCGTTCTGGTCGGGAGCGAGAATCGCTGCGAAGAAGTATTTCGACTTCACTCCGACCCACTCGAACGGCCCGTCCATGACCACGCGCTTCCCCGGGTCGATCGACGCGAAGGCCTCTTTCTGCGTCTTGTCGGCCTTCGTCACGACCGCGTATTCCCGATAATCGGAGAGCGGCTCCGCCTCCACGGAGCGAAGTCCCTGCCCCAGATCGACGATCAGCACGCCGCCGGAGCCGCCGAGGCCTTCGACGTGTCCGCGTACCGAGAAGTGGTAGTCGGCGGGGACGAACTGGTAGGCGACCGTCACCGATCCACCGCCCACCGCTGCCGTGAATGTCAGCGTCGCACCGTCGCCGCTGACGGTGAGCGTCTTCTGGTCAGGCGTGAAGGAGGCGTCGGTCAGTGAGGCGGTGTCGTTCCCGACGACAATGCGCAGGCCCAACAGCGGCGCGTCGCGCAGCACGAGTTGCACGCTGCGGCCGGAGTCGGACGGGGCGAAAGACGTGTACGGCTTGATTTCCGCCGCAATCAGGCGGGCGCCGCGTGTGCTGAAACCGTAGCGATAGAGCGGGCTCGAGACCCAAACCGTCTCAGCGGGGAGGGCGGTCGGACGGTCGGGCGGACGGGCGGCCGGCAACGCGGCCGGCTGGGTGGGCGGCAGAGTGGACTCAGCAGCCGGCTGGGGGACGAAACTACTGTCCGCCCGAGCGCCCGACCGGACCGGCTGTTTGGGCCGGAACAGCAGGCTCGGTACAATGGCCACCACAAACATCAGGAGGACGGCGAGTATGACGCGTCGCTGATCCACGGATCAAGTCCTAGGGGACCGGGTCGTATCCACCCGGATGAAACGGGTGACAGCGGAGGATTCGTTTCAACCCCAGCCAACTCCCACGGATCGCGCCGTAGCGCTCGACCGCTTCATAGGCATAGCGGGAGCAGGAGGGGGTGAAGCGACACTGCGTGAACATCAGATGTGACAGCGTGAGCTGGTAGGCACGAATCAACCCCAGGGCCACGGCCCGCGGCCACCGTCGCGGGTCCACGTCAGCCGATCCGCGCCGCGGCGTCGGCCAATTCGGCCCGCAACTCTGCAAAGCGGGCGGTATAGGCGGCTCGTCGGGCCCGCACCACCATATCGACCGCGGGGAGGGACGCGAGCAGCTCGCGTCTCAGGATTTCCCGCACCCGGCGCCGCAAACGATTGCGGGCCACCGCGGTCTCCCCGAATCGGGGAACGACGATCCCCGTCCGCGCGTGGCCCTGCGAGTTTGGACGCCACGCCATCTCGAGGTGGCGCATGCGCACCCGGCGCCCGGTGTCCCAACACTGTACGAGATCAGCCCCGCGTGGCAGCCGCGCGCGAGGCGGGTACCGCTCGCCCGTCAGCCACTCCAGTGTTTCGATGGCAGCTGCACCGTGAGACGTTTACGACCCTTCTTGCGCCGCCGCGCGAGCGTCGCGCGTCCCCACTTGTCCTTCATGCGCGCGCGAAATCCGTGCTTGTTGATGCGGCGCCGGTTGCGCGGCCGGTACGTCGGCTTCCCCATTTGACCCTCACGTAAGGCGGGGAAACCTAAACGTGGGGGTGGAGCCGAACAAGGTTGACTTTTCCACATGCGGCTCGTAGCTTCGCCCCGCCCTTGCTTAAAGTCCCACCAAAATTCAATTGCTCTCGATGGAGCTGTCACCGAAAGACGCTTGGAAGCGCCTGCTTGAAGAGGCGCGGCGCGAGTTACCTGAGGCCACCGTGCGGACCTGGCTCGAGCCGGCTGTCCCCCTGGCCTTGGAAGACGGCCGCCTGGTCCTGGGCGCGCCGGATCAGTTCGCTGCGGAATGGAACGACACGAAGCACGCGCCGCTGCTGGCTCGCGCGGCGGAGCGCGTGTTCGGCGCCCCGACACCCGTGGTATTTCGCGTGCTGGAAGACCGGCAGCAGCGGCCGCAGATGGATTTCTTCGTCGCCCCAAAGCCCGCTCCGGGAGTGGCGACGACCGTCACGATGCCGCTCAACGAGCGGTACACGTTCGAGACGTTCGTCGTCGGCAAATCGAACGAGCTGGCGGCGGCCGCGGCCCACGCCGTGGCGGAAGCCCCGGGGCGTACCTACAACCCGCTGTTCATTTACGGCGCCACCGGCCTCGGTAAGACGCACCTGATGCAGGCGATCGCGCACGCGGTGCTGAAGCGCAATCCCGACATGCGGCTGCTGTACGTGGGGGCGGAGCAGTTCATCAACGAGGTCATCGAAAGCATCCAGGCGCGGACGATGCCCGAGTTCCGCCGCCGCTACCGGAACGACATCGACCTGCTGCTCGTCGACGACGTGCATTTCCTGGAAGGCAAGGAAATGACGCAGGACGAGTTCTTCCACACCTTCAACGCGCTGTTCGAAGGCCGCAAGCAGATGGTGCTGACCTCCGACCGGCTCCCGAAGGAGATCCCGGGGCTCGAGGATCGCCTCATCTCCCGCTTCGAGTGGGGCATGGTGGCAGACATCGGCCAGCCCGACCTCGAGCACCGCATCGCGATCCTGCGGAAGAAGGCGCACCAGGACCATCTCGAGCTCACGATTCCGGACGACGTGCTGCGCTTCATTGCCGAGCACATCCGCTCGAGCGTGCGCGAGCTGGAAGGGTGCATTATCAAGCTGCTGCTCTTCGCCTCGCTCAAGAACCGCGAGGTGACGATCGAGCTGGCACGCGAAGCGCTGGCGGACAAGATCCGCCAAGGGGAAGACGGCGCCGTGGGCGGATCTGCGACCCCGAGCATCGACCGCGTACAAGAAGTGGTGGCGCGACGCTGGGGGGTGACGCCCGAAGGGCTGCGGTCCAAGGCCCGCACTAAGACACTCACGATCCCGCGCCAGGTGGCCATGTACCTCGCCCGCGATATGCTGGGGATGCAGCTGGTCGAGATCGGCCAGGCGTTCGGGGGCCGCGACCATTCGACCGTGATCCACAGCGTGGACAAGGTCGAGCGCCAGATGATGCGCGACCGGACGTTTAAGGAGCGGATCGAAATGGCACGGCAGGAATTGTCCGCATTGTAGCCAACATGCGGCGGGGAAAATGTGAACGCCGTGGGGTTTGGGATGAGTGATGTGGGAAGCTGGGGAAAGGTCGCGAGTTTCCAACACGCCGCACACATCCCAAAACTGCCTGAACTCGCTCGTCCGGTGAGACTTAGTGACCCGGACCCACATTTCCCGATGTACTACTGCTACTACTAGTATTTCTATAGAACAGAAGCAGTCAGACTCTTACCAACGTAGCGCGGGGATCGGTCGGCATGAAGTTCACAATCACACGGGAACAACTGCAGGAAGGTCTCGCGGCAGTGGCGGCTGCCATTCCGGCGAAGACTACCTTGCCGGTCCTGTCGAATGTGCTGGTTGAGGCGACGAGGCAGGGGATCCGTCTGTCGGGGACCGACCTCGACATCGCCGTGAGTACGACGGTCGCGGCTGACGTCGACACAGAAGGGTCGGCGACGATCCCGGCCAAGAAGCTCAGCGACATCGTGCGCGAGCTGCCAGCAGCACCGATTCGCTTCACCGGCGCCGGCGAGCAGCGGGTGGGTATCGAGTGCGGGCGGTCCCGGTTCAAACTGCTCGGCTTGCCGCGCGAAGAGTTTCCTTCGTTTCCGGCGGTGAAGTTCGACAAGGCCTGGAAGGCGAGCGCCGGGGTGGTTCACAAGCTCGTCGCGCACGTGGCGTTCGCGGCGTCGACCGAGGAGAGCCGCCCGATCCTGAACGGGGTCTTGTGGGAGCTGCGGCCGGACCACATGCGCATGGTCGCGACCAACGGGCACCGGCTGGCGAAGATGGATGTGCCGGCGAGCGGCGGGTCGACGGCCGACTTGATCGTGCCGCCCAAGGCGCTGGAGCAGATCCGCCGGTTGTTCGGGCCGGAGGACGCGCTCGAGGTCGCCAAGAGCGACAACCACATCGGCTTCCGCGCGACCGGCCGGCTCGTGTTTTCGCGGCTGATCGAAGGGCCCTATCCAAACTACGAGCAGGTGATCCCGCGCGAGAACGACAAGATCGCGACGGTCGACAAGATGGCGTTCGGGGCGGCGCTGCGGCGCACCAGCGTGGTGGCGAGCGACCAGACGCATCGCATTCGCCTCGGCTTCTCGGGCGGCCTCGTGAAGTTCTCGGTGCAGACACCGGACCTGGGCGAGGCCTCGGATGAGCTGGCGGTGAGCTATGATGGCGAGCCGTTCGAGATCGGCTTCAACGCGACGTATCTGCTCGAGATCCTCAAGTACATGCCGACCGACGAAGTGCGTTTCACGTTCAAGGCACCGGAACGCGCCGCGACGATCGAGCCGGTGGGGTGGAACGATCCCGCGAGTTATCTCGCGCTGGTGATGCCGCTGCGCCTCGTCGACTGATTCAGCGGTGCGGCGTGCTGTCGCGCGTCGAATCGGCGGTCGTATCCCGTGTCGAGTCTCCCGGCACCGTATCGCCCGGCAGCGGGACCCGCAGGGAGTCGGCCACCAGCGTATCGAGGACCGGTGGAACGATCGGGGGGACCAGTATGGCCGCGGGGAACGAATCGAGCAGTTCCTCGTCGGGCGGGATGAAGACGTTCACGCCGTTGTAACGGGCCAGGATGAGGTCGCGGCGGTGCAGCATCCGATCCGACCGATACGCTGGATTGGACGAGAGCGGGAACGGCCGCGTGGCAGCGAGCGCCGCCGCTTGATCGTCGCTCAACCCTCCCGGCGCCACCCCCAAGTAGCGCTGGCCCGCCGCCGGCCCGCCCCCGACCCACGGCCCCAGCCCCCCCCCGGTGCCGGG
>JACXTT010014768.1_pt1 | contig 10192 bp, 7 predicted proteins | sample 9270951 | NCBI WGS metagenome assembly JACXTT01 (sample SAMN15532306, study PRJNA645909) | rock metagenome | isolation source: weathered quartz diorite | place: Puerto Rico | collected 2017-06-21
GGCGCTGCCGCGGCCCGCGCCATCGGCAAAACCGCGCCGCCTTGCACCGCCATCGAACATGGCCCTGCACACGCCATCCTCGCCGGCGGAGGCTCCGGGCACCGCCAGCGAGGCCAGCGCCGCCCCCAGCGGCATCGCCAGCTGGGACGTGGTGCTCGAAACAAGCGCGCCGGCCCAGCCCCGCGAGCGCGGCATGCAGGCGGTGCAAACGCCGCCGCCGGCGCGGCTGTCTTACGCCGTCACGGTGGCCGGACCGGCAGCGCGCGAACGCCAGGCCGGCACCGCGTCGCTCGAATGGCGTACCGCCGGCGAGGGCTACCGCTTGCAGCTCGATGGCGTGAATGGCGTGATGGGGGTGCTCGACGCGCGCGGGCAACTGGTCGATGGCGGCTTCGTGCCGCTGGAAGTGCGTGGCGCCGACGGCGCCGATGCGGTCGGCTTCGACTGGGAAAGCGGGCGCGCCAGTTTCAGCCACTCGGGCCGCGTGGCCGGCATCGGCGGCGACGGCCAGGACCGCGCCTCGATGCTGATGCGGCTGGCCGGCATCGGCCTGGCCGGCGGCGGCCAGCTCGAAGGCGGCATCGAACTGCTGGTGGCCGGCGCCGACGGCGTGGCGCCGGTGCGCTTCGATCACCTGGGGACGGAAACCCTGGCGACCGCGATGGGGCCGATCGCCGCCGTGCACCTGCGCCAGCGCGCCACAGCGTCGACAGCGGCGACAGCGGCAGCGGGAGCGGCGGCGGCGCCGCTGCTGGACATCTGGCTGTCGCCCGCCCACGACTGGTATCCGGTGCAACTGCGCCTGACCGCCGCCGACGGCAGCGTGGTCACCCAGACGGTGACGGCCATCGGCGCCGCCGGCGCCACCGCCCCATAAGCTCGCCGATTATTCGCCGTTGACCCCGCGCCAGCCCACCTTGCGCGAACTGAGCGAGGACGGCGGCGTGACGTTGGTGGTGGTGGTATTACCGTCGGCCAGGGTGGAAATCATCTTGATGCTGCCCGACGGCAGCCGCACGATGATGAAGCCCACAGCCGCCGAGCTGGTCGACAGGGTGCTGCCGGCCACGGTGACGACGTCGGCCTGCGCCGGCAGGGTCGGATTGGTGGTCGAAGCCGTGACGGAAGCGCCGGTGCAGACGGCGAACTGGTACACATTGCTGGAGCCGCCCACCGAGCATGACGACGACGAAGTCGGCATATTGGTCACCACGTTGACGCCGCCCGCGATCACCTGCGGGTCGAGGTTGATGCGTTCGCCCGAATTCAGATTGAAGTCGACGTACCAGCCGTCCTTCACCGACAGGTCGACCTTGCGGTTGGTGATGCCGTAGGTATTGAAGTTGGTGGTCGAGCCCACCGTGCTCAGTGCCTGCTGCACCATCGAGGCGCTGCGGATGTTGGCGATCGGGCTGCCGGTGTCCTTGAGCATGTACATCGACTGGGTGGTGGCGTCGGTGGTATCGGAGATGTCGAGCAGGCGGCCGGTGCCGAACAGGACCACCCGCTGCACGCGCTGGGTAGTGACGCCCGCCACCGTGTCGGTGACCAGGCATTGCGTCACTTCCGGACGGCTGGTGATCGGCTGGCCGCTGCCGGCGTCGCCCATCTTGACGACGCCGACGGCGCCGGCGGTGCTTGATGTCAGGTCGAAGCGCCACAACTGGCCCTGGTTGTCGCCGCCGTAGATATAGGTCGTCACCGGATCGGTGAACGGGTTGCTGCTGATCGAGGTGATTTTCGCCAGCCCGGTCGGGGTGCCCGGCGTGGCGGCAACGGCGGGCGCCGTATCGACTTTCTTGAGGACGGTGCCGTTGGCAATGTCGACGATGTACAGGAAGCCGTGGCCGCTGGCGCCGGCGGCGACGCCGTCCACGCCCGACACATTGTTGTAGCCGGAGGTGAGGAACACCACCCACTTGCCCTGCCAGTAGCCGAACTGCGGATTGCCGAAGGTCAGGCCGATGTCAGGATCGTTCTTGCTGCAGATGGCCGAATCGGCGCACAGCTCCCACAGCGCCACCGGGTTGGCCGGATCGGTGATGTCGAGGGCGTAGTAGCCGCGCCCGCCGCCGTTCAGGCCGGCCACCAGCACGGTCTTCCAGACGCCGCCGATCTGCACGTCCGACACTTCGGGCGAACCGTCGGTGGTGAACTGGTGATTCGAGCTGTAGCTGGTGCTGGCCTGCTTGTACAGCTTTTGCATGGTAATGCGCGGCACGTAGGCCCACAGTTCGTCGCCGGTGGCGCCGGAGAATGCGTGCAGCATGCCGTCGTTGGCGGCGGTGTAGACGGTGGCGGCGCGGTTGGCGTTGGCGATCTTGAAATCGCTGTAACCCGCCGTCGCATAGGATTTGATCGGGGCGCGCACGAAGGCCGGCTTGGACGAGGCGACGTCGCCCAGCACGATCGGCACGGCGGTGCCGCCAGCCGCCGGAGTCGACTGCGTGTAGGCGCGGAAGATCGAATCGTCCGCATACTGCTGCTGGCCGCGCAGCCAGTTGACCACGTTGGCGCCGCTGTTGACGATCAGCTTGTCGGAGGCCGACAGCAGCGCGCACTGGGGCAGCAAGCCGCATTTGCCGTCGAACCAGGCTTTTTCGGCCGCCGTCAGCGCGCTATATTTGAAATCCTTCAGCGTGTTGGTGGCGGTATCGAGCGTCTTGATGACGCGGGTGTCGGTGCTGGCCGCCACCGTCAGGCCGAGCCGGTCGCTGGTGTTCCACACGGGGGTGGTGCCGACGATGCCGGTGATGATGTCGATCTTCTTGTCGGACATTTCGCCATACCAGCGGCCGGTGGTGAAGATGGCTGAGAAGATGTCGTTGTCCTGCTGCGAGATATTCGGCGTCGAGGTGGCGGCGGCCGAGGCGGCGCCGACCCGCACCTGGATCTGGGCGATCGCCTGCGACAGGCCGTCCTGCACCGCACGCGGGTCGTTGGCGCTGAAATATTTGCCGTGGCCGTTGATGGCGGCGTGCCACAGGTCGTCGACCCGCTCCTGCACCGAGGCGGTACTGTTGGCGGCCGTGTTCGTTTGCGGGTCGGGCCAGACGTAGGCGCCGCCGCCGTTCCACGGACAGCCGGTGGTGGCGCCGGTCAGCAGATTGTAAAAATCGCCGCCCACTTTCGGCGAGGTGTCGTAGTTGCCTTCGTAGTTCATCACGCCGTCGATGCCCAGGCCGAGTGTAAACGTGGTGACGTGCAGGTGGGTGTTCTCGCCGGCGGCGCCGGGCACCAGTCCCGGCTTGGTGACGTCGTCGATGGCAGGCCGCAGCGACACCGTGCCGGTGTTGCTGCCGCCGTTGTACCAGTACAGGGCGACGTCGGCCAGCGAGGGTGCGGTCTGCGGGCGGGTATCGACGCAGGCGCGGCCGGCCGTGCAAAAGCGCGTGGCATCTTCGCTGCTGTCGTTGTCGCCGGCCGAACCGCTGTTGTAGCCCAGGTTCCAGTAGCCGTCGGTGGTCAGCAGCACGAAATTCTGCTGGCAGGGAAACTGCACCACTTCATTGCCGCTGGTGTAGGCATACGGGCTGACATTGGCGAACATCCGGCCGACGTTGTCGAGCGCCGCGCGGGTCGGGGTCGAGCCGCTGGTGGTGGTGTTATAAAACGTCGTGTACCAGGTCTGGCGCGCGGTGCCGGTGAAATCGGCCGGCTTGATCTCGATCGCGGCGCCGGCGCCCGAACTCGACATGCGCGACAGGCCCACCCGGTAGTTGCCGGTGACGGGCGCGAACGCCAGGCCGACCGCGGTCTTGGTCATCTGGATGCGCGTGTGGTAATACGCATACCAGTTGGCGAAGTTGGTCATCTCTTCCGTGTAGGTGCAGGTGGTGCCGGCGCAGTCGGTGCGTGCCGCGCTGCGCGGGTAGCTGGTGGTGCTCGATGTGATGTCGACCCTGGCGAAGGTGCTGGCCGGGGCGCTGCCGGGGCCGATGGCATTGGCGGTGGTGGGGACCGATTCGTCGACCTCGTCCTTGTAGGTGTAGCCGGCGCCCGCGGCCGGGGTGAAGGTGACGTTGTTGATCGAGCTGATCGATGGGGTGGTGCCGTTCGGACCGTTCATGTAGACCAGGCAGATGAAGCTGCTGCTCTTGGCGGCGCACGCCGGCGTCACGCTGTTGCCGCCGACATAGGCGTTGTATCCGGTGGTGGAAGCCCTCGCCTGCACGGCCGCGACCACTAGGCTGGCGGTGTTGGCGGCGCTGCTGCTCTTGGGGATGGAAATGGCGGTGCCGTTGAGCGTGACGTTATTCCACTTGACGGTAGCGATTGATGAAGTGCTGCTGCTGGAGCTGGTGCCGCTGACGCCGATCAGGGCGGTGGCCGGCGTCAACGGTGTCAGCGGCGTCACCATCACGGCCGGCGCCACCACCGTCAGGTTCCAGCCGGAGCTGCTGTTGTCGTTGAGCGGCGAGCAATTGCTGACCGTCTTGTTGTTGTTGACGGCGCAATCGAGCGGCAGGATGGCGACGATGTTGTCGGCGCCCGGGTCGATGCCGTAATAGGAACACGGCGACACGTTGGTGGTGCCGGAAGGCTTGCGCACGCAGGCCCAGTACTGGGTACCGGACGTCGCCTGGGTCATGATGGTCGACGCCAGCTGGCTGGCCAGGTCGATCTGCTTTTGCAGGGTATCGGTGCCGTTCGGCGCCGACACGGCAATCTTGGTGATGACTTTCGAGCCGCCCGGCTCGACCACGCTCACACTGGAGATCTGCATCGGCTTGGTCGAATTCGACTTGCCGATGGCGACCGTGCCGTACGAAGCCACCGCGCCGGCCGGCGTCGAAAACGAGGGGTATTTGAAGTTGCCGACCTGCTTTGCCTGGCAGTTGTTCAGGTTGATGGTGTCGCACCAGCGCACCTTGACCGGGTAAGGATAGCCGGCCGGCGCCGCCGCGCCCACCGAGGTCGACACGCAGTCGGTCAGTTCTGGGTCGGAACAGTATTGGGCAACCCGGATGTTGTAGTAATACGGCTTGCCGTACACCGTCGTCTTGCTGTAGTTGACGCCGTCCGGGTAGGTGTAGGTCGAGGTGTTGCGCTTGCAGTTGTTGCCGTTGCTGTCGCACCAGCTGATATCGGGGAATTCGGTGAGCAGGTTGGTGGTGGCCGTCTTCGACAGATTGCCGGTGGCCAGCAGGTCGACAGCCTTGGTGCCGAAGCCGTCGATCGGCACGGCCGTCCACGGGCTGCCCATGTCGGGGTAGTAGCTGCCGTCGAACTTGATCGGCGGCTGGTAGCGGATGGCGGGATTATAGTAAATCCGGTTGAAGTCGCTGCTCATGAACGGCGGCTGGCCGGCGCTGCACACCACGTTGGAACCGTCGCGCATGGCGGCGCGGCCGCGGCACTGGGTGGTGCCGCTGCCCGCCGAATCCGGCAAGAAATAATAGTCCATCGATCCCGAATTATCGAACAGCAGCATCAGGTTCGGCTTGACGGTGCCGGTGCCGGTGATATTGAGCAAAGGCACCTGGGCGATGCTGGTTTGCGCTGCCTGGACGGTCGCGGCCGGCAGCGCCGCGACGATGGCAAGCAAGGCGGTCGCGGCCAGGGAGGCGATTCGGCGGGGCAGCATCATGGTCGTTCCAATCGAATTCCGGTAAAGCATTAATATGAAATCAAACACCCATCAGCACGGCAAGCTGGCTGATCACATTGCCGCCGCGCGGGCCGTAAATGCGGGCGGTGATGATGTAGTGCAGCTGCGGATTGCCGGCCAGATTGATGGTGTTCGACGCCAGGCTGGCGCCCAGGGCCACGGTGGTGCCCAGCTGGCTGGTGTTGGCGGTGGTCTGCATGCACTGGTTGGTGGGCGCGTTGAATGACAAGGCGCGCGAACACAGGCGGTGTATCACGTATTCGATGCTGTTCTGGTTACTGTCGACGATGGTTTTCTTGCCGACCCAAAAACCCGGCGAGCGCACGTTCTGGGTGGTGTCGAGGGTGGCCACATAACCGCCGGCGGCAATGTCGCCGTCCAGGCTGGCGCGGTTGTTGACCCAGGTGGCGGCCAGCCATTCCGATCCTTCCATCAGGGCGCGGTCGTTGGCCCGGCTGAGGGTCGACTGGTAGGCCAGGTTGCCCGCCGTCAGGGTGCTGGTATTGCTGGCTTTGAGCAGATAGGCGCCGCTGACCAGCATGATCGCCAGCACGATCAGCATGACCGGTAGCGCGATGCCGCGCTGGCTTGGGCGCGAGGACGAGGTCGGATAGTGTTTCATGATGCGGTGGGCCTCCAGCCGGAGTTACGGATTGGCACGATGGTTTCGAACACGCGGTAGCGGTAGCACTGCCAGGGCACGCTGTCGCCGCTGACCGTCAGGGTCACCGCGGTGCCGCCGAACACGGTCGGCGCGGTGGTGGTGGCGGTACACGATCCGGTGGTGGCGTTCGGCTTTTCCGGATTGCGGCTGCGCGCCACCACGGCGATGCGCACGGCGGCGATGCGGCCGTAGTCGCCCGCGCTGCCGGCGGTGCCGTCGTTGTCGGCGTCGATCATGCTGCCCGACCAGCTCGACACCTGCATGCCCAGCTCCGGCGTGAAAGCGGTGCCGACCCGCTGGTCGAGGCCGTACTGGGCCTTGAGGGCGACGATATTGTCCGTGACCGCCTGCGGATCGCGCGAAGCGCCGGCCAGGTTGGTGGCGCGCAGTTTCAGAAAACCCTGGTCGACCGACCAGGTGTGAAACGACAGATTGGACGCCGGGCCCAGATTGAACACGCGGGCACCCAGGCTGGCGTAGGCGGCGCCCAGGCCGCCGCCATTGAAGCGGTTGGTGCCGCCGGTGGCGATGCGCAACTGGTTCTGTCCCGGTGCGGCCGGCGCCACCACTTGCGACACCATGCCCACCGCACATTTCACGCTGCCGACGCTGTCGGGCGCCACCACGATGACGTCGCCGCCGGCCAGCACCGTGTCGCTGCCGTTGAAGCCGTAAGGCGCGCGGTCGATGTCGATGGTGGTCGAGGTGGCGGCATAGGTATTGGCGATCAGCGCCATGCCGGTGCTGCTGTAGGAACTGCCGGCGTTGATCGACACCATGTCCGAACCGCTGCTGTTCGACTGGATGACCACCGACGCCAGCGGGGTGACGGTGGCGGCGCCGCGCGCCGCGCCCAGCAAGGCGTAGCCTGCCGTGTCGGAAAAAACGGTGTCGCAGCCGGACACGATCGGATCGTTCAAGCCCCAGCCGGCCTGGGCCAGTTCGCGCTCGATGGAAAACAGCGCGACCACGCCGTTCTGCATCGAATCGGAGCCGCCCATGGCGGCCTGCTTGTTGACCTCGCTACTCACCACCATGCGGGTGGCAAAGCCCAGCGCCAGCAGGCCGATCACCACGCTGACCATCATTTCGACGAGGGAGAAGCCGGCAGCGGCCTGTTGCGTGCGGAGGGAGATCTGCGGCTTCATTTTGAATTCGCGATATAAGAGGTGACGGCGTGCACGTTGGGCTGGCCGTTCTGGGTGCGCTGCCAGCCGATGGCGACATCGACCTGGCTGCGGGTGGTGGCGGCCACCGGGGTGACCACCACTTTGACGGTGGCGTTGGGGATCGCCGCCTGGGTGTCGCTAAGCCAGCCGGCCACCTTGGGATTGGCGGTGCCGGTGCCGGCGTAGGAATACAGGGCCAGGTTGGCCTGGTCGATGCTCATCAATGCCAGCAGTTTTTCGCTGGCGATGGTCGCCTCGGCGCGCAGGCCGGCGTCCGACAGCGCCGAATAGGCACGTGCCTGCATGCCGATGGCGCCCAGCAGGCCGATGGCCAGGATCAGCACGGCGATCAGCGCTTCGAGCAGGGCGACGCCCTGCTGGCGCGCTGCGGGGGCGGGCCGGCGCATCACGGGCAGCTCCGCGAATCGCCGCTGGTCGCGCTCAGATCGCTGTTGCAGCGGATCGGCATGCCGGCCAGGGTGATGGCGATGGCGCTGGTCGGCAACTGCGACGCGTAGGCCGGCAAGGGATCGAGCTGCAGCCGGGTCACGCGGTTGCCGAAGCCGGTGTCGATCCAGCCCAGCGAGGTGTAATAGACGGAGTAGGCGCCGGCCGGCAGCAGGCTGGGCGCGATCACGCTGGTCGACGGCAGCACGTCGGCCGAGCGGCGCAACGAGGTGTATTTGCTGGCCGGATCGGGATCGTTGGGGGCGGCCGCGGTCGGCGTCGACCAGTTGCCGCTGACCGCCGTGCAAGGCGCGCCGGCGACGGGAAAGCAGATATCGACCTGCCAGTCCATCTGGCCGGTGGTCTGGTTGCGGGTCAGGACGATGCGGCTGGCGGTATTGTGGCCGATGGCCTGCTGGCGCGCCGCGCGGAATCCTTCCATGTAAAACTCGTTGGCCGAAGCGGCCTTGTTGGCCAGCAGCCAGCCGCTCATCGACGGGATGCCCAGGCCCATCAACACGCCGAGGATGGCCACCACCACCATCATCTCGACCATGGTGAAACCGGCAGCGCGTGCCGGCGCGCGTTTTACTGGGTGCATACGCCACCCTTGCGGTCGACCCAGCAGGTGGAATTGGCGGTCCAACCGCTCGGCACCAGTGTGGTGGCGCGGTTGCCCGACTGGTTGATGGTGAAGGCGAAGCCGGCCGCCCGGCCCTGGCCGGTGGCGGTGACGACATAGGCGGCATTGCTGGCGCTGGTCAGCGTATAGGTAAAATTCGCCGTCGCCGGGGGAAATGGATTGGGCGCCAGGTCGAAGCCGACGAAGGTGCGGCCGTTGTTCCAGTACTGCTCCATGTTCGGCTGCACCGTCGCCAGCGCCGAAAACGCCTCGGCCAGGCGGCCGCGCATGACGTAAGCGTTGTAGTTTGGTAAAGCAACGGCGGTGAGCAGGCCGACGATGGCGAGGGTCACCATGATTTCGATCAGGGTCAGGCCGGTTTGATATGCTCGCATGGGGTCCTCGGGAATGAGATTGTTTCCCACAGAGAATACTTACCGAAGCTGACATTACCCTGAAGTAATACTGACAAAATCCTGACAAGCAGCGATTTATTGCGCCACACCAACTTCTAGCAGGGGAAAACGCACCTGGAACAGCGCGCCCTGCCCGCTCCTGGCGCTGGCCACCGCCACCCGGGCGCCGTGCGCCAGGGCGATGTCGCGCACGATAGCCAGGCCCAGCCCGCTGCCGCTGGTGTGCTCGGCCAGCCGCACGAAGCGGCTGAACACCCGCTCGCGTTCGGCGGCGGCGATGCCGGGACCGGAATCTTCCACTTCCAGCACGGCCACCTGGCGGCCGCCGTCGCGCTCCTCCACGCAGCGCACGGTGACGGCGCCACCGGCCGGAGTGTAGCGCAAGGCGTTGTCGACCAGGTTGTCGACCAGGTCGCGCAACAGGAAGCCGTCGCCGTTCACCCACAAGGGCGCCAGCTCGAACCCCAGGTCGATGCGGCGCGCCAGCGCCTGGTCGACGAAATGCTGGATCGAGGCCGCCACCTGGGCGGCCAGGTCGAGCGGTTCCAGCCGGGTCTTTTCGAAACGGCTGGGTTCGGCGCGCGCCAGCGCCAGCAACTGGTTGGTCTGGCGGATCATGCGTTCGTTCGATTGCAGCATCAGGCGCAACGATTTGACGGTATCGCCATCGCCCTGGTGGCGTGCGGCCAGCCATTCGAGCTGCAGCTTGACGCCGGCCAGCGGTGTGCGCAGCTGATGGGCGACATTGGCCAGGAACTCGTGCTGGGCGCGGGTGCCGGCCTGCAAGCGCGCCAGCAAGTGGTCGAAGGCGCCCACCACCGGCGCCAGCTCGGCCGGCAAGGCGCGTGCCGATACCGGCGCCGTGTCGGCCCAGTCGCGCGCGTCGAGGTCGGCGCGCAAGCGTTCCAGCGGCTGCAGCCCGCGCGTCACGGCAAACCAGATCAGGCCGGCCAGCACCGAGGTGAACAAGGCTTCCAGCAGCAGCAGCACGCGCACGGTGGCGCCATCGTGGCCGCGCGCGCCGGCGCTGCGGGCCACCGTCGCCGTGCCGCCCGCTTCGGTCAATTCGCTGGCAACGCGCACCGGCACGCCGCGCAGCAAGGTGTCGCGCAGCACGGCGCCGTTGTCGATGCCGGATAACAGCTCGGGGTCGCCGGCCAGCAGGCGGTGCTTGCGGTCGCGTACGGCAAAATAGGTGATGTCGGCGCTGCCGCTGCCGCGCAGGGCCCGCTCGGCGGCAGGCGGCAATGTCAGCACGCCGTC
>JACXTT010014769.1_pt1 | contig 10192 bp, 9 predicted proteins | sample 9270951 | NCBI WGS metagenome assembly JACXTT01 (sample SAMN15532306, study PRJNA645909) | rock metagenome | isolation source: weathered quartz diorite | place: Puerto Rico | collected 2017-06-21
AGGGCATGGAGGAGCAGGAAGAAGGCGAGCGTCAGCGCAAGATGCAGGCGCTCGCCGAGGAGGAGGCGCGGCAGAAGCGCATTCGCGAGGTCAACGACAAGTTCAGGAGCCTCTGAGCGGGGGCGTGGCGTAACGGCAGCCGCTGAGGATTTAAAATCCTCTGTCCCAAAAGGACGTGCAGGTTCGAGTCCTGCCGCCCCTACCATCCGCGCAACGTCGAATATCGTGATACCTGAAATTTACACAACCGCCCGCATACAGCTACCTGCTCGGGATCTATCTCGGAGACGGCTACCTCGCTCGTACTCCAAAGACGTATCGTCTCGAAGTCTCGCTCCACGAACGTCAGACACAGGTGATCGACCGCGTGACGCGCGCGATCGCGGCGCTGCGTCCCGGCCACCCGGTCGGGCTTCGTCGTCGCGGCTCCGTCGCGATCGTCAACGCCTACGCCAATGCGTGGCCGCAACTCTTTCCACAGCACGGCGCCGGACGCAAGCATCTGCGGCCGATTATCCTCGAGCCGTGGCAACAAAGTATCGTGGAGCAGTATCCGGCAGAATTTGTTCGAGGGTGCATCGACTCTGATGGTTGCCGGCACCGGCGCATCGTCGCCGGGCGCAATTACCCCGCATACTCTTTCAGCAACCACTCGCCGGACATTCTGGGTTTGTTTTTGTGGGCGTGCGGCCTGATCGGGCTGCGCCCGCGGCGCGCCAATCGCGTGACCGTCTCGGTGGCGAGACGCGCGGATGTCGCCGCGCTCGACCGCTTCTTCGAAGTCGACCCGTCGGAGCCGAGCGCAGGGAGCACCAGTCCTATCCTAACCCCGTGATATCCTGCGTTGTGTGCTGCCCCTCGTCATGAGCTCACCGGGCGCGATCGCCTTTCAGATCGGTCCGATCGTCATCCGCTGGTACGGCATCCTCATGGCCACCGCGATCGTCGTCGGGCTCTGGCTCGGCTACCGTCAGGCCAAGCAGGACGATCTTCCGGCCGACGACATCATCAGCGCCGGGCAGTGGGCGATCCTGGCCGGGCTCGCCGGCGCGCGGCTGTACGAAGTGATCTTCAACTGGGACTACTACGGGCGCTATCCGGCGAAGATCGTCGCGGTGTGGGAGGGCGGCCTCGCCATGCACGGCGGCCTCATCGTCGGGCCGCTGGTCGGCGCGTGGCTCGCGTATCGGTGGCGGATTCCCATTCTCCGCGGGCTGGACGTCGCGGCGCCGTCGATGGTGCTCGGCCAGGCCATCGGCCGCTGGGGCAATTTCTTCAACGAAGAAGCCTTCGGCCGGCCGACCGATCTGCCCTGGAAGCTCTACATCTCACCCGAGCATCGCCCGCTCGGCTACGCGCAGTTCGAGTACTTCCACCCGACCTTCCTCTACGAGTCGCTCTGGGACCTCGCGGTCTTCCTGCTGCTCGTCGGAGTGCTGCGCCGGCGCCTGCAGGCGCGGCCGGGCGCCCTGTTCTTCGCGTACGTCGGGCTCTACTCGATCGGCCGCTTCGCCATCGAGGCGCTCCGGCTCGACAGCTTCTGGCTCGGGGCGGTCCGCGTGCCGCAGCTCGCGAGCCTCATCGGCGTGCTCGTGGCGGTCGCGGGGATGGCCTGGGCGAGCCGGCGCGCCACCGAATCGCCGGCCACCAGCTGAGCGCGAGGGTGGTGTGCGCCTCGAGCAGGTGGGCCCGTATCTCTGGCGCATCGCCCAGGACGCGGCCCGCGGCATGCGCGTGCCGGCCCTCGTCGTCGCCGACGATCGCCTGATCGAGTCGATTCGCTCTGACGCCTCGCTCGACCAGATCGCCAACGGCGCGACCTTGCCCGGCATCGTGAAGGCCGCGATGGCGATGCCGGACATCCATCAGGGCTACGGGCTTCCGGTGGGCGGCGTCGTCGCGACCGACGCGCGCGAGGGCGTCGTGAGCCCGGGCGCCATCGGGTTCGATATCAACTGCGGCGTGCGCCTGCTCGGCACGGCGCTCCGCGCGGACACAATCGCCGACCGCATGGAAGCGCTGGTCGACGCGCTCTACGCCGCGATCCCGACCGGCGTCGGCTCCCGCGGCGAGCTGACGCTCGACGCGCCGGCGCTCGATCAGGTGCTCGCGCGCGGAGCGGCCTGGGCGGTGAAGGCCGGCTACGGCGAGGGCGGGGACCTCGAGCGGATCGAGTCCGGCGGCAGTCTCGAGGGCGCCGCGCCCGACCGCGTCTCGGCGCACGCCCGCGAGCGCGGCCGGCGTCAGCTGGGCACGCTCGGGTCGGGCAACCACTTCCTCGAGGTGCAGACCGTCGAGGCGGTCTACGACGCGCGTGCGGCGGAGGCGCTCGGCATGCGCGAGGGGCAGGTGATGGTGATGATTCACACCGGCTCCCGCGGGCTCGGCCACCAGGTGTGCACGGACTACCTCGACGTGACCGGCAAGGCGCTGCGGCGCTACGGCATCACCGTGCCCGATCGCCAGCTCGCGTGCGCGCCGGTGGATTCCGACGAGGCGCGCGCCTATCTCGGCGCGATGCGCGCCGCCGCCAACTTCGCCTTCGCAAACCGTCAGGTGCTCGCGCACTGGACGCGCCAGGTGTTCGAGCGGACCCTCGGGATCGGCCCGCGCGAGCTCGGGTTGCGCCCCGTCTACGACGTCGCGCACAACATCGCCAAGGAGGAGGAGCACGACGTCGACGGCGCCCGTCGCCGCCTGCTCGTGCACCGAAAGGGCGCGACCCGCGCGTTTCCCGACCAGCCCGTGCTCGTCCCGGGCGACATGGGGCGCTACTCCTACGTGCTGCTCGGGACCGAGCACGCGATGCGGGAGACGTTCGGGAGCACCTGCCACGGCGCGGGACGGCGGCTCAGCCGGACGGCGGCTGTGAAGGCCGCGCGCGGCCGTCGGATCGGCGACGAGCTCCGCGAGCGCGGCGTGCTGGCGCGCGCCACCGGCCGCGACGCGCTCGCCGAAGAGATGCCGGAAGCGTACAAGGACGTCGCCGAGGTCGTCGACGTGGTCCATCGCTTCGGCATCTCGACGCGAGTCGCGCGGCTCAAGCCGCTGGCCGTCGTCAAGGGGTGACCCCGCGCCGCGTGGTACACTAACGCGATGTCCTGGTCACTCAAGAAGAAATCACAGGCACTGCTCGCCGAAGAGCAGGGGACCGTGATCAAGGACTGGGGCGGCAAGATCTCCGTCGCCCTCGTCTATCCCAATACGTACGCCGTCGGGATGTCCAACCTCGGCTTCCAGACGATCTATCGGCACCTCAACGCGCTGCCCGACGTCGTGTGCGAGCGAGTGTTCATGCCGGAGCCGGCCGATCTGGACGAGATGCGCCGGGCGCAGACGCCGCCGTTCTCGCTCGAGTCGCTGCGGCCGCTCACCGACTTCCACCTCGTCGGCTTCTCGGTGACCTACGAGGGCGACTACATCAACGTCCTGCGACTGCTCGCGATGGCGGGCATCCCGACGCGGGCGAGCGCGCGGCGGCCGCACGATCCGCTGGTGCTGATGGGCGGCGTCTGCGCCTTCTCGAATCCCGAGCCGATCGCGCCCTTCATGGACCTGGTGGTCGTCGGCGAGGGCGAAGAGCTCGTGGTCGAGCTGATCGCCGCCTATCGCGCGGGGTATCGCGATCGCGCCGGGTTGCTCGCCGCCCTCGCCGGCATCGAGGGCGTCTACGTGCCCGAGCGGTACGCGATCGGCTACGGGGAGGACGGGACGATCGCCGACGTCGCCGCGCGCGGCGGCGCGCCCGCGGTCGTGGTCAAAAGGCGTCTGCGCAACGTGAACGCCTTCGAGACGGTCGCGGCGGTGAAGACCGCGCACGCCGAGTACGGCCACATGGCGCTGCTCGAAGTGGGCAAGGGCTGCGGGCGCGGCTGCCGCTTCTGTCTCGAGGGCCAGGTGTACCGTCCGGTCCGGCATCGGAGCGTCGACGCCCTGCGCGAGACCGTCGAGCGCATGGCGGCCGCGGGCGAGCGGCGCATCGGGCTCGTCGGCGCGTGCGTCTCGGACTATCCCTGGCTCGCCGACCTGCTCCGGGTCGTTGAGGACAACGGGATGGAGCTCTCGATCTCGTCGCTGCGCGCCGACAGCCTCAGCGAGGGGCTGGTGGCCGCGCTGGCGCGGGGCGGCCACCGGACCTTGACGATGGCGCCGGAGGCGGGGACCGAGCGGCTGCGGCACGTCATCCGGAAATCGATCAGCGACGAGCAGCTCATGACCGCCTGCGACCTCGTGCGGGCTCACGGCATCCCAAATCTGAAGACCTATTTCATGATCGGCCAGCCGACCGAGACCGTGGACGACGTCGAGGCCATTCCCGAGCTGGCGGGGCGCATGCTCGAGCGCCTGCGCGTGCTCGACCCGGCCGGCCGGCCGTTCGGGCGCCTCACCCTGTCGGTGTCCTCGTTCGTGCCCAAGCCGTGGACGCCGTTCCAGTGGGCGCCCTTCGACGGCGCCGAGTCGCTGCAGACCAAGCTCGAGATCATCAAGCGCGGGGTGCGCCGCTTCTCCAACGTGCGCGTGCTCCACGAGAATCCGCGCGAGGCGGCGCTGCAGGCGCTCCTGGCCCGGGGCGACCGGCGCGTCGCCGACTTCCTCGAGCTCGCCGCGGCCCACGAGGGCGACTGGCGCCGCGCGCTCCGCGAATGGGACGGCGACGCCGCCTTCTACACGACGCGCCGTCGCCGGCTCGACGAGCGCCTGCCGTGGGAGCACTTCGACGTGGGCGTCAAGAAGGCCGGGCTGCTCCGCGAGTGGGAGCGCGCCGCGGCCGAAGACGCCGTCGCCGCCGGGGTGCGCTGATGGCCGTCCGCGACGTCTACCAGCGGCCGCTGCGAAACCTCCGGATCTCGGTCACCGACCGCTGCAACCTGCGCTGCAGCTACTGCATGCCGGAAGAGGACTACGTGTGGCTCCCGCGCGAGCAGATCCTCGACTTCGAGGAGGTCAGCGCGCTCGCCGATGTGTTCATGGATCTGGGGGTCGACAAGATCCGGCTCACCGGCGGCGAGCCGCTCCTGCGCCGCGACCTCCCGGCGCTGATCCGTCTGCTGACGGCCAAGCCGAAGCTCAATGACCTGGCGCTCACGACCAACGGTGTCCTGCTCGGCGAGCAGGCGCGCCCGCTCCGGGAAGCCGGCCTGCATCGCGTCACCGTGAGCCTCGACACGCTCTCGCCCGATCGCTTCGCCGCGCTCACCCGCCGCGCGAACCACGCGCAGGTGCTGGCGGGGATCGCAGCGCTGGCGCCGGCGGGCTTCGCGGGGACGAAGCTCGACACCGTCGTCATGCGCGGCGTCAACGACGACGAGCTGGCCGCGCTGATCGAGTACGGCCGGACCGTCCCGGCCGAGGTGCGGTTCATCGAGTACATGGACGTCGGCGGCGCGACCCGCTGGTCGCTGGACAAGGTCGTGAGCCGCGCCGACATGCTCTCACTCCTCGAGCAGCGGTACGGGCGGATCGAGCCGGTGATCGAGGAGAGCACGGCGCCCGCCGACCGTTATCGGCTCGCCGACGGCACGGTCTTCGGAATCATCTCGTCCACGACGGAGCCGTTCTGCGCGAGCTGCGACCGCAGCCGGCTCACGGCCGACGGCGTCTTCTATCTCTGCCTCTACGCCCAGCAGGGCGTCGACCTCCGGGGGCCGCTCCGCCGCGGGGCATCGCGCGACGAGCTCGCCGCGCTGATCACGGGCGCGTGGAGCCGGCGCGCCGACCGCGGCGCCGAGGAGCGGCTGAGGCTGCGGGACCGCAGGCCGCTGGTGCAGATCGGCCGCCTGCGCGAGGACCCGCACCTGGAGATGCACACGCGGGGCGGCTAGCGCCGCGAACCGGGAGGACACACGCGTGAGCGCCGCTGACACCACCAAGATCGACGTCCAGGAGCACGGCGCCGACCGACAGACTTCCGATCGGCGGCTCTTCATGCAGCTCTGCGCGTTCGGCGGCTGCCTCGACGCCAAGCCGCTGCAGCGGGCGCTCGAGGCGAGTCGGCTCGAGGCGGTCCTGTACCAGGACGTCAACGATCCGCGCGGCGTCGCCCTGGTCTCGATGAGCGAGGATCCGGCCTTCTTCGTGACGGGGCTCCGCGAGGTGCTCAACGCCGAGCCCTTCGCGGGCCTCTCGCAGAAGCCCGAGCTGACGATGTTCGGGCGGACGTACGCCTCGGGCTTCGAGTCGGACCTCGAGGACTGGCTGCTGCGCCGTCCGCGCCGCGCCGCGCTCAATCCGGCGTGGCCGTGGGGGGTCTGGTACCCGCTGCGCCGCACCGGATCGTTCAGCAAGCTGACGCCGCAGGAGCAGGGCGCGATCATCCGCGAGCACAGCGTGCTCGGCCGCGCCTACGGCGACGCCGACCTGGCGCACGACGTGCGCCTGGCCTGCCACGGCCTCGACGTCCACGACAACGATTTCGTGATCGGCCTGGTGGGCCGTGAGCTCCATCCGCTCTCGCACCTCGTGCAGGCCATGCGAAAGACCACACAGACCTCGCAATATCTCCAGACGCTCGGCCCCTTCTTCGTGGGCCACGCGATCTGGCAGAGCCCGTTCGCGGGGTAGATCAGGAGGACTCGATGGCTCAGGCGACCTTGCCGCCGTGGATCCAGGCGCTCCAGCAGCGCGATCCCGAATTCGTCGCCTCGTACATGGCCCAGCGCGAGCGCATCCTGGGCGACGGCGCCATTCCCGCGAAGTACAAGATCCTGATGACGATGATCGTCGACGCGCTCCTGTCGCACCCGGACGGCGTGGCGAACATCGCCGGGCGCGCGCGCGCCGCGGGCGCTTCCGACAAGGAGATCCAGGAAGCGGTCGAGGTGGCCTATCTGTTCGGCGGCACGCCCGCGCTGGTGACCGCGATGAACGCGTTTCGCGCCTGATCCCGCCTCGGGCCGGTCAGCGGGCCGGCGTCGCGATGAAGATTCGATGCGACGGGCGCAGCTCGGTCTGGGCGAGGAGCTCGAAGCCGGCCTCGCCGAGCAGCCATCGCCAGTCCTCGGCCGTGTACTTGTTGTGCACCGGGAAGAGGCGAAACGCGCGCCTGAGCGCGTCCGGTCCGCTCTCCTTCATCACGTCGCGCCGATAGGCCAGATAGGTCGAGAGCGCCTGGCGGACCCAATCGTTCAGCAGGAAGATCCCACCGGGCGCGAGCACCCGCCGGATCTCGGCCAGGGTGGGCAACGGCTCGTCGAAGACGTGGAGCACCGACGACATGCTCGCGAGGTGCGTGCTCGACGCGGCGACCGGCAGCGGCCGGGTCACCACGTCGTGGAGCTCGAGCGTCACGCTCGCCGGCTTGAAGGCGAGCTGCCGGCCGTAGGCGATCATCGCGGGGGTGACGTCGTAGCCGTGCAGGATCGCGTCCGGGTGGCGCTCGCCCAGATCGCGCAGGAGCAGGCCCGGGCCGCAGCCCAGGTCGACCACCACCGGGCGCGGCGGCAGCCGCCGCCCCACGTGCGCGTCGAAGAACGTCCAGTACGCCGTGTCGAAGCGCTCGGCATGGGTCGCGACCATGCGTTGCAGCAGCTCCTCGTCCGATGCGCCGCCGAGCGATTGATGCGTGGGCACGCGGGCCTCCCGCGGAGAGTGTAGCGCAGGCCGGCGCCATCCGTGGGAGGATGGCGCGGCGCGATGAGTCGGACCGAGGCCGCAGTCGCGAGAGCGACCGGACGCAAGACGAAGGCGCTCCTGGTTGCCCTCGCCGGCCTCGCCGCGGCGCTGTTCCTGCCTCCGCTGCTCGCCGATCTGCCGCTGGCCGGGCAGCGGGCGCTGATCGTCACCTTGATCACCATCCTCCTGTGGACCGGCGAGATCCTGGCGCCGGGCGTCGCCGCGCTCCTGAGCGTGACCCTGCTGGCGCTCAGCGGGGCGACCGCGAGCCTCCGCGACGCGCTGCAGGGCTTCGCCAATCCCGTCCCCTTCTTCCTGATCGGCGTGCTGACGATGGGCGTCGCCGTCGTGCGCAGCGGGCTGGCCGAGCGGCTGGCGCGGACGATCTTGGAGAAGGCCCGGGGACGGAGCCTCACGGTCTACCTCCAGCTCGTCCTGTCGTTTCCCGTCCTCACGTTCCTGCTGCCGTCGGCGACCACGCGCTCCGGCATCCTGATCCACATTTACGACGAGGTCTTCACGCTCGGGCGGGTCGCGCGTGGCGCCGACGTGGCCAAGGCCGTCATGCTGGCGCTCTCGTCGATCAACCGCCTCGCCTCGACCTCGCTCCTGACCGGCGGGATCACCCCCGTGATGAGCGCCGCGCTCATCGGCGGCATGTCGTGGACCGGCTGGTTCGCGCTGATGGCGGTGCCCTACTACGCGATCCTGCTCCTCGGCGGCGCGCTCACGTACGCACTCTACCGGCGCGGGTTTGCCCAGGGCCTGCCGGCGCCCGAAGCCGCCCGCCGGCGTCCGATCTCGGGGACGGAGTGGCGGACGATCGCGATCATCCTCGGCGCGTCGGCCCTCTGGCTCACCGACGGCGTGCACCATCTGGATCCCGCGATCCCGGCGCTGCTCGCGTTCGCCGCGCTGCTCACGCCGGGGCTGGGGCCGCTCGTCTGGGGAGACCTCGAGCGGGGCGTGGGCTGGGCGAACTTCTTCGTCATCGCCGCCTCGATCTCGCTGGCCCACGCGCTGGTCGCGAGCGGCGCCGCGCCCTGGCTGGGGCGGCTCCTGGTCGGCGGCCTGCCGGCGCTCGGCGACAGCGCGCTGGCCGTCGTCGTGCTCCTGATGCTCGGCGCGACCCTGCTGCGCGTGGTCGTGCCCAACATCTCCGGCTTCCTGGCACTCGCGCTGCCGATCGCGATGTCGGTCGGGCGGGAGGCGGGTGTCAATCCGCTCCTCTGCGCGCTGGTGGTGATGATGACGGGCGACGCGGTCGTCTACTACCCGGCGCAGAGCTCGTCGGCGCTCGTCATCTACGAGCGCGGCCACGTGTCGGCGGGCGAGATGCTGAAGTTCGGTCTCTGGATGACCCTGGTCGGCTGGATCGCGATCCTGCTCGTCGCGTTACCTTGGTGGTCCCTCGTCGGCCAGCCCCTCCGCCCCCACTGACCGCCTGCGTTGAGCGCACCGCATCGCCAAGCTGCTGAAGCGAGCGCGCTTCGAGCGCGGGCTTCGCCCGCGCAATCGAACTGGGGGGAGGCAGGGAGGAGCACGCCGAAGGCGTGCGACAACCGTCGGAAGGGGGGCAAAGCCCCCCTCCGAGTTACATGAGCGGGGCCGGAAGCTCCGACTTGCCCATCAGGTAGAGGTCGACGCCCCGCGCGGCGGAGCGACCCTCGGCGATCGCCCACACGATCAGCGACTGGCCGCGCTGCATGTCGCCGCACGCGAACACGCCGCGCACGGTCGTCATCCAGTTGGCATCGCGCCACACGTTGCCGCGCTCGGTGAGCTTGACGCCGAGATCGGTCAGCATGCCCGGGCGCTCGGGACCGAGGAAGCCCATCGCGAGCAGCACCAGCTCCACCTCGAGCGTGAACTCGCTCCCGGCGATCGGCTTGAACTCGAGCCGTCCGCCCTCGCGGACCATCTCGACCTTGACGGCCTCGAGCGCCCGCAGGCGGCCGCGATCGTCGCCGAGGAAGCGCTGCGTGGAGACCGCGTAGACGCGCTCGCCGCCTTCCTCGTGGGCGCCGGACACGCGGAAGATGTTGGGCCACTGGGGCCACGGATTGTCGGGCGCGCGCTGGTCGGGCGGGCGCGGCAGGAGCTCGAACTGATGGACGGAGACGGCGCCCTGCCGGTGCACCGTGCCCAGGCAGTCGGCGCCGGTGTCGCCGCCGCCGATGATGACGACACGCTTGCCCTTCGCGCTGATGAACCCCTCGTCGGGGATGTGATCGCCCTCGCAGCGCCGATTCTGTTGAGTGAGGTACTCCATCGCGAAGTGCACGCCGCCGAGCTCGCGCCCGGGAATCGCCAGATCGCGCGGCCAGCAGGCGCCGCCGGCGAGGACCACGGCGTCGAAGTCGCGGTGCAAGGTGCCGGTCGGTACGTCGACGCCGACGTGGGCGCGTGTTCGGAAGCGCACGCCGGCCTTCTCCATGAGCGAGAGCCGCCGGTCGACGAAGCGCTTCTCCATCTTGAACTCGGGGATCCCGTAGCGCAGGAGCCCGCCGATCCGGTCGTCGCGCTCGAAGACGGTCACCAGGTGGCCGGCGCGGTTGAGCTGCTCGGCGGCCGCGAGACC
>JACXTT010014770.1_pt1 | contig 10192 bp, 10 predicted proteins | sample 9270951 | NCBI WGS metagenome assembly JACXTT01 (sample SAMN15532306, study PRJNA645909) | rock metagenome | isolation source: weathered quartz diorite | place: Puerto Rico | collected 2017-06-21
ATAGCCAGACGGTGGAAAACCCGTACGTCTCGGCCAGCCGCGCGAGCTCGGCGATCTCGGCGCCCGACCGGCGCCCGTCCAGGACCAGGCCGACCCTCATTCGGGCAAAGATACGCTACAATGGCCCTCGCCCATGAAGCTGGCGAAAGCGAAACGCGCGAAACGGAAGGCCGAGGCCGCGCCGGTCACCGTCATCCGTCTCACTCCCGAGCACACCTTGCAGCGGACGGCCAATCGATTTCTCGCGGCGCCGCAGGCCCGGTGCCCCAAGTGCGACAGCACGTACGTCGGCCGCGAGCCGGCGTTCATCCACTGTCGCCTGTGCGGCAAGCTCGCGCGGATCGCCGACGCGCCGCTCGAGCTGCAGGAGCTCTGGGAGATTCGCTCCGGCCTGCGCATCGCCTCCTGAGGACCGCCCATGGCGCTCGACTCCGGTAAGATCCGCGACTTCGTCCAGATGACGTGGGACCAGAGCATCGTTCCCACCCTGCACGAGTACGTCAAGATTCCGGCGAAGTCGCCGATGTTCGACGCCCAGTGGCGCGAGCATGGCCACATCGACCGCGCCGTCGAGCTCTTGCGCGGCTGGGCCGCCGAGCGGCCCATCGAGGGATTGCGCATCGAGGTCGCCCGGCTCGAGGGCCGCACGCCGGTGATCCTGATGGAAGCGCCCGGCACCGGGACCGACACGGTGCTGCTCTACGGCCACCTGGACAAGCAGCCGGAGATGGTCGGCTGGATCGAGGGCACCGGCCCGTGGACGCCGGTGCGCCGGGGCGACAAGCTCTACGGCCGCGGCGTCGGCGACGACGGCTACGCCACGTTCGCCGCGCTCACCGCGATCCAGGCGCTGCAGGAGCAGCGGGCGCGCCACGCGCGCTGCGTCGTGCTCATCGAGGCGTGCGAGGAGAGCGGGAGCCCCGACCTGCCCTTCTACGTCGATGCGCTCAAGGCCAAGCTCGGGACGCCGAGCCTGGTCGTCTGCCTCGACTCGGGCTGCGGCAACTACGAGCAGCTCTGGGGCACGACGTCCCTTCGCGGCGTGGTCGGCGGCGTGCTGACGGCCGAGGTGCTGACGGAAGGCGTGCATTCCGGCGCGGCCAGCGGCATCGTGGCCTCGAGCTTCCGCGTGCTGCGCCAGCTGCTCGACCGCGTCGAGGACTCGCGGACGGGCGAGATCATCCCGCGCGACTTCCACGTCGAGATCCCGCGCGAGCGGATGGCCGAGGCGCGCGAGGTCGCGAAAGTGCTCGGCATGGAGGTCTTCGATCGCTTCCCGTTCCCGCCGGGCGGCCGCCCGGTGAGCGGAGACCCCTACGAGCTGATCCTGAACAACACGTGGCGTCCGGCGCTGGCGATCACCGGCGCCGCCGGGCTTCCGCTGCCGGCCGACGGGGGCAACGTGCTCCGCCCGAAGACCTCGCTCAAGCTCTCGCTGCGCCTGCCGCCCACGTGCGAGGCCGGCCGCGCGGTGCGAAAGCTCAAGGAGATCCTCGAGGCCGATCCGCCGTACGGCGCGCGCGTCACCCTGGACACCTACGGCGACGCGGGCAACGGCTGGAACGCCCCGGCGACCGATCCCAAGCTCCTCGAGTCGATCCAGCGCGCGTCGGCGAGCTACTTCGGCAAGCCGGCGATGTTCGCGGGCCTCGGCGGCTCGATCCCCTTCATGAGCATGCTGGGCGAGCGCTTCCCGCAGGCCCAGTTCCTCATCACGGGCGCGATGGGCCCGGGCTCGAACGCCCACGGCCCGAACGAGTTCCTGCACCTGCCGACGGGCGTCAAGGTGACCGCGTGCGTCGCCCAGGTCATCGCCGATCACACCGGGAGGGCCAGATGAAAGCGGGCTTCCGCGTCCTCGACAGCGACCTGCACGTAATCGAGCCCTCGGACCTCTACGATCGCTATCTGGAGCCGAGCTTCCGCGACCGGACGCCCAAGCCCACCGCCACACGCGGCGCGTACACGAGCCAGTGGACGGTCGGCGACTTCACGTTCCCCCGGCCGCTCGGCCGCGGGCGGGTCGACGCCGAGAAGCGCGCCGCCACCGTGCTGAAGGACTATGCGGCCGCGCGCTTCGATTCGGTCTCGCAGCAGCGCGCGATGGACGTCGAGGGGCTCGACGTGGCCGTGCTCTTCCGCACCCTGCCCGTCGTGTGCGTGGACGCCTTCGAGCCCGAGTTCGCGACCGCGCTCTGCCGGGCGTGGAACGACTGGGCGCAGGACTTCCGCAAGCCGGCGCCGGCGCGGATGCACGCGGCCGCGCTCGTGACCCTGCACGACGCGACCCTCGCGGCGGGCGAGCTCCGCCGGGCCGTCAAGGAGCTCGGCTTCGTCGCGGCCCAGATGATGCCGAACCCGGTCAACGGCGTGAACCTGCACGACCCGCGGATGGACCCCCTGTGGGCCGAGGCCGAGCGCCTGAACGTGCCGATCTGCTTCCATCCCGCGCCGAACAACTACTCGGACACGCACTTCGTGAACCGCTTCCTCACGGCGCCCAGCACGACGATCGCCGGCGGGCTGAACAATCCCGTCGAGCTGATGGCCGCGGTGGCGTCGATGACGGCGGGCGGCGTCCTCGAGCGCTTCCCGCGCCTGCGCGTGGCGTTCCTCGAGGGCAACTGCAGCTGGCTGCCGTGGCTTCTCTGGCGGCTCGACGAGTACTGGGAGATGGCCAAGAGCGGCGAGACGACGCGGCTCTCGGCGCCGCCCAGCGAGTACTTCAAGCGCCAGTGCTTCATCAGCGTCGATCCCGACGAGGACCAGGTCGAGTGGGTGATCCAGAAGCTGGGCGACGACACGCTCGTGTTCTCGACCGACTACCCGCACTCGGACTCGCATTTTCCGGACGCCACCAACATCTTCCTCAAGCTGCCGCTGTCGGAGGCGAGCAAGAAGAAGATTCTCTGGGACAATTGCGCCCGGCTCTACAACATCGCGTGAGCTAGTAGAGGTCCTTCCGCGCGCGATCTACGTTCTTGGGATTGCGTACGCACGAGCTCATCGCCACCACCATCGGCGATTCCGCCTTCAGCGCGCCGGCGATGTAGTAGGGCTCCCCCGCGCTCCGCCGCGTCGCCTTCCACTTCTCGAGAAAATCCGGGCACGACTTCAACCCGCCCCAGCGCGCCTCGATCGCGAACTCCCGGCCCGTGGCCGTCACGCCGCGGATCATCGAATAGCTCTTGTCGGGGGCGGTCTCGACGCTCGTGAACTCGGTGACCAGGAAGGCGATGGCGTCGCCGCGCACGAACGAGTTCTCGGCGGCGCACAGGCCGTACGCGGCGACGAGGGCCCCGAGCGCGATCGCCGCGCGCGCGAGGCTCACTTGTGGGCCTGGCTCGCGAGCTCGCGCTTGCGCTGCTCGACGGTGGCGCAAAAGTCCTGCGTCTTCTGCTTGAAGAGCTTCTTGAGGTCGTCGGAATAGCCGAAGATCGCCCACGGCGCGCGCTCGGCGGCGAAGGTCAGCAGCGCGTCGACGTTCTTCTCTTTCGCCGTCACCTCGGCCGCGCCGCCGTAGCAGACGAGGACGCCGGCATAGCTCTTGCCGGTCGGGATGAAGTTGACGCTGTGCTTGGTGACCTTCTTGTAGGCCCACAGGAGATCGCAGACCCGCAGCAGATCGAACGCGAACGGCGCCGAGCGAATCAGGTACTTGTCGGCGACGCGCCAGCCGCCGCCCTTGTAGCGCGGCGGCGAGTCGGCCTCCCGGCGGGCCTCGACGGCCGTGCTCAACGGATCGCCCCACTGCGCGACGCGCTTCACGAGCGGATGGGACGAGACGTCGCGGGCGTATCGCCACGCGGGCAGGCCGAACCAGACGAGAAGGACGGCCAGGACGATCGCGGCGCCGCCGCCGATGTAGCCGGGCGTGCGGAAGCCCGAGTCGTCGAGATAGTACGGGTAGAAGCGCGCCCGGATCGCCTGCATCTGCGGCGTGTTGAACAGATGGCGGTCGAGCTCCGCGGGCATCGCGGCCAGCTCGCCCTGCACGGCGGTCGGCGTCCCGGCCGCGCGCTTGACGACCAGCAGCCGGTCGCCGACGACGAGGACGTAGTACGCGGCGGACACCGAGCGGCCCGTCTCGACACCGTAGCGCGTTCTGGTCGTGATCTGCTGAATGCCGGTCTCGATGGCCCTCGATCCCGTCACGCTCACGAAGTAGCGCGGCGCGGCCGACACGTCGCCGATCGCGTCGAGCTCGGCCTGCCCGACGTCGAAGGGGCCGCTGACGAAGTTCTTGATGTAGCGGGACTGGGCGAGCGCGAACAGAACGGCGCAGCCGAGAACGACACCCCAGGCGATGACACGGCGTCGGTACGTCGCCCGGAGCTGCTGGTGCACCCAGGTGTCCATATTCCAGATGTATCGTGAACCTCGGCGTCCACCAAAGTTCTGTCGCGTCCGGGCGGCGAGAGCGCCGATCGCCGCGCGTGCCACTGACTTTCCGCGGACTTAGCGCCCGGGGGCCGGCGCGGCGCCGAGGCGATCGGGCCCGGTCGCAGCGCTTGCAGAGAGCTCCCGACACGCGCAATGTGGGCCGGGAAGCGGAGCGGGCGAGAGCCCCAGGGAGGACCAGCGATGCCGACGCCGAAACAGCTCGAGCAACTGTGGGCGGACCATCTCGCGGGAGAGTTCCAGGACAAGGACGTCGAGGCGACTCTGGCCACGATGGTCGACGACGCGTACGTCAACCACATGCCCGTGAACACCGGAGGCCGTGGCAAGGACGCGCTGCGGGCCTTCTATCGGGACGACTTCATCCCGTCGTGGCCCGACGACCTCCAGATGGCGGCGCTGAACCGCGTCGTCGGCGACGGGCAGCTGGTGGACGAGCTGCACCTGACCTTCACCCACGACAGGCCGATGCCGTGGCTCCTGCCCAACGTGCCGGCGACGCATCGGAAGATCGCGATGGACGTCGTGGTGGTCGTGCAGTTTCGCGGCGACAAGCTCGCGTGCGAGCGGATCTACTGGGATCACGCCGCCGTCCTGCGTCAGGTGGGTCTGCTCAAGCAGGGGTGATCGGACGCCGGGCGGCCGCCCGCTCCGTGCCTTGACGGCCCGGCGTCTTCGAGGTATCAGGAGCGGACGACGAATCGACAACGGGAGAACGACGGCATGGGACAGCTCGACGGCAAGGTCGCGATCGTCACGGGCTCGGGCCGAGGCATCGGGCGAGAAGTCGCGTTGCGGCTGGCGCGCGACGGTGCCGCGGTGGTGGTGAACGACCTCGACGAGGCACCGGCGAAGGAGACGATCGCGCTGATCGAGCAGCTGGGCGGCCGGGCCGTCGCCTGCAACGGCGACGTGACGGCCAAGGACTTCGGCGACCGCATCGTGGACGTCGCGGTCAAGCAGCTCGGCGGGCTCCACGTCATCGTCAACAACGCCGGCTACACCTGGGACAACGTCATCCAGAAGATGAGCGACGAGCAGTGGTACGCTATCATCGACGTCCACGTGACGGCGCCCTTCCGGATCCTCCGCGCCTTCGCGCCCTATCTCCGCGAGCAGTTCGAGGCCGAGTCCAGGCGCGGCGAGCGCATCGTGCGCAAGGTCGTGCAGATCTCGTCCACGTCCGGCGTGCGCGGCAACGCGGGCCAGGTCAACTATTCGTCCGCCAAGGCCGCGGTCACCGGCATGACGCGCACGCTCGCCAAGGAATGGGGCCGCTACGCGGTCACCGTGAACTGCGTCGCCTTCGGCTACATCCAGACGCGCCTGACGAAGCCGCTCGCCGAGGGCGAGGCCGGCACGATCGAGGTCGCCGGGCGCCAGGTGAAGGTCGGCGTGCAGGGCGCGCGCATCGCCGCCATGAACCAGATGATCCCGCTCGGGCGCGGCGGCCTGCCCGCGGAAGCCGCCGGCGCAATCTATCTCTTCTGCAGCCCCGACAGCGACTTCGTCAGCGGCCAGACGCTCGTCGTCACCGGCGGCGCGTAGCGCGAGCCAACCCGGATCGCCGCCATGTCAGGACCGCTCACCGGCGTGCGTGTGGTGGACTGCACGACCGTCGTGCTCGGCCCCTGGGCCGCGCAGCAGCTCGGCGATCTCGGCGCCGACGTCGTCAAGGTCGAGCCGCCCGAGGGCGACACCACCCGTCAGCTCGGCCCCATGCGCAACCCGACCATGGGCGCGTTCTACCTGGCGGTCAACCGCAACAAGCGCTCGATCGTGCTCGATCTCAAGCAGGAGGCCGCCCGGCGCGTCCTGCTGAAGCTCGCCGAGGACGCCGACGTGTTGCTCCACAACTACCGGCCGCAGGCCGCACGGCGGCTCGGCATGTCGTACGAGACGTTCCGCGCCGTCAACCCGGGCATCGTCTACGTGGGCACGTACGGCTTCCGGGCGGCCGGGCCTTACGGCGAAAAGCCCGCGTACGACGACATCATCCAGGCGGCTTCCGGTCTCGCCTCGGCCCAGGGCTCGCTCATGGGCGAGCCGCGCTACGTGCCCACGCTCGTCGCCGACAAGACCAGCTCGATGACCGTGCTCGCCGCTGTGCTCGCGGCGCTCTACCACAAGGCGCGCACGGGCGAGGGGCAAGAGGTCGAGGTGCCGATGTTCGAGAGCATGGCGGCCTGGGTGATGGTGGAGCACCTCTACGGCGAGACGTTCGTGCCGCCCCGGGAGACGATCGGCTACAAGCGGATCCTCAATCCGTACCGGCGCCCGTTCAAGACGCGCGACGGGTACATGGCAATCCTCCCGTACACGGATCAGAACTGGCGAGATTTTTTCGCCCTCACGGGCCGGCAGGACCTCTTGGACGATCCGCGCTACAAGACGCTGGCCTCGCGCCTGAAGAACATCGAGACGCTCTACGAGGAGCTCGCCCGGATCGCGCCGAGCCGAACGAACGCGGAGTGGCTCGCCGAGCTGGACCGTCACAACATCCCCGCGATGAGCGTCAACTCGCTCGAGTCACTGCTGCACGATCCGCATCTCGACGCCGTCGGGTTCTGGCAGATCGTCGAGCATCCCACTGAGGGCACGATGCGGCTGCCCGGCATCCCGGCCGTCTACGGCAAGACCCCCGGCGCCATCCGCCGGCTGCCCCCGCGTCTGGGCGAGCACAGCGTCGAGATCCTGCGCGAGGCGGGACTCAGCGGCGAAGAGGTCGAGGCCCTGCTCGCCTCGGGAGCGACGCGCACCGCTCTCGCTGAACGGATCAGATAGGCCACTGTCCCTCATCGCTGGCGTATCGAACTCCGAGAATTGACGAAGACGGAGGTCGGGGCCAGCGTGGAGCCATGCAGTGGCGGTTCGCCGTCCTCGGTCTCGTCGCCGCGCCGGCGTTGGTGGGCGCCGCACCGGTGTCCCGGACGCTCGAGGGCTTCGTGGTCTATGTGGTAGACGGCGACACCGTCCACGTCCGGATCGAGAACCGCGTCGAGAAGGTTCGCTATCTCGGTATCAACGCTCCGGAGATTCCGCATCCACGCCCCGGTGGTCCGCCGCCCAGGCCGCGCGCCCACGGGGCCTTCCCGCGCACACCGGCCGCGGGCGACGCGGCCAAGCGAATCAACCTCGACCTGGCCGGCGGCCAGCACGTCAGGCTCGAGCTGGACCGCCAGCACCGCGACGAGCATGGCCGGCTGCTGGCATACGTCTGGGCGGGCGAGACGATGCTCAACGCCGAGATGGTTAAACGCGGGTACGCGGAGGTCTTGAGCATCCCGCCAGACCTTCGGTATCGAGCACTGTTCACCAGGCTACAGACCGAAGCACGGCAGGCCGGTCGTGGCCTTTGGGTCGAATGGAGTCGCCTCGAGCGCGCGCCGACGCCTCGACGGCTCAGGCGATCGACCGGCGCTTGTTTCTGACGTAGTCGACTAGGATGTACTCGCCGAGGCGGTCGGGGCTGGCGAAGAACGCGCGCCCCTTGTTGATGCGAGTGAGCTGGTCGATGAACTGCGTGAGCATCTGGCTCTGCTCGAGCATGAAGGTGTTGATGGTGATGCCCTCGCGCGTGCAGCGCTGGACTTCCTTCAGCGTCTCCTCGAACGTGCGGCGCGTCGGCGGATAGGAGAAGTCGGCCTCGAGGCCCTCCATGTGCGCGGTGGGCTCGCCGTCGGTGATCATGATGATCTGCTTGTTGCCGCCCTTCTGCCGCCCCAGGAGCTGCCGCGAGAGCTGGAAGCCGTGGTGCATGTTGGTGCCGATGTTCCACTCGCTCCACGTGAGCTTGGGCAGGTCCTCGGCCTTGAATTTTCGCGCGTAGAGCGAGAATCCGAGGATGTGCAGGTTATCGCGCGGGAACTGGCCGCGGATCAGCGAGGTCAGCGCGAGCGCGACCTTCTTGGCCGGCAGGAAGTAGCCGTTGTTGATCATCGAGCGGCTCATGTCGAGCATCACGACCGTCGACGCCTGCGTCGAGAGCTCCGTCCGCAGCACCTCGAAGTCGTCCGGCGAGAGCCGGACGGGCGTGCCGGCGCCGTTGCGCTCGACCGCGTTCATCAAGGTCTTCTTGAGATCGAGCAGGAACGGATCGCCGAACTCGTAGCGCTTGGCCTCGTCGGTCGGGTCGCCGCCGGCGCCCCGGCGCTCGATGGCGTGCCGGCCGAAGCGGTCGCGCTTGAGGGTCGCGAAGATGTCCTTGAGCGCCTTGTCGCCGAGCTTGCGGATCGCCCGCGCGGTGAGCTCGAGGCGGTCGCCCTTGCGCTCGAGGTAGCCCGCCTCCTCCAGCTTCTTCGTCAGCTCCTTGAGCCGCTCGAGGTCCTGCGCCGACTCCTCGCCGAGCAGCTTCTCGACGTCGATGGGATCGATCTTGTTCAGATCGTCCGGCGACTGCACGCGGCGCAGCTGGCGCTCGAGCTCCTCCATCTGCTGGAGCTCGTCCATCAGCTTCATCGCCTCCTGCATCGAGAGGTCGTCGTCGCCGCGAAAGTCGTAGCGGCGGCGGAATTCCTCGGTGAGGCCGAGCTGGTCGAGGTGCATCGCGAGCTGGGCCATCTCGGCCTCGAGCCGCTCGTCCTTCATGAACAGGCTCGACATCATCTCCTGGAGCTGGCGCCGCTGCCCGGGCGACATGCTGTCCATGAGCGATTGCAGCTGCCCGGCCTGCCGCCCGAGCTGCTCGAGCAGCTCGTCGAGGCTCTCGACACCGGGGAAGTTCTGCCCCCACTTCTGCTTGAACGCGTCGAAGTCGGGCTCGTCACCCTCGGCCCGCTGGCGCAGCATCTGGTTGAGGTCGCGCATCATCTCGCGCATGCGCCGGAGGTCGTCCGCGCTCATGTTCTGCAGCGACTGCTTCATCCCCTGCATGAACGGCTGCAGCATCTGCTGCTGGAGCTGTTTCATCAGCTCCTGGAACAGGCGCTCGGCCTCGGGGTCGGTGAAGTTGTAGTCCTGGAGCTGCTTGATCCGGCCGGCCGGGTCGGGCGGGAGCTGGTCCAGGGGCTCGAGCTTCTTGGCGCGCTCGTTCGCGTTGGGCACCTGCCGCTCGATCCCCTTGCGCTCGGTCGAGATGACCTCGTCGAGCTTCTTCTTGATGTCCTCGAGCGCCGAGCCCAGGTCGTAGCGGTCGAGCTGCTCCTGCCGGCGCTTGCGCAGCCGGTCCATCAGGTTCTGCAGGCCGGGCATCTGCGGCCCCTGCGGGTTCTGGAGCCCTCGCTGGAACATGCGCCGGAGCGCGTTCCACAAGTCGCCGTCGGACATGAGGTCGTCCGACATCGCCGCCAGGAGGTCGTCGGCGTCGAGGTCGGCGAGCTGCTGACTGCCGTCCCAGCGCGAGTATCGGAAGAGCATGGACGTGATTATAGGGCCGTCGGTTGTCGTATGCTAACCGTCATGACCCCTCAGGATCGGACCGCTCGCTTCGAGGACCTGCTGGCGACCCGCGCTCGCATCGGCTGGGGCGGATCGGTCACGACCGCTCGTCCCGTCTCCAAACCCCTCTACGAGTTCGGCGGCGGCCTCCCCGACCCGGCCTCGTTTCCGTACGACGGCATGGTCGAGGCCACGCGCAAGATGATGGACGCCGAGGGCGCCGAGGCGCTCACCTACGGCGACCCGCAGGGCTATCGCGGGCTGCGCGAGCTGATCTGCCACAAGTACAAGTTCTACGAGAACCTCTCGGTGACTCCCGAGAACATCTTCGTCGCGAACGGCTCGGGCGCCGCGCTGGCGCTGGCGTTCAGCGCCTTCGTCGACCCGGGCGACCCGATGATCATCGAGGCCCCCA
>JACXTT010014771.1_pt1 | contig 10190 bp, 10 predicted proteins | sample 9270951 | NCBI WGS metagenome assembly JACXTT01 (sample SAMN15532306, study PRJNA645909) | rock metagenome | isolation source: weathered quartz diorite | place: Puerto Rico | collected 2017-06-21
GCGCTGGTCGAGGTCTGGCACTGCAACGCCGCCGGCAGGTACATCCATCCGAACGACACCAACGACGCGCCGGCCGATCCGAACTTCTACGGCGCCGCGCGCCTCGTCGCGGGCGACAGCGGCCTCGTCGAGCTGCGCACCATCAAGCCCGGCGCTTATCCCGTGCCCGATACGCGCGGCTGGTGGCGCCCGCCGCACATCCACTTCTCGGTGTGGGGGCGCGTCTGGCTCTCGCGCCTCGTCACGCAGATGTTCTTTCCGGGCGAGCCGCTGAACGAGACCGACTACATCCTCAACGCCATCAAGCACCCGGCGGCGCGCGACCGCTGCATCGCACGCCTCATGCCGACCGAGCGCGGGCCGGCCAACGCGCTCGTCTACGAATACCAGCTCGTGGTGCGCGGCCGCGGCGCCACGCCGCAGCTGACGTGAAGCTCATTCCAACCGGCGAGATGACGCTCGGGCCGTTCTTCCCGCCCGAGTTCGCACGCGGCGCGAACGATCTCACGGTGCTCGACGCTCGCAAGGCACCGGGCGAGGTGATCGAGGTGAGCGGCCGCATCACGCAGCTCGACGGCAGGCCGCTCGACAATCTCGTGGTCGAGATCTGGCAGGCGGACAGCCGCGGCCGCTACGACGCGCCCGATTTCTCCGGCTGGGGCCGCGCTGCCACGGATGCGCATGGCGTGTACCGCTTTCGCACCATCAAGCCCGGCGCTGTCGAGGGCCGCCTGGCGCACATCAACTTCCTGCTGCTCTATTCGGGGCTGATGCGCCAGCTCCAGACGGTCATGTATTTCGAGCTCGGCGCCGACCCGGTGCTCGACGCCGTGCCGGGGCCGCGGCGCGAGCTCCTGGTGGCGAAAAACATTTCCACCGGCTGGCGCTTCGACATCCGCCTGCGCGGCGAGGGCGAAACGCCGTTCTTCGATGACTGAGATCCAGGACCTGCTCTCGTACAAGCTGCACCGGGTGGCGAACCTGCTCTCGCGCGGCGCGGAGCTGCGCTACCGGCGTGAATTCGGAGTCAGCCTCTGGGAATGGCGCACCATCGCCTTGCTGGGAGCTGCGGACGAGCCGATGTCCCTGGTGCAGCTCGCGAACGCCGCGGGCATCGACAAGGGCCAGATGAGCCGCGTGGTCGCCGGTCTCGCGAAGCGCCGCATCGTGCTGCGCGCGGCGCATCCCGGGGATGGACGTGGCGTGCGGCTCACGCTGAGCAGGCTCGGCGAGCGCATCTACCAGGGCTTGATACGCGCCGCGGCCCAGCGCGACGCCGCGTTCCGCGGCTGCCTGTCGAAGGCCGAGCACCAGGTGTTCGATCGCGCGCTCGCCAAGCTCGCCGGGCAGGCGCGCCAGTTGATCCAGCGAGAAAAGGTGACCAAGTGAAAACGCGCATCACCGGGCTGCTGGGCATCGAGTACCCCATCTTCCAGGCGGCGATGAGCTGGGCGTCGTCGAATTCCGCGCTGGTCATCGCGGTGTCGAACGCGGGCGGCATGGGCGTGCTCGCGGCCGGGCCGCTGCGCATCGACGACTTCCGGCGCACCCTGGGCGAGATCAAGGCCGGTACCAAAAAACCGTATGGCGTGAACATCCCGCTCAACAATCCCAAGGCGCGCGAGATGCTCGACATCGCGCACCAAGCACGCATCCCGGTGATGCTCGCGTCGCAGGGCGGCCCGCGCGAGCACCTCGCGCGCTTCCGCGGCGTCGGCACGAAATGGTTTCATGTCGTTGCCTCGGTGGAGCACGCGCGCAAGGCTGAAGCCGCCGGCGTCGATGCGCTCGTCGTCGACGGCGCAGAGGCGGGCGGACATCCGCCGCCGTCCGAGGTGGGAACGCTGGTGCTCGTGCGCCGCGTGCTGCAGGTGACGAAGCTGCCGGTCATCGCGAGCGGCGGCATTGCCGACGGCGCGGGCATCGCGGCCATGCTCGCGCTCGGCGCCGATGCGGTGCAGCTCGGTACGCGCTTCATCGCGACACCCGAAGCAAGCGTGCACGAGAACTATAAGCGCGCGGTGCTCGACGCCGAAGTAGACCAGACGACCCTTGTCAGCCGCGGCACGCACCCGATCCGCCAGCTCAGGAACGCGTTCAGCGCCAAGTACGACGCGGCGGAGCGCGCCGGCGCGAGCCGCGAGGAGCTGGAGGCGCTCTTCCAGGAGTATTCGCTCAAGCAGGCGGCGCTGCGCGGTGATATCGAATGGGGCAAGGTCGAGGCGGGGCAGAGCGCCGGGCTGGTGCACGATATCCTGCCGGCGGCCGAGGTCATGCGCCGACTCGTGGCCGAGATGGAGCAGGCGCGGCGCAGACTCGCTTCCCTCTAAATGGGGACAGGCAGCATTTTTCTATGAACAAACTTCGCATCGAAAGCAAAGGCGCAATCCGCATCCTTACGCTGAACCGTCCCGAGAAGCGCAACGCCCTCGATACCGCCCTCTCGCGCGCGCTGCTCGAGGCGTTGCGCGCGGCGGACGGCGATGAAACGGTGCGCTGCGTGGTGCTGACGGGCGCGGGGCCCGCGTTCTGCGCCGGCGCCGACCTCTCGGAGTTCAAGGGGTTGCGCGATCCGCAGGCAGCCGAGACGCGTGCAGAGCTTACGATGCAACTGCATCTCGCGTTCTCGAAGATGGTGACGCCGGTGGTGACGGCGATCAACGGTCCCGCGATGGGCGGCGGCGCCGGCCTCGCCATCGCCGGCGACCTCGCGGTGATGGCGCAGGGCGCGAAGCTCGGCTACCCGGAGACCAAGCACGGCATCGTCGCCGCGATCGTCATGGCGAACCTGGTGCGCCAGGTCGGCCGCAAGGCCGCCTTCGAGCTGGTCGCGCTCGGCGAGCCGATCGACGCGAAGCGCGCGCTCGCGCTTGGCATGGTGAACCGCGTGGTGACGCGAGCGCAGCTCATGAAAGCTGCGCTCAAGCTCGCCGCCGAACTCGCGGCGGTGAGCAAGCCGGCGATGGCGCAGACGAAGACACTCTTCCACGAGGTCGCCGACCTGCCGCTCGAGCGCGCGCTCGAGCGCGGCCGCGATGCCAACAAGCGCATGCGCAACTTCCAGAAGCTGGACGACGGCACATGAGGCCGCTCGAGGGGTTGACGATCCTCGATCTGTCGCGCGTGCTCGCGTGCCCGTACGCGACCATGATCCTCGCCGAGCTCGGCGCGCGCGTCATCAAGGTCGAGCAGCCGCGCACCGGCGACGAGACGCGCAGCTTCGAGCCGCGGCTCGCGCGCGACAGCGCGTACTACTTCGTCTGCAACCGCGCGAAGCAATCGATCACGATCAACCTGCGCGCCGACGAGGGCCGCCGCGTTATCCGGGACCTGGCGCAAAAGGCAGATGTGCTGGTCGAGAATTTCCCGGTAGGCACGCTCGGCAAATATGCGCTCGACTTCGCATCGCTCTGCGCGCTGAATCCGCGGCTGATCTACGTTTCCTGCACCGGCTTCGGGCAGAGCGGCCCGTACCAGGACAAGAAGGGCTACGACACGGTGTTCCAGGCGATGGGCGGCATCATGAGCTTGACTGGCGAGCGCGGCGGCGGCCCCGTGAAACCCGGCTTGCCGGTAGCGGATCTCACCTCGGGCCTGTGGGTCGCGATCGCCATCCTCGCGGCGCTGGCGGGGCGCAATCGCACGGGCAACGGCTGCCACATCGACTTCTCGATGCTCGATGGCCAGGTTGCGCTGCTCACGCTGGCAGCGGCCCGCTATTTCGCGCTCGGCGAAGTGCCGCCGCGCTTGGGCACCGAGCACCCCGGGCGCGTGCCGTCGGCAAGCTTCCGCTGTGCGGACGGCAAGTACGCGCATATCACCGCGAGCGACCAGCATTGGGCGCCGCTCTGCGAAGCGCTCGGCGTCAGCGAATGGGGCGCGCCGTTTGCGGACAACGCGACGCGCGTGGAGCGCCGTGCCGAGGTGATGGCGAAGCTCACCGAGCGCATCGCGGCGCTTACGCGCGCTGAGCTCATCGCGAAGCTCGACGCGGCGGACGTGCCGGTCGGGCCGGTGAACGACGTCGCCGAGATCCTCAACGATCCGCAGGTGCGTGCGCGGCGCCTCGTGGGCAGCTTCGATTATCCGGAGGTGGGCGAATTCAAGGCGCTTGCGCTGCCGTACAAGTTCCTCGGCTGGGACAACCCGGAGATCGGCCGCCCGCCGGTCCTCGGGGAGCACACGGAGCGGCTCCTCGCCGAGCTCGGCTACTCGCGCGAGCGCATCGCCGAGCTGCGCGAGAAGCGCGCGATATGACCGTCGCGTTCTCGCTCGCCGGGGGCGTCGCCACCATCGCGCTCGACCGCCCGGAGGTGCGCAACGCGCTCAATCTCGAGATGTGCGAGGCGCTGCTCGCCGCGGCGAAAAGGGCGGCGGACGAGGATGCGCGCCTCGTATTCGTGCGCGGCAACGGCCCGCTGTTCTGCGGCGGCGCGGACCTGAAGGAGCGCCGGGGCAGGAGCGAGCAATGGATCCGCGAGCGGCGGATGAAGGCCTTCGCCGCCTACGAGGCGCTCGAAGCGCTGCCGATGCCCTGCATCGCGCTGGTGCACGGCGCGGCAATCGGCTCGGGCGTCGAGATCGCCGGCGCCTGCGACTTCATCGTCGCCACGCCGGAGGCGAGCTTCCGCACGCCGGAAGCGCAGCGCGGCACGGTCGGCGCCACGCAGCGGCTGCCGCGCATCCTCGGCAAGCGGCTCGCCAAGGACCTGATGTTCACCGGCCGCGCGCTCACCGCCGAGGAAGCTCGCGAAGCCGGATTTGTCTCACGGGTGGTGAGCGATTTGGACGCCGCTGCCGCGGACATCGCCGCGGCGATCCTCAAGGCGCCGCCGCTCGCGCTGCGCCTCGCGAAGCGCGCCATCGACAGCGGCATCGAACGCGATCCGCAAGGTGCGAAACAGGTGGAGATCGCAGCCATCGAGGAGCAGCTCGCTGCCGGACAATGGATGGGCAAGACCTGAATTTCGCATGGAATGGAAAGCGCAATCGCTGGGTGAAGTGCTCGAGCGCCAGGCGCGCGGCCGCGGCACGGTCGAGGCGCTCGTCACGCCGACGCGCCGCATCACCTACGAAGACCTGTACCTGCGCGCGCGCAGCGCCGCAGTGACGCTGCACACGCTCGGCATCGGCCGCGGCGACCACGTCGGCATCCTGATGGGCAACGACGAGAAGTGGCTCGCGCTCTTCTACGGCGCCGCGCTGATCGGCGCCGTGACGGTCCCCGTGAACACGCGCTTCAAGGCAGCGGAGATCGCGTTCTGCCTGAAGCAGGCCGACTGCAAGGCGCTCTTCCACGTGCCGCGCTTTCTCAACATCGATTTCGGCGCCATGGTGCGCGAGACGGTCTTCGCGCGCGCCTTCGACATCACGCGCGCGCTGCCCGAATGGTCGATGGGAGATACGCGCACCGTCTCGCCGGGCGACACGCTGCTCATCCAGTTCACCTCCGGCACGACCGCCTATCCGAAGGGCGCGATGCTCACGCACGACAACATGCTGCGCGACGCATGGGCGGCGGGCACGCGCATCGGCATCCGCCCGCAGGACCGCTATTTCAACTGCCGGCCGTTCTTCCACGTCGCGGGCTCGACCCTGTCGGCGCTGATGGCGCTGGTCGCCGGCGCGACGCTGGTGACGCTGCCGACGTTCGAAGCCGGCGCGGCGCTCGAGCTCCTCGAGGGCGAGCGCTGCACGCTGATCTCGGGCAACGACACCCTCTTCCAGATGCTGATGGGCCACGAGGACTTCCCGAAGCGCAGGCTTTCCCTGCGCGGCGGCTGGGCCGCGGCCGGGCCGCAGACCATGCGCAAGATCATCGATGTGCTCGGTGCGAAAGAGATCTGCGCCGCCTATGGCCTCTCGGAAGCCTCACCCAATGTCGTCATGAGCGACTGGCGCGATGCCGAAGAGCTGCGCGTGAACGGCCTGGCAAAACCGCATGAGGGCGTCGAGCTGCGCATCTCGCCCGAGGGCGAGATCCAGGTGCGCGGCTGGAACGTGATGCAGGGCTACTACAACAACCCTGAGGCGAACGCCAAGGTCTTTACCGACGATGGGTGGCTGCGCACCGGTGATCTGGGCGAGCTCATGGCCGATGGGCGCCTGCGCATGGTCGGTCGGCTGAAGGACGTGTTTCGCGTCGGCGGCGAGAACGTCGCGCCGGCCGAGGTGGAGGAAGTGCTGCTCGGACATCCGGCCGTGCAGACCGCGCAGGTGATCGGCGTGCCTGATGCGCGCCTCGGCGAAGTGCCGGCCGCGTACGTCACGCTCAAGGCGGGCGCACGGGCGCAAGAGAGCGAGCTGATCGTCTGGTGCAAGGCGCGCTGCGCCAACTTCCGCGTGCCGCGCTACCTGAAGATCGTGGAGAACTTCGAGGCGATCGGCATGACCGCGAGCGGCAAGGTGCAGAAGACCAAGCTGCGCGAGCACGCGGTGCGGGAGTTTGGTCTTGCTTGAGAGGTGATCATGTGCCGGAACATCAGGACGCTTTTCAATTTCGATCCGCCCGTGACCGAGGAAGAGATCCAGGCCGCTTCGTTGCAGTTCGTGAGGAAGCTGAGCGGCTTCAACAAGCCCTCCAAGGCCAATGAAGCGGCATTTCTGTCGGCGGTCGATGAGATAGCCGCGGTCGCGCGCAGGCTGCTGCACTCGCTCGAAACGAGCGCGCCGCCGCGTAACCGGGAAGAAGAGGCGGCGAAGGCGCGGGCGCGCGCGGCGCAAAGGTTCAGCCTCGTCAGGTGAAGTTCTTTCTCATCGCCGCCGGGCCACATGCAAGGCACGTCGCCCTATGTCGCGAGCGGGTTGTTGATCCTGCTTTGGCCGCTGCTGGCCGGGTCATCCGCGCCCGAGGGACCAGCCACCGCCAGCCAAATGCTGCACGCGAATGGAAGGACTACGGAAAGCCCATGCGGCGCTCGATGTCCAGGAATCGGAGGTCAGATCGAAGTCCTTCGAAGCGATCATCGACCTTAAGATACATCAGCTGCGGGGCACGCTGTCGAAGGGCTTTTTCCAACCACTCAAATGCTTTGTTCTTTTTGCCAAGCAAAGCGTAATCTGCCGCGATCAAAGCCGCCACCGACGGAGAACCGCCCTTATATCGTCTTTGCATCTCCCGCAGATCTCCCCATAGGAAGGTCGTCTTGGCCGCCGCATATCCTGACGAAATGAACTTCCGTTGAACAGATGCGGCAAGCTCCTTCCGGCCGCCAAATTTAAGTGCCATCGCTAACTCGTGTATGGCTTCTTTCAGCATATCCTTCCGTTCATAGATTGCAGCCATCCTGCGATGGCGAAACTCGGAATTTGCGTCAGGGTCAGCCACTTCACGGAACTCCCTGAGCGCATCGTCATAGCGCCCCGCCCGATAGTACGTGGCAGCCAGAGAGTTCTGCTTGTTAGCGGACATGGGGTCAAGTTCCCTCGCACGCTTCATCTCTGCGATGGCTTCGTCGAACCGGCCCATGGCGCTCAGCTCGTAGCCGTACCACTGATGAGCCATGGCATTGTTGGGGTTCAGGGCGATGGCCCGCTGCAATTCCTTCTCCGCCGCGGACCAGGACCATTCCCAGAGCCTGGCGCTGGCCAGCGACACATGCGCTTCGGAGAGAGTGTCGTCGAGTTCCAGTGCTTTTAACGCCGCCCTTTTCGACCGCTCTACTCCGATCTGCTGAGGCAAGAAATCAAACAGGCTCAGTAGGCTGTAACTGTCCGACAAGGCTGCCCAAGCCGGCGCGTAACCCGGGTCTTTCCGGACGGCCTGCTCGAGGTGTTCTACGCTCTGCTGCAGATGTTCTTCAGTCCAGTCACTCCACGCGTGACGACCCTTGAGATAAGCCTCGTACGCTTCTGGGTTGACCGGGCGCGCGTTCGCCGGTCGGCTTCGTTCTTCGGGCGACACCTTGATTCTCACTTCGTTAGCGACGGTGCGGGCTATTTCGTCCTGCAGCGCGAGCACATCTCCTAGATCCCTTTCGTAACTTTGCGCCCAAACGTGGCGGTCGTTAGACGCCTCGACTAGCTGCGTGGTAATTCGCACCCGGTTGCCCGAGCGAAGGACCGCGCCTTCCAGCACCGCGTCCACGTTGAGCTCTCGGGCGATCTGTGGCAGCGTTTTGTGCGTACCCTTGTATTGCATTGCCGATGTTCGTGAGATAACCCGCAGCGCCCCGATTTTGCCCAAATCCGTGATCAGCGCCTCGGTCATGCCGTCGGCGAAATAATCCTGCGCGCGATCCCCAGACAAATTCTGCAGCGGCAATACCGCCAGCGATTGAATTCGTCTCTCGGCCGCTTTCGTCGGCACCCGGTCGCGCAGTCCGCTCGCATTCAGCCAGAGAAGCAGCAGAAGCACTGCTGCTGTGGAGATTCCGGCTAGCGCGAGCAGGAACCGCACACGAGCGGTGCTGCTTCGCGCAGTCTCATCCTGCGCTGCGCCCGCCACGCGTGCGTCCGAGCCGGCCGAAGTCTCACTTCTTCCGGCAGGCGCGACGCCCGCCGCGGCCTCCGGGTTCTCCTGCCCGGAAGCTGCTACCCCGATGGGTGCTATGAAACGATAGCCATGCCTCTGCACAGTTTCGACGAATTGCGGTGCCTTCGCTTTGTCTTGCAGAGCATCGCGCAGCTTGCGAATGGCCGTGTTGAGTCCCGCTTCGAAATCCACAAATGTATTTGCCGGCCACAGGCTCCGGCGCAGCTCTTCGCGGGTCACGAGCTTCCCCGGCTCGGCCATCAAGAGCATGAGGATTCGAAATGGTTTGTCTTGAAGTTTGACCTTCTCGCCGCTACGCGTGAGGTCGCGATTTTGCGGATCAATCTCGAAAGGCCCAAATCGCACTCGTGCAGGCCTGTCGCGACCGTGGAACCTTTCCATAGCGGTCTCTGAAAGCTCCGTCCAAGGTGTCCGCCGATATGATGTCCCGGCGACCAGGAATAGTTCAGAAACAGTTCAGGCGGCGTCTATTGATTCGCATTCGTATACGGCCAGATGATACTCCCCAAGCAGCAGGTGAAGCGGGCAGCGCTTCATTGGCGCTTAGCCCCGATCACGAAGAATGAACAAGGAGGCAAACAGTGAAACGATATGTCAGTTCGATAACTCTCGGTGGATTGGTCGCCAGCCTGCTGCTGTGCGTCTCAGTCCTCTCCGGAGGGCAGTTAGGCATCATCTCGAAAGCGCATGCGGAGGATAAGGAGGAGAACACATCCTGCTCCGTCGCAACTCTGAAGGGCGCTTACGGGTTCTTCCGGACAGGGACGACCCCCTTTGGTCCCCTCGTCGCCGTCGGCATCGCTACGTTTGACGGGCACGGATCTAGCACCGCGCGCCAAACCATACGTCGGAATGGAGTAACCACCTCCGATCTTTTCGCCACTCCGGCGATTCCGGCTTTCTATGAAGTAGATCCCGACTGCGCAGGGAGATTTCTCAATCCGGACGGCAGTCCTTTTGCCCACGCTGTGATCGTTGATCGAGGCAAAGAGATCATCATCATGAGCCTGTCGGACTCCAATACAATCTACGGAGTCATGAAGAAGATCGACGAGGATTGAGCGCTCATAAATCGGACCCGAGTTCCTTGGACAACATCACGACTTATCGATGATGATGGCTGAGGTATCGCTACGCAGATCGTCGGTCCGCCTTCCCGGCGATTGAAGGGCCCGAAGGGGCAGGGAATCACGCCAGCGCCAGTTTGACCCGCTCCGGTGCAAAAGGCGCGCAGTCGCTTGCCGGTGGCCTGCGCGATGGTGTTGGCGATCGCGGCCGACCCCCGGGAGCCTTCGCCCACGCCGCGGAAGCGCTCTTCGGCGCGATCGAGACAGCACGACCATGCGGTCGTGCCGCACCGCCTCGAGGAGCGTCCAGCTCGCCGACTGATGATTCCGCCCTCGATCTGTGAAGACGCTCGAGGCGGCGGAGTCCTTCCATGCGGGCCCTGGCTCCGGGACATCGTGGAGCGCTGCAGCCGCGGATCCAGTTCTAGAGGCGCCTTCGCGCTGACCGACAATGCGCGCGGCGTGGTCGATCTTTTCAAGGAGCCGTGAGCGCGCCTTTATGAGGTAAACATGTGTAGAAGCATCAGAACACTCTTCAATTTCGATCCGCCCGTGACCGAGGAGGAAATCCACGGCGCTTCGTCGCAGTTCGTGAGGAAGCTGAGCGGCTTCAACAAGCCCTCCAAGGC
>JACXTT010014772.1_pt1 | contig 10189 bp, 7 predicted proteins | sample 9270951 | NCBI WGS metagenome assembly JACXTT01 (sample SAMN15532306, study PRJNA645909) | rock metagenome | isolation source: weathered quartz diorite | place: Puerto Rico | collected 2017-06-21
CCACCCCGCCCCCCGGCCACCTTCCCCCCAGCGACATGAACCCCATGGCCGCCGGCTCACGCGGTGCGATCGTCATGGTGGAGGGTAGCGCGCGCATGGTCCCGGAGTCGGTCCTGCTCGAGGCGCTCTTCACCGCGCACGAGAGCCTCCAGCCCCTGATCACGCTGCAGGACGGCCTGCAGCGCGTGGTGGGCAAGCCGAAGCGGACGGTCCCGCCGCCGGCGTTCGACACGGAGTTCGCGCGCCAGGTGCGCGAGACGGCGCTGCCGAGCCTGCGTGCTGCGCTCGCCCGCTCGGGGAAGCACGAGCGCTACGCGGCCCTCGACACCGCCCGCGACCAGGCGGTCACGGCGCTCGGCGACGACACGCGCCCGGATCGTGTGAAGCAGCTCGCCGGCGTCTTCGATCATCTTAAGAAGGACGTCGTCCGCGAGACGATCATCCACGAGGGCCGCCGTCTCGACGGCCGCGGGCTCGCCGACGTGCGCCCGATCACCTGCGAGGTCGAGGTCCTTCCCCGCACCCACGGCTCGGCGCTCTTCACGCGCGGTGAGACGCAGGCGCTCGTGGTCGCGACCCTCGGTACGTCCTCCGACGAGCAGAAGATCGATGCGCTGATCGGCGAGCAGTACAAGAAGTTCATGCTGCACTACAACTTCCCGCCCTTCTCGACCGGCGAGGTGAAGTTCCTGCGCAGCCCCGGCCGGCGGGAGATCGGGCACGGCGCGCTGGCGGAGCGCGCGCTTGCGCCGGTGCTCCCGAGCGACGAGGAGTTCCCGTACACGATCCGCATCGTCTCGGAGATTCTCGAGTCGAACGGGTCGTCGTCGATGGCGACCGTGTGCGGCGGGTCGCTCTCGCTCATGGACGCCGGCGTCCCGATCAAGGCGGCTGTCGCGGGGGTCGCGATGGGACTCATCAAGGAGGGTGACCAGGTCCGCGTCCTCTCCGACATCCTCGGCGACGAGGATCACCTCGGCGACATGGACTTCAAGGTTGCCGGGACCGAGAACGGCGTCACCGCAGTGCAGATGGACATCAAGATCGGCGGCGTCACGCGCGCAGTCATGCAGCAGGCGCTCGAGCAGGCGCGCGCTGCCCGCCTCCACATCCTCGGCATCATGAACCAGACGCTCGGACGCCCGCGCGGCGAGCTCTCGACGTACGCGCCGCGCATCGTCACCATCCACATCAAGCCGGACCGGATCCGCGATCTCATCGGCCCCGGCGGCAAGGTCATCCGCGGCATCACCGAGGAGACCGGCGTCAAGATCGACGTCGAGGACGACGGCACCGTCTATGTCGCCTCGGCCGACGGCGATTCGATGCAGAAGGCGATCGACCGGATCCGTGCCATCACGGCCGAGGCGGAGGTCGGCAAGATCTACCGCGGCACGGTGCGGAAGATCGTCGACTTCGGCGCCTTCGTCGAGATCTTCCCCGGCACCGACGGCCTCGTTCACATCTCGCAGCTCGCGAACGAACGGGTCCGGAAGGTCTCCGACGTGCTCAAGGAGGGCGACGTCATCCCCGTGAAGGTGCTCGAGGTCGACAAATCGGGGAAGATACGTCTCTCTCGAAAGGAAGCCCTCAAGCAGAGCGGGGAGCAGCAGGAGGCGCAGCACTAGGCGGATGCAGGTCACGCGCCTCCCGAACGGCGTCCGGGTCCTGTCGGAGCGCCTGCCGGATCTGACGTCGGTCACCGTCGGCATCTGGGTGGAAAACGGCTCGCGCTACGAGCGCGACGACCAGGCCGGCATCTCGCACTTTCTCGAGCACCTCTTCTTCAAGGGCACCGACCGCCGCACCGCCGCCCAGATCGCCGAGGAGATCGACGCCGTCGGCGGCGTGCTGAACGCCTTCACCGGCAAGGAATACACCTGCTACTACGCGAAGGTGCTGCGCGAGCACGTGTCGCTCGCCCTCGACCTCCTCTCCGACATCTTCACCAACTCGCGCTTCGCGAGCGAGGAGATCGAGCGCGAGCGGTCGGTGATCATCCAGGAGATCTCCGAAGTCGAGGACCGTCCCGACGACTACGTGCACGAGCTCTTCAACCTCGCCTTCTGGCCGGGACATCCGCTGGCGCGCCCGATCGCGGGCAGCGCCGAGACGGTCTCGCGCTTCCAGCGCGACGACTTCCTCCGCTTCCTCGAGTCGCGCTACCGGCCGGATCGCATCCTGGTCGCCGCCGCCGGCGACGTCGTACACGACGATCTGCTCGCGATGGCATCCGACAACCTGGGCGCGCTCGCGGGGAGGGCGCCCGGAGTCACCGGCGCGCCGCCCGAGCCGCGTCCGGGCGTCTTCCTCCACACGAAGACGCTCGAGCAGGTGCACCTCTGCCTCGGGACGCCCGGCATCCCGCAGACCGATCCCGACCGGTACGCGGCGCATCTCCTGAACCTCGCGCTCGGCGGCGGCATGAGCTCCCGGCTCTTCCAGGAGATCCGCGAGCGACGCGGGAAGGCGTATACCGTGTACTCGTTCCTCGCCTCGTACTTCGACGCGGGCTACACGGGCGTCTACGTCGGTACGAGCCCCGAGTGGGCACGCGAGGTCGTCGAGGTCGTCCGCACGGAGCTCGAGCGGGTGACGCGTGAAGGCCTCGCGCCCGCCGAGCTGACGCGCGTGAAGAACCAGATGAAGGGCAACATCCTCCTCGGCCTAGAGACCAGCGACAGCCGGATGAGCCGCGTCGCGAAGAACGAGATCTACTTCGGGCGGGACGTACCGCTCGACGAGGTCTCCGCCGCGGTCGACCGCGTGACGAACGGCGACATCCTCCGCGTGTGTGCCCGCCTCTTCCGTCCCGGCACGCTGGCGCTCACCGTTCTCGGCGATCTGAAGGGCGATCGTCTCGACGAGGGGGTGCTCGCGGGGTGAGGGCTCCCGAGGTGCCGGTGGCGGTGGCGCGCGTGCGGCGGGGGGGCGAGCCGCTCCCGCTGCCGCGGTACATGACGGCAGGCGCCGCGGGGATGGATCTGCTCGCCGACGTCGACGCTGACGTGGTGCTCGCCGCCGGCGAGCGCCGTCTCGTTCCGACCGGCCTCGCCGTGGCGATCCCCGCCGGCTTCGAGGGGCAGGTGCGCCCACGGAGCGGCCTCGCCGCGCGCGAGGGCCTCACGGTACTGAACGCGCCCGGCACGCTCGATTCGGACTTCCGGGGCGAGGTGCAGGTGCTTCTGGTGAACCTCGGCGCCACTGCCGCACGCATCCGCCGCGGCGACCGCATCGCGCAGCTCGTGGTTGCGCCCGTCGCCGTGGCCGTCTGGGCCGAGGTGGAGACGCTGCCCCCCACCGCCCGGGGCGAGGGGGGCTTCGGCAGCACGGACGGCGCCGGCAGGTGATCGCCCGTTACACGCGGCCCGAGATGGGGCGAATCTGGTCCGAGGAGGCCCGTCTCGCGCGCTGGCTCGACGTGGAGCTCGCGCTCGCCGACGCGCTCGCCGAGCGCGGTGAGATCCCGGGCGCCGCGGCGCGTGCGCTCCGGGAGAAGGCGCGGGTCGACGTCGCCCGCATGCAGGCGATCGAGGCGGAGGTGAAGCACGACGTGATCGCCTTCGTCTCCTCGGTCGCCGAGACGGTGGGCGACGAGGGCCGCTTCCTCCACCTCGGGCTCACCTCCTCCGACGTCGTCGACACCGCCTTCGCGCTCCAGCTCCGCGACGCGGCGGACCTGCTGCTCGCCGATCTCGATCGTCTGCGCGCGGCCGTCCGCACGCAGGCGGAACGACACCGGCGGACCGTCATGATCGGCCGGACGCATGGCATCCACGCCGAGGCGATCACCTTCGGGCTCAAGTGCGCCGGCTGGTACGCGGAGCTGACGCGGGGGCGCCGCCGCCTGACCCTCGCCCGCGATGAGATCGCCCACGGAAAGCTCTCCGGCGCCGTCGGCACCTTCGCCAACAACGATCCCGGCATCGAGGCGGGGGTGTGCGCGCGGCTCGGTCTCCGGCCGGAGCCGATCGCGACCCAAGTCGTGCCGCGGGACCGTCACGCCGTGTTCTTCGCCCGGCTCGCGATCGTCGCCGGGACCTGCGAGCGCATCGCGGTCGAGATACGGCACCTGCAGCGCACCGAGGTCGGCGAGGTCGCGGAGCCCTTTTCCGCGGGCCAGAAGGGATCCTCGGCGATGCCGCACAAGCGGAACCCGATCCTGGCCGAGAACGTGACCGGCCTGGCCCGGCTCGTGCGCGGCTACGCGCTCGCGGCGCTCGAGAACATGGCGCTCTGGCACGAGCGCGACATCAGCCACTCCTCGGTCGAGCGCGTGATCGGGCCGGACGCGACGATCGCGCTCGACTTCATGCTCACCCGTCTGGCCGCGGTCGTCAAAGGGCTCGAGGTCCGGGCCGACGTGATGCGCGCCAACCTGGAGCGTCTCGGCGGCGCGATCTTCTCCGAGCAGGTCCTGCTCGCGCTTGTCCGCCGCGGCGTGGCGCGCGACGAGGCGTACCGCTGGGTACAGCGGCACGCGCTGGCCGGCGGCGACTTCCGCGCGCGTCTCGCCTCCGATCCCGACGTCCGCCGGCACCTCGACGGCCTCGAGATCGATCGGCTCTTTGACATGGAGTATCACCTCCGGCATATCGATGCTCTCTTCTCGCGCGCCTTCCAGGAGGAGGACTGATGGATCGGCGTGAGCTGCTCTACGAGGGCAAGGCAAAACAGGTCTATCGCACCCCCGATCCAGATCTCCTGATCCAGCACTTCAAGGACGACGCGACCGCCTTCAACGCGCAGAAGCGGGGCACGATCGTCGACAAGGGCATCCTCAACAACCGGATGTCGGAAGTCCTCTTCCGGTTCCTCGAGGAAGAGGGCGTGCCGACGCACTTCGTCCGCCGCCTCTCCGACCGCGACATGCTCATCCGCGCGTGCGAGATCGTGAAGATCGAGGTCGTCGCCCGGAACATCATCGCGGGGAGCCTGGCGAAGCGCCTCGGCCGTCCGGAGGGGGAGCAGCTCTCCGAACCGATTCTCGAGCACTACTACAAGGACGACGCGCTGGGCGACCCGATGATCAACGACTGGCACATCCGCCTGATGAAACTCGCCACGCCGCACGAGCTGTCGGCGATCAACGAGACGGCGCTGCGCGTGAACGCCCTCCTGCGCGAGTACCTCGACAAGCGCGACATCGTGCTGGTCGACATGAAGCTCGAGTTCGGCCGCCATCACGGCAGGATGCTGGTCGCGGACGAGATCTGCCCCGACACCTGCCGGTTCTGGGACAAGGCGACGGGCGAAAAGCTCGACAAGGACCGCTTCCGCCGTGATCTCGGCGGGATCGAGGACGCCTACCAGGAGGCGGCGCGGCGCATCTGCGGCGCGGCCGCCTGATGCTGGCGCGCGTCTACGTCACCCCGAAGCGCGGTATCCTCGACCCGCAGGGCAAGGCGGTCGAGCACTCGCTCCACGCGCTCGGCTTCGGCGAGGTGCAGGACGTGAAGGTCGGGAAGTACATCGAGGTCCGCCTGCGCGACGCCGGCGAGGCCGAGATACGCGTGCGCGCGATGTGCGAGCGCCTCCTTGCCAACGGTGTGATCGAGGACTTTCGCTTCGAGCTGGCCGCGGACGGGCAGTGATGCGCTGGGGCGTGGTCACCTTTCCGGGCTCGCTCGACGACCGGGATGCACTACGCGCCGTCGAGCGCGCGCTCGGCGACGAGGCCGTCGCGCTCTGGCACAAGGACCGGGACCTCCGCGGCGTCGACTGCGTGATCCTCCCGGGCGGCTTCTCTTACGGCGACTACCTCCGCTGCGGCGCGATGGCGAGCTGCTCCCCGGTCATGGAGGCCGTTGCGCGCCACGCCGCCGCGGGCGGTCTCGTGCTCGGCATCTGCAACGGATTCCAGATCCTCTGCGAGGCGGGCCTGCTTCCGGGCGCGCTCGTCCGGAACCGCTCGCTGAGCTTCGTGTGCGACGTGGTCACCGTCCGCGTCGAGCGCGCCGACACGTTCTTCACCACGCGCTGCGAGGCGGGCGACCTGCTCGCTCTTCCCGTGAAGCACGGCGAGGGGTGCTGGGTCGCGGACGAGCAGACGGCCGCCGCGCTCGAGCGCGACGGGCGCGTGGTCTTCCGCTACGTCGATCGGAGCGGCCACCCGACCCCGGAGGCGAACCCGAACGGCGCGCTCGCGAACATCGCGGGGATCTGCAACGCCGGGCGCAACGTGGTCGGCCTCATGCCGCATCCCGAGCATGCCGTCGACCGTCTGACCGGCGGCGAGGACGGCCTCCGGCTCTTTCGCTCCGCGCAGGCCTGGGTCGGCCAGGGCGCGGCGCACCCGCTCGCGTCCGGCTCCTGATGGCGAGCGAGGTCACCGCGGAGGTCGCCGACCAGCACGGCCTCGCGCGGGAGGAGTGGGCGAAGATCCTCGAGCTCCTCGGCCGTCCGCCGACGATCGAGGAGCTCGGCATCTTCGCCGTCATGTGGTCGGAGCACTGCTCCTACAAGAGCTCACGCGCCTGGCTGCGCCAGCTGCCGACGACGGGGCCGCACGTGCTCCAGGGTCCGGGCGAGAACGCGGGCGCGATCGACATCGGCGACGGGCTCGCCGCCGTTTTCAAGATCGAGAGCCACAACCATCCGTCCTTCGTCGAGCCGTTCCAGGGCGCCGCGACCGGCGTCGGCGGCATCCTGCGCGACGTCTTCACCATGGGCGCGCGGCCGATCGCGAACCTCGACGCGCTCCGTTTCGGGAGCATCGATCACCCACGCACCCCGCATCTCGTGAAGGGTGTCGTCGGTGGGATTGGCCATTACGGGAACAGCATCGGCGTGGCGACCGTCGGCGGCGACCTCTACTTCGACCCTGGCTACGACGAGAACATCCTCGTGAACGCCTTCACGATCGGCATCGCGCCGCGCGACCGTCTCTTCGGCGCGCGCGCGGCCGGCGCCGGGAACCCCGTGATCTACGTCGGCGCCCGGACGGGGCGCGACGGCATCCACGGAGCGAGCCTCCTCGCCTCGGCGGCCTTCGACGCGACCAGCGGCGAGAAGCGGCCGGCGGTCCAGGTCGGCGACCCGTTCACCGAGAAGCTCCTGCTCGAGGCCTGCCTCACCCTCATGCAGAGCGACGACGTGGTCGCGATCCAGGACATGGGCGCGGCGGGGCTGACGAGCAGCTCGCTCGAGATGGCGGGTCGCGGCGGGATGGGCATCGTGCTCGACCTCGACGCGGTGCCGCTCCGCGAGGAGGGGATGACCCCCTACGAGATCCTCCTCTCCGAGTCGCAGGAGCGGATGCTGCTGGTCGCGAGGGCGGGTCGGGAGGCCGCGGTGCAGGAGGTCTTCGCGCGCTGGGACCTCGAGGCCGTCGTGGTCGGCCGACTGACCGACGACCGCACCTTTCGCGCGCGGTGGCGGGGCGAGGAGGTCTGCACGCTTCCGGTCGCCGCGCTCACCGACGCCGCTCCCGTGTATCGGCGTCCCGCGGAGGAGCCGGCGCGGCTCGAGGAGCTCCAGCGCTTCGACCCCGCCGAGGTGCGGGAGCCTGCCGACTACACGCACACGCTCGCCACCCTCCTCGGGAGCCCGAACCTGTGCTCGCGTGAGTGGGTGTACCGGCAGTACGACCAGATGGTCGGCGGGCAGACCGTGGTCCGTCCCGGCGGCGACGCCGCCGTCGTGCGGATCGAGGGGAGCGGCCGTGCGCTCGCCCTCACCGTCGACTGCAACAGCCGCTACTGCCGGCTCGATCCCTACCTCGGGGCGGTGCTCGCGGTGGTCGAGGCGGCACGCAACCTGGTCGCCGTCGGTGCCCGGCCGCTCGCGGTGAGCGACTGCCTCAACTACGGGAACCCCGAGCGGCCCGACGTCATGTGGGAGTTCCAGCAGGGCATCCAGGGTATCCGCGACGCCTGCGTCGCGCTCGGCACGCCCGTCGTGAGCGGCAACGTCAGCTTCTACAACGAGACCGAAGGCCGCGGCATCCCGCCGACCCCGATGATCGCGATGGTCGGGATGCTCGACGACGTTGAGACGCACCTGACGCCCTGGTGGAAGAGCGAAGGGGACGTGGTCGTGCTCCTCGGTCGCACGCGCGACGAGCTCGGGGCGAGCGAGTATCTCGCGGTGATCCACCAGACGGTGCGCGGCGCGCCCCCGTGGATCGATCTCGACGCGGAGAAGCGGCTCCACCGGCTCTGTCAGCTCGCGGCGCAGGAGCGTCTCCTCCGCTCCCTCCACGACGTGGCCGAGGGCGGCCTCGCCGTGGCGCTCGCGGAGTGTTCCTTCGGAGGGCCCGGGCTCGGCGTGCGGGTCGAGCTCGAGCAGGGCCTCCGGCCCGACGCGCTCCTCTTCGGCGAGAGCCAGTCGCGCATGGTCGCGTCGCTCAGGCGCCGGCATCTCGGCCGCCTCCGGGACCTCGCCCGGCGCGAAGAGGTGCCTTTCGCCGTGCTCGGCGAGGTGCGCGGGCGAAGCGTGGTGATCGGCGAGCTCGTCGACCTGCCGCTCGACGCGGCACGCGAGCGCTGGCGACGGGCGCTCGAGCGACGGGTCGGCGACTAGGAGCGCGACCCAAGGCTTCTTGGGTCGCGTGCACGGACGCGAGCATGTGGCGCTCGCGTCGCGCCCGACCGTCCTGCCGCGGCTGGCGCAGCCAGCGCGGCAGACCCGACACGCGCCGTTCCAGAGGTCTCGCGGCGCTCATCATGATCTGTCGGTGATTGTCCGCGCCCGCTGCGGGACCGCGCGAGTTGTTTGCCGCGCTGGTTTCGCCAGCCGCGGCAACGTTCGGGCGTGACCCCGACGGAACACCCTCGCATCCGGTTCGCCACCCAAGCAGATGTCTTGGGTCGCGCTCCTGGACTGCCAGGTATACTCGGGGGACGGCGTCGGCTACACTGCGGAGGGCGCGGGGGCGATGTTCGACAAGTTTCACGAGGAGTGCGGTGTCGTCGGCGTCTACGGGCACCCGGAGGCGGCGACGCTGGCGTACCTCGCCCTCTACGCGCTCCAGCACCGTGGCCAGGAATCGGCCGGGATCGTCGCGTCCAACGGGGAGGCGCTCATCAGCCACCGTGGCATGGGCCACGTCGCGGAGATCTTCGATCAGGAGATCCTCGCCCGCCTGAAGGGCCGGCTCGCGATCGGGCACAACCGCTACTCGACGCACGGCTCGACGGTTCTCAAGAACTGCCAACCCTTCGTCGTCGAGTGGGCACAGGGCGCGCTCGCGATCGCGCACAACGGAAACCTCGTCAACGCCGAGGAGCTCCGCGGCCAGCTCGAGGGGCGCGGCTCGATCTTCCAGTCGACGGTCGACAGCGAGGTGATCATCCACCTGATCGCCGCCTCGCGCGAGGCGACGCTCAGGGACCGCATCGTCGACGCGCTCAGCCAGGTGAAGGGGGCCTACTCGCTCGTCTTCCTGACCGAGGATCGGATCATCGCGGCGCGGGATCCGGCGGGCTTTCGCCCGCTCGTCCTCGGTCGGGTCGGCGACGCCGTCGTGATCGCCTCCGAGACCTGCGCCCTCGATCTGGTGGACGCGCGCTACGAGCGCGAGATCGCGCCCGGCGAGATCGTCACCGTGACGGATCGCGGGATCGACTCGATACGGCCGTTCCCGCGCCAGGAGAGCCACAACTGCGTCTTCGAGTACATCTACTTCGCGCGTCCGGACAGCCGCGTCTTCGGGCGCAATGTGTACGAAGCGCGGAAAGAACTCGGCCGCCAGCTCGCGCGCGAGGCGCCGGTGACTGCCGACATCGTCATCGCGGTGCCCGACTCCGGCGTCCCGGCCGCCATCGGCTACGCGGAGGAGGCGGGGCTGCCGTACGAGATGGGGCTCATCCGCAACCACTACGTCGGCCGCACCTTCATCGAGCCGTCGAGCTCGATCCGCCACTTCGGCGTCAAGGTGAAGCTGAACGCGCTGCGGGAGGTGCTCGCCGGAAAGCGCGTCGTGGTCGTCGACGACTCGATCGTCCGCGGCACGACCAGCCGGAAGCTCGTCCACATGATCAGACACGCGGGAGCCCGAGAAGTGCACATGCGCATCAGCTCACCGCCGACGACGCATCCGTGCTTCTACGGCATCGACACGCCGACGCGGGAGGAGCTGATCGCGTCCGCGCACTCCGTGCCGGAGATCCGCGACTACCTCGCCGCCGACTCGCTCGCCTACCTGAGCGTGCCCGGGATGTACGCCTTCAGCGGTGGCGGGGGCGGG
>JACXTT010014773.1_pt1 | contig 10188 bp, 10 predicted proteins | sample 9270951 | NCBI WGS metagenome assembly JACXTT01 (sample SAMN15532306, study PRJNA645909) | rock metagenome | isolation source: weathered quartz diorite | place: Puerto Rico | collected 2017-06-21
CGCACTCTCACTTGATGACAGGTCTCGTATAATGCATACGTGCTCGGTTTCCTTGCCCGTTGGACTGCGGGTAACCAGACCTTTCCGGCCTGCGAGATCCTTTCGGCGGCTCAGCCGCGGAACCACGAAATCCACTATGTCTTCAACCGGCGCGAGGCGGCCCCGGCCGAATGTCTTGGAAGCCATCCGTTCGATTTCAGGATCGATGATGTGGACACCCCGGCTCCGCAAAGTTTGTATATTGGCTTGAACGGCGGCGTGTTCCCACATACGGGTGTTCATAGCGGGAGCGATGACAATCGGCGCGGTAACAGCCAAATGGAACGTGGTCAGAAAGTCGTCCGCGAGGCCTGCGGCCATGCGCGCAATGCAGTCCGCAGTTGCGGGCGCAACCAGAAAAAGGTCGATGGATTGGGCAACAAGAATGTGATCGAATGCCCCTTCGAAATCGCTGCCTGAATGCGCTCCCTCAAACATCTCGACATACACTTTGTTCCCGGAAAGCGCGCGGAATGTAAGCGGTGCGACGAACTGAGTAGCCGCCCTGGTCATCAGAACGGTAACATCCACGCCGCGATCCTGCAGCCGTCGAACGACCTCTGCCGATTTGTAGCATGCAATTCCGCCGCTGACGCCGAGCGCTACTTTCATACTGAGGAGTTATTCCTCCCGCGATTCCTCTACCTCTGCCTCATCGCCGTCCCGACTTGGAATTCGGAACTTCACCAAACCCTGCAGTATTTCTTTCTGTGCGACCTGTGTGGCTTTATGACGATCCTCTTTGAGCATGGGTGAGCTTCCGCCTTGAATTTGGCGGGCTCTTAACGCCGAGAGAATGACAAACCGATATTTGCTGTCGATGTTATCGGGAATTGTAATCAAGCTAGACCTCCGAATGAAGCGATGATCTCCTCGACGCGGGCCTGTTGTCGTCGAGGAGCAGCAGTCCCGCTGCGCACTATGGATTCGAGCAGAAGGACAGATTTTTCCAAAATGTCATTGATGATCACGTAGTCGTAATCACGATAATACTGAATCTCACCCCTGGCTATCTCGAGCCGCTTCCGGATGACGTCATCGGATTCCAACATGCGCGATTTCAGCCGCCTCTCCAGCTCGGCAAAAGACGGCGGCAGGATGAAAATGGCCGTCGCATCCTGCATTTTTGCTTTAACCTGTTTCGCTCCTTGGACATCGATGTCCAGGATCACATCCTTACCGTTCTCGAGTTGCTCATGCACGAACGAACCCGCGGTGCCGTAAAGCTGGCCATTGAATTCCGCCCACTCGAAAAAATCTCCGTTCTGGACCATCCTCAAAAAGGAGTCCCGGTCCGTAAAGAAGTAATCGACCCCGTTCTGCTCACCCTGCCGCGGCCGACGTGTGGTATATGAAACCGAAAATTTCAGATCCTTGAAACTTCGAAGCAAGTGCTGGAGTAACGTGGTCTTACCGGACCCGGACGGGGCCGATACGATGTACAGGTTTCCGCGCATTCCGCTGAAAACTTTTAGTTTAGCACACGGGTAGATGAAGCGCCTACTCGATGTTCTGGACCTGTTCCCGGAGCTTTTCGATCTCGACCTTTATCTCGATGGCGGCTTCTCCGATGTTGGCTCCAAGCTCGTTCAGGCCGGAGGTTTTGGACAATACGGTCGTGACTTCGCGATTCATTTCCTGAAGGATGAAGTCCATGCGTTTCCCGGCCTCATCTTCAAGCTTCTTCAATCCTGAAAATTGATCGAGGTGGCTGCGGAGGCGTGTCGTCTCCTCGGCGATATCGCTGCGCTCCGCGTAGAGCAAGGCTTCGGTTTCAAGCCGGTGTCCGCTATCTGCAACAAGTTGTGGAGCCAGTTCGGTAACGCGAGCGATCAACTGACGACGGTAGTGTTCGACGAAGTCTTTGGCATGAGCAAGGATCGTCTGAAGATGACGATCGATGTTCGCAAGACGCCGATCGATATCAAACATCAAGGATTGTCCTTCGGTAATGCGCATCTTCTTGAGCTGCGCTGAAGCGATATCCGCCGCTTCGCCTATTTTGGAAGCAATCAGGTTCTGCTCTACCGGGGAAAGATCGCTGGTCGAGACGGTAACAAGACCCGGAAGACGCGTAATCATCTCAAGGGAGATCTCCCCCTGCACCGAAGGATGCGCTTTCTTCAATACCGCGAGCATTCCGACGTATGCGCGAATCAATTGATCATTTACATCCAGTTTAATGTTCTCGCGCTTGTAATCGACGCGAACGAAGACGTCGAGCCGGCCACGCTTAAACGCACCCGAAATTTTCTGACGGATGATGTTTTCGAAATTCTGATATTCGCCGGGACTCTTTATGTGGACATCGAGATAGCGATGATTGACGCTCTTTATCTCGACGAGCACCGACAAGTTCATCGCCTCCGCGCGTCCGGACCCGAAACCGGTCATGCTGTAGATCATGAAGTGACGTCCTGAAATTGCAGATTGTAGAGCTTCCAATATAGCCCGCGCCGCAACACGAGCTCTTCGTGCGTTCCCGATTCACGAATACGTCCATCCGCCAAAACCAGGATGCGGTCCGCACGCCGAACCGTCGACAGGCGGTGAGCGATAACGATGGTTGTGCGTCCCTCCATGAGGTTCTGCAAGGCCTGCTGGACAAGCGCCTCCGATTCCGTATCGAGGGATGACGTTGCTTCGTCCAGGATCAAGATCGGAGCGTTTTTCAAAAGCGCTCTTGCGATCGAGATGCGCTGACGCTCGCCGCCGGACAAACGCAAACCGCGCTCTCCGATTTTGCTGTCGTAATCGGTGACAAAATCACCGACGAGAGCGGCTTGACCTGCGGAAGTAATCGCATCTTCGCCGGCAGCCGGGTCGCCATAGGCGATATTGGCGCGAATCGTGTCGTTGAAGAGAATCACGTCCTGGGTAACCATCGCGATATGCTTGCGCAGCGAATCCAGCCGCAGACGCCGGATGTCTTTCCCGTCGATCAAAATGCGTCCTGACGAGGTGTCATAGAAACGCGGAATCAGATTCACCAGCGTGCTCTTCCCTACACCGCTTGGTCCAACTATGGCGATCACCTCGCCGCGCTGGACCGTGAACGAGATGCCGTTAAGCACGCTCGCCCTGGGTTCATATTCGAACGAAACATCTTCAAAAGTGATGCTTTTCGAAAACTCGCTCAATATCTCCTGGCCTGTATCCTTCTCCGTCTCCAGCGACGCAATGTCGAAAATCCGGCCCGACGCGCCAAGCGCCTGTTGAAAGGAGTTGTTGATTCCGCTCATGCGGCGGACGGGGTCGTACAGTTTGATCAGCGCGATGATGAATGCTACGAATAACCCGGCCGTCATGCGTTGACTGGCAATCTGCACACGCGCGTAAAGCAAGAAACCGGCAATGACGAGAATGCCCAGCACTTCCATCAAAGGCGACGACAGGGAGTGCGTCATCTTCTGCTTCAGATTTAATTTAAGGATGCCTTGCGCTATTTTGCGGAACTTGCCCGCTTCAGCCCGCTCCATGCTGAATGCCTTCACAATGCGATTCCCCGTCACCGTCTCATAAAGAATATTGGCCATCTCGGCCAATTGCTCCTGATTGGATTTGCTGAGCAAGCGCAGTCGCTTTCCAAACAAAACCGCCGGATAAAGGACGAGGGGAGCTAAAACGATCGATACCGCGGCCAGCTTCCAATCGATCGCAAATATCGCCATGACCAAGAAAATCAAAATCGCGCTTTGCTTGAGAAATTCCGCCAGAGTTTCGGACGCTGCGACTTGAATCTTCTCGACATCCGCGGATACGCGGGAAATCAACTCGCCGGTCGCATTGAAATGAAAGAATGAGAGTGGCTGGTAAAGAATCCGCTCGAATACATCATTACGAAGATCGCGAACGACAGCCTGCCCCAGGTAAGAAACCAGATTGATCGAGCCGTATTCGGCAACAGATTTAACGATCGTCACAATGACGAGCAGGGAAAGGAATATTCGGCCATCCAGCGCGGACACGGTGAGTTTGGCCTGAATGAAGGGAATCGTGACCGAGGGGACTGCGGAAGCGCGCAGCAGCGTGTCGAAAATCAAACCGATCAGAAAGGGCGTTACCGCCTCGAGTATGCCGACAATTGCAACGCAGCCGAGCGAGAGAACGAGAGCCCAGAGGTAGGGCCTGATGTAAGTTCGGAAACGCCTCATAAACTCCCCTCCTCAACTGAGGAGGGGAGGCGCTGGTGAGCGGCGAAGCCGCGACGAATTAAAGCGCCGGGGTGGTGCTGGTCAAACCGTTCAATTTCTTGACCAACACCACCCCAGCCTCGGCTTTCATGCGTCGCCGCCTTCGGCGGCTCCCATCGCCGGGGCTCTCCCCTCCTCAGCTGAGGAGGGGAGTTTTGTGGAACGCCGTACTTCATGACCGATAAACCGTTGCCCGGACTTTTTCTTCCACTTCTTTCGGCTTTTGCATCTTCAGGATTTGTCCAGCCAGTTCGCGCAACTGTCCCATCGAAACGGAGCGGATCATCCGTTTGATTCTCGTATAGGCTCCGAGGTTTACCGAAAGCGAGGTGAAGCCCAGTCCCAGCAAGACAGCCGCGGATGGCGGATCTGCCGCCATCTCCCCACACACGGTAATGGGTTTCCCGGTTGGACGCAACAACGCATACACCTGCTGCAGGCATCGGAGAATGGCAGGGTGGAAAGGATTGTAGAGGTGAACGACGGACTGATCGGACCGGTCGATCACGAAGTAGTACTGAATCAGGTCGTTCGTTCCGAGACAAAAGAAGTCCACACGCGAGGCCATCAGGTCGCAGGTTTGAGCCGCCGCTGGGGTTTCAATCATCACACCAATAGGAAGCCGGGGCTCATAGCTCTGCCGTTTCAAATCCAGCTCCTGGTGCACTTCTTCGATAATCTCGTGAGCAGCATCCAAATCATCTACGGTCGAAACAAACGGCAGAAGGATCCGCGTAGGACCATTTACCGACGCCCGATAAATGCTGCGCAATTGTTTTTTGAAGACGTCTTTATTCTCGAGACAAAACCGGAGCCCCCGTACCCCAAGATTCGGGTTCAAACCATCCCAACTTTTTTGGTCGATTCCGACATCAATGGTGCGGAATGTAACCGGAATGCCCTTGGCCGTTTTCAGGACGAGCGAATAGTCCGCCACCAGCGATTCCTCATCGGGCTGCTTGCCCTGTCTGAAGAAATCGAACTCCGTGCGGTACAGCCCGATAGATTCACAACCATTGGCAATGGCGGATCGGACTTCTTCGCTGAAGTTGATGTTCGCGCCCAAAGAAATCGTAACGCCGTCTTCGGTGACGCACGGGGTACCGGCCGAGGCGCCCGCCTTTTTCTTGAGTTTCTTGCCTTCGCGGTCGCGGCTTTTGTATTCGGTCAGCGTGTCTTCGGAGGGCGAGCAGATCACAACGCCGCGTTCTCCATCGACAATCAACAGGTCTCCGGAAGCCACTTCCGACAATGCCGCCGCGCCCAACACCGCTGGAATTTCAAGGGACCGCGCCATGATCGCGGTATGAGAAAGCGGACTACCGGTCTCGGTAGCCAAACCAACGATGCGTTGGGTCCGTAACTCAAACAACGTGGAGGGCGGGACGATCTTACCGACGAGGATGGCATCGTACGACAGTTTCTTGAATATCGGCTGCGGATTCAACTGCAGATTGTGAAGCAGGCGCCGTACGATGTCTTCCAGATCGCCGCGGCGCTCCCGTAAATATTCGTCGTCAAGCCGGTCATAGGCCTGCAACAAATCATCGCTGACCTGTTGTATTGCCCATTCCGAATTGATGTAGTCCGTCTCGATTCTGTCGATAATGCGATCGATAAAGAGAGGGTCCTGCAACACCAGGAGATGCGCATCGATGAGGAACGATGATTCCGGTCCGCTCTTCTGCTTCAACTCTTTCTGCATGCGCTTCAGCTGTTCGCGGGATTTTTCAACCGATTCCCGGAAGCGCTCCAGTTCCTTCCGCACCTGGTCGGGCCGTAATTTGGAATTGAATGAAACGAAAAGCGGATCGAAGGTCCGAACGGACTTACCGATGGCAATCCCGACGGAACCGACGATGCCGTGTATGACGCGCTCTTCAGTCATGCCAATCCATTAACCCGCCAAATAGGCACAGATGCTCTCCACCGCCTGATCTTCATCGGCCCCTATGGCGCGGACGCCGACTTTCGACCCATATCCAGCCGATAACAAGAGGATGCTCAGAATGCTCCGCGCATCGGCCTCGACTGAATTGGACGAGTCGGATCGAAATAGGACAATGTTCGATTGAAATTTCGACGAGAGCTGGACGAGCTTCGCAGCAGCCCGGGCATGTAACCCGAGGCGGTGGCCGATCACAACCTCACGTTCTTTCATGATTATCGTTTGGGAGCCAGCAATTGACTGGCGATGTAGATGCTGCTTTGCCCCTGCTCGCGAACAATCTTCGCAGCTGCAGCCAACGTTTGCCCTTCGCCCAATTGCGCAAATTTGATCAGCATTGGAAGGTTCACGCCGGTCACGACTTCGACCTTGTCCTGGTCGAGGAATGTCGAAGCGATATTGGTGGGTGTACCCCCGAACATGTCCGTCAGGATGAGAACGCCCTCGGGGGTCCTGACGCGCTCCAATGCTTTTTCGATCATCGTTGTGGCCGTACCCACATCGTCGTGCCAACCAAGCGACACCGCGGTGATGTGATGGATTTCGCCGACAATGATTTCGGCTGCGTTGAGAAGCTCGACCGCCAATCTGCCGTGCGTGACGATCAGTCCACCAATCATAGGCGTATGTTAACCCTTCTTATCTGCGTCACGGTGTGAAACTTTGACACGGTATTTCCCATTCTGGACGTGCTTGGCGATTGCCTCCGCAATGAAGACCGAGCGATGGCGGCCTCCCGTGCAGCCGATCGAAATCGTGACGTAGGACTTGCCCTCCTTCTCGTATTGCGGAAGAAGAAAATCGACAAAATCGCAGACATGAGCGAGAAATTTGTGAGTTGCCTCGTGTGAATTCATGTACTCGGCAACCTTGGGATCGGCACCGGTATAGGGTTTGAGTTCCGGAACAAAATTGGGGTTCGGAAGGAAACGGACATCGAACACCAGGTCGGAGTCGATCGGGACCCCGTATTTGAAACCGAAGCTCACCAGCGAAACCAGCAGGTGTTGCGCCTCCCTTTCTTCGAACAGCCTCACGGCGTGTTGCCGCAATTCGTGGATCGTGAATCGAGACGTGTCGAGAACGTTGTCCGCCATGTCGCGGATAGGAGCAAGCAGCTCGCGTTCAAGCGCGATGGCTTCCAGGACCGGCCGGTTGGGATCGACCGGGTGCGGCCGCCGCGTCTCGCTGAATCGGCGAACCAGCACGGCGTCCGAAGCCTCCAGAAACCACAGCGACATCTGCAACGAGTGATTCTGTTTGAGGTCTCGGTACAAGGCGGGAAATTCGCCAAGGCTTTCTCCCTCACGGACATCGATAACCATGGCGGCCTTCGCGCCTTCGTCCTGAGATTTAAGGATCAATTCATGAAATTTACCGAGAAGCCCGACCGGCAGGTTATCGACGCAGAAGAAACCCCGGTCCTCGAGGGCTCGAAGGAATGTTCCCTTCCCCGAGCCGCTCAGTCCGGTGATGATGATGAAAGAGGATTGCTGCATGCGGAATTGATCAAGCCTCAGGCTCGATCCATCCGATATTACCGTCCTTCCGTTTGTAAACGATATTGATCCGCTCGGTATCCGCGTTCCGGAATACGAGGAAATCGCCGTCCGAAGCGCCGCACTCAAGCGCCGCGTCGTCCACGCTCATGGGCTTCGCCGCAACTTCATGCGAGCGGATGATACGCGGGAGCCCCTGGCCGAGCACTTCCTCAACCTCGACCACCGACGTCGTGGTGATGACTCCGCCTGCGTTGTTGTTATGGCGTTTTCGCGTAACGTTTCGTTCTTTATGTTTCAGGATTTGCTTCTCGATCTTATCGAGTACTGCGGCAATCGACGTATACATATCCTTCGATACCTCTTCAGCGTGATAGAAATCGCGGCGGGTCTTTATATTGACTTCCGCAACATGACGCTGATGCTTTTCCACCGTCAGGATGAAATGCACTTCCAGAATTTCGTCGATAATTCCGCGTAATCGCTCGAGTCGGTCTGTGGTGAACTTACGCAGAGGTTCGGTGATTTCGATGTGGCGCCCGGTAATATCGACACTCATACTTGACCTCCATCCTCGCGCATAGCGCCGGCGCGACAGCGCGCAGCCTCAAAAAGAAGAAGCCGCCAGTTAACAGATCAGGACCTGAGGCGACGTTGGTGCGTGCTAGGAATCTTTAGATCTTCCCGATACTTTGTAATGCTGCGGCGCGTTACGGAGATGCCTTCTTCTTTTAACATCTGGGCAATCTTCTCGTCGGTCAAAAGATTTCGAGGATCTTCGTTCTCGATATATCTTTTTACCTTGCGCTTCACGATCAACAGCGACGTTCCATTCCCCATGGGACCGTTCACTGCCTCGGAAAAAAAGAATCGCAGTTCGAACACGCCCTGCGCAGTATGCGCGAACTTGTTGGCGACGGCCCGGCTGACCGTAGACGGATGGACACCCACCTCTTCAGCCACATCTTTGATCATCATTGGCTTGAGCTGGTCGATCCCCTTGTCGAGAAACTCCGTCTGGCGGCGGATGATGGCCTCGCAGACTTTGACAATGATGTGCTTCCGCTGCTCGATGTTTTTCAAAAGCTGCACGGCGGACTTGAAGCAGTCCTTGACGTAATTTTTTACGTCCTTGTTCAAGGAATCCCGCTCGAGCATATGGCGGTAGGTCGGGCTCAGCCGCAGCTGAGGCACCTCGTCTTCGTTGGTGACGATGGTGTACTGGCCACCGACTTTGACGATGAAGACGTCGGGTTCGATCAATCTCGGCTGAGTTCTATTGTATTTCTGACCCGGACGCGGATCGAGCGCCTTGATGATCTCCACCTCTTCCATGATGACGTCGAGAGGTTTGTTCAGAGCCTTAGCGATTTCCTTGTACTGTTTGTTTTGCAGCTTGTGCAGATGATCCCGGACGATATCGACGGCAATGCTTTCATCCTCACCGAGTATTGTGAGCTGGATCAGCAGACATTCCCGAATGTCGCGCGCCGCCACACCGGGAGGATCGAAATGCTGAACGGCTTCCAATGCCTTCTGCACGTCTTCCAGCGTGTGCTCGCCGCTCTCGGCAATTTCTTCGAGAGTGATCGGCACTTCGCGGCCGTTTTCGTCGACGGCGCATAGATAACCGTCTTCGTTCAAATTCCCGATGATCGAGTGGCAGGCCATGCGGATATTTTCTTCCACCGTGCTCAGCCCTAATTGCCATTCCAGGTGGTCCGTCAACGTCTGAGGTTTGGCAAGGAAGTTTTCGAACGAAGGCTTTTCGAAGATTTCCGTTTCGCGCGGACGGGACGAACTATCGTTCAGGTAGTTATCAAAGCTTTGAAAATCGATGTCTGCGTAGGGATCCTCGGTGGCCGGCTCGGGCTCGGCTGGCGCAGCCACTTCGACCGTGTTTTCCGGCGTCGGCTCCGGTTCCGTGACGCAATGATCGCGTGCTGCAGCCTCCGTCAACCTCTGATATTCCGCATCGGTCGTATCTACGTCTGCCGCCGCCGCGCTGTCGGGGGCCCCTTCCGCACCTTCCTGATTGAAATCGACATCGGGCGTCGGCTCGCTTGTTTCGACGATTTCGGTGCCTTCTTCCAGTACCGGGTTTTGAACCAGCTCCTGCTGGATCATCTCCGTCAACTCTAGCTTGTTGAGAGTGAGCAGGCTCACCATCTGAACGAGACCCGGAGTGAGGACCTGCTTCTGGGTCGCTTTTATAACTAACTTTGGTTCCAAATACGCCATAGATGCGATCTATTACTAATTTAGACTGAAATGCTCGCCAAGATATACCCTCTTTACTTCAGCATCGCTGCCGAGCTCGCGGGGTGTTCCTGACCTAAAAATCGATCCATTGTTGATAATATAAGCGCGGTCAGTGACCTGCAAGGTTTCTCTCACATTGTGATCCGTCACTAGAACCCCGATCTGCTTGGATTTCAAGTGGTTAATGATCTTTTGGATCTCGATAACTGTAATCGGATCAATGCCTGAAAACGGCTCGTCCAACAAT
>JACXTT010014774.1_pt1 | contig 10187 bp, 6 predicted proteins | sample 9270951 | NCBI WGS metagenome assembly JACXTT01 (sample SAMN15532306, study PRJNA645909) | rock metagenome | isolation source: weathered quartz diorite | place: Puerto Rico | collected 2017-06-21
GTCGAAAACGGTGAGTTGATCGGCGAAGTCACTCCCGAAACGCTGCTCAAGAGCAATACGTTCATCATCTGGCGCGGAGGCAAGCCGGCCGATTCCGTATTGAAAGCTGATCATCGCATCGCGTCCGGTGGAAATAGCGGAATCAACTATCGCAGCGTCGTTGTACCCGATACGGTGGTCGCTTCCAACAAATTCGCAATGCGTGGCTACCAGGCCGACATCGACGGGAAAAACACGTATACCGGCCAGAATTATGAAGAGAAGTGCCGCTTGTTCCTCGCCCTGCGCGGCCAGATGACCCACGTAGTCGGCGGCCGCAAACCGATCATTCTCGCGTCCTTTGGCGAGTCGGCTGATTTAGCCGCCCATATCACCGGCGACTGGAACTCGTACCACCTGATCATCCGCAACAACGTGCTGGTGCACCTGTTGAATGGCCATTTGATGAGCGTGGTCATTGACGACGACGTCCCCCATCGCGCCATGGACGGCCTGATCGGTGTCCAGGTGCACGTCGGCCCGCCCATGAAAGTTCAATATCGGAATATCCGCTTGAGGATTTTCTAGAGTGAGATCTTTGGGCCGGCGGCTACTTGCACACGATCAGTTGCTTCGCCGATTCCGCCCCGAACGGCCTCTCATCGAAATCCCCATATTTGCGCTCGATGGTGAATCCACAATAACCGAGCAGCGCATCGATCTCCTGGGGATAAAACATCCGCAGCTTCAATGGAACATCCCAGCTCTCGCCACCATCCTTTTGGTAATACCAGGTGATGTGATTCACTTGCGTCGCTGGGTCATACTTGGTCGTCTCAGTCACAACAATGCGGCGGCCGTCATCGGGATCGCCGTACTCACCGACTGGAAATCGTTGGCTTGGATCTCGCGCCAGAATATGTGCGGAAGGCGTAAAGATATCCACGATGAATCGTCCCTCGGGCGCCAGGTGCCGGCGCACACATCGAAAGCAAGTCTCGATATCTTCACGCTGCAGCAAATGCGAGAGCGAATTGTCCGCAATGTAGATTAACCGATACGTGCGATCGAGGGAAAAGTCGCGGACATCGCCTTCGAGCAGCTCGATCGTAACGCCGCTTCTTGCGGCCTTGCCACGCGCGACGTTCAGCATCGCCGATGAGCAGTCCAGGCCCACGATATCGGCACCGGCCACGCGAAGCGGAACCATTAACCGGCCCGTGCCACAAGCCAACTCCAGCACCGGCTCGCCGTACTTATTCACTTGGCCCCGATAGAACGGTAGATCATTCGGCCCCGGCATCAGCAGGTCATAATGCCGGCCGTCGTTGTACAAGCTGAGCCCGCTCTGAATGTCACTCATCAATTACCATTGAACTCAGAAAAGCGGCAACGAACCCATGGATTCGCTCACGCGGGGAACCCGTCATCGCGCTGACGTCGTACTCAGCGGCGCTCCATCCACGAGCGGGTTGCCTCTTGCATCCGTCGTTCCACAAAACAGAGTCGAGCTTCCTTCGGGTGCGACATCCGGGACCACCACGTCAGCTTGGTAAATCCCAATCAGCGTAGGCGCATAAACAACATCGCGCACCCCGATCGCAGGCCCGTCACGCCTTCCCAAACTGCACGTGACTGGCGCCAGAGGACGCGCAAGCGGCGACACTGGGCCTGCAGCGCCCGTCGGGAGCGGCTGATCGAGTGGACCCAATCCTGTCATGTAAACGTGCACGATCTCGCCGCGATGTGCCGGATTCTCCGGCACAACCAAGCTCCCGTAATCCTGATGGACCGCCTTCGCGTAGAACATCCCGCTCGCCGCATCCAGCCACGTCGCGATGTGCGGCGCGATTCCCGGAGTCAGCCCGAACCTCACCGGTGCTTCGAAAGGATTCCCATCCGCGCGCACCATCATCGTATGCGCGCCTCCCGTCGACGCCGCATATTCCCATGGAATTTGCACCCACAGCCCTTCGTTCGTGGCGTCCACAAGCGGAAGTTGGACGTCGCCGTCGACTGCCGTTTGCGTTTTCGTGAATCCTCTCCCGCGCACGAGAAGCGCCGAGCCAGGCACTCCCTCGCCCTCGACGCCGCGCGTAATCGAACCCAGCGGTGCCAGGATCTCATCCGTCACACCGCTCTCCCGATCCAATCGCAGAACGCGATTGCTGTTCGTCACCGCCCAGATGATTCTGCCGTCACCGCTGATCACAGCCTCCGCAAATCCTTCCGCGCTCGCCAGCACCACCCTGCTTTCCCGCGTCGCCGCCTCCCACAGCGAAATCGCCGTCGGCTGGCCCTGATCGTCGAACATCCGGTAAATTAGCTGCGTGCCGCTTGCATCCCATGCTGGCTTCGCGAAGCTACCGAAGACCGCCCGATAATCTCGCGGAGGCATCGCAGCAATCGAAAGAAGCTCTCCGGTTTCCGCGTCAATCACGATTAGCGTGCGCTGGTCATCATCCGGCCCGCCCTCGACGATCGCTTCAAACGCGACGCGTCTGCCGCTGGCGCTGATCGTCGCCCCTTGCACGCGATTCTCCGAATAAATCGGCCGGGAATCCGAGCCCGGCTTCCATAGCGAAAGTGTACCCGGCGCCTTGAATTGACTCGGGTCCCGTGGCGCCGTAATCAACAGCAGCGCTGTTCCGTCATTCGCGACCTCCCGCACCACCGGGATCGCATATACGTCCACAGGGACGTCGGCAATCGCGCCCGTGGCCGCGTCCAGATACTTCGCGCCGCTGAACGGATAACTGTCCCCCGTAAAGTAGCGCCCGTTGCCACTCATCCGCAGCGTCCCACGCGGAAAAGCCGCGGGTAGAGTCACACCGGAGACTTCGCTCGAGAAAGGCGGCACAACGATAATCTGGCAGAGCCCACACCCGATATTGATCTGCCACCCGGCGATTTTTCCATCGGTCGAAATGAATGGACTGAAGACATCCGGCGGCGAAATCGCAAAACCGATATCCTGGGCCGCGGCGAGCCGGGCCCACTCGCCATCCTGCCAGCGGTAGATTTTGCCCAGCTGCCCGAGATCGGTTTCGCTTTGCAAACGAAACCGCGAATGGAAGAGTAAAACACTCCCATCACCCGATGTCGCCAGTTGCTCAACTTGTGCTGCGACGGCGCCGGCATAGACTAAACCCAGGAACAACACGACTGCCGGGCGGTCCATTCATCTATTTTAGCGTGCGGGTTCTAGATCCTACTCCTGCCTCAACGCCTTCACTGGATCCACCCGGCTCGCTCGCCGCGCCGGTAAAAAACTCGCGAACAACGCCGCCATCACCAGTACGGAAATCATCAGTGCGAACGTCATCGGCTCAGTCGCGCGAACTCCCTCTACCCACCGCGCCAGCAAACGCGCCGCTCCCAAAGCGCCCGCTAAACCCACTGCCACGCCAACGGAAATCATTCCAACACTCTGCCGCATCACCATCCGCAGCACATCCGGAGCGCTGGCCCCGAGCGCGATCCGCACGCCGATTTCGGGCACTCGCCGGCTGGTCACGTACGCCAGCACGCCATAAACACCGATGCATGCCAGCAGCAAAGCTAACCCAGCGAATATTCCGAACAACAGCAAAAGGAATCGTTGCCGCGCGAGCGTGCCGCCGGCCAGTTGTTCCATCGTTCGGACCTCATAGAGAACTTGATCGCCCGTAGCCCCACGTACTCCCCGGCGCAGCGGTTCCACCATATTTAGTGGAGCGATGCTCGTCCGCACGGCAATCGACATTAGTTCCGACCATGTGCGCAACAACCGGTCCGGCACCTGTGCAAACGGATAATAGAACTGCGCCCGAACTTGCGATTGATCGTCGGCCGCGAGCCCCCAATGCCGCACATGTCCCACCACTCCCACCACCTTTAGCGGCCCCGGACTCATCTGCGGAATCCAGAGTTGCCTCCCCACCGCATCGCGCCCGCCGAACGCGCTCTGCGCGAGAACGTTATCAATCACGATCACCTGCTCACTGCTCATGCGATCCTGGTCGTTGAAGAATCGCCCTTGCCGTAACGGAATGCGCATCACCTTCAGATAATCCGGCGACACGCTCGTCGCCAGCGCGATCGACAGTTCGTTCGCTGGCGGAACAGCCGCCGTCGTCGAGTAGCCGAGTTGGTTGTTGCCTTCCCGCATTGGAACCGTATCGACGGTCGCAACGGACTCCACTCCCGGCACGCGTCGCGCATGCTCCATGACATCCTGCCAGGTCGCGCGGATCTGCCCCGGATTCGTCAGCACTCCGGCCGACAGCGCCATCCGTGTGACCAGAATGTTCCGGATGTCGAGGCCCGGATCCAGCGACGATAACCGCAGCATCGTTCGCCCCAGCATTCCGGCCGAGATCAGCAGCACCACGGCCAGTGCGATTTCTGAGATGACGAAGCCCCCGTGCAGACGTCGCGCCCCTGCCGCCACAGTCCGCGCTCCGGCACGCAGCGTCTGTTCCAGGTCACGTACTGGAGCACGTAGAGCCGGCGCCAGTCCGAAAAGAAGACCGCTCGCGAGCGACACGCCGAGCGCAAACAGCAACACCTGCCAATCCAGCCGGACTCCTCCGGCGCGTGGCAGACTGCCCGGCCAGAACAACACAAACGGCCGGATGCCAATGGTCGCCAGCATGATGCCGAGCAGGCCACCCGATAGTCCCAGCACTGCGCTCTCGGTCAGACACTGGCGCGCCAGCCGGCCTCGGCCCGCCCCCAGTGCCATGCGCATCGCTAGTTCACGTTCGCGCGACACCGCGCGCGCCAGCAGCAGGCTCGCGACATTCACGCATGCGATCAGCAGCACCAGGCTCACGGCGCCCAACAGCAACCACAGTGTGGTCCGCACATCGCCGACATCCGGACGAAGAGGTTCGGCTACGAAAATCCTGTCTCTATTCGATTTCGGATATTGCTTCTCCAGATTGCGGCCGATCAGCGCCAGCTCTGCTTGAGCTTCCTCCAGCCTCACGCCCGGCCGGAGGCGCGCCAACGCAGCGATCCGATGCGCTTCGCGATTCTGCATACTCGGTGTGCTGTCTTGCCCCAGCGGCGTCAACACATCCTCTCCTGTTTCGGTCAATCGGAAACCCGCGGGCGCGATTCCGACCACCGTGTAGGACTTGCCGTCAAGAACAACCGGCATTCCGATCGCTCCCTCGCTTCCGGCGAAGAGGCGCTGCCACAACCCGTAGCTGATGATCATCACCGGCGTCGCCCCCAGCCGGTCTTCTTCCGGACGAAAAGCGCGGCCTCGAAAAAGTGGAACGCCCAAGACGGAAAATAGTTCAGACGAGATCTCGCGGCCATTTACGTACTCTGCTCCCGCCGGCACACTCACCGTCCCTCCGCCGCGGCGGAAACCGGCCATTATCAGAGAGCGGGTCTCGCGCTTGCAATCCAGATAGTTCGGGTACGTAAACGCCCACAGGTTGCCGAACTGCGTGCTCCAATCCGTTTTCTCCTGGAGCGCGACTAACCGGTCGGGCTCCCGATAAGGCAGCGGCTTCAGCAGAACTCCATTGATCACCGTGAACATCACCGTCGTCGCTCCGATGCCGAGACCGAGCGTCACCAGCGCGACCGCCGCGAATCCCGGCCGCTGCCGCAACGTGCGTAGCGCATAGCGGAGATCCTGCCACAGATCCTCGAGCCAGCGTGTGCCTCGCGCATCGCGGCACTCTTCTTTCACTTGTTCCGGGCCCCCCAGCGCGATTCGCGCGAGCCGCCGCGCCTCCTCCGGATCATGGCCCTGCGCGACCAAATCGGCGGCGTGTTGCTCCAGGTGGAAACGCAATTCCTTATCGAGTTGCTCTTCCATTTGCCTTCGACGTAACAAGCGATTCCACCAGCTCATTCCGCGCCCCCTTCAGACATGTTGAGGATGAGCCCTACCGCTTCCGTCAGCCGCTGCCAGCTCGCGGCTTCGGCTTGTAGCGCCGCCCGGCCTTTCCTCGTCAGCCGATAGAACTTGGCCTCGCGCCCGCTCTCGGTCTCATTCCAATCCGCTGCCAGCAGCCCGCGATTTTCCAGCCGATGCAACGCCGGATACAACGATCCTTGTTGAACCTGCACCACATCGCGCGACACCTGCTGCAGCCGTTGCGCAATCGCATAGCCGTGCACCGGCCCCAGCGCGACAATTTTCAGGATGAGTAGATCGAGAGTGCCTTGCGGAAGATCCGACTTCTCCGCCATGTTGTATACCTCGTACTTCTACATATTAATCGCAATACATGTAGAAGTGCAAGGTGTACTCGCAACCGGCCCGCCGGTTTACTCCTGCCGCAACGCCGCTACTGGGTTCACGCTCGATGCCCGCCTGGCCGGCAAATAACTCGCTACACCCGCCAGTATCGCCAGCGATACGCTCGCGATCGTCAGCATTCGTGGATCATCAGGCTCCATGCCGAACAACAGCGCCGACGTAACGCGGCCTGCCGCGAGCGTCAGGATCGTTCCGGCCACCAAGCCCACCGCCACCACCACGCCCGCCTCGCGCAGTATCAACCCGATCCCCGCCCGCCGATCGGCTCCCAACGCTATGCGAATGCCAATCTCGTTCGTCCGCTGCGCCACCGTGTATGAGATGACGCCGTACAGCCCCACCGCCGTCAGAACCACTGCGAGCACGCCGAAAAATCCTGCAAGCGTCGCCATCAACCGTTCTCGAAGCACCGAGTCTTGAATCCAGGCGTCGAATACACGGAACGAGTAACGCATATTCGGATTGATCGCGGCCAGTGTTTTTCGAACCGATGATGCCAGCGCATCCGGCCGCCCGCTCGATCGAATCATGAACCGAGCCTCCGAGCGTGCCAGCGCAGCCTGCGTCAATGGCAGAAACACCAGCGGCTGAAACTTTTCGTGGATATCTCGGAACTTTGAGTTTTTCACCAGCCCGATGATCTCGAACGACAGCTGCGGGTCGTACGGCGTAGCCTCGACCCAAAACCGCTTGCCGATCACGTTGCGCCCGCCTGCCATCTGCTGTGCGAACGCCTCGTTCACGATCGCGACTTTGGCGGGCGAAGCCATATCGCCCTCATTAAACTCGCGCCCGGCCAGCAGCGGCGTCTTCAGCGTGTGAACATACTGTGCGCCAATCATCGTCCGCAGCGACTCGTGGGCGTGCGCGGAATCCGAGCCGTCCATCCAAAATCGATTGTTCCAAGCCCCACCGCTCAGAGGAACGATGATCGCTTCGGCCGCCGCCTCTACGCCCGGTATCGCGCGGAGCCGCTCCAGAATCTCCCGGCGAAACGATGCGGCGCGACCGGTCTGCAACTGTAGGCTAGAAAATCCTACATCCGCGACCAGCACCCCGCTCGGCTCAAATCCCAGATCCAACGTCTTCAGATTCCTCAAACTCTCGACGAACAGCATCGCGCTCATCATCAGCACAAGCGACACCGCGATTTGCGTGGCCACCAGTGCCCGCCGGTAACCGTGCCGCTCGCGTCCAGCCGTTGTGCTCCGGCTGCCCGATTTCAGCGCGTCGCCCGGATCGATCCGTGTCGAGCGAATCACCGGCACTAACGCGAACATCATACACGTCAAAATCGCGAGCGCCGCGGCAAATCCGAAGACCCGCATGTCTTGCGACAGGTCGATGAACATCGGATCGTTGCCCGTGTCGAGGAACGAGACCAGAAATCGGCTCATCGCCCGTGCCAGCACCAGGCCGAGCCCCGCCCCGATCACGGCCAGCAGCAGGTGCTCGATAATCAACTGCCCCGCCAATCTCGCTCTCGAAGCTCCCACTGCCAGCCGCACCGCAATCTCACGCTGCCTCGCGCTCGCCCGCGCCAGCATCAGGTTTGCGAGATTCACACACGCAATCAGCAGCACCAGCCCAGCGATCCCGAGCAGCAACAGCAGCGGCCGCGAATATTCCTCGCGCAATCGTGAAACTCCGCCGCCTGCGGGAATCGTGTACAGCTTCATCGCCAGGTACCCTTTCACGCTCACTGCCGGATAGTCCCCCGGAAGTGTCGACTTGAAAATTTCGGCCGACTTCACGCGAAAAAGCGCCGACGTCTGCTCTTGCGACACGCCCGGCTTCAGCCGTCCAATCACCGTCAGCCACCATGTTGTGCCGGAGTCGAGCCGGCCGCCCTTCTCGTGCAGAGCCGCTTCCGAGCAAATCGGAAGTGCGATGTCGAACGTACGCCCCACCTCCAGTCCGTAAAATCCCGGAGGCGTAACGCCGATCACCTCCACGCGCTCCTTCCCCACCGCGACGCTTTTGCCGATCACCGCCCTATCGCCGCCGAATTCCCGCTGCCAGAATCCGTGGCTGATCACGGCGCCCGAAGCGAATCCGCATCCTCGACGATCGTCCGCGAGCGAGAACACTCGGCCCAGGATCGGCCGCACGCCCAGCACATCGAAGAATGCTCCGCTCACCCACAAGCCGGCAGCCTGGCGAAGTTCGCCGCTCTCGGAGATATTAAACGGTTCGTCGGCCCACGCCAGCATCCCCGAAAACACTTCCTGGTGTTCACGTATCTTTTCCCACAGCGGATTCGTCAGGACTGCGTCGCGCAGCCACGTGCCCCGTGCGTGGGTCATATCGTCGATTCGAAGCTCCACCAGTTCCTGCGGCGCCTTCACCGGTAACAGACGCAGCCGGATCGAATCGAGTAGTTGAAATATAGCCGTGTTCGCTCCCGTCCCGAGTGCCAGCGAGGCGATGGCAACAATCGCAAACCCGGGACTCAGTCGCAACAGCCGCAGTGCGTAACGAATGTCCTGCATCATCGTAATGAACATTCTCTCAATTCTCACCTGCCGGCCTGTGCCCCCAGCCGTGTAACGGCCAAAATGGAAGAGTGGCATTCGCGCTCCCGTCGCAGCTCGTGGCCAACTGCCGCGACACACCCGAGCGCGCGGCCTGGCTCGACCACTTGCCCGATGCGCTTCAAAACCTCGAACGCCGATGGTCGCTCACCATCGGTCCGCCGTTCGACGGCCCCGATGTCAGTTGCGCGTGGGTGGCTCCCGTCGCTCTCGCTGACGGAACGTCCGCGGTACTCAAGCTCGGCATGCCGCACATGGAAGCCCGGCACGAGCTCCACGGATTGCGCTTCTGGAACGGTAACCCGACCGTACGACTCCTCGACGCCGACGATGAGCTTAATGCCACGCTTCTGGAGCGCTGCACGCCCGGTACGCCGCTGCGTGCTCTTCCGGAATCCCAGCAGGACGTCATCATCGCAGGGCTGCTCCGCCGGCTTTGGCGTCCGCCTATTTCGCCCCATCCTTTTCGCCCTCTGTCCGCCCTGATGGCACACTGGAGCGAGGAGACGTCGGCCGATATCGCGCAGTGGCCCGACCCAGGTCTAGTCCGCGAAGGCCTGCGCCTTCTTGAAGAACTGCCTCGGACCGCACCCACTGAAGTGTTGCTTGCCACCGACCTCCACGCTGGCAACGTCCTTCGTTCGGAGCGTGAACCCTGGCTTGTCATCGACCCGAAGCCATTCGTCGGTGATCCTGCTTACGACGCCACTCAGCACTTGTTCAATTGCGATGCCAGGCTACGCTCGGAACCTTTCGCGACCATCTCCCGCATCGCCGGGTTGCTCGATCTGGACCGCGAACGCGTTCGACTCTGGACTTTTGCACGCGCCGCCGCAGGGCCGCGCGGCGATTGGACGCAGAAGCGATCCTTGGCACTCGCCAGAGCTATTGCTCCTTAGCGGTCACCAACGCGCGTGAACCGCTTTCCTTCCCGTTGCAATAACATCCGCAACCATTCCCGCCGCTGTTTCAGACCCCCGTGCTATTCAGTGCACAGGAGAAAAAATGATGCCCCCTTCACTCGCCCGTCCTCAAACCCGCGCCGCAATCAATCGCGCCAACTCGCGACACTCTACCGGCCCCCGCACCGCCGCCGGTAAACAACGCTCATCGCTCAACGCCCTCACCCACGGCCTCACCGCCCGCACCACGCTCCTGCCCGCAGAAGACCCCGCCGCCTTCGAACAACACCGCGCGCAATTCCTCGATGAATACCAACCGCAAGGTCCTACCGAAACCCAGCTTGTCCAGGAACTGATCGACACCTCCTGGCGACTCAACCGCATTCCCGCGCTCGAAGCCGAACTGCTCACCCGCGCCGCCGATCCGACGCCCGAATTCGACATCGTCGACGCCCACCACTTCCTCGCCTCGCTCTCACTCAACAGCGCCCGGCTCTCGCGCCA
>JACXTT010014775.1_pt1 | contig 10186 bp, 7 predicted proteins | sample 9270951 | NCBI WGS metagenome assembly JACXTT01 (sample SAMN15532306, study PRJNA645909) | rock metagenome | isolation source: weathered quartz diorite | place: Puerto Rico | collected 2017-06-21
GATGAGCGCGCGCGTGGTCGCCGGCGGCAACGGCGCCGGAGGCAAGCCGCTCGCCCACGAGAGCCTGGTCATCGCCCCCGAGCCCATCAAGCAGGGCAACTGCCGGCTCGAGTACAAGAGCCAGAACAAACGCCGGCTCATCGCGCCGCTCGCCTTGCGCGTGCGCATCACCCGCACCGACATCCCCGACATCAAGGGCAGCGCGATGCTGCTCGACGCCGACTGGATCATCACGCCGACCGACACGACCTTCCGCATCCCGCAGCTCGCCACCGACGGCGAGTCGCGCCTGCTGCTCGAGGTGTACTCGAACCCGGCGAGCCCGCTCGGCAACGTGGTGCTCTTGTCCGACGCCGGCCGCTACCAGCGCAAGGATCTCAAGGGCCCGCAGCCCAACGACGAGGCGCTGTTCCGGCTCATCGGTTCGGTCACCATCCACACCGCGCCCTTGTGCGGCGAGTCGAACTTCGAGACCGCCGAGCAGGCGGGCAAATGCATCCGCGGCTACTTCACCGTGCCGGCGATGCTCGCCACCCTGCAGATCACCCGCGCGCCGTGGGCCGAGCGGCCGCTCATCACCCGCAGCGTGCTCAGCGCCGTCGGCATCGCCTTCGCGCTCGACAGCTACGATCCGGTGGAGCGCAAAGCCTTCCCCATCGCCTTCCAGGTCGGCGGCTTCGTCGAGGATCTCGGCGATCAGCGGCTCGGCTTCACCAGCTACGTGGGCGTCGCCCCGACCGTGCCCATCCTCGGCACCGGCGGCAACACCACCAACATCGGCCTCCTCGGCGGCCTCGGCATGAGCTACGTGACCCGCTCGAACGGCCCCGACGAGGGCTTCAAGCCCACCGCGTTCCTGTCGGTCATCGTGCAGGTCGGCCAAGTGAACCCGTCCCTCGCCAACACCGAGGGCAACCACTTCGGCCAATACACCCCACCGACGATCCAAGGCGGCACCTACTAGTCGCGGTCGGGGTCGAGGTCGGGGTCGGGGCCCGCACGATTTCGACTCGAAGGGGTGAGCCTTTCCCCGCGTGCTCGCCGCTTGGTCCAGGCGAGGAGCGAACAAAACATGACGAGGCTTACGCTTGGCGTCGGGGCTTTTCTGGGGTTGATGGCGGCGTGCAGCGCGGGGCGCGGGGGGAGCGGCGACAGCTGGAGCCCGCAGCCGGGGTCGGGCGGCGGCAGCTCGAGCGCGTCGGGCGCCGGCGGCAACATCGATGATCCGTCGTGTCCGGTGGCGCATTGCGGCAGCGCGTGCGTGGATCTCAAGAGCTCGGACAAGAACTGCGGCGCGTGCGGGCACGATTGCCTCGGCGCGAGCTGCTCGGCCGGGGTGTGCGCGGCGACGCCGGTGGGCGATCCGCAGGCGGCGGCGTACCAGCTCGTGTCGAGCGGCGACGACCTGTTCTTCACCACCCAGGCGAGCGCGATGCGCCAGCCGAAGAGCGGCGGCGTGGCGGCGACGGTCGAAACCGAGGCGGGCACGCCCATCGCCGTGAAGAACGGCACCGTGTTCTACGCGCTGAAGAACGGCACGAAGTACGCGCTCCGCTCGGTGCCGGCCGCGGGCGGGAGCGCCAAGACGCTCGCCGACAGCCTCATGCCCGCGCCGGCGGCGCTCGCGGCGGACGCGGCGAACCTGTACTTCTTCACCTACGAGTGCTCGCTCGTGCGGCGCGTCCCCGCCGGCGGCGGCACGCCCTCGTTCGTCACGCAGGACGGCTGCAACACCATCGGCAAGACGTACTTCGCCGCCAACGCGGGCGCGACCATCGCCTTCACCACCTACCTCGACAAGGGCAAGACCCAGCTCCGCCGCGTCGATCTCGCCAAGGGCGGCGCGGTCATCGTGCTGCCCGACGTGCGGCTCGTCGATCTGGCGGTCGGCGACGCCGCGGTGGTCGGGATCGATCCGGGGAGCTGCGACGGCTCGATCCAACCGGTGTGCAAGGACGGCACGGTGTGGACGATGGCCCACGACGGCAGCGGCAAGACCGACCTCGCGGCGCTGGCCCAGCCGGGCGAATCGTACGACTTCGCGGGGGGCCTGGTGACCGACGGCACCTACGCCTACTACCAGGTGCAGCCGCACGGCTCGTCGTCGGTCACCATCCGGCGCGTTCCGCTCGCGGGCGGCGCTCCGATCGCGCTGCAGACGCTGAGCAGCCCGGGCGCGCACGGCCACCCCGCGCTCGACGACAGCTACCTCTACTTCTGGGACAAGCAGCAGATCTGGCGCGTCGCCCGCTAAGCCGCCTGGAGCTCGAGCAGGGTGATCTCGGCGGGGGCGAGGACGCGCATCGGCGGGCCCCAGTAGCCGGTTCCGCGCGAGACGTAGAGCTGGGTGTCGCCGACCTGGTAGAGGCCGGCGACCCACGGCGCTTGCAGGCGCACGAAGAAGCTCCACGGGAAGATCTGCCCGCCGTGGGTGTGGCCGGAGAGCTGCAAGCCCACGCCGTGGCCCTGCGACTCGCGCACCTGACGCGGCTGGTGCGCGAGCAGCACGAGCTCGCGGCTCTCGTCGCGGCCCTCCACCGCGCGCGCGATGTCGCGGCCGTGGCCGTCGCCGAAGGCGTTGTAGTCGTCGACGCCGGCGAGATCGAAGCCGCCCTCGCCGCCGACCGGGACGCGCTCGTTGCGCAGCGGCTTGACGCCGAGCCGCTCGAGCTCGGCGAGCCACGCGTCGACGCCCGAGTAGTACTCGTGGTTGCCGGTGACGAAGTACACGCCGTCCTTCGCCCGGAGATCGGCGAGCGGCGCCACGTGCTCGGCGAGCTGCGCGACCGAGCCGTCGACCAGATCGCCGGTGATCGCCACCGCGTCGGGCTCGAGGGCGTTGACCTGCGCGACGATCCGCTCGAGCCAGGCGCGCTTCAGCGTCGGGCCGATGTGCAGATCGCTGAGCTGCACCAGCTTGTAGGGCGCGCCGCCCTTGCGCAGACGCCGGAGCTTCACCTGCACCCGCCGCACCGCCACCTCGCCGCGCGCCGCCGCGACCCCGTGGAGCGCGCCCGCCGCCACCAGCGCGACGAGCCCCGAGGCGATCCCGCGCGATCCCGCCGGCTCGGCGATCCACCGCACCAGCACCACGCGCAGCGGCTCCGAAAACAGCAGCCCGAACCACAGCATGATGAGCACGCCCATCCAGCTGTAGGCGGCGAGCGCGAGCACGCGCCCGAACGGGCCCTTCGACAGCCGGCCGATGATCATCCCCGCCGGGGTGAGGAGGGCGAGCGCGGCGAGCGCTCCGGTGGCCGCGCTGACCCACGGCTGCTCGCCCCACTGCGGCGCGACGATGAGCCGCGACCACACGTAGGCGTGGATCCCGAACAAGATGGCGCTGGCAACGCCGAGGAAGAGGGCGAACGAGACGAGGTTGCGTCGCATCGGTGGGGCCTGACCGGACCTATATGGATCCGATCCCTCGCGTGCGCGAGCCCCCTTACAAAAGGTCGCATGTTGTACTACCGTCCGAACGCTGTTTCTTCGGGGGAACGGGCACTTAGGAAAACCTGCATGATTTTCAACAAGTACCGCGCTTGTTGGGCTGCAGCCGGGGCGCTTGCGCTGATCGGTTGCGTCGACACCGAGGGCGAATTCAACGCGTTTCAACAGCGCTACGAGACGATCCACCCGCCGAGCATGAGCTCGGGCGCGGGCGGCGGCTGCTCGATGGTGCCGGAACCGGGCAAGGCCGACGGGCAGTTCATCTTCGCCTTCTCCGCCAGCCTGGATCCGGCGAGCCCGGTGCTGTTCGACACCAAGCTCACCACCAGCATGGGCGCGAGCGGGCTCGAGATGAAGCTGAAGTTCCAGCCGCTCGCCGCCGCCGACCGCAAGACCCCGGTGGGCATGCCGCTCGAGCTCGGGCCGTTCCAGGTGAAGGCCGACGGCAGCTTCGACGCCGACTTCCCGCCGCTCGACGTCACCGGCGCCGCCAACCCGATCTCCGGCTCCGACATCACCGCCAAGGTCGAGCTCATCGGCGTGTTGTGCCTGCCGGCGGACTTCATCTGCGGCGACCTGAAGGGCAACGTCACCAAGCCGGCCGATCTCCCGCTCAAGGGCTCGACCTTCGCGATGGAACGGCTCGCCATGCCCGGCGTCTTCCCGGCGCAGCCGAAGATCAACTGCAAGGGCGACCTCGCCAAGAAGCTGTGACCATGACCATCCGCTTCACGCTTTCTCTCGGGCTCGCGGCCACGGCCGCGCTCCTCGCCGGCAGCGCGCGCGCCGCCGGTTTCGCCACCGCCAAGTTCGGCGGCGAGCACGGCAACCCGATGGCCGACAACCCCACGGCCATCTACTACAACCCCGCCGGCATCGCGCTGTCGGACGGCATCAACATCTTCGTCGACGGCAACATCGCCTTCCGCAGCCTGACCTACACGCGCACGCCGGACGCGTCGCTGAAGAGCGAGGTGCGCGAGCCCGCCGACGCGGTCGGCGCCAACACCGGCAAGGCGTCGCTGTTCAACGTGGTCGCCGCGCCGATGGCCGGCGTCACCGCCAAGGGCAACCTGACCGATTCGATCGGCCTCGCCGGCGGGCTCGCGTTCTTCGTGCCGTTCGGAGGCAGCGCCACCTGGGACAAGAACGAGAATTTCCGCGACAACCCCAAGTACCCGGGCGCGGTCGACGGCACGCAGCGGTTCTACGCCATCAACGGCAAGCTGCAGACCATCTACATCTCCGGCGCGCTGGCGCTGTCGGTGAAGGACTGGATCTCCTTCGGCGTGTCGGGCGGCGTGGCGCTCAACGACATCGACACGCTGCGCTCGCGCGACAGCTCGGGCAACACCGATCTCGCCAACGAGGGCCGGGCGTGGTTCAAGGGCAGCTCGGTCACGCCGCAGCTCGGCGGCGGCATCATGATCACGCCGATGCACGACAAGGACAAGCTGCGCATCGGCCTGAGCTACCAGGCGCCGCCGAACTTCGGCCGGATGAAGGTCAAGGGCCTGCTGCAGAAGTACCTGACCGGCAACCTGAGCGGCAACGTCTCGGGCCAGGACGACGTCGAGCTGCACCAGACGCTGCCCGACATCTTCCGCGTGGGCGTAAGCTTCCGCCCGCGCAACGACCTCGAGCTGCGCGGCTTCTTCGACTACACCCGCTGGAGCCTGTTCGACGACCAGTGCATCGCCACCGCGGGCACGCCGTGCGTGATCAGCCACGGCGGCGACCCGAAAGGGGACGGCACCTTCAGCAAGGACGGCGAGGTCATGCCCGGCTCCGGCTCCGACAAGGTGCAGGTGAACCTGCCGCGGCGCTGGCACGACACCGCCAGCGTCCGCGTCGGCGCGAGCTACTGGGTCAAGCAGCCGATCGAGCTGTTCGTGGGCGTGGGCTACGACTCCGCGGCGGCGCCGGCGGCCACGCTCGATCCGTCGCTCCCCGACTTCTACAGCATGTCGACCTCGCTCGGCGTGACGGCGCGGGTGCACAAGAACCTGGCGGCGTCGCTCGGCTACACGCAGTTCTTCTACTTCACCCGCGACACCGCCGGGCAAGCCGCGCAGATGCCGTTCCCGTCGAACGGGCCCGACACCGGCGGCGTGTACAAGCAGACCATCGGCGTGATCAACGTGAACCTGCACGCGATGTTCGATCCGTTCACCAAGCACCCGGCGCCGGAGCCGCGGCCGCCGAACGGAGGCGTCCGCGCCTGGTGACGCGATGGCCGGCGAGACCGCGTACCCGCTGAGCCGGAGCGCGCGGCTCGTCATCGCCCGCGGCGACATCACCGTCTTGGCGGTCGACGCGATCGTCAACGCGGCGAACGAGCGGATGCTCGGCGGCGGCGGGGTCGACGGGGCGATCCACCGCGCGGCCGGGCCCGAGCTCCTCGCGGCGTGCAAAGCGCTGGCGGAGGTGCGGCCCGGCGTGCGCTGCCCCACCGGCGAGGCGCGCATCACCCCGGGGTTCCGGCTGGCGGCGAAATGGGTGATCCACACCGTCGGACCGATATATCGTGATACGATACAAAGCGCGCCGCTGCTCCGGAGCGCGTACGGCTCGTCGCTCGGGCTGGCGAACGAGCGCGGCCTCGCCAGCGTGGCGTTTCCGGCGATCTCCTGCGGGGTGTACGGCTATCCGCTGGAGGAGGCGGCGGAGACGGCGATCGAGGCGTGTCGCGACGCGGCCGGAGGAGTCGGCGAGGTGCGGTTCGCGCTGTTCGGGGACGAGGCTCATGAGGCGTGGATCGCCGCGGCGGAGCGGATCCTCGGAGGCGCGCGATGAAGTTCGCGATCGCGGCGCTCCTGATCGTGACCGGGTGCGGAACCTCGGGCTCGGACCCAGGGTCGGGGTCGGGGTCAGGGTCGGGGTCGGGGTCGAGCTCGGGGCCGGGGTCGGGGTCGACGACGGGCGGGGTTTCGCGGCTCGAGCAGATCTTGGCCGCGCTCGAAGCGGATCGCGACGGCGAGCTCCAGGCCCAGAGCGACGCCGAGGGGTGGCCGGCGCCGGTCGAGGGCGGGCTCCTGTTCGTGTCGAGCGACCTCGCGCGCGACGAGCTCGCCGGCGACTTCGACGGCTGGAAGCCGGAGCCGATGAAGCACGCGGGCGGCTTCGCCTGGCTGGTGGTGAAGGCCGACCCGGGCGCGCGCTACAAGTTCACCGACGGCAAGCAGGACTGGCGGCCGGATCCGTGGTCGCGCGCGTACACCTACGACGACCACGGCGAGATGAGCCTCGTGCCGTCGACCGCCGGCGCTCACCTCGAGCGCTTCTTCGCCGTCGCCGGGGCGGGGCTCGCGGCGCGCACGGTGCGGGTGTGGCTGCCGAAGGCGGGCGCCAAGCGCGTGCTCTACGTCCACGACGGCCAGAACCTGTTCGACCCGGCGGCGTTCTACGGCGGCTGGCACCTGCAGGACGCCGCGCCCGCGGACACGATGATCGTCGGCGTCGACAACACCCCGGCGCGGATGGACGAGTACACCCCGGTGAAGGACGACATCGGCTCGGGGCCGCTCGGCGGAAAGGGCGACGCCTACGCCGATTTCGTCGACGGCACGGTGCGCGCGCTGGTCCAGAAGCGCTACGGCGAGCCGCCGATCGCCGGCACCATGGGGAGCTCGCTCGGCGGGCTCATCAGCCTCCACATCGCCGACCGCTTCCCCGGCAAGTACCGCTTCGCCGCGTCGCTCTCCGGCACCGTCGGCTGGGGCTCGATCGGCCCGAAGGTGCACAACGAGACGATCATCGAGCGCTACCAGAAGCACGGCCACCAGAAGACGGCGCTGTACCTCGACTCGGGCGGCAGCGGCACGAGCTGCGCCGACGCCGACAAGGACGGCATCGACGACGACGATCCCAAGTCGAGCGACAACTACTGCGAGAACGAGCAGCTCCATCAGCTGCTCGCCGCGGCGGGCTACGGCAGCGATCTCGTCTACTGGCACGAGCCAGGCGCGCAGCACGACGAAGCAGCGTGGGCCGTGCGGGTGTGGCGCCCGCTGCAGGCGTTCTCCGCGCTGCCATGAGCGCGTGGTACCTCTTGGTCGCGAACCCCACCGCGCAGTCGGGGCGCGCGCGGGTGTGGATCGACGAGGCGCTGGAGGCGATGCAGGCGCGCGGCATGCACGTCGAGCTGTGCACCACCGAGCCCGAGGGCCGCACCGTGCCCAAAGTGCGCGCGCGCCTCGAAGCGGGCGGCGTCGACACGGTCGTGTCGCTCGGCGGCGACGGCACCTTCCACGAGGTGGCGACGGCGATCCTCGAGGCGGCGGGCGCGACCGGCGCGGCCGTGCCGATGGGCATGCTGCCGAGCGGCACCGCCAACGATCAGGGGCTGTCGTTCGGCATCCAGCGCGGCGACATCACCCGCAACGTCGCGGTGATCGCCGAGGGCCACCTCACCCAGCTCGACTGCGGCCGCGTCGAGGAGCTCGATCACCGCGGCGACGTGCGCGCCGCCAGCTGGTTCTTCGACTCGTGCGCCTGGGGGGTGTCGTCCGACATCCTGGCGCTGCGCAACCGCCAGCGGCAGAGGATCGCCGGCATCCCCATCCTGCGCGACGTGTACCGCGACAAGATGGTGTACTTCAGCGCGTCGATCGCCAAGCTGCTCGAGTCGTACGTGGCGCGGATGAAGTTCCGCGCCGAGGTGGTGGCCGACGGCGAGAAGCACGTGCTCGACGGCCTGCTCGATCTCATCGTCAGCGCCACGCCGGTGTACGCCGGCCATTGGGTGCTCGATCGCCACGCCGAGCCCGACGACGGCCTGTTCGAGCTCGTGCCGATGCAGGGGCGGCGCGACTGGGCGAGCAAGGCCCTGCGCGACCTCGCCGCCAGCCCGATCTGGCAGGAGCAGCTCGACGCGATCGGCCTGAAGCATTCACCAAGCCTGCGCGCCTCGCGCTTCGACATCGATCTGCTCCGCCCCGAGCAGGGCGACATCCGCGCCCAGGTCGACGGCGAAGAATGGCGCCGCGGCGACCGCTACCGCGTGGAGGTGCTCGCCCGCCGCCTGCCGCTCATCACCCCGCGCGACTTCGTCCCCCCATGGAAGCCCCGCCACCGCTGACGCGGAAATCCGACTGGTCCCAGGCGGAATGAACATTCATTCCGGCAGTTGTCGCCGCCTCCCGAACGGAATGAACATTCATTCCGGTGGTCGTCGCGGCCTACTCAACGGAATGAACATTCATTCCGCCAGTTGTCGCTGCCTCCCGAACGGAATGAACATTCATTCCGGTGGTCGTCGCGGCCTACTCAACGGAATGAACATTCATTCCGAGCGGCCGGCCCCCCAGGCGGAATGAACATTCATTCCGGCAGTTGCCACCTCCCCCAAAGGCGGAATGAACATTCATTCCGGTGGTTGTCGCCCACCTACTGAACGGAATGAACATTCATTCCGATGATTCACAGCGTCTCGAGGTAGGCGACCAGCGCGGCGCGGTCGGCGGCGGACAGCTGCGAGGTGTGGCCGTGCGCGTCGCCGCCGCTGCATTGCCCCGGCTCGAAGCGGGCGGCGAGGGTCGCGGCGCAACCGTCGTGGAGGAACGGCGCGCGCTGCGTCACGCCGAGGAGCGAGGGCACTTGGAAGGCGCCGGTCCGGTCGCTGGCGCGGCCGGTGCCGACGTCGACGGTGGCGTTGTTGGTGAAGCGCGGCCCGGAGTGGCAGTACGCGCAGCCGACGGTGGGGTCGCGGAACAAGCGCTCGCCGCGCTCGACGATGGCGTCGTCGGCGCCGGCGCTCGGCGGCAGCGCGGGGATGTGATCGATCCACTGGCTCAGCGCCAGCATGACGTACTTGTCCGGCTCCATCCCGCCCATGCGGTGGATGAACACCTCGTCCATGATGTCGTCGAGCCCGCGCATGTCGCCCTCCCAGTGGAACGGCGCGGTGCCGAGGATGCCACCCGACACGTTCTGCGTGCGGCGCCTGCCGACGGCGCCGAAGTTCCACACCCGCCCGTCGTCGCGCCCCTCGGGGTGGCACGACGCGCAGGCGATGGGGGACTGCAGCGCGGCCTGGTGGTGAAATAGCTCGTGCCCCGGATCGATCTGCGGCCGCGATCCGAGCGAAATCGAGCCCACGATGCCGTCGCCGGAATAGATCAGCTGGAGCGACGCTGGCTCGCGCGTCTGCGCCACCAGCAAGTCGCCGTAGAACGCAACCGACATCGGCTCGCCGTCGACGATGCGCCCGTCGTTCTGGCACTTGTTGACGGTGATCGTGCCGTTCGCGGAATGCGTCATCACCACCGAGTTGCTGCCGGGCGCGGCGATCGCCACGTCCCCGTTCTCCGCCACAGCGATGTCCGTCGGCAGCACCGCGCCGCCGATCGGCTGCGCATGCAGCTCGCCGCCCGTCGTCAGCGTGGTGACACCGGCCTGGACGATCCCGCCGGAGCAGCCGCCGCCGCCGTACGCGTTCGGCGCCTTGTCGCCGGTGTTGATCGGCAACTCGAGCCCGAGCTGGTGCACGATCATCAGGCCGTGGGCGACCGGCACCATCCGCCAGGCCACCGCCGCGCTGGCAACGCGGCCCTGGGCGTCTTGCTTGATCGGCAACGCGTCCCTGGTGACGAGCTCGCCGTCCGAGGTCAGCCTGAGGAGCTCGGCGCTGCGAAAGCGCGTGACGTACAGCTGATCGTCGACCACCACCACGTCGCGCAGATCGCGGTCGAGGTGGACGACCCGGCTCGGGCGCATGGCGTCGTCGGGCAGGAGC
>JACXTT010014776.1_pt1 | contig 10186 bp, 8 predicted proteins | sample 9270951 | NCBI WGS metagenome assembly JACXTT01 (sample SAMN15532306, study PRJNA645909) | rock metagenome | isolation source: weathered quartz diorite | place: Puerto Rico | collected 2017-06-21
GATCGGCTCGACCTCGAAGCCGCAGGCGCGCCCGACCTTCACGGCCTCGCCGCCCACGTAGATCGCGATCAGCCGAGGCGTCTGCAGCGTGCGTACCTCGGCAGTGCCCAGGCCGGAGAGCCCGGCGATCGGATTCGCCATGCAGTTCACGGCGAGCTTCGACCAGCGCTCGCCGAACAGATTCGTCGTCACCTTCGCCGCCGCGACGTCGCTCATGATCTTGGCCAGCTCGCGGGCGCGCTCGGTGTCCTGGCCGTCGAGCTCGCCGATCTTGAAGCCGATCGCTCCGGTGTCGGTACGCATCGCGTGGCCCGGCTCGTACATGCCGGCGCCGATCGTGATCACGCTGCCGAGCGTGCGCTCGCGCCCGGCGATCGCCGCGACGCGCTCGTCGTTGATCCCGTTCTGAAAATCGACCACGACGCCGTCGGGCTTCTTGAGGTACTGCACGCCCAGATGCGTCGCCCATTCGGTGTCGTACGACTTGACCGAGATGAAGACCGCGTCGAACGGCTCGCTGATGGCCTGGGCCTCGTAGATGTGAAGCGCCTTGACCGGAACGACGTGGTCGCCGCACGTACCGCTGAGGCGCAGGCCGTTCTTCCGCATCGTCTCGACGTGCGCCGGCCACTGGTCGATGAGCGTCACGTCGTGCCCGGCCTTGGTGAGCATGCCGCCGACGACGCTGCCGATCGCTCCGGCCCCGATGATCCCGATTCGCATTGCCATGGGTCCCTCCTCATTCATGGGCGCGCCGCGCCCGGCGGGGCCCTAGCCCCGCGACGGCCTGCGGCGGCGCACTGCCTCAACGGCCGGAGCATGATAACTTGAACCGCCATGACCTACGACTTCGATCGTCCCGTCGACCGGCGTCATACCGACAGCTCGAAGTGGCAGAAGTACGGTCCCGACGTCCTGCCGCTCTGGGTGGCGGACATGGACTTCCAGTCGCCGGAGCCCGTGATCCGCGCGCTCCGCGAGCGGGCCGAGCACGGGGTCTTCGGCTATCTGGCCTTCGAGCAGCCCGAGTTCCACGAGCTGTTCGCCGACCGGCTCCTGAAGCGCTACGGCTGGCGCGTCGCGCCGGACGCGGTGGTGCTGATCCCCGGGGTCATTCCGGGATTCAACGTCGCCGGCCGAATTTTGTCAGCGCCCGGCGACGGGCTGATCCTCCAGACGCCGGTCTACCCGCCGATCCTCCGCGCGGCCACCAGCATCGGCCTCACGCGCGAGGAGGCCCCCCTGGCGCGCCGGCCGGACGGGCGCTACGAGGTCGACGTCGACGCATTCTCGGCGTCGATCCGCGACCGCACGCGATTCTTCCTGCTCTGCAACCCGCACAACCCGGTCGGCCGCGTCTTCACGCGCACGGAGCTGACGAGCCTGGCCCAGGTCTGCCTGCGCCGTGGCCTCGCGATCGTGGCCGACGAGATCCACTGCGAGCTGACCCTCGGCGGCCAACGCCACACGCCCATCGCGTCGCTCGACCCGGAGATCGCCGAGCGGACGATCACGCTCATGGCGCCGAGCAAGACCTTCAACCTGGCCGGGCTCAAGTGCTCGGTCGCGATCATCCCGAACGCCGCGCTGCGGGAGCGGTTCGTCAACGGCCGCATCGACCTGGTGCAGACCGTGAACGTGTTCGGCTATACCGCGGCCTTCGCCGCGTACCGCGACGGCCAGCCGTGGCTCGACGAGCTCTTGCGCTATCTCGAGACCAACCGCGACTTCGTCGCCGACTACGTGCGGCGGCGCCTGCCGGGCGTGGCGATGTCCCCGCCCGAGGCGACCTATCTGGCGTGGCTCGACTGTCGCGGCGCGGCCGAGGCCGGCCGCGACCCGTACACCTTCTTCCTCGAGCGGGCGCGCGTGGCCCTGAACGACGGCACCCTGTTCGGCTCGGGCGGCGCGGGACACGTCCGGCTCAACTTCGGCTGCCCGCGCTCGATGCTGGTCAAGGCGCTCGACCGGATGCGCGAGGCCCTCACGGCCGGCCGTCCAGCGCGCGTCTGAGCTGGTCGAGGTGGTTGTCGTCGTGCCAGGCCATCACGGATAGGAACTCGTCGATCGTCCGCCGGCCCCGCGAATCGACGTGGACGCCGGCGCGGGCCCAGGCCTCGGGCTCGAGCGCCCGCAAGAACTCGAGCGTCTCGCCCCGCCGCCGGACGAACGCCGCGAGCGCGGCGGCGCCGTCGTTCGTGAGGTACTGCCGCTCGTCGGCCCAGCGGTCGGGATTGGTGGCGACGAAGCGAGGCAGGTCCATGGCGACGATCATCCGCATTCGCTCGAGGAACCACTCCTCGTTGTCCCGCAGGTGACAGATCACCTCGGTCGGCGCCCAGCTCTTGGGCGCCGGTCGCCGCGCCAGGAGCGCGGCCTCCACGCCCCGCACCGCGTCGGTCAGCTCGTCCGGCGTGCGCGCGATCCGCGCCAGCCGTTCGCCGCGTGGACGGCGCGCGTACTCTTCGATGCTCGGCACGTCTCGCTTCAGCGCACCGGCGCGCCGCGCGCGCGCGCCAGCGCCTCGCGGACGAGCGTGGATGCCGGGTCGAGGCTCGCGGCGGTTTCCAGGTACGCAATCGCCTCGGCCGGTCGGCCGAGCGCGAGCAGCGAGAGCCCGAGATTCGTCACCGCACTCACGTCGCGGGGATTGTCGCGGCTGGCCCGCTCGAACTCGCGATTCGCCTCCGCGAGCTTTCCCTGCTGAGCCAGCGCCAGCCCGAGCCGGGTGCGGGTGTCGGTGTCGCCTGGCGCCCTGGCCAGGATCAGCTCGAACTGCGCGGCGGCGTCGGCCGGGCGGCCGGCCTTGAGGAGCGCCAGCCCCAGATTTCGCCGGTGGTGGACGTTGTCCGGTCGGAGCGCGACGACGCGCTCGAAGTGCGCGATGGCCGCGCCGAATTCGCCGCGATTGCCGAGGATGGCGCCCCACTGGCCGTGGCAGAAGGCGCAATCGGGATCGACCGCCAGCGCTCGCTTCCAGATCTCCTCGGCGTCGCGCCACACCGGCAGCTGCTGGAGGGTCAGGAGCGCAAGCCCGGCAATCCAGACGAAGCCGACGAGCACGACACCCGCGCGCGCGAGCCGCGAGATGGTCGGGCTTTCGACCGCGCCGGCAACGCCCGCCCCCAGCAGCACCGCGATGCCCAGACACGCAAGGTAGCTGTAGCGATCGGCGACGAGCTGCGGGCCGTTGTGGACGATGCCGCTGACCGGCGCGAGCGTGACCCCGTAGACGAGCCACGCCGCCAGCACGGCCGGCCACGACCGCCGCGCGAGCACGAGCCCGACCGTCAGCACGATCGCGAAGAGCGCGGGAGCCAGGAATCGGAGGCTCGTGGGCTCGACCCGTGCCGGCAGCTCGTACATCGGCGACAGCAGCACCGGCACGAGCGTCTTGCCCAGATAGAACGCGAGGCTGTAGAGCGCCATCGCCGCGCGCGCGGGCGGCGGATAGGTCGATGACGACGTGAGGCCGAGCTTGGTGACGACGACCACCACCGAGATCACGGCGGCCGCGATCGCCATGAGCAGATACGGGAGCTTCTCGAGCAGCACCCGGCGCCAGCTCCCGCGCGCCCGCTGCAAGGGATAGACGTCGAGCGCCAGCAGGACGAACGGCAGCGACATGATCAGCGACTTCGAGAGCAACCCGAGCGCGTAGGCGCCGAGCGACGCGAGGAGCCAGCGCCGCCGCGGCGGGCCCTGCGCCGCGCACGCGCGAAGATACGCCAGCACCGTCAGGAGATAGAAGAGCGCCGACAGGACGTCGCGCCGCTCGGTCACCCAGGCGACCGACTCGACGCGCAGTGGATGCAGGGCGAAGAACAGCGCCGCCACGATCGCCCCGACCCTGATCGCCCCCGCGCGAGCCGCCGGCGCACCGAGCCGCAGCAGGCGGAGCGCCACCAGGTAGAAGAGCGCGGCGTTGGCGGTGTGCAGCAGGACATTCGTGAGGTGATAGCCGAACGGGTCCATCCCCCACAGCGCGTGGTCGAGGCCGAAGGTGAGCCAGGTCACCGGGATCCAGTGGCCCATCACGGCGCTCGAGAAGGCCCAGCGCACCTGCGCCCAGCCGAGCCCGCGATAGAACGGGTTGTTCAGGAAATTGCGATCGTCGTCCCAGAAGACGAAGCCGTACCGGAGAGCGGGCGAGAAGACCGCGAACGTGATCGCCGCGATCGCGAGCGGCGCGATCCAGCGGATCCGCGAATCGAACGTCGTGGCGCGAGGCTCGGTGTCGATCGCCCCTCCACTATAGGGCGGGTCGCGCCGTCGGCCAAGCGAACGGTCAGCGCTTCAGCAGATAGGGGACGTCGGCGACGACGGTGTTGCGGCGGAAGAGCAGCGCGCCCTTGACCAGGAGCGCGGTCTGGTTGTGCAGGACGTGCTGCCACCAGTGACGCGGCAGGAACTCCGGAAGCACGATCGTGACCATCTGGTCTTCGCCGCGCGACTGGATCTGGTCGAGATAGTCGAGCAGCGGGCGGAGGAGCGAGCGGTACGGCGACGTCAGGACCACCAGCGGAACGCCGAGGCCCCACTTGCCCCACTTCTCCTCGAGCCGGGCCGTCCGCATCGGGTCCGTCTCGACGTAGACCGCGCGCACCACCGCGGTCGGCGCGAGCGTGCGGGCGTATTGCACGGCGCGGACGACGCCCCGGTGCACGTCGCCGATCAGCACCAGGACCGTGTGCTGGAAATCCGGCGGGCGATCGAGGCCCTCGAGCGACAGCTCGAGGGCGACCTCGTCGTAGTGGCGGTGCATGACGACGAAAGCCGTGACCAGGACCGGGATGACGACCACGACGATCCACGCCCCCTCGACGAACTTAGTCACCGTCAGGGTCGCGAGCACCACGGCCGTCACCACCGCCCCGCCGCCGTTGATCCACACCCGCCAGCGCCAGCCCTTCTCGCGCAGGCGCAGCCAGCGGAGCACCATGCCCCCCTGCGAGAGCGTGAACGAGATGAAGACGCCGATCGCGTAGAGCGGCAGCAGCGCGTGGGTGTCGCCCTGGAAGGCGACGATCAGGAGGATCGCGAAGCCGCTCAGGATCAGGATGCCGTTGGAGAAGACCAGCCGATCGCCCTGGTTCGCGAACTGCCTGGGCACGAAGCGGTCGCGCGCGAGGATGGACGACAGGCGCGGAAAGTCGGCGTACGACGTGTTGGCGGCGAGGACGAGGATGAGCAAGGTGGAGGCCTGGACCAGGTAGTACGGGACGCCGTCGCCCCAGACGCGGTGCGCGATCTTGGACACGACCGTCTCGTCGCCGCCCGGGATGATGCCGAAGTCGTACGCGAGATACGTGATGCCCAGGAACATCACGATCGAGATGACCCCGAGGGCGGTCATCACGGCCTGCGCGTTGCGCCCCTCCGGCGGCTTGAGCGCCTGCACGCCGTTGGACACCGCCTCGACGCCGGTCAGCGCCGTGCACCCGGCGGCGTAGCTGCGCAAGAGCAGGAACAGGCCGAGGCCTTCGAGGCCCGGCGGATGCGGCTGATACGGCGCCTCGGGCAGCCAGTCGAAGAACGCGCCGACCAGGCCGTACGCGATCGTCGCGAGGATGCTGGCCACGAAGAAGTAGGTCGGCGCCGCGAACAGCCGGCCGGACTCGCGCACGCCGCGCAGGTTGCCGAGCGCGATCCCGATCACCGCCAGGACGCTGAGGACGATGCGGTAGGGATGCAGCCAGGCCACCGCGGACGTCAGGGCCGCGATCCCGGCCACGACCGAGACCGACACGGTCAGCACGTAGTCCACCAGCAGCGCGGCGGCGGCGATCAGCGCCGGATAGCGTCCGAGGTTGTCCTTCGCGACCAGGTAGGCGCCGCCGCCCTGCGGGTACGCCGCCACGGTCTGGCGGTAGGAGATGACCACGACCGCCAGGAGCGCGGCGATCGCCAGCGCGACCGGCAGCGAGTAGCTGAGCGCAGCCGCGCCGCCAAGCGTGAGGACGAGCAGGATCTCCTCGGTCGCGTACGCGACCGAGGAGAGCGGGTCGGAGGCGAAGACCGCGAGGGCGACGGTCTTGTTGAGGCGCTCGTGCCGCGCTTGAGCGAGCGGCATCGGCGCGCCGAGCAGCAGGCGCTTGACGAGGACCAGTCGCATACCGTCGACCGACTCTACGCCCGCGCCGGCCTGCTGGCGCCGCTTCGCCGCGATTTTTACGAGTTTTTAACGCGCGATCACCGTGTCTTGACGCGGGCTTGAGGCCGAACGTGTCACGGTGATCCCGGTGTCGTGATGTGCGCGAACGACGGCGCCCGAGGCTCGACGACGTCCCCCCGACCGGGCTGGGCCGGGCTCTACGCCCTCGCCGGCCTCATGCTGGGCGCGCTCTGGCTGGCGCAGGGTCTCGTCACGGTCGGCGCCGAGCGCACCGCGCTCGAGTGCGGGCTCGTCCTGGGCGGCTTCGCGGCGATGGTCCAGTGGGCGCGCCGGAACCGCGCGGCGCTCGACCACCTGGACTGGTGCGAGTGCGCGAGCTCGTGCGTCACCGTGCGCGTGATCCCGTCGGGCCGCGAGCACTCCGCGCGAGCTCGCCCCGAGCGCGCGCCTCGGCCGCGCAGCGTGGAGAAGGCGGAGACGCCCTTCGAAGAGGTCGCGCCCTAGCGGGCTTCGCCCGACCCCGCGCTCAGCTGATCCAGCGCAGGAGCGCGGTGGCCAGCGACAGGAAGATCGTGACGCCGAGCACGTCCTGCAGCGCCGTCTCGAACGGGCCAGCCGTGATCGCCGGATCGAATCCCAGGCGCTTGGAGAGCATGGGGATCATCGTCCCGGCGAAGCCCGAGAGGTTCACCGAGACGAACATCGAGACGGCGACGACGAAGGCGAAGGCCGCCGAGTGCCAGAGCCAGCCGACCGCGCCGACCACCACGGCGCACACGCCGCCGAGAATGCTCGAGGTCTGAACCTGCCGCCGGAGCGGCTCCCACCAGCGGCTCAGCTGCACCTGGCCGGTCGCGAGCCCGCGGACGACCATCGTCACCGACTGAAGCCCCGTGTTGCCCGAGATCGCCTGGATCACCGGCATGAAGGACGCCAGCAGGATGACCTTGCCGAGCGTCTGATCGAAGTAGTGGATGACCGCGCCGGCCAGGAGCTCGATGACCAGGGTGGCCATCACCCACGGTAGACGCATGAGGGCGATCTGGCGCGGCGAGCGCCGCTCGAGCTCGGCGGCGTCCGAGCCGGCCATGCGGAAGATGTCTTCCGTCGCCTCCTCGCCGACGATGTCGACCACGTCGTCGGCGGTGATGGTACCGACCAGGTGGTGGCGCGCATCGACCACCGCGACGGCCACCAGGTCGTACTTGGCCACGACGCGCGCCACTTCCTCGCGGTCCATCGTCGTCGGCACGCTGACGACGCTCTCGTCGCGGATCGCGAGGATCGGGCTCGTCGGGCCCGCGATCAGCAAGCGGCGCAGCGGCACCGTGCCCACCAGGTGGCGATGGCCGTCGACCACGTAGAGCTCGAAGGCCCGCTCGCTGGCGACCGAGTCGCGGATATGTTTGATCGCGTCCTCCACGGTCGCGTCTTCCCGCACGGCCACGAAGTCCGGCGACATCAGCCGGCCGGCCGAATGCTCGGGATACTCGAGGACCTCCTGGACCTCCTCGGATTTCTCCTCCTCCATGAGCTGGAGGATCTTCTCGGCCTCTTCGCGCGGCAGCTCCTCCACGACGTCGGCGGCGTGCTCCGGGGGCATCTCGTCCAGGATGCGTGAGACCTCGACCTCGTCGAGGGCGCGGACCAGGGTCAAGAGGGTGGTGTCGTCGAGCGCGGGCAGGACGTCGCCGGCCCGCTCGGCGGAGAGCCGGCGGAAGAGCGCGACCTGCTGCTCGAGCGGCAGGTGCTGCAGGATCCCGGCGACGTCCGAGGGGTGGGCGGCTTCCAGCGCCTCCTCGTCGCGGCCTTCCTTGCCGCCCTCGAGCAGCCGACGGGCCGAGTCGAGCAGCCGCTCCTGATCCTGCTCCTGATCGCTCATGGCCACAGAGTACGCCTTGTTCTCGATTTCGGCGGCGGGACTCAGAAGAACAGGTAGTAGAGGTCGAAGCTGATCGTGTCCTGAGCGCGCGAGGCCGGCGTCAGGCCGTGGTTCTGCAGGCTGAACGCCTTGCGGTTGCCTTCGTCGTGCCGGTACTCGGCTCGCCCCACGAGCCCGCGCCAGATCTTGTACTCGACGGTCAGGGTGATCTCCCAGAGCTGCACGTAGTGACCCGGGGCGATCGTCTCGCTGCTGCGCACACCCTGCGGATCCGAGAAGTACTCGAGTCGGATCGCGGTCCGGAGCGCCTGGAACCAGTCGTAGGCCGCGTAGCCCGCGATGCCGCCCCATTGGGAGTTGGCGTCCTGGCGCGTCGCCACCAGCGCCGGGTCGTTCTCTTCACCGGCGAAGTCGAAGTTGACCGCGAGCGTCAGCTTGTCGATGCCGGTGTAGAGGATCGTCGTGTCGACGATCCAGCGGTTGTTGACGCCGCCGTGCATCTGGTTGCGGTTCTGCTCGGGTCCGACCAGGAAGTTGACGGTGGCGGAGAGCTTGTCGATCGGCGTGAACGCGAACGAGCCGATCGGGCGAACGTAGCCGTTGTTGTTGTCCGAGTTGTCCCAGCCCTGCGTGAGCCCCACGGTCGCCCCGAACCACGAGGTGAACTGGTAGCTGATGAGGCCTCCGGTGTTCGTGTACGGAGTGCCCAGGGTGTAGAGGAACGACCGCGAGAAGTTCAGGTTCTTCGGAGTCTCGTAGCCCTCGTACCCGATGAGCGTGGCCCACTTGCCCGCCTTGAGGGTGACGCCGCTGCCGAGCGGCACGAGGTACGACACGTAGGCCTCGGGCAGGTCGAACTTCTCCGTATTGCGGTAGAAGGGGGCTCCATCGTCGGCGTCGCGAAAGATCCCGAGCGAGTGGTTCTTCTGGGAGTCGATGCCGGCCGTGATCACCGCGCCGTACCCGAATCGGTAGCGCTCCGATGGATCCTTCTTGACGCTCAGCTCCGCGGCGTTGAACGTGTAGTCGCCGGCGTGATCGTAGAAGCGCAGCTCGTTGACGCCGCCGCGCCCCGCGTCACGAAGGTTGGCGACGTAGCTGTTCTCGATGTAGCTGTAGAGCATCAGCTCCTCGAGGTAGTTCTTGGGCTTGCCCTCCGGGGTCGCGGGCTGACCCAGCACGTCGGCGACCGACTTCTGGGCAAGGGCCGCCGCCGGGCTCCATGCCAGCAGGATCACGACAGACCAGACGGCCAGCCAGCATCGAGACATGATCATCCTCCTGGGTCGCGCCGGGCTGTCTTCGCGCGAGGGGAAGGCGCTACTTGCCGTCGAGCGCCAGGTTCAACGCGAGGACGTTCACGCGCGGCTCGCCGAGGAAGCCGAGCTGCCGGCCCTCGGTGCTCTGCTCGACGAGCCGCCGCACCGCGGCCTCGTCCAGCTTGCGAGCCCTCGCCACGCGGCCGATCTGATAGAGCGCGGCCGCCGGGCTGATGTGCGGATCGAGACCGCTGGCCGAGGTCGTGACGAGGTCGACCGGCACCGGAGCCTTGTTGTCCGGATCGGCGGCCCTGAGCGCGTCCACCCGCGCCTGCACCGCCTTGGTCAGCGCCGGATTCGTCGGCCCCAGGTTCGAGCCGGACGACGAGCCCGCGTTGTACTGAAAGGGCGAGGTCGCCGACGGCCGGCCCCAGAAGTATTTGGGATCGTCGAACGGCTGGCCGATCAGCGAGGAGCCGACCACCTTGCCGTCCTTGACGACCAGGCTGCCGTTGGCCTCGCGAGGAAAGATCACCTGTGCGATGGCGGTGACGATCGCCGGGTAGACGACGCCGGTCACCACCGAGAGCAGCGCGAGCATGACGAGCGTGGGGCGAATCTGTGCGCGCATGTCGTCACTCCCTAGACCAGTCCCAGGGCGACCAGGACCAGGTCGACCAGCTTGATGCCCGGGAACGGGATGATGATTCCGCCGATGCCGTAGATCCACACGTGACGGCGCAGGACCGCCGCGGCGCCGATGGCGCGATAGCGCACGCCCTTCAGGGCCAGCGGGATCAGGGCCACGATGATGAGGGCGTTGAAGATGACCGCCGACAGGATCGCGCTCTGCGGCGTGGCCAGGCGCATGATGTTGAGCGCGTTCAGCACCGGATAGGTCGTCGCGAACGCCGCCGGGATGATCGCGAA
>JACXTT010014777.1_pt1 | contig 10186 bp, 4 predicted proteins | sample 9270951 | NCBI WGS metagenome assembly JACXTT01 (sample SAMN15532306, study PRJNA645909) | rock metagenome | isolation source: weathered quartz diorite | place: Puerto Rico | collected 2017-06-21
GGAGTACGGTTTCATATAGGGCCACCAATGTGGTGGTGTCACTTTCAACCGGACTACAGTTCGGGCATCAACTTTCGGCGTCCCGCTGCAAGTCCATCCCTTAATTCTTACCTTTTTTTACTATCCGTTCGGAGAATTGAATTCCACGTGGCGGCCGTTTGTGAGTTTCGGCGGTGGCGCGGTTATTTACCGGCCCAGTTCAGGCGGTCAGAAGGCTGCGAAAGATCCACTGCAAGGCAATTTCGACACCTTTTTTGAAACGTCCCGCGGTACCGGAATGGTGAGCGTCGGCGTGAAGCGTCCAATAACAAAATCGATTGGATTTCGCGCGGACGCCGGCGCTCAACTCACGAAGGTACCGACGTTTGGGTTACCCGAATCCTCGGCCCAGCCGAATGTAACGGTTCTGCCGGTCGGCGGACTCGTTTTCAGTACGCGGGCGAGTGCCGGCGTAATTTTTTACCTAGGAAGATAATAATGAAAGAACTCATATCTGATCACCCGAAACGAATTTTGCTTCGGGCATTTCTATTCTCATTCGTTATCGCCGGACTTTCCTTACCGGCCTTTGCTCAAGGCGGCTTTTCTTACATTTTTCCCGGGATTACGACGAACAACGACATTACGATCGGCAATATCAATTCAGTCCCTACGACCGTAACGATCAATTTCTACGACACATCCAGCAAGCTGAATACAATTAACGTCGACCTTCTGCCCGGCGCCCAAACTCGCGTCAACCCGAACACGGTTGCACTTACGACGTTTACGGGGAGCGTCGTGGTCACAAGTCCAGTTGCTCTGGCCGTTTCGGCGGATCAGTTCGAAGGCAATTCGCCTTTCGAGTTTTTCTATGCCTCGGAACTGGCCCCCAATCTCCTTATCCCGTTTCTGCCGGGAGATACGGGTACAGTCGATGTGAATGTGTTCAACCCGGGCCCCAATCAGGCGGAAGTAAAGGTGGTTCTCGTCCAGTCCAACGGGCAGCACACAACCTCGCGGACGGCAACGTTGGATCCATTGCATACCACGACAATAAATGTCTCGGCATCAGCCAACGTTGCTTACGCTTACGTAACGACGGCAAATATTCTGAAACCAATCAGCCCGGTGGCGGCGTCCGCAGTCATTCGCAATTTCAATACTGGAACAGCGGGAGCCCCGGGTTCCGTGGCGCGAACGGATTTCGCTGTAGTTCCGGCTGTCCCTAACCAGGGCTTTACGAAAACGAGCCAAATTGCGTTTTTTGCCCAAGGGCCCGACTATTTCACGCTGGTTCAGATTGACAACCTTTCGAGCGTTCAGCAGACCTTGTTGGTCACTGCGACGCAAGCCGACGGGACGCCGCTCCCTGGAACAAATAACCCGGCTTCGATAGTCTTACCCCCGTATGGTTCGACCCGTCAGGAAATGGCTCAAATGTTTGGGTCGACCCAGACCGGTTTCGCTACCGGAACCGTCACTGCAGTTTCGCAGGGGACATTGGACATCCATGGAAATCCAACGGGTGGTCCGCCTGCGCTTCTTACCGCCGCTGTCGCGATCGGAAATCTATCCGAGGGCAGCCTTGCTGTTCTTCTACCGAACACGCCGCAGACTATCTTTTCGCTGCAGTTGCGCGGAACAGGCCGGGAATTTTTCACCGGCTTAAGCTTTCTCAACCCGAACGCCAATGACGCCCACGTGCAGATGACGTTCGTGCTGGATTCCGGTTCAACGCTGTCGTCTGTGCCACTCACCGTGCCGCGTGGCCGTGAACTGATCGGCGCTTTATCGGATCTTTTCCCGGAGGCCGTAGGTAACGGGTACGTTCTCGTAAAATCCGATATACCGGTTAACTTGGTCGGACTAGATGGTCGTTCTGATAATTCCGCCCTCGCGACTCGTATACCTACTTACGCGTCATCAAGCTTTACGCCGCCGCTCCAGCAAAATTATTTGATTGTTGGGACCGTGCGTGACACGAGCGTTGGGATTAACGGCTCGAACATCGGCGTACCGAACGTTGCATTCAGCCTGTCGGGGCCCGTGGAGACAACCACCGCGACGGATGAGGCCGGGACGTTCCTATTTCGTGATCTTCCTCCGGGACGCTACACGCTGACGCCATTGCCGGTCGGCTTTTCAGTCAGGCCGGGTCCGACAACGATCGTGATCACGAATACCAACAGCCACTTTAACGATTTCGCTATCGGGTTGATCCCGCGAGGTATTTTGACTGTCAATCCGGCTTCAGCACAACTGGCCTCCTCGACACCCGGCGCATCAGGGAACCTTCCTGTGACGGTGCAAGGGAGCAACTTCATCGAGCCGACTACGTTTACCGGAAACATCTTCACCGGAAACATCAACAAATTCACGACAGGAACCGTTTTCGTATTTGCCGAATCGCAGGTGCCGACCACTGTCAGCAGTCCCACACTACTCACGGCGACCGTCCCTCAATCATTGCTGGTAACCACCGGGACTTTTCAGGTTCGCGTCCGAAACTTGGGTCCATCGGGTGATTTTGCGGATTCTCCGTCGGTGGCATTTACCGTCGGGACAGCTCCGCCGACATTGACAAGCGTTGTGGGCGTGCCGAATCCGTTGATTGCCGGACACGTGCCCGGGCCATTTACAGTTACGGTCAACGGTTCTGGCTTTACGCCAGCGACCCGCGTGCGCGTCAACTTTATTGATCGGCCGACGACGTACGTAAACCAGAATCAAGTCATCGGAACGGTTTTTCCGAACGACCTGACCATTCCGGGATTTGTTCCGATCACGGTTCAAAATCCCAATACGGTCGATTCAGTCGCCTATCAACTACCACTGCTTTACCCAATACCGGTCATCTCTCAAATATCGCCGACTTCGATAACCGCACAGGTGGCCTTAACGGCGCAACCGGTACCGGTAACAATTACGGGTACGGATTTTAGCATTAGTCCTAACAATCCTTTGGACTTCGCGATTGTTTATGTCAACGGCACTCCTGTACCCACTCAATATATTTCGACGACTCAAGTCATTGGTTTGATCCCGCCCAATATCGTTGCTGTTCCCGGCGTGCTGCAAGTAGCGGTAGTGAATCCGCAGCCGAGTTTGGCAGCTTCGAATGCTGCCACATTGTTCGTGAACAACCCCGTTCCGGTCATTACGTCCCTCGATGCGGGCAACGTTACGTTCAACCCAAATAGTCCACCCAATGACTTCTTCAATCAGCAGGTCGTGATCACGGGCACGAACTTCTCTCCGGATGCAATCGTTTGGTTTAACCCTCCCTGCGATACGTTGGGCTTGCGCAGAGCGTTCGCTACCGTGCGTAACAGTTCGACGCAAATCGTCGGGACCATACCCATACGCTGCGCCGGTAAGTATTCGATTGGCGTGGCAAACCCGCAGCCGGGAGGCGGATTGTCCGCTCTGGCCACCTTAAACGTACCGTCGGTATCAGGATCCACCGTCATCTCGGTAACGGGATCCTCGTTGATCGATGTGGTTGTGATGCCAAACTCGAGTTTGGCTCAACCAGTGGACGGATCTTCAGCTCCGGCTACAAATCCAGCTAGCCTAGACGAACCGTCTACAGCCGAATCCAAGGACATCGATCAGAAATCCAGGCCAAGATCTGGTCTTAAAGTCGATTAGAGGCGCTTGATGTATTGGCGTTTTTTGTCTCTTGTATTGTTCCTCACGGCAGGCGCTGCGCGAATCGACGCGCAGGCGCCTTCCAATGTCTATATTTTTCCATTGTTCGCTGATGGAACCGCAGGCGGGTTGAGTTATCGGTCCACATTGAAAATGACAAAGATCAACGCACCGGCCTCCATGCAGTGCACGCTGGTTCAGCGCAACACGAGCGCGCCGTTCACCGGCGTCGCCGGTTATTTCTATACGGCTGATGTGCTCGACGCAGGCTTCAGTCCGGCGTCGCAGACACGGATCTTTCTGGATCCGACTCTGCCATTTGAAATATTGCGTACAAGTGCCCAATCTCCGTTGAAGACCGGCTACGCCACGCTGACTTGTCCCGGCACGGTTCAGGCGCAATTGCAGATTTCTTTGTTCGATGCACGGAACAACAAGCTCGGAGAAGCGACTGTCGTTCCGGCGACACGAGGAGCCTCATTTCAGTTTCTCGTGGACCGGCGCGACGGAACGCGATTGGGCTTCTCTCTTATTAACGACTCGGCCATCGAGGGGCAGCAATTCATCCTGGTCGCGCGCGATCAATTCAATTTCGAGGTCGACCGGCGTTTTTATACGATTGAATCCTGGTCCCAAGTCTCCGGCTTTGTGGACCAAATGCTCAACCTTCCTTCTAATTTCGTCGGGAGTGTCGAGGTGGTCGGCGTCAGCGGGGGGCAGAACTATGCTGTCGGTCTGCAGTATACTGGGACGGTGTTTACGACTGTTCAGCCCCTTGTTCGAACCACGCCGCTACCCTGATTAGAGGTTGAGATGGCACTAACCTCAATCTTATTGGCGCTCTTCTTATCGGGTCTTCAGGCTCCGGCGCCCCAAGCAACCGCCGGCCCCAAGATCGAAAGCATCGAGGTCTTTGGGAATCGAAGAATCCCGCAAGAAACGATCAAGTACAACATTCAGACCAAGGCCGGAGACACGCTCAACCCGGACATCATCCGGCGCGACATCAAGACACTCTATGCCCAAGGCTATTTCGATGACATCCGGGTCGACGAGAAGGAAGGTAAAAACGGCGGCATCATCATCGTTTTTACAGTCCAGGAGAAACGCCTGATCCGCAGCATCGATTTCGTTGGCATCAATACGATCAGCAAGTCGGACATTCTCGATAAATTAAAAGAGCGAAAGATCGGTATCAGTCAGGAATCTCCCTATGACCCATCGCGTATTCGGAAGGTCGAGGGAGCCATCAAAGCCATGCTGGCGGAGAAAGGACATCAGGACGCCACAATTGAGTCCGAAACCGAAGACGTTCCACCGAACTCGATCAAGCTCACTTTCAAGGTGAACGAAGGTCCGGCCGTCAAAGTCGAGAAAATTACAATCCAAGGCAATAAAGTGTTTTCCGCCCGTGAACTGAAGCGCACCATGAAACTGATCAAGGAAGTCAACCCGATAACCGCGTTCACGAGCAAAGATACGTATTACGACCTGAAGCTCGCCGATGATATTACCCGGATCCGCATGTACTACGCCGATCATGGCTACGTGCGCGCCAACGTTCTCGATCCGGTGGTTGAAACGAAACCGAAAATGGTTTACCGGACGCTCCCTCTGATCAAACCTCCAATCCCGTTTGGGGTGCCCATTCCATTTTGGAAAAAGAAAGTCAATCGCTACTACATCACGCTGAAGGTCGAGGAGAACGATCAGTATAAAGTCGGCGATGTCAAAGTCACCGGCAACAAAGCTTTCGACGAGAATTTTATTAAGGCCGTGATGGGATTCGTTCCCGGCCAGGTATTCAATGAATCGCTTTTACGCAAAGGCTTCGACAACCTCAAAAAGATCTACGGGGCCCGAGGTTACGTCAATTTCACTCCACTGCCGATACAGGACATCGATGAACAGAACAAGCTGGTCAATTTAACCATTAACGTTGATGAAGACCGGCAGTTCACGGTCAACCGAATCGCATTCACCGGCAATACGACAACACGCGACAAGGTTATCCGTCGGGAAATAATGGTCAATGAGGGAGAGACCTTCAATTCCTCGTTATGGGATCTCAGCCTCTTGCGTCTGAATCAACTTGGCTACTTCGAGGAAATCAAAAATGAGGACGCCGAAGTCAAACCGAGCCCGACGGAATCGACAATAGACATTAATTTGAAGGTGAAGGAGAGGGGCCGCAATTCTATTGGATTCAGCGGCGGAGTTAGTGGCATTGGCGGAAGTTTTCTCGGACTCAACTACGCCACCAACAATTTCCTCGGCCTGGGCGAAACGCTAGGCGTTGTGCTGCAGGGCGGCACACGTCAATCGACGTACCAGCTCAACTTCACAGAGCCTTATCTGATCGACAAACCGATCCAAATGGGTTTCTCGGTTTATTCCAGCAGCTTCCGCTACGACCAGGCGCGGCAACTGTTCGGCTACTCCGGCAGCTTGCCGCAAGGTCTCGGTCTTCAGAATCTTCTGAACTTTGAGCAAAAACACACCGGATTTAATGTTTCAACGAGCTACCCACTGAGAATATTTCATCGTGTCGGATTGACGTACGTCCTCGACAACTCGAAAACGACCGGTATCAATCCGGCCACACAGGCTTACTTCTCTGCTGTTGAAGCACAGAACCAAAACTTCATTGTTGGTGGGGTTCCTAACGTTTTTAACGCCCGGCGTTTCATCCCGACCTATACGTACAACACGACAAACAGTCCTTACTATCCAACTCGTGGGTACAGCTTCACAGGCAGCTTCGACTTCACCGGGGGTTTCTTGGGCGGTGACGTTAACTACTACCGGCCTTCGGTGGAATTCAGGTATTACAGACCGATGGATCGCGGCCGGAATACGCTCGCGATGCGCGCCATGACGTCCTACGTCCAGAGTTTTACGAACCGCAGCTTGCCCTTCTATGAACGCATCTTCGCCGGCGGCGATTTCGATATTCGCGGGTTTGATTTCCGGACGATCAGTCCGATCTCGTTCATCACCAGAACGCTCCCCGTCGTTGATCCCGTTACGGGCAAAATCGTAAATCGGGATTTTGACGACGTGGTTTACGTGGGCGGCGACACGCAATTCATTTTCAACCTGGAATATCGAATCCCGTTGATTGGCCAGGTAGTGTCGCTGGTGCCGTTCCTGGACATTGGCAACACATGGGTTCTGAAAACGCAAGAGTTGGAACGCAAAATCGTAACGCCTGGGCAGATCCAGATCCTACCGGCGGATTTTTTACCTGGAACGAATTCCGGCCTGCGTATGAGTACGGGTATTGAATTTCAGGTCGTCATGCCGGTGCTCAATGCACCATTCCGAGTGGATTTTGCATTCAATCCTGCCCGAATCGATCAGACGTTTTTCGGTCCGGTTACGGGGACACCTTTTACTGTTCACCAACCCGGTCACGACTTCAAATTTACTGTAGGAAGAACGTTCTGAGGGGTTGCAGAAAACTCCCCTCCTAAGTTACGAGGGGTGGCTGCGAGGACCGCGAAGCGTGTCCTAGCAGACGGGGTGGTTCCGGAGCAAACCCTTTCGCTTAGGAACCACCCGCCTCGCTTCGCTCGGCACCCCTCCTAACTCAGGAGGGGAGTTTACTTCCCGAAATATTCTTTCCGCGCACGGACTCGATAGCGGCGGTCCTTTGCGCGGATTTCAATACGGTGCCACTTTCCATCGTTGATGGGATGGTCTGGATAGTAACCGATGCTGTACTGATTGCGCAGCTCCGCGGCGATCTCGTCTAAGGCGTCTTGAATTTCGTTGCCGCGACTCTCGCTCGACCCGCCGGAAACCAGCCAGGCCTTGCCCCCGCTGGCGTCGGCGAACGAGTTCAGCACATTCATATCGACAGTATCGTCATTGGGGTTACCCCTCGTCCGGCCTCGTGGATACTGCGGCATCGCTCGCTGTAAGGGGTAGCGGCCTCCCGGGAAAGGTCCGCCGGGAATCCCTGGAATGCCAGGGAAAGGAAACCCGATGCTTGGACCCGTGCGGGGATCTCGCCGACCGGTTGGGCCCGTCGGAGGGTAAGGAGATCGTCCTGGACTTCGCTCCGTCATAAAACCACCGGTGGGTGAAATTCCAAGACAATAGATCAACAGCTCCGACTCGCGGACCCTGCCTTCAGCTTGCTCAAACGTAATGTAGCTGGCGGTGTCTTCTCCGTCGGTAATCAACAATATCGCGCGTTTGTCGTGCTTGCCCTGCTTGATTTTACGTAAGCCTTCGTCCAGAGCATCGTACAGGGCCGTCCCCCCGCCAACAGTGACGCGACGCAGCGCTCTCGCCAATCGGTCACGGTCGTCGGTAAAGTCCTGGCGCAGATCCGGGCGGTTCGCAAAAGTCATCAGGAAGATGTCATCGTCGGTGTGGACGCTGCGAATGAAACGCTCAACGGCGCTTGTGGCAGTGCCGATTTTCCGTTCCATGCTCCCGCTCGTATCCAACAAAACGCCGATGCTGACAGGAAGATCATTCGCTTGGCTGAAGTGGGAAATCTTCTGAGGGTGTCCGTCCTCGTAAACAGTCAGATCGTTCTCCGTAAGATCCGACACATAATGCCCGGTTTCATCCGTGATCGTGGCAACGACATTAACGAGCGCGACATCAACTTTTAGTTGGGCTCCGATGACTGGCGCGATAAGAATGCAGAAAAGAGCTAAGGCCAGACCTGACTTGTGCATACCAACGACCCTCCCGCTTGCGTGAGGCATTTTGACTTGCAAAATCGGCTGCGGAAAGCAATTTTGTGTGTAAAACAACGATTTCCATTAGGAAATTTACAGCAGTTGGAGATATCTTTATGCCCTTGTGCGTCAGACGCGGCCGCATTGGGTAACCTGAAAACGACTTGAATCGTATACAACCCCAGACAGTATATTTTTCGTCGAGCTACTCATAAATAGCGGTGAATAAAAGGTTTCACGAGGCTTTAAAGCAATGGTATAGCGCTCTTCCTGTATCTTCGGGGCATGATCGTACTTTCCAGTCGTTATTCCTGCTTTGATGATCGGCACGATTGGGGCCTTCCCATAAATTTCTAGAATTCGGATCAGGCTGGCGAAGCTCGCCTACCCGTGACTACTTTTTTGCTTTGTCTTAAGGAGTCGGTTCATGAAGTTCACTAAAATTGTCACTTCCGTTCTGCTTGCCGGGATGCTCACTATGCCTGCAATGGCATCCCCCAACTGGCTGGATGATTTCCTACGCCGTTATGATCCTTCGGGGACGAGTACTCCGCCTCCCGCAAGTTCACCGGCACCCAGTATCGGTCAGTTTCTGAGAACTGGAGAAGTACCGGTAACCATCAACGATGTCGTCAATATGATGCTCGATAACAATCTCGACATCCGGGCAAACCGGCTTGCCCCTCGGTCCCAGTACCTGCAGTCTCTCGTGTTCTACCGGGCGCTGCTACCTTCGTTACGAATCGCCGGCAACATGGGACGGAACGTGGCTCTCAGTACAACACAGCTTGCCGGAGCCACATCGAACATTCAAAATACCGCATTTTTTGATGTGAATCTGTCGCAGGCCACGGCTACCGGTACCAGTTTCAACGTGGACATGGCGATGAACCGGCTGCAATCCAGCAGCAACAATAGCATCTTTAATCCATCGTATACAGGAAGACTCACATACACCCTCGGGCAGCATTTGCTTCAGAATCGCGGACGCATCGTGAATCTGCGTCAGGTCCTCCAAGGACAGAACACGGAGAAGATTTCAGAGGCGGCATTCGAGATCCAGATGACAAACCTCATTGCTCAGGCGCAGAAATCTTACTGGGATCTTGTGTTCGCCAGTCAAGACGTGAATCTGAAACAACGATCTCTAGACTTGGCGAAGACAACACTTGAAGAAGATAAGACGAAAGCCGAAATCGGCACGCTTGCGCCTATCGACGTCGTGCAGACGGAAAGCCAAGTCGCCACTGTCAACGATCTGTTGGTCGGGTCTCAGGCGAATGTCACCACAGCCGAGGATCAGATCAAGAAGCTTGTATCCAGCGAAAAAGATCCGTCCTTGTTCCTTATCAAGTTGCGCCCGCAGGAATCTCCCGTGCGTCCCGAATCGGTGCAAATTCCCACGCTGGAGGATGCTGTTCGGATTGCCTTGGAAAATCGTCCGGAAATGCGGCAGGCAATACTGGACCTGAAGAATAAAGATATTGATGTTCTCTATACAAAGAACCAGCGGCTTCCCGCGTTCGATATCACCGGTCAGTACACTCAGAATGGAACCGGTGGCACGCAACGGCGCGGTTTCCTTCTTGGAACGCCTCCGCTCAATCCGGCATTACCCGGGGGCGTGTTCGATGCATTTGGACAGTTGTTCGGTTTCGGCTACAACGGCTTTTCCGCAGGTTTCTCGTTGGTGATTCCCCTGAACAACAAGGCCGCAAACTCCGACTACGAGCGTGCCCTAAACGAGCAGCACCTTTCGCAAAGCAAAATCGACACAACCGCCCAGGCAATCGCGTTGGACGTGCGAAATACGTTGGTTCAGCTCGGGACATACAAAGCACGAATCGAGACTG
>JACXTT010014778.1_pt1 | contig 10186 bp, 9 predicted proteins | sample 9270951 | NCBI WGS metagenome assembly JACXTT01 (sample SAMN15532306, study PRJNA645909) | rock metagenome | isolation source: weathered quartz diorite | place: Puerto Rico | collected 2017-06-21
GATTGCCGGCGCAGGCATGGCTTATGCCGTGCGCGCGCCCTGGTGTGACTGGCTTGCGCCGAGCGTGTATCGCGGCGATCCGCACCGCAAGTCGCTGGCGCTGACCTTTGACGACGGCCCGAGCGAGATGACCGTCGAACTGCTCGATCTGCTCGACCGCTTCGGAGTGCGCGCGACGTTCTTCATGTGCGGCGCGAACGTACGCCGCCTGCCCGATGTGGCACAGGAAGTCTTCTGCCGCGGCCATGAGATCGGCAATCACACGTACAGTCATAAGGCCTTGTACCTGCGAAGCGCCGAGTACATCGAACGCGAGATCGCCGCGGCGCAGCAGACCTTTGAAGACGTGCTGTACTTCCGGCCGTAGTACTTCCGCGCGCCGTTTGGATGCCGTTGGTTCGGGCTCGGCGCGGCGCAAGCGCGGCACGACCTGACGGGCGTCATGTGGACGGTGATCGGTCTCGACTGGAAGTATCTGGCCGACCAGGTGGCCCGCCGCGTGGTCGATCGAGCCCGCCCCGGAGGGATCATCTGCCTGCATGATGGCAGAGGTCTCAACGTGAATCCCAACATCCAGAACACGCTTGATGCCTTGGCGTGGGCGCTGCCCGTGCTGCAGAAGCAGGGCTACAAATTCGAAACCGTGAGTGAGTTGCTATGTCCGACCAACCAGTTGTCCGGGACGCCGAATCCGGATCTGATTTAACCGCGCGCGTGATCCGGGTCATCGCCGAGACACAGAAGATGAAGGCCGAAGCGATCGGGCGCGGGGCCACGTTCGAACAGTTGAAGTTCGACTCGCTCGACGGCATCAACATCCTGTTCGCGCTCGAGAACGAGTTCGACATCAACATCCCGGATGATGCGGCCAAGCAGATCACGAGCATTCCCGAAATGGTCGCCGGCATCGAGAAGCTGCTGGTAGAGAAGGCGGAGAAGGCCGCTAAATAGCCCGCAAGTATTGATTCGGGATGTGTGGCTTCGCGCCGAGGGCGCGCGCTGCCTGGATCGGCCAGTATGGGTTACGCAAGAACTCCCGCGCCAGCAGAACCATGTCCGCCTGCCCGCTTTCAACGATCGTGTTGGCCTGCGCGGCATCGGTGATCAAGCCGACAGCAGCAGTTGCGATGCGGCCCTCGCTGCGAATCGCCTCGGCAAAGGGCACCTGATAGCCGGGGCCCAAGGCGATCTTGGCGTTCGGCACGCCGCCGCCCGAAGAACAATCGATCAGGTCGACGCCGAGCGGCCCGGCGAGCTTGGCAAGCGCGACCGAATCTTCAAGCGTCCAGCCTCCCTCAGCCCAATCCGATGCCGAGATGCGCAGAAAGAGCGGCAGATGCTCCGGCCACACGCGGCGGATCGCGGTGATGACCTCGCTGAGCAGCCGCGTGCGGTTCTCAAACGAACCGCCGTATTCATCCGTACGGTGATTCATCAGCGGCGATAGGAATTCATTCATTAGGTAGCCGTGTGCACCGTGGATCTCAAGCATCTCAAATCCGGCGGCCAGTGCGCGCCGGGCCGCGGCCGCAAACGTCGCGGGGATCGCTCGGACTTCGTCGATTGTGAGTTCACGCGGCGTGGGCCAGCCGGTGTCGAACGGAATCGCACTCGGCGCCACCGTTTGCCACGCGCCTTCTTCAACACTCAGCGGCGCGCCGCCAAGCCAGGGTAGCCGCGCGCTGGCCTTGCGGCCGGCATGGCCGATCTGGATGCCCGGCACGCTGCCATGCGATCGAATGATCTTCGCCAGCCGCGCCATGCCTTCAATGTGATCGTCCGACCAGAGGCCCGTGCACCCCGGTGTGATCCGGCCCTCGGGCACAATCGCCGTCGCTTCGACAATGATGAGTCCCGGTTGCGCCGCCGCGCGCGAGCCGATGTGCGCCACGTGCCAGTCGTTGACAAAACCATTCTCGGCGGAGTACTGGCACATCGGCGAGACTCCGATGCGGTTGGGAAATTCGACGCCGCGCAGGCGGAAGGGGGTGAATAGCGCCGGTGTGCTCATGCCATCAGTGTCGGTGATTTGGGGGATGTAGTCAAGTAGTTATTTAACTATACAACTACTTGACAGCGGCGCTACAATGAAACCGATTGAAGGCAAAATCCCAATGGACGGCCGCCGAGCAGGCAAAGGTATTCGCCGCGCTGGCCGACCCGTTGCGGGTTCGCATGATGGGAATGCTGGCCAACGGCGAAGAACGCACGGGCTCGGAATTGGCCGAAGAGCTCGGCATCAGCCTGGCCCTGCTCTGCCACCACTCGAAGATCCTCGCGGAAGCCGACCTGATCGACAAGCGCAAAGTCGCGCAGACCAGCTTCTATCGCGGCCGCATCGAAACGCTGCGCCGCGCTACGGACTCTATTCGAAACTGATGCTGCTCAGGTCCGCCGTCGGCTTGGGGAACTTGATGTCCATTTCCTCCAGCGTCTCGCGCAGGATCTCGGACACAGCAAGATTGCGGTACCACTTGCGGTTGGCCGGAATCACATACCAGGGAGAGTGCGATTTGCTGCATTTTTCGATGGCGACTTCAAACGCCTCCATGTAGTCGTCCCAATACTTGCGCTCGGCAAGATCGGCCTCACTGAACTTCCAGTTCTTGTGCGGGTCGTGCAGCCGCTCTTCAAACCGCTTCTTCTGCTCGTCCTTGGAGATATACAGGAAGAACTTCACGATCGAAGTGCCGCTGTCGTTCAGCATCTCCTCAAACGCGTTGATCTGGGCGTAGCGCTTGCTCCAGACGTCCTTCGGCACCAGGTTGTGAACCCGGACGATCAGCACGTCCTCATAATGGCTGCGATTGAAGATGCCGATCTGGCCCTTGCGCGGAACGGCCTTGTGCACCCGCCAGAGGTAGTCGTGCTCCTTCTCTTCACCAGCCGGGGCCTTGAAGCTCGTCACGGTCACGCCCTGCGGATTCAGCCCGCCCATCACCTTGCGAATCGTTCCATCCTTGCCGCCGGCGTCAATGCCCTGCAGCACCGTCAGCAGCGAGCGCTGCCCCTCGGCATAGAGCAGATACTGGAGCACGCTCAGGCGTTCGATATTCTTCTCAAATCGCTCCACGCCCTCGGCCTTGTCGTCGCAGCCGGGCGTGCCCGAAGGGTCGATATCCGAGAGCTTGAACTTCTCACCGGGCTTGATCAAGAGTTTCGAACGGATACTCATCTAGCTCATCTCCTCCTTGCCGGCGTACATTTCGTTGATTTCGCTGGCGAAGTGCTCCATCACGACGGTCTTGCGGATCTTCATGGAAGGCGTCACCTCTCCATGTTCGATGGAGAACTCCCTCGGAAGGATCTTAAACTTTCGAATCTGCTCGTGGGACTCCACATTGCGGTTCACGTCTTTGACCGCGCGGTTGATGACTTCCTCGGCCGGCTCGCTGAGTGTCTCGGCCGCGGCGGCGCTCAGCGTGAACAGCGCCGTAACGAACGATCGCTTGGCCCCCACCAGTACGAACTGGCCTAACAGCGGCTGGCCCTTGAACATGCCTTCAATGCGATTCGGATAGATCTTCTTGCCGTTCGATGCAACGAGGATCTCTTTCTTGCGGCCCGTGATGTACCAATAGCCCTCGGCATCGACGCTGCCGATGTCGCCGGTCAGCAACCATCCGTCCGGCGTAAACACCTTCGCCGTCGCCTCCGCATCCTTGTAGTAGCCGCTGAACAGCGTCGGGCCGTTCAGCGCAATCTCGCCATCCTCCATCAGCTTGCATTCCACAGTCGGCAGCAGCTTGCCGATCGAGCCCACGATTGGCTTGGCAATCGGATTCAGATGCGTCACGCCGCCCTCGGTCAAGCCAAAGCCTTCAATCAGGTTCACGCCAAGCGCATTGAAGAAGCTCGCCAGATCCTTGCCCAGCGGCGCCGAGCCCGACACGGCCAGCGTGATCCTGCCCCCGAGCTTCTCCCGCACCTTGCTGAACACAACATGATCGATCAACCCGAGTGGCGCCGAGATCCAGACCGGCACGGACTTGCCCTCCTGCCTGTATTCGGCCGCCTTGAGCGCCAATCCCAACCCGGCCTGAAACAGATTCTGGACGACGTTCGGCTTCTTCTTCAGCTCCGTAACGATGCTCGTGTGCATGCGCTCCCACAGCCGGGGTGGCGCCAGCAGGAACGTCGGACGCACGCTCTGAATCTCCTTCGGCAGCCGCGTCAGGCTCTCGCTGAAGTAGATCACCATGCCGAATGCGAAGGGCATCAGTTCGAGCACCAGACGCTGCGTGATGTGCGCGCTCGGCAGGAACGCGATCGTGGTGTCTTTCGGGCCCAGCGGCAGCACGGCCGGCGCCGCGGCCACATTCGCCACGATCGCGCGGTGTGTCACCATGCCCATCTTCGGTTCGCCCGTTGAGCCCGAAGTCAGATAGATGATCGCCGTATCGTCCGGCTGCGTCTCAAGGTAGATGCGCGCAAACATCTGCGCATCCTCAGCCATCGCCTCGCGGCCCAATTCGCGCAGTTCATCGAGCGTCATGACGCCTTCGGCCGAGCCGGTCATCAGCACCCAGCGCGTTTCGATCGGTTCGGCGCCGGAAAGACTGGCCGCCAGCGTCGCCAGCATTTTCGGATTCTCGACAAAGGCCAGCTTCGCGCCAACGGCGCGCAACTTCGCAATGGCGGCGCCCTGCGGATAGCTGGTGTACATCGCCGCGGCAATTGAGCCGTTCGAGAGAATGCCCATGTCGGCAAAGTAGAACTCGGCGCGCGTCTCGCTCTGGATGGCAACGACATCGCCGCGCTGGATTCCCAGACTCCGCAGCCCGCAGGTAATCTCCTTGACGATCCGCCTGTACTGATTCCAGCTATAGGTGGCAGTCGTGCCGCCGCCCATCGGTTGGATCAGCGCAGTCGCGTCGCCGTACTTCTCGGCGGCTTCTTCGAGCATCGTGAAGATGGTCCGGGTGCTCATCTCGTCGATGTTATCATCCCGATTTGGATGAATTACGAAAGCGAATTGTTCTTTGCGCTAGGCGCCGCGCGTAAGGCGGGAGAGGCCTGCATCCGCATTCTCAACCAGGGTGTGGAGGCGGAAACGAAGGCCGACGAGTCGCCGGTGACCAAAGCGGACAAGGAAAGCGAACGGCTGATTGTCAGCATCCTGTCCCAGGCCTTCCCCGACGACGGCTTCCTGGGCGAAGAAGGGGCGAATCGCGACAGCTCGAACGGCCGCCGCTGGATCATCGATCCGATCGACGGCACGCGCGACTTCGTGCGCAACAACCGCATGTGGGCGATCCTGATCGGCCTCGAAGACAAGGGCGAACCGGTGGTCGGTATTTGCTACCTGCCAATGCTCGGTGAGATGTACTACGCCTCCAAGGGCGGCGGCGCTTTCCTCGATGGCACGCCGATTCAGGTGAGCAACATCGATACCGCCAAGAAGGCCGTCATCTGCGTCAACAAACTGAACGGAGTCGTGCACCCACCCTTCGGCGCACGCCTGCTCGACTGGTTGAACTCGTTCTGGTGCGTCCGTGTGTTCGGCGGCATCTACGACGCCATGCTGGTCGCTAGCGGCAAAATGGAAATCTGGATGGAACCGAGCGTCGCCCCCTGGGATCTCTGCGCCCCGGTCTGCATCCTGCGTGAAGCCGGCGCGAAGTTCATAGCCCTCAACGGCAAGGAGTCGATCTACGAAGGCACCGGCGTAGCCTTTGCGCCCGGCATGGAATCCGAAGTCCGGCATTACCTCGGGCTATAGCTGCTGCGCCTCTGCCCTTGCCGCCTGAAATGCGGCTTCATCGAGTCCCGGTAAAGACGCCAACACTTTGGCCGCAAACTCGTCGGCTTCACGCTCGAACTGCTCCTGCTCACGCCGAACGGCGTGAGGCACAGGTCTGACCCGAGTCAGATCCTCGTGGATTCCGTAGGGGCCGCCCAGAAAGACCCTGCCGTTCACGCCATGGCGCAATTCAAGGTGACCGATTGTGTGCGCAAGCTTGGATGCAACGCAGGCGGCATCCTTGCAGTACCGGAAGCACTTGAGGGGCACCACGATGATCTTGCCCGGCAGCCCGATCGGGTCGCGCCCGTCCACATCGGCAATGTCCACCGAGTAGCCGCTTGAGATCGTCGACGTGAGCTTCTGTAAATAGGCGCTCGCGACGGGTGCGGAAATCGGCCTCGCCTCGCGCAGGATCTCCTGCTTCAGCGCTTTGCCCAGCGCCAACTCCGCCTCAGGCGATTGTGCCAGTGCAGCGCAGGCGGCAAGAATCAGCCCGTACTTCATGAACTCAATATAATCGTTCCCATGAAGGCATTTGTGGTGCTGGGATTCGCAACCCTCGCGTCCGCCCAGCAACCCGTCAGTTTCAACCGCGATATCCGGCCTATCATGGCCGACACCTGCTTTCGGTGCCACGGCCCCGATGCTGGCACGCGTATGGCCGCCATGCGTCTCGACATTCGCGATGAAGCCATCAAGCCGAATCGCGCCGGACGCACTCCGATCGTGCCCGGCAAGCCCGACGAGTCCCAGATCGTCGCTCGCGTCTTCCATTCAAACCCGGCGCGGTTGATGCCGCCTCCCTCCGCCCACAAGGAGCTCACCGACAAACAAAAAGACACGATCCGCCGCTGGGTCGCCGAAGGAGCCAAGTACGAAGGCCACTGGGCCTATGAGCCCCTGCGCAAGCCGGCTGCCCGCTCGATCGATTCCTACGTCGAGGCCCGGCTTGCTGAGGCCGGCCTGAAACTCTCCGCTGAAGCAGACCGCCACACGCTGCTCCGTCGCGTCACTCTCGACCTGACCGGCTTGCCTCCCACCGCGGAAGACCTGAGGGCATTTGTGAACGACACCACGCCGAACGCCTATGAGAAGGTAGTCGACCGGCTGCTGGCTTCCAAGGCCCATGCTGAAAAGATGACGATGCACTGGCTCGACGCCGTGCGCTACGCCGATACCGCCGGTTTCCACGGCGACAACCTCTTTCCGGCCTGGCCCTATCGCGATTACGTGCTGAACTCGTACCTCCAGAACAAGCGCTTCGACGTCTTCACCCGCGAACAGCTCGCCGGCGACGTGATGCCCGGCGGCGCTACCGAGCAGAAGATCGCCGCCGCATTCAACCGTTTGAATCGCGTCTCCGCCGAAGGTGGCCTGCAGCCGAAGGAATACCTGGCCAAGTACGGCGCCGACCGCGTACGCACCGTCTCTGCCGTCTGGCTGGGCGCCACGCTCGGTTGCGCGGAATGCCACGACCACAAATTCGATCCGCTCACCTCGCGCGACTTCTACTCGCTGAAGGCCTTCTTCGCCGACATCAAGGAGACCGGTCTCGTTCCCGACCGCGGCGCAAAGGCCTGGGGTAGCGTCATGCCGCTGCCCAGCACCGAACAGAAATCGCGAATGGATGCGATCGTCGCCCGCATCACTGCACTACGCGCCGGCATGGAGAAGTCGGTCCAGCCGGTCGACGACGCCTGGAAGTCCGCTCTGCTGGCGGATTACGAGACCGGCAAGCTCGCCTGGAAGGTACAACGCCCCCTCTCCGCGTCATCGAAGAACGGAGCGGCGCTCAAGATCTACAACGAAGAAGAACTGACCAGCATGCCGTACATCGGCGGCATCCTGCGGCAATACAAAGGGCCCGGCAAGGGCATTGTCGTTGCCAGTGGAGAGAACCCCGACAACGAAACCTACACCGTTACACTGAGGCCCGACGCGGGCGTCTGGACCTCGCTTGGCCTCGAAGTCGTGCAGGACGATTCGCTGCCAAGCAATGGCGTGGCCCGCGGCGGCGACCGGCTGGTGGTCACCGAAGTGGAAGCCACGCTCGCAAACAAGCGCCTCCACTTCCAGCTGGCAACCTCGAACGTTTCCGACCCGGCCTGGGAACAGCCGCCGCTGGCCGCAATCGACGGTGACGCAAGTACCGGGTGGGGCGTGTTGACCTATGGCGAGAACAAGAACCCCTTCCTCGCCCTGCGGCTCAAAGAGCCGATGCTGACGACCGGCAAGGAAACCCTGACCGTCGTACTGCGTCATGACTCGCAGGTGCGCAAGGCCACCATCGGCCGCTTCCGCATCGCGCTTAGCGCGGCTCGCTACTCGTGGCCTGAAGGCACCGACATCACCGAGCAGCGCAACAAGAACGGTAAGAATCCGGGTGGTCTCCCGGACGCGGTCGTGAAGGCGCTACGCGGCGACAAGGAGAGCGATCCGAAGGCGCTCACGCAACATCGCATCTGGCTCGACCTCGATCAGGCCGAACTCGCTCAACTCGAAAAGGAGCGTTTCTATCTCGACGCCGCGATTCCGAAAGTGCTGGCCACCGAGGCCGTGGAGCCGGTCGAGACCCGCATTCTGCCGCGCGGTAATTTCCTCGATGAAACGGGCGCCGTCGTGATGCCCGCGATTCCCGCGCGCTTCGGCAAGCTCGACACCAGCGGACGGCGCGCGACGCGTCTCGACCTGGCGAACTGGATCGTGTCGAGCGCGAATCCCCTGACGCCCCGCGTGCAAGTGAATCGCACCTGGCGTCTGTTCTTCGGCACGGGCTTATCGAAGGTGCTCGACGACCTCGGCTCGCAGGGCGAACTGCCCGTGAATCTCGATCTCGTCGACGCGCTCGCTGCTGACTTCCAAAGCGATTGGAACGTCCGGCGCATGGTGAAGAACATCGTCATGAGCAAGACCTACCGCCAAAGCTCGATCCCTTCGAAGGAGGCATTGGAGAAAGATCCCGAGAATCGGCTGCTGGCGCGCCAAAGCCGCATCCGCGTCGACGCCGAGGTTGTCCACGACATCGCGCTGGCTGCCTCCGGCCTGCTCACGGAACGCTTCGGCGGCCCGAGCGTCCGCCCCTACCAGCCCGAGGGCTACCTCGGAGCGCTGAACTTCCCGAAGCGCGATTACGCCGCAAGCAAGGGCAAGGACCTCTATGCCCGCGGCCTCTACGCGCAATGGCAACGCACATTTCTGCATCCGAGTCTGATGACCTTCGACGCACCGAGCCGCGAGGAGTGCACGATGAATCGAGTGAACTCGAACACGCCGCTGCAGGCGCTCGTGCTGATGAACGATCCGATCTATGTCGAAGCCGCCCGCGTGTTCGCCCAGAAGATGCTTGCCGAAGGCGGCAAGACGATCGGCGATCAAATCGACTGGGCCTACTCGAGAGCTCTGGGCCGCGCAGCCTCGACCGAAGAGAAGACCATTCTGAGCGGGCTCTATACGGCGAACCTCAGCCGGTTCAAGGCCGATCCGAAGGCAGCCCGGCAACTGCTCACCGTGGGCGACACGCCGTTAAGCGTCAAATCAAAACCCGAGGAATTGGCTGCCGCTGCGACCGTTACGCGTGCCATCCTGAACCTGCACGAGACGATCACGAGGAACTAAATCATGCATGAAGTGAACTTGAAGCGACGGGCGTTCCTGGGCCAGACGTGCGCCGGATTCGGGCTGGCCGCTCTGAACAACCTGATGGGAGCTACGACCTTCCAGCACCACGCGGCCAAGGCCAAGCGCGTGATCTTCCTCTATCAAGCCGGCGGGCCATCGCACCTGGAGACCTTCGACTCCAAGCCCAAGCTCGCCGAGATGCACGGCAAGCCCATGCCGGAATCGTTTACCAAGGGCCAGCAGATCGCCCAGCTCCAGGGCAAGCCGCTCATCTGCTTTGGCCCGCAGCAGAACTTCGCTCGCTTCGGCAAGAGCGGTCAAGAAATCTGCGATCTCTTTCCGAAGATTGGCGGCATCGCCGATGACATCTGCATCGTGCGTTCGATGTGGACCGAGCAGATCAATCACGATCCGGCGCACACGATTATGAACACCGGTTCGATCATCACGGGACGTCCCAGCATGGGCTCCTGGATCACCTACGGCTTGGGCGCCGAGACGGAAGACCTGCCGGGCTTCGTCGTCATGATGTCCAGCGGCCGGGGCGGTCAGAACCAGCCGATCGCCGCGCGCCAGTGGAGCGCCGGGATGCTGCCGTCGAAGTTCCAGGGCGTGAAGTTCAATTCCGTCGGCGATCCCGTGCTGTACGTGCGCAACCCTCCCGGCGTGTCACGCGACATGCAGAAGGATTCGATCGACGCGGTGAACCGGTTGAATCAGCGCCAGTATGCGGCGCTCGAAGATCCGGAGATCCAAACCCGCGTCGCGCAATACGAGATGGCGTTCCGCATGCAAGCTAGCGGCCCGGACCTACGCGCTATT
>JACXTT010014779.1_pt1 | contig 10186 bp, 10 predicted proteins | sample 9270951 | NCBI WGS metagenome assembly JACXTT01 (sample SAMN15532306, study PRJNA645909) | rock metagenome | isolation source: weathered quartz diorite | place: Puerto Rico | collected 2017-06-21
ACCGTCCGCGGCGCCAACTCGATCATCGCCCTGCGCTGCTGCCGCCTCAATGGTCGCTTCGAGACTTACTGGGAATCCCGCCGCGCGGCTTGATTTACACTTCTATGTCGCACACCCAATCGCTCCCGGCGAGCCCGTGATCCACCGTGATCTCTTAAGCGCCCACCCGGATGGTTCCGCCTCGAATAAGGTAGAATCCCCCCTTATGGCATCCAAGCCTTCGCTGGCGGCGGAACTCTGCGCCGAATTCCTCGGAACCCTGGTTTTGATCCTGTTCGGCATTGGCGTCGTCGCCATGGTGGTGCTGTTCGGCAGCGGCGTCCCCGGTGAAATCGTCAAGGGCGGCTACACCAACATCACCATCGGATGGGGCCTGGCCGTCACCATGGGCATCTACGTCGCGGGCCGGATCAGCGGCGCGCACCTCAATCCCGCCGTGACCATCGCGCTCGCCGTGTTCCGCGGTTTCTCCTGGGCGAAGGTTCTCCCTTACACCATCGCGCAAGTGGCCGGCGCTTTCGTTGCCGCGGCCCTGGTTTACTGGAACTACCTTCCCGCATTTCGCAAGTTCGATCCGGGCCTGGAGCGTACGGCCGGCATCTTCACCACGTTCCCGGCCTTCCCCGAATTGCCCATGGCCGGACTGCTGGACCAGGTGATCGGCACCGCCCTGCTGATGCTCATGATCCTGGCCCTCACCGACGAGTTCAATACGCCGCCCGGCGCGAACCTCACGCCGCTGATGGTGGGACTGGTAGTCGTGGCCGTCGGCATGAGCTTCGGAGGCATGCACGGCTACGCCATCAACCCGGCGCGCGACTTCGGCCCGCGCCTGTTCACCGCGCTGGCCGGGTTCCGCAACAACGGCCTCACCGATTCAAGCGCGGTCTTCTGGGTGCCCATCGCCGGCCCCATCGTTGGAGCTCTTCTAGGGGCCGGCATCTACGACTTCGGCATCCGCCGGTTCCTGCGGGACCTGGACTGACTTGAGCATTCCGAGTTCGCTATAATAAGTGCTTGCGCTGATTTGAGGCACTTCCCTGTAAGCCGCCTTCTGCGGCGGGAGGGAGTAGCTATGTTCTTTCGCATCAAGGAGCTGGAGCTTCGCAAAATCCCCTTTGCGGAGTCCATCGAACCAGGGGAAATTGACTTCTCAGAGTCGGAGGTCGTGCAGGTTACGCCAATTGAAACGGAAGGCGTGGCTACACTGCTCGAAAACACCGGCGGGGAAGTCCGGATTCAGGGTTCCATCCGGGTGAAAATGGAGAGTGCGTGCGACCGCTGTCTGGGCCGCGCTTCGTTTCCGCTCGACCAGAAGTTCGATCTGTTCTATCGTCCGCTCGAAATCGGAAAGCCGGACGAGGAGGTCGAAATCGATGAGGGCGAAGCCGAGATCGCCTTCTACGAAGATGAAGGAATTGACCTGGCCGACATTCTGCGCGAGCAGGTGTTGCTGGCGTTGCCGATGCAGCGCATATGCCGCCAGGATTGCAAAGGGATCTGTCCCGTCTGCGGAGCCAGCCGCAACGAATCCGCCTGCGGCTGTTCGGTGAAATCGGCCGACGACCGATGGGCGGCCTTGAAGAACTACACGGTTACGCGCCCCAAATAACACGGGCGAAATCTAAATAGACGGAAGAAGTCATGCCGAATCCTAAAAGACGCCACTCCAATTCACGCACTCAAAAGCGCCGTGCGCACGACGCGCTCAAGCAGCCGGGCCAGACCGAGTGTCCGAACTGCCACGAGAAGATCCAGCCGCACCGCGTGTGCCCGTTCTGCGGCCAGTACAAGGGCCGGGAAGTCATCGAAGTGGAGGAGTAGTCCAGGCCGCCATTACGCGCGCCCTTGCCTTCTCCTCCCCGCTATGATCACCATCGCCGTTGACGCAATGGGCGGCGACCTCGCCCCCAAGCCGGAGGTCACCGGAGCCATCCAAGCCGCCAAGACCCTGGGAGTGCGAGTGCTCCTGGTGGGCCGCGAGGACGTGGTCGGCAGGGAACTGGCGCTGCACCAGGAAGCCGCGAGTCTCCCCATCAAGGTGGTCCACGCGAGCGAAGTCGTCACCATGGACGACTCGGCGGCCAAAGCCGTCCGCTCCAAGCGCGACAGCTCCATGCGGATCGCGTCGCGGCTGGTCCGCGACGGCGAAGCGCAGGGCTTCGTATCGGCCGGTAACACCGGCGCGATCATGGCGACGGCAAAGATGGTGCAGGGCGTGGTACCCGGCGTCGACCGGCCCGCGCTGGCAGGCCTGTTCCCCACCATGAACGGCACGCCGGTCTGTGTGTGCGACGTGGGCGCGAATGTGGACTGCTCTCCGCACATGCTGGCCCAGTTCGCCGTGATGGGCGAGCTCTACTCCCGCGTCATACTGCATTTGAAGAAGCCGCGCGTGGGCCTTCTCTCCATCGGCGAGGAGGAGCACAAAGGCAACGAGCTGACCAAGTCCGCCACACCGCTGCTGAAGAGCCTTCCGATCAACTTCATCGGCAACGTCGAGGGCCGGGACATTTACACCGGCGCCGCCGACGTCATTGTCTGCGACGGCTTCATCGGCAACGTCGCGCTCAAGGTCTCCGAGGGGCTGGTGGAGATCATCAAGCACATGCTGCAGGACTCGCTCAAGGCCACCATCACGCGCCAGATCGGCTACGTGCTCTCCCGCGCCGCCTTCACCGACTTCCGCAAACGCGTCGACTACTCCGAGTACGGCGGCGCGCCCCTGCTCGGCGTGAAGGGCGTATGCATCATCTGCCACGGGCGGTCCAACACCAACGCCATCAAGAACGCCATTCGCGTGGCCGCCGAGTTCTCCAAGGGGCACATCAACCAGCAGATCGAGATCGACCTGCGAGAATGGAATAGGAAGCATCCGGCTGTTTAACATGCGCGGAGTGATTCACAGCGTGGTCGCGGTTCTGGTGCTGGCGGGGCTTGCGCTGCCCGCCGGAGCGCAGCGTCTGGACCCGGCCAAGTGGACGCTGGCCGTGGAGCCGGCGGCCGCGGCGCCGGGCGGCACGGTGCTGGCCAAGCTCACCGCGAAGCTGGAGCCTGGCTGGCATCTCTATTCGCTCTCGACGCCCCGGCCGTCGATCCCGACGACTATCAAGCTGGTGGACCCGGCGCTGGCGGGGAAGGTCACTCTTTATCAGCCTCCTTTCAAGAAGTTCACCGATCCGAATGGAATCGACACCGAAACCTACGAGGACAGCGTCACGTTCCTGGCCGAGATCGCGCTGAATCCGGACCTCAAAGCCGGGAAGGCGGACATGGCGCTGGAGGCGCGCTACTCCGTTTGCGACGACAAGCGCTGCCTGCCTCCGGTGAAGCGGCAGGCGGCGGCGCCGCTGACGATCGACCTCGCGGCGCGGCCGGCGGCGGTCGCGATTCCGGCCGGCTACGCTACGCCGCAGCCGCCCGCGGTGAAGGCTGCGCCGGCCCCGGCTCCGCGCGCCATGGATCAGGACCTGGCGCAGTTCCTGCTCATCGCGTTCGGCTTCGGCCTGGCGGCCATCTTCACGCCCTGCGTGTTCCCGATGATCCCGATCACGATGTCGTTCTTCCTGAACAAGCAGTCCGGGACGCGCGGCGCCGCCATCTTTCAAGCCGCCACCTTCTGCCTGGGCATCATCGTGCTGTTCTCGGCGATCGGCCTGATCCTGACGACGGCGCTGGGACCGTTCGCGGTAGTGCAGCTCGGCTCGAATATCTGGGTCAACCTGTTCATCTCGGCCATCTTCTTCGTGTTCGGCCTGAGCCTGCTGGGGGCGTTCGAGATCACGCTGCCCTCGGGGCTGTTGACGCGGCTCGACAAGGCCTCGTCGCGGGGCGGCCTGCTGGGCACGCTGGTGATGGGCCTGGCCTTCTCGCTCACCTCCTTTGCCTGCATCGGACCGTTCGTTGGACCGCTGCTTGCGGCCGCGGCGGCCGGCGGCGGGGCGCGGCCCGCGCTCGGTATGGTCGCGTTCGCTTCGGGCTTGTCGGCGCCGTTCTTCTTCCTGGCGCTGTTCCCGTCGTACTTGAAGCGCCTGCCGCGGAGCGGCAACTGGATGGCGCGCGTCAAGGTGGTGATGGGCTTCGTTATCCTGGCGGCGATGCTGAAGTACCTGAGCAACGTCGACCTGGTGCTGCAGACCAACTTCCTGACGCGGGAGCGCTTCCTGGCGGCGTGGATCGTGCTGTTCGCGCTGGACGGCCTGTACCTGCTCGGCTTCCTGCGCCTGGAAGGCATCTCGAAGGACGACCCCCTCGGCGTCGGCCGGCTGCTGTTCGCGGTGCTGTTCCTGGCCTTCGCGATCAGCCTGGTGCCGGGCATCTACGGCGGACGCCTGGGCGAGATCGACGCCTACGTGCCGCTGCCGTCGGAGTCGGCGGTCAAGGGCGCCGGCGGCGGCGAGAGCCTGGTGTGGATGAAGAACGACCTGCCGGGGGCGCTGGACAAAGCCCGGCGGGAGAACAAGCTGGTCTTCGTAAACTTCACGGGCTATGCCTGCACCAACTGCCACTGGATGAAGGCGAACATGTTCCCGCGGCCGGAGATACAGGCGGCGCTGAAGGACTTCGTCCTGGTGGAGCTGTACACCGACGGCACCGACGCGGCTTCCGAGGCCAATCAGAAGCTGCAGGACTCCAAGTTTCAGACGATTGCCATTCCGTTCTACGCGATCCTGGATCCGGACCAGCGGGTGATCGCCAGCTTCGACCGGCTGACGAAGGATCCGGGGGAGTACCTGGCTTTCCTCCAAAAAGGTTCGGGGACTAAGCGGGCGTGACACCTTGCAGGACCGCGGCGGCGTAGCCGACCAGGTCGCCGCGTTCGCGCGAGACCTGCTTCAGGCGGGCGAAGTCGCTGGCCATCTGGCAGAGCTGGCTCGCGGACGGGCAGGCTAGCTGCTGCGGCTGGACGTCGGCGAGGTGGCGGAGCGAGACCTCGATCGCTTCGTCGTAGCGGCGCAGGCGCGCCAGCAGGCCGACCAAGACCTGCGCGGCCATGTTGCCGTAATCCTGGGGGTTCTCCGCGTCGATCTTGCGGCGGAGGTTGGCTACGGCGGACTCGGTGTCCTCGCCGAGCAGCGCGCGCAGGTAGATGGCGGTGTCGTTGTAGCTGTCTTCGAACGGCGGCTCCATCTTGAACTGGAAGTTCGGGGAGAGGTGCTTGCCGTACTCGGCCAGCTCCAGCGCCAGGGCGAGGCACTCGCGGTCCTCAATGTCCAGGCTGATGCGAAGCACGCTGACCAGGTGCGAGGTATCGACGTAGTAGCTGAACTCGCCGAACAGCCAGTCGCGGCCGGAGATCAGGTCAGGCACGTAGGCGGTCTCGGGGGCGGAGCCTTCGGCTTCGGTAATGGTGCGCTTCAGGCGCTCCACCAGCTCGCCGTGTAGCGTCCGGACCAGCACTCTTGCGGCGTAGTCCCGCGACGCCCGTGTAGGCAACTGCTCGAAGGTAGAGATGGCGCGGCAGGTTCCCTGCTGCTTCAGCACCAGGTCGAAGCCTTTCTTGGGATGGATACCTTCGCCGAGTGCGATGGCGATGAGGGTCTCGGCGTCGTCGCCAGGCTCGGCTTTGTCGATGGCATCGAAGATCGGGGCGGTCTCGCCAATGGCGCGATAGTAGGGCCAGGCACGGCCGATCTGGCCATCGGCCAGGAAGAGCCCGCCGACCTCGCGGGCGGCGATGACGAACGCGGCGTCGTAAGCTTTCTGAGGGGCCTCCGGGAGGGTCCCGGGCAACTCGGTCTGGACCAGGGGGAGCCCGAGCTCGCGGCGCTTGTCGAGGATGCGCAGCTCGAACACGAGCGGATAGTTCCTCTCTTCGAGGGCGCGGGCGACCAGAAACTGAATGCCTGCGGCGGCGCCGCGCTCGGCCACGGCGCGCTCGAGAAGGTCGTAGACTTCGCTCATCTTAGAACCGGGAGGCCCATTTTATTAAAACCGCGATGCCACCCAGTAGCCAGGGCGCGTGCGCACTTTGTGCGGGGACGGATAGTCGACCGTCACCTTGATCTCGTGGAAGCCGCCCTCTTCGGCGTTGTTGGGCGAGTAGGTGACCAGGTACTGGCTGTGAATCTCCTCGGAGATTTTGGTGATGGCTTCCTCGAGCGCCTTCTGCTTGATGAAGTGATACTCGCGCCCGCCGGTGCCCTTGGTGAACGCCTCGACGGGGTTGTCGATGAAGATGGCCTTCACGTCGCGGAAGATCTCCATCATCAGGGGGACGGCGTCGAAGGAGCCGCCCTGGTTGCCGGTCTTCTGCGCGACGTTGTTCGGCGTGGCGGGGACATTCGACGGCATCGAGCGCGCGGCGGGCGGGAGAGGATCGGGCCGCGGCGGCTGCTGCTTGGCGGTCAGCGTGGTGGCGAGGCGCGACATGTTCACGGTATACACGGTGACGTTGGCCAGTTGCAGCTCCACCAGCGCCTCGCGGCCGCGGCCTTCGCTGGCGACGTCGCGCGTCTCGCTGATCAGCAACAGAACGCGCCTGCGGTTGGCGGGGCGGCGCTTCAGCATCCGGGAGGCTTCCTGCACGGCGTCGATCATGCGCGCGGAGGAGCTGCCGGGGTTGATTTTTTGAACGGCTTCGGAGAGCTTGGCTAGGTCGCTAGTGAAGTCCTGCATCACGCGCAGGCGGTGGTCGAAGGCCATCACCGCGACTTCGCCGGAATCGCCGACCAGCACGGACTCCAGCATGGAGCCGACTTTGCGAACGGGCGGCAGCATGGCTTCAGTCGCCGAGTTGGCCTGAATGGCGATGACCAGCGAGATCGGCGTGTAGCTGGTCTGCAATTTGATGTTCTGCTCCTTGCCGTTGTCGAAGAGGCGGAACTGGCGCGCGGACAGGCCGTCCAACGGACGGTCGTCGTGGTCGACTACGGTCACGGGAGCAATCACTTCGGTGACGGTGGTGCGGCCGAGGACTTGAGGCTGCTGCTCGGTCTGAGCGAAGACGGCGAAGAAGGGCAAAACGAGGAAGGGCAAACCAAAGGCGAACAGCCGAATTGCGCTCATATGAAAATGGACGTCAGGGTTGCGCATGGCGTTCCGCCGCGTGTTCCGTCTTGCCGCTGAGCAGATCCAGCATGTGCGGCACTAATTCCACAATAGCATCCAGGGATTCGACCGCGCCTTTGGGGGAGCCGGGCAGGTTCACGATGAGGACCGTTCCGCGCGATCCGGCGACGGCCCGGGAGAGCGCGGCCATGGGCGTCTTCTCGCGTCCGCGGGCCCGCATCACTTCGCCCAGTCCGGGAATCTCGCGGTCGATGACCTGGCGGGTGGCTTCCGGAGTGACATCGCGCAGGGCGACGCCGGTGCCGCCGGTGGTGAAGATCGCCGACACCTGTCCCGAATCGGCGACAGCACGGAGGCGCGCGGCGATCGCGTCCGGCTCGTCCGGAACCACGGCCGCCACCGGAATCCGCCAGCCCAACTGCTCCAGGCGCTGACACACGGCGGGGCCGGAACGGTCCTCGCGCGTGCCGGCGCAGACCGAATCACTGACGGTGATGACGGCCGCGCGGGTCATGTACGCTGTTTCCCTCGCACGTAATCGCCGCTCTTTCCGCCGCTCTTCTCCAGCAAATGCAATTCGGTGATCTGGATTGATTTGTCGAGCGCCTTGGTCATGTCGTACACGGTGAGCGCCGCGACCGCGGCGGCCGTCATGGCTTCCATCTCGACGCCGGTCTGCGCGGTGGTGACGGCGGTGGCGGTGATGAGCACTCCTTTTGCTTGCACTTCGGTCTCCACGTCGATGTGCGAGAGCATTAGCGGATGGCACATCGGGATCAGCTCGGAGGTCTTCTTGGCGGCGGAGATGCCGGCGATGCGGGCGACTTCGAGCGGGTTGCCTTTCGGGTTACGAGGCAGCTTCTTGAGGACCGCCGATTGGATGCGGACGAACGCGCGGGCTTTGGCGACGCGGCGGGTTTCGGCTTTGGCCGACACATCCACCATGCGGGCGCGGCCGGCGGCGTCATAGTGAGAGAGATGCTTCATTTGTGAAAGAGACTCTTCATTTCAGCAGCACCCGGATCAGGTCGCCGGCTTTCCATTCTTCGCGATCGGCGTCGGCGACGAGGTAGGCGTTGGCTTTGGTGAGCGCGGGCACGTCGCCGGAGCCCTGCCAGGGGACCGGCGTGAGGTGCACTCCGTCGGGACTGAGCGAGGCGGGCAGGAAGCGGGTGAGGCCGGTTTTGTGGCGGAAGTCCTTGGTCAACGCCGCCAGCGTGCAGGGCAGCATGGGGTCGCAGACGCCGCCGAGCAGCTCCACCGCCGCACGCGCGAAGATCTCGAAGGTCACCATGGTGGAGGCGGGGTTGCCGGGCAGGCCGAAGAAGAACTTGCCGCGGGCACTTCTCTCGCCGCCGGCGCTTCTCTCGCCGCCGGCGCTTCTCTCGCCGCGGGCGCTTTCCTTGCCGCGGGCGCTTCCGAAGACCAGCGGCTGGCCGGGTTGGATCTTGACGCGGTCGAAGAAGAACTCCGCGCCGAGCTCGGCGAGGGCCTGTTCGACGAGGTCGTACTTTCCGGCCGAGACGCCGCCGGAGATGAGGAGGAGATCGGCCTCGAGGCCACGCGCGAGCAGGGTCCGGGTGGCTTCCAACTCGTCGGGCGCTACGGGCAGAATTTCCGGCAGGCCACCGGCTCTTGAGACCTGCGCGGCCAGCGACCAAACATTGGAGTTCCGGATCTGAAAATCCTTTGGCGTCCGGTCCGGCTCCACGATTTCGTCGCCGGTGGCGAGGATCGCCACTTTGGGGCGCGCGTAGACGTGGGCTTCCGTTACGCCGACGGTGGCGAGCAGGGCGACGCCTGAGTAATCCAGACGCCGTCCGCGCTCCAGCAGCACGTCGCCGGCGCGGGCTTCGGCTCCGCGGGGGTTGATGAACTCGCCCGGGCGGGCTGCACGCTCGGTGGAGAGGCGATCGCCGTCGCGGGTGGTGTGCTCGACCATGATAACGGCGTCGGCTCCCGCGGGGACGGGCGCTCCGGTCATGATTTCGACGGCCTCGCCGGGGAGCACCGATCCTGAGTATTGTCCGCCGGCGCGCACTTCGCCGGCTACTCGGAGCGTTCCGGGCACATCCTGGGCGCGGACGGCGAACCCATCGCGGACGGAGCGGGCGAGCGGGGGATAGTCACGGTCGGCGCGGACGTCGGCGGCGAGGATGCGCCCGGCTGCGCCGTCGAGACGGACGGTTTCCACCGGCGGGGGCACGCGGCTCTCGGCGACGCGCGTGAGGACACACTGGCGCGCTTCGGCGAAGGTCATGGTCGGCACATCCACATTCTATCTTGCTGCCTCTCTCTTGCTGTCTCCTATCCTGTTGTCTCTATCCTGTTACCCCAGGCCGGACTTCACGCTTGGGGTGGCATCCGTGCCTCGCGATGGACGTCAGGCGCCGGGTTCCAGCAGGTCGTCGCCGTCCTCCGTTTCGTCTTTTCCTACGCCGCTGAGGGTTTCATCCAGCTCCGCGCGCTGGCGAGCCCATTCCAAAATCTCGCGAACGTCGCTGGTGGCCGGGAAAGGGATCACCTGGGGGCGTGTGCGGGGGGCGGCGGGAGTGTCCGATTTTGGGATTGGCTTCGTTTGCGCAGTTTCCGGAGAGTACTCGGAAGCGATTGGATCGATTGGAGTTCCGGAGGTGTCAGGGGCGGGGTCGAGGGGCGGACCGTCGGGCTGATCGATGTTCACAACGATGTTCACATCGGGGGTCAGATCGGGGGGTGGAGGCGGGTTCGGGTTGAGGTGCTGGGCCTCGGCGTAACGATCCGTGGCGGATTTCCAGACGAGGGCGTCGGGGGTGGGCCAGGTGTAAGGGGGCTCGGGTTCGTCGGGGTCATAGACTCCGCGGAAATCTTCGACCGGCTCGGGGCGGGAGTCGAGGTCGCGCCAGGCCTGCTGGTATTGGCGGTTGAGGGAGGCTTCGTAGCGGCCGAGCGCGCCGAAATGTTTGATCTCGCCGGAGAGGAAGCGTTGGGCGAGAGTTGCGAGCGGGGATTGCGGCGGGGCGGATTGCTGGGGGGCGAAGCGCCCGGGGAACGCTTCGAAGTTGTCGATGTTGGCTTCTTCGGTTTGCTGTTTCAGGGGTTGGGTGAACATTTCCGACACAATTTCCCCGAGGTGGTGGTGTCGCCCTTCGGGAGCGATGGCTCTTGCGAGCGGCGCCAATGGGACGCGGGAACC
>JACXTT010014780.1_pt1 | contig 10185 bp, 4 predicted proteins | sample 9270951 | NCBI WGS metagenome assembly JACXTT01 (sample SAMN15532306, study PRJNA645909) | rock metagenome | isolation source: weathered quartz diorite | place: Puerto Rico | collected 2017-06-21
GCCGACCGACGGCCGGGGCTCACGACCGGATGGATACTGGCGCTCGCACTCGCGAGTGCGACGCGGGTGAACGCCGCGTGTAACCTGATACCGGGGACGACGCAGGCGTTCGTCGCGACCGTCGGCTCGGTCGACCGGCCATTCGCCGCACCGCCCGACTTCGTGCAGCTCGCGCTGGATGCGAAGCGCGACGGCCAGCGCACCTTCGACGCCCAGGCCGGGAACAACGTCGTGACCGTGATCTTCACGCCGCCCGACGGACCCCGCAACGCGATCGTGCTCGTGTTCGCGCCCACCAGCTGCTCGGCCGTCGGCGTGCCGCAGTGTACGGATTCCACCCGGAGCGGCGGGCAGACGTGCTGCCAGGCGGTTTCCGCCGATCCGACCGGCGCCTCGCCCGTGGAGGTGTCGGCGGATCGGATGCAGCTCAGATTTCGCTTCCCGGATACGGGCAATCTCTTGCGGTTCTGCCAGGGTGACAAGCCACCGGGCCGCAGGTGCGTCACCGATTCCGACTGTTCCGGGAGTCCGGTCGCGGCGTGTCGCCCCGTAACGGGGCGGACGTTCAGCGGGCCGACGACGATCGTCGTGACGCGGCTCGGAAGCCCCACGCCCCCGCCGACGGCGCTTTCCCAGTGCGACTCGACGAACCAGTCGCTGATCGCGTGTGTCGACCGTCTCTTCGTCAACGACGGGTCGGGGCAGACCGTCACCAGCGATCGGCGCTTCGGACACTTCACGGCCCTTCCGCCACCGAACAACTTCAAGGGCGTGTGCGGCAGTCCGCTGGGAGTCTGCAGCGGGAACGCCGCCGAAACGCGTTTCACGATCGATGCGGACGGCAACATGTTGATCCCGGTCGATTGGACGGGCATCCTCGTGCGGCTCGGCAACCTTCCCGTCCCGCGCCTGCTCAACGCGGCGACCAGTCTCGCCGCCTTTTCCGCGACCACCGATCCGATCCGCCTTCCCGGGCGGTCCTTCCTGTCGTCGTTCTCGCCCGAGGGGCGCCCGCTGCCGCCGATCTTCGTCCCGTCGACGGACACCGGCGATGCGACGAAGTTGAAGGAAGTGGTGCTCTTCGGCTCGGCTGACGCCGCGTACACCGTGCTTCGGATCGCCCGGCGAGGTGATGCATTCGGACAGTGTGCGGCGCCTCCGAACGGCCCCTGCAACCTCCCCGAGGACTGCCAGGGGGCCGGAGGGTGTGGTCCAGGCATCTGTCCCAACGGAGCGCAGTGCCGGAGCGACGCGGACTGTGGTGGCGCGCAATGTGGCCCGTCGTTGTTCGACTTCACCGACCGCCTCGTGGGGGGAACCGGCCTACAGCACGAGGGTGTGGGGCCGGTCATCATCCCGCACTTCGAGGATGGCGTCTGCAACGACGACCCGTCGACCCCGTGCGCCTCCGACAGCGACTGCGCCAGTGGGCATTGTGTCGAGTACCGCGCCAAGGCGGGAGACCCGGTCCCCCTCGAGGGCCTGGTCGAGTCGAAGAATGCTTTCGCGTTCGTCGAGGAGGAGGCGCTCGCGAACGCCGACCTCAACGGTGACTGCGACCTGACCGACAGCGTGGTGACCTTCGAGGAACGGAGCACGGGGACGCGAGATCCCATCGGCGCCGGCTGTGACACCTGCGGCGGAGCGTCCGGCTGTGCCCCGGCCGGTTGCACCGCGCTGCCCGGTGTCTGCGCCATGTCGACCACCCCCGAACCGGGGATCGCCGTGGCGAGGATCTCGTCGCCGGCGCCCAAGGTGGCCAACTGCTCCGCACCGTTCAACTTCAGCTTCCCCGCGATCGGGCTGGAAGAGAGCGGCCGATGCTCGGGCAACGGCGCGGTCTGTGCGGCCACGTCCGAGTGCCCGGCGTCGGAAACCTGTGACCTGCGGGACGTGGTCGCGTTCCTCGCCCCGGAACCCACCCAGGGCTTCAGCGATACGAACGGGAACGGCCGGATATTCGAGACGCTCCTGCGCGTCTTCCGCCGCGAGGACACGGCGATGCCGGAGGAGGTGACCCGGAGCGTCGTGACGGCCGACGCCGCGCCCGTGATCGATGGCCGGAGCCTCGCGGTTTCGGACCGCTTGGTGTTCTTCCGCCTGCCGGAGGCGGCACTGGCCAGTCAGAAAACGACGCTCGTGAGCGTGCAGCCGGGCGGCGGGGCGCTGCTCGGCAGCAGCGCCTCGGGTGCTCCCGCCATCTCGGCCAACGGTCGCTTCATCGCCTTCGAGCAGGGCTTCAGTCTCGGGGATTCGGTGTTCAGGGGGATCATCGTCCATGACCGCGATCTCGACGGTAACGGGATATTCGACGAGGTCGGAACCGGGAAGACGGGAAACGTCCGGGTCGACCTGGCGCCTGATGGAGCGACCGGCGCGAACGGCGACTCCCGAGCCCCCGCGATCTCCGGAGACGGGCGGTTTGTGGCCTTCGTCAGTCTCGCGAACAATCTCGTCGCGACCCCAGCCGATGCGAGCTTCAACACGAAGGTCTTCGTCCTCGACCGGGACACCGATGGCAACGGCATCTTCGACGAGCCGGGGAGAACGCTGATCACGCGGCTGGACGTCGCACCCGACGGCTCGCCGGCGGACACGAACACCGCCACTCCGAGCCCGTCCGCCATCACGGCGGATGGACGCTACGTCGCCTTCCGTAGCTCCGCCACGAACCTCGTCGCCGGTGACCTCGGCGGCCACGACGACATCTTCGTCCGCGATACGAAGCTGGGGACGACGGTGCTCGTCAGCGAGGGCGGGTTCGGTGGCGCGGGCGTTCAGTTCGATAACGACTCCTTCGACCCGGCGATCTCCGCCGACGGCCGATTCGTCACCTTCACGAGCAACGCGACCAATGCCCCATGCCTCTTCCCGTGCGATGGTCAGGCTTACGTCCACGACCGCGACACCGACGGCAACGGGGTCTTCGACGAGGCCGGCGGGACTTCGACGACCATCGTCAGCGCACGGTTGGACCCTGCCGGGTGCGACACGCGATCGGCCGACGAGCCCGTGCAGGGGTCCTCCATCTCGGCGGACGGGCGCTTGGTGGCGTTCGCGAGCGCGGCGGAGAACCTGCTGGTGAGCCCGACGACCGGCGATGTCGATCCGACCAACGGCAGATTGCAGGTGTTCGTCCACGATACGACGACGCAGGCGAACGAGCTGATCAGCGCCACCTCGGATGGCACGCAGGGAGACAGTGACTCCTTCGCGGCGAAGATATCCTCGGATGGCCGGTTCGTCGTGTTCGCGAGCGACTCTTCGAACCTGGTGCCGGACGACTCCGACGGAAACACCGATGTCTTCGTGCGCGACCGGCTGACCGGCCTGACGGCTCGCCTCAGCGTCGCCGTCGACGGGCCGAACAGCGATGGCGCGTCGACCGCTCCGGCGGTCTCGTCAGACGGCCGCTACGTGGCGTTCGGGAGCGCCGCAACGGACCTGGTCGCGTCCGACAGCAACGGGGCGGTGCCGGACGTGTTCGTGCGCGGACCCGATGCCACCAACACGGCGAGCGACATTACCGGCGATGGCGACGTCGACGATACCGTCCTGCACGTGCTCGGAACGGACGATGTTGGCGGCCAGCCGGCGCCGATCTGCCCCGCCGCGGCGGTATCGGTCGGCGGCGACGTGGCGGCCTTTCTTCGCCCCGAAGCGTCGGGAAACGCGCCCGCGCTGTCCAGCTCTTGTGCGGACGCGACCGGCGCGAGTTGCGCGGGGGCCGGTCCGGTGTCGGGCGGAGTGGACCTCGACTGCGACGGCGACGCCAAGGATTTGGTGGTCTTCGTCTGGCCGGGCGGTGCTCCCGCCGAGAACACACGGCAGGCCGCGATCGCGGTATCGACGTCACCGACGGCGGTGTGCTCGGGCAGCGGAAGCGCCGCCGGAAAGCCGTGCAACACCGTGAGCGACTGCGGACCAGGCGGGCAATGCCTCCGGTGGATCGCGGAGCTCGCGGCCGAGGATGCCAAGGGCCCGACGGGTACGGTCAAGGTGTTGGGCTTGCCCTCCAATGACCTGACGTCGTGGACGAGCGCCGCCGCGACCGGGGACGTCGTGCAGATGTCCGGGGCCGCGGCCGCATTCATCACCCCGGGAGTGCCTCTTCCTCCTCCGGGCGCGACGCAGGCGCGGGTGATGCAGGTCTACGACGCGAACGCCGGCAAGATTCTCGCCGTCCGACCCGATGCACCCCGGCCGAACAACCCGCAGGCGGCAGACGAGTTCGTCCTCGGTGACCCCGCGGTGATCAATTGCCAGGGGGTCCAGGAACTCGATCAGGTCGTCGCTTTCCGGACCGACGAGAACATCCAGGGCGAGGATCTGAACGGAGACGGCGCGCCATTCTGCGAGGGGACCTCCTGCGAGGGTGGAGTCGACGTGCTGCAGGTGTACGACATCACCCACAGAAAGCTCTACGATACCAAGCAGCAGGTGGTCCCCTGCGCGCTCCCGGCCTGCGATCCCCGCAAGCCGTATCGCGTCTCGGGCAGCAAGGTCCGGTTCCTGACCGACGAGAACGTGGTGGACCAGGATCTGAACAACGATGGAGTGTTCACCCTCGTCGTGCAGGTCTTCGATGCGTGCACCGGGATCACGACGGTCGAGGGCGCGGTCGACGTGCTGTCCAACACCGATCCACTCAAGGACACGGTGGGCAGCCAGGTGTTCCTCAGCCCGGAAGGCCGCTGCCTCGTCATGCCCCCGACTCCCTGCGATCCGGCGAACGACCAGTGCCCCGCCGGCTCGCAATGCGCACCGACGACCTGCGCAGCCGGCTCCTGTCGCGCCGACGGCGTCACGTGTACGTCGGATGCGGATTGCATGCGCTGTGCCCTCCGGTCTCCCGCGGCGTGCCTCCCCGCAAATTCGACTTGCCCCGGTGGCACCCAGTGCATGGACGCCCGGATCGTCGCCGCCGTCTCCACCGCAGATACCGACGGGGACGGCGTCCCGGACGACTTCGACAACTGCCCGACGGTCCCGAACCCCGACCAGAAGGACACGGACGGCGACCACGTGGGTGACGCCTGTGACGTGATCCCGTGCGACGACCCGAGCAAGTGCACCTTCCCGGTGAACCACTTCAAGTGCCGGCGCGCGATCACGGCCATCGGCGCGGCAAGCATGCCGCGGCAGCAGTTGACGATTGCCGACCGGTTCCAGCACGCGACCGTCGTCGCCACCCGCCGGATCGGGTTCTGTTCGCCCGTCAGTCAGGATGGCGGGGTCGTCCCCGATCGCAGCGCGCACCTCACCTGCTATCGGGTCCTCGGCGGCATACGAGCCGCCGGCGACGTCGCCGTGCGGGACGGCTTCGGAACGCTCACGCTCGGCCTCGGGGGGCTCGATCGCCTCTGCGTGCCCTCCGACATCGGCATGCCCCCGACCGCCCTGGCGGACCGGTTCGCCTGCTACCGGGCGTCGTCGAAGACCCCGTTCGTGCACCACCGTGTCGTGCTCAAGGACGAATTCGACGGACCGCGTACGGTTACCGTGACGCGTCCGACGCTGTTCTGCACGCCCGTGGACGCCAACGGCAAAGGGATCGCCAACCCGACGACGCTCCTCACCTGCTACAACATGCGGGATTCGATCCGGCCCCGCTTCGAGCCGCACGTCATCGACGAGCACGACGAGTTCGGCTCGGGACCCCTGCGCGTTGAGCGACCGACGCGACCGCTCTGCATCCCCGCCGCTCTCGCTCCCTGATCGGCGGTTCGGGCCGCCCTCGCCGCGGCGGACGGAGCGGATCTCGTTCGGATCGTGACCCCGGGGTGACGATCAGCGCGGGCGGTCGAGCCCGAAGGCGCGGATCAGGTTGTAGACGTGTGATCGGGTGAGATCGAGCCGGCGGGCCGTGTCGGCCACGTTCCAGCCATTCGCCTCGAGGGCGTCCCGAACGAAGCGGGCCTGGAAACGGCGCGTTGCCTCCTGGAAGGTGATGGTGGCTTCCGGTTCCTGCGCACCCGGGGCGTCGGGGAAGAGATGCGAGCGTTCGACCTGCCGCGCGCGCGCGCCCGCCGCCCGGATGACGGCGGCCTCGACCGCGTTCTCGAGCTGGCGGATGTTCCCGGGCCATTCCGCCGACTCGGCGGCGTGTAGCGCGTTCGGCGAGAGCTCCAGGCGCGCCACCGCATGGCGCGCGCACGCCTGGGCGCAGAAGGCCGCGGCGAGTAGCGCGACGTCCTCCTGCCGCTCGGCGAGCGCCGGGACTCGGATGGGGAGGACGTGCAACCGGTAGAAGAGGTCTTCGCGGAAGCGTCCTTCTGCGACCGCCTCGTGGAGGTCGACGTTGGTCGCGGCGATCACCCGGACGTTCGCCCGCTGCGCCTTCGCGCCGCCGAGCGGGTAGTACTCCTTCGCCTGCAGCAGATGGAGGAGCTTCCCCTGGGCGGCGGGAGAGAGCTCGGCGATCTCGTCGAGGAACAGCGTGCCCCCGTCGGCGCTCGCGACCTTCCCCTCGATCTTCCGCACCGCGGTCGAGTGCGCGCCGGGGAGCGCACCGAAGAGCTCGCTCTCGAGGAGCGTCTCGGGCAGCGCCGCGCAGTTGAGCGCGACGAAGGTATGACGGGCGCGTGGCCCGTTGTCGTGAATCACGTGCGCGAGCTGGCTCTTGCCGGTGCCCGTCTCCCCGGTGAGGAGGACGTGGACGTCGAGCGGCGCCACGAGCGCCGCCTGCTTGAGGACCGCGGCCAGCGCGGTGCTGCGGCCGATCACGTCGGGTGCGCGGAGGGTCTCGCGCACCGCCGCGGTCGCATCGGGACCCGGGCGCGCGCGGTGGCGGGCGAGGAGCCGGTCCGCGAGTGGCGCCAGGTGCCAGGCGAACGTCTCGGCGTGGGCCCGGTCGTCGTCGCTGAACAGGTACGGCCCGGCAGGCTTCTGGAGATAGAGGACGCCGCGCGGCGCATCGTCGCCGATCGGTGCGCAGAGGACGGCCTCGATGTGTCCCACCTGGACGCTCACGAGGCGGCTGAACCGCTCGTCGAGGAGCGCCGACTGCGTGACGATGGTCTTCCCGGTCGCGATCGCCTCGGCGATGATCCCGTGCGAGATCACGGCGCGCACACCCTCGAGCTCCTCGGAGCTGAAGCCGTGCGCGAGCGACCAGCGCGGCGTGTCCGCGCCGTCGTCGTGCAGCGCGAGGTATCCCTGCCGGGCCTCGGTCAGCTCGACGATCAATGCGAGCGCCTCGCGCAGGAAAGGCTCGGGTTCGCTCTGGCGGCCGAGGTTCAGCAGCCGGCCGAAGAGATCGTGCTCGCGGGCGGAGCCGCGCCAGCTCGTGGCTCTCGTCGGCCATCCGGGTCGCTCCTAGGCCATCCCCATTCCGGAAGCAAAGGCGAATTGCCGGCCCCCCGCCGGGGGAATCCCCCGGGGCCTGTGACTGTCCTGCCGGCTGGACGCGCCGGGACGCGTGGTGTGCAATCGAGTTGGCGCGACGCCCCGGCAGGCGCAGAGCGGACGCGACTCACGCCTTGGCGCAGCGGTTGCTCACGCATCCGCTCATGTTCAACCTACCGCCCTTCGGTCCCCTCGACACGGCGGGCGCGCCGATCGCGTCGACGATCGTGGTCGTCGGCACGCCCTTCGTGATGGCAGCGGCGATGATGCTCGGCATCGTCGTCGTCCTTCTCGCCGCCGTGCTCCTGCGCGCGCGCCGCGCCCGGCGGCCGGTCACGGCGTCGCCCCGGAGGCCGGTGGCGACGGTCGCGGTCCGGTACGCCGAAGGAGGCGGACGATGACGACGCTCGTCGAGCCGCTCTACTCCGAGCTGCTGCGCTACGTCTACGTGCTGTCTACCAGCCACTGGCCGGCGGCGCTGACCGAGGTGTCGCTCGGGGCGCTCGCGGTCACGTTCGTCGTCGCCGCGAGCCGGCTCTGGATCGCTAGCGCCGGGCCCTCGCGCTCGGTCCGGCAGGGTAGGGAAGAGACATGAACGACCAGATCGCCGTGCGCATCACCGGCGTCGGGGCGGAGCTACCCGCCGATGTCGTCACCACCGCGGAGGTGGAGGAGCACGCGGGGCTCGGCGAGCGTTTCGGCCTCGAGCCCGGTTGGCTCGAGCAGGTGACCGGGGTGCACACGCGACGCTGGGCGCCGTCCGATGTCCGGCCGAGCGAGCTTGCTGCTGCCGCCAGCAGGGCCGCGCTGCGGAACGCGGGCCTGGACCCGCTCGACGTCGACACCCTGGTCTTCGCCGGGATCACCCGCGACTGCCTCGAGCCGGCAACGGCGAACATCGTGGCGGAAGCCGTCGGGGCGAGAAACGCCCGCGTCTTCGACTTGATCAATGCCTGCAACAGCGTGGTGGACGCGATCGACGTCGGCGACTCGCTCATCCGGACCGGTCGCGCGCGGCGGGTCCTCGTCGCGACCGGCGAGCGGGCGTCGCTCGGCATCAACTGGCAGGCGCGGACGATGGAGGACCTGCTCCAGTCGGTCGCGAGCCTGGTGGTCGGGGACGGCGGCGGTGCAGTCGTGCTCGAGCCGAGCGAGGATCCCGCGCGCGGGCTCCGCGCGCGCGAGTTCCGGAGCGACGTCACGCAGTGGCGGCACGCGGTCGGTGGCCGCCTCCGGCTCGAGAGCCAGGCCTGCGAGCTCTGCGGCGGCCTCCTCGACCGGAGCTTCCGCTGCGACGGGCGCCGCCTCTTCTCGGCGGTCTTCGGCCTCCTTCGTCCCACCATGGAGGCCGTGATGGAGCGCACCGCGTGGAGCTACGCGGACCTCGACGTCGTCTTCTGCCACCAGCCGACCAAGCGCTTCATCGAGCGGGCGATCCCGTTCCTCGGTGCCGCGGGCGTGGCCGCGCCGAAGCTCTGGAACACCGCGGAGCGCTTCGGGAACACGAGCACGGCGAGCCTGCCGCTCGCCATGGCGGAGGCGGAGGCAGCGGGAGCGCTCAGGCCTGGCGCGAAGGTGCTCGTTCTGGCGCCGTCCTCCGGCGTGAGCGCGGCCGCCGTCACGATGGTCTGGTAGATGGTCGGGCTTCGCATGGCGTGTCGGTTCCTCCGGGGGGGCACCGGGCGCGTGGTGCTCACCGTACTCGCGGTCGCGTGGGGTGTGGCGCTCGTCGGTGCGGTGCGCCTCGCGAACCACGCCGTGCTGCGCGCCTTCGTCGAAGTAGTCGATACGATGGCGGGACGAGCGGGGCTGGAAGTGGTCGCCGGCGAGGGCGGGCTCTTGCCGGAGAGCGTCGCCACGGAGGTCGTCGCTGTGCCTGGCGTCGAGGCCGCGGTGCCGTCCGTCAAAAGCGCCGCCTTCGTCGCCGGAACGCAGGGGGAGGTCCTCACCGTGTACGGCGTCGACCTGACGGGCGACGCGCCCGAGCGCGTCTATGGTGCACGGCTCGAGGTCGACGATCCGATCGTGTTCCTCGCGCGGCCGGACTCGATCGCGCTCGCCCGCCCGTTCGCGGCCGCCCGCGGCCTCGCGCCCGGCGATCAGGTCGAGCTGGTGACGCCCGCCGGCCGCCGCACCTTCACGCTGCGGGGACTCCTCGATCCCGAGGGCGTGGCGCGAGCCTACGGCGGGAACGTCGCCGTGATGGACCTCTACGCGGCGGAGGAGATCTTCGCACGGCGCGGCTTCGCGACCGGGGTGGACGTCGTCGTCAGGCCGGAGGCCGACGCGCGTCGCGTTGCGGCCGCGATCGCGGGACGGCTGCCCGCGGGGCTCCGCGTCGAGGCGCCGGCGCAGCGCCGGGCCGATCTTCGCCGCGTGACCGAGTCGCTCCGGGTCGCGCTCCAGGCGCTCGGCTGCTTCGGGCTCGTGGCCGCCTTCCTCATCACCTTCAACCGGCTGTCGACCGTGTTCGAGGAACGGGCCTGGCAGCTGGGCGTGCTCCGCGCTGTCGGTCTCCAGACGGGCGCGGTGTGGCGGACGCTCGTCGGGGAGAGCATCCTCGTCGGCGCCGCCGGCGTGGTGCTCGGGCTTCCCTTCGGGATCGCCCTCGGACGACTCCTGGTGCCGGTGATCGCCACCGCCAGCGCCGTCGCGAACAAGCTCGTCGCCCCTCCCGCCGCGTTCGTGCTCGAGCCCGGCCCGCTCCTCCTCGCCGCCGTCCTCGGGCTCGCGACGTCCGTCATCGCCGCCGCGCTCCCGGCATGGCGCGCAGCGCAGGTGGCGGTCGCCGAGACGGTGCGGAGCCGCGGGCGGGAAGCGCCCGGGGCGAGCGCGCGC
>JACXTT010014781.1_pt1 | contig 10185 bp, 11 predicted proteins | sample 9270951 | NCBI WGS metagenome assembly JACXTT01 (sample SAMN15532306, study PRJNA645909) | rock metagenome | isolation source: weathered quartz diorite | place: Puerto Rico | collected 2017-06-21
GTCGAGGCGAAGGCTTTTTGCCGAGTACCAGGTGAACGAGGCGCTCATGAGCGTGGTGCCGAACGCCGTCTTCATGCACTGCCTGCCGGCGCACCGGGGCGAGGAGGTGACCGACGCCGTGATCGACGGTCCTCGCTCCGTGGTGTTTCAGCAGGCCGGCAACCGGTTGTACGCGCAGATGGCGCTGATGTCTGAGCTCATCGGCACTTGATCCCGCAATTCATCAGGGAGATCGGCGACGTCGCCCGCCACCTCGGGTGGGTGGAGGTCATCGACGTTGCGGTCGTGGCGATCGTGCTCTACCAGGGCCTGCGACTTCTCCGCGGCACCCAGGGCACGCAGGTGCTGGTCGGCCTGGTGCTGCTGGCCGTGGTGGGCGTCGTCGCCAACCAGTTCAACTTCATCCTGCTGGGCTGGCTCTACCGCAACGCCGCATTCTTCATCGTGATCGCCGTTCTGATCATGTTTCAGCCAGAGCTCAGGCGGGCGCTGGACCAGGTCGGACGCCTGGGCCGCATCGGCCGCCTCAGCCGGCCACTGTCGAGCTACAACCCGGGCCAGTACAACCAGGCGATGTCGGAGGCGATCCGCGCCGCCGAGCGCCTGAGCGCCAAGCGCACCGGTGCGCTGATTGCATTCGAGCGTGAGGTCGGCCTCGAGGACTATGCCGCGACGGGAGTACGTATAAATGGAGAGATCTCGGCCGAGGTGCTGCAGTCGATCTTCTACCCGAACTCACCACTCCACGACGGCGCGGTGATCGTGCGTGGCAACAAGATCCTGGCCGCCGGCTGCCTTCTGCCGCTGCCCGAGGAGGGCATCGTGCGCGAGCGGCTGGGCACGCGACACCGCGCTGCGGTGGGCCTGTCGATGGCGTCTGATGCTCTGGTGGTCGTGGTCTCCGAGGAGACCGGCGCGATCGCTGTGATTGAGGAAGGCAAGATCACCCGCAACCTTGACGGCGATGGTCTCCGGCGCCGGGTCAGCCCGAAGATCAGCCGGGGTAATGGATTCTTCAAATGAGCTGGCTCACGAACTACTGGCGGCTGAAGCTCCTCGCGGTGGGCCTGGCCGTGGTGCTCGTGTTCGCCGTCGGCTATTCCCAATATCCCATTCAGACCGTGACAGTCGACGCCAAAGTGAACTACAACAACGAGCCACCCGTGGGGCTGGTAGTCAATGGTCCACCGGTGACCACCAAGGCTGCCATCAGCGGTCTAGCGTCAGACGTTCGCTCGGCGATCGTGACCGTGGATGTGGACCTGTCCAAGCTCAAGGAGGGCACGGCAGTGGTCGTATCGCCGACCGCGTATGTTTCGGGCCTCGGCGTGACCATCCAGTCGGTCGCTCCCCTCACGTTGAAGGTCGAGCAGCTCGCAGCGGTGAACCTGGATATCCAGGTGCGAGCAACGTTCGCCAACGGCTGGCAGCTGAACAAGGCACAGGCCGAGTGCGGAACGCAAGGCCAGGCGTGCCAGGCGGTCGTCTCTGGGCCGGCCTCGATCATGCAGGGCCTCGGCGCATACGTGGTCGTGGACGAGCCCATCGCATCGACTGATCGCAGCGTCGGTGGAAACGTGCGGTTCGTTCGCAACAGCTCCGAGGTGGATCTGACCAAGATCCTCGCCTTCCCCGCCGTCACGTGGACACCGACGACCGTGATAGCCCATGTAACGGCCACTCATGGCACCGAAACGATCCAGGTGGCGCTGGTCGACGCCCCGCCGTCGGCGCCGCCGCCCCCCGGGTACCACGTGACCGCGGTGATCATCAACCCGCAGCTGATCACCATCACCGGCTCGCCCGAGACTCTCGCCGGCATCACGTCGATCACGCTCCAGGCGGTGTCGCTGTCCGGCTACACCTCCGACCACACCTTCACGCTCAACATCGTGGCGCCCGATCCGAGCATCCAGCTCTCGGTCAAGAAGGCGACCGTGACGTACAAGATCACCCCGAACCCGGCGGTCAGCCCGAGCCCCTAACCCGGTACCGGTCGGGTAACCTGCTCGGGTTCGGTCCCGTTGCAGCCTTTGCACCTGTCGAACCAGCCCCGGTGAGGAGTTATGTAATCAAAGATGTGCGGGATCATCGGCTACCTGGGTGACCGCGAGGCGACCCCGGTGCTCATGGAGAGCCTCAAGCGCCTGGAGTACCGCGGCTATGACTCGGCCGGCGTCGCGGTGCTCGAAGCCGCGAAGCCAGGATCGCGCATCAGGACCAGCATCACCAAGTCAGAGGCCAAGGTCGACGATCTGATTGCCAAGATCCAGGCGATCGAGCCGTCGGGGCACCTCGGGATCGGGCACACGCGCTGGGCGACACACGGCCGCCCGACCTACATCAACGCCCATCCGCACACCGACTGCCACGGTCGCATCTTCGTCGTTCACAACGGGATCATCGAGAACTTCGCCGAGCTGCGAGAGGAGCTGCAGCGCGCCGGTCACGAGTTCACCTCCGAGACCGACAGCGAGGTGGTGCCGCACCTCATCGAGGAAAACTATCGTGGCGACTTCCTCGCGGCTGTGCGTGTGGCGTTGAAGCGAATTCGAGGCGCTTACGCGCTGGCGATGTTCTCAACCGAGGATCCCGAGCTGCTGGTGGGCGCGCGCTTGAACGCGCCACTGGTGGTCGGGCTCGGCGATGGCGAGTACTACATAGCCTCCGACATCACGGCGATCATCCCGTACACCAAGCGAGTCCTGGTGCTGGGTGAGGGAGAGGTGGCGGCGGTCACGCGGCTTGGCGCTGAGGTTTCGACGCTGGACGGGACGACGGTGAAGCCGAAGCTCGTGCACGTCGACTGGGATGTGAGCCAGGCGCAGAAGGGCGGTTTTGCGCACTTCATGTTGAAGGAGATCCGCGAAGCGCCCGAGGCTGTCGCGAACGCGATGCGCGGACGGTTGACCGACGACGGATCGGTCTCGTTCCGCGAGTTCGCCATCACGGATGAGGAATTGCGGCGTTATCGAGAGGTGCTTCTCCTCGGAATGGGCACGTCCCGGCACGCAGCGCTTGTCGGCGAATTGGCGATCGAGGACTGGGCCGGCATCCCGGCGCGGGCGGTGGACGCGGCCGAGTTCCGCTATCGCCGTCCGACCTTTGGACCCGAGACGCTGGCGGTGGTCATCACACAGTCGGGTGAGACGGCGGACACGCTGGTCGGACTGCACCAGGCCAAGGAGCGCGGCGCCTTGACCGTAGCCGTCACGAATGTGTTCGCGAGCTCGGCGGCGCGGGATGCAGACGGGGCGATCTACCTGCACTCAGGTCCAGAGATCGGCGTGGCGTCGACCAAGACGTTCCTGGCGCACCTGGTGAGCGTCTACCTTCTGGCCCTGCGGCTGGCCACAGCTCACGGACGAACCTCCCTCGAACGTAGGCAAGAGCTCGTGGCTTCGCTCCGTGCGTTACCCGAACAGGCGCGGAGCATACTCGAGCGCGACGCCGAGATCAAAGCTCTCGCACAGCGGTACAGCAAGTACCGGAACTTCCTGTACACCGGCCGCGGGCTTGGACATCCGGTCGCGCTCGAAGGAGCGCTGAAGCTCAAAGAGATCTCATATGTGCATGCCGAGGGTGTGACGGGTGGGGAGCTGAAGCACGGCCCGATTGCGCTGCTGGATCAGCAGTTTCCGGTGATTGCCATCTGCACCTCGTCGGCGACAACCGAGAAGATGGTCAGCAACGTGCACGAGATAGTGGCCCGGGATGCGCCGGTGCTCGCGCTCGTGACCGAGGGCAACAGCTCGCTCGATGGCGTGGCGACCGACCTGTTCGTCATGCCGCGCGCCGAAGAAGTCGCTACGGCGATCCTGAGCTCGGTCATGCTCCAGCTGTTCGCGTATCACGTGGCGGTCGAGCTGGGCCAGGACGTGGACCAGCCGCGGAACCTGGCCAAGAGCGTCACAGTCGAATAGACGCTCCGCTCCGAGGGCCCTCCCCCTCCCGTTCGGCCCCTCCCCCTGCCGAACACACCTGCGCCGAGGCTAGCTTGAGTTTCGGCGCGCGCCAACCCTGCCTGTTAAGAACAGCGGCGGCCGGGGCGGTACCTTGTTACTGCCATGCAGCGCATCGGGGTTGACGCGGTCGCCGTCGAGCGCATCGCGCTCGCGGTCAAGCGCTCGGGCGAAGGCTTCCTGACCAAGGTCTTCACCCCTGCCGAGGTCGCTTACTGCGCGGGCAACGCCGAGCGTCTCGCGGGCCGCTGGGCGGCCAAAGAGGCCGTGATCAAGTGCTTCGACGGCACTGGCATCTGCTTTCCGCGCAGAAAGATCGAGGTCCTGCCCGGACCGATGGGCGCACCTCGCGTGAGGTTCCTCGGCGACGCCCGCGGTGCACTTGTCGAGGTGAGCATCACGCACCACGGCGGCCTGGCCGTGGCCACGTCGCATCTGGAGATGCCCGACGCCGGCGACGTCATGACCGACCTGCTCCCGGCCCCCGACGCGGTCAGCCTCCCCGAGCGCCCGAAGGACGCGCACAAGGGCACTTTCGGCACTCTCGTCGTCATCGCCGGCAGCCTCGGCTTCACCGGCGCCGCCTACCTCACGGCCACGGCGGCCGCTCGGAGCGGTGCCGGCCTGGTCCGACTCCTGATCGGCGAGACGATCTATCCGATCCTCGCCGCCAAGGTCACCGAGGTGATGGCCACGCCCGTCGCCGAGGTCGCACCCGGTGCCATCGGCCACGCGGCGCACGACTCGATCCTCCGCCAGCTGAACGAGGCCTCTGCCGGGGTCATTGGTCCTGGCCTCGGCCGTGACCGGTCGACATGGCGTCTCGTCGTCGACATCGCCATGCACGCGGAGTGCCCGCTCGTCATCGACGCCGACGGGCTCAACGCACTCGCCGATCTCACACGCGGCAAGCGCAGGCTCGGTCCTCGCCGGGTCCTCACGCCGCACCCTGGAGAGATGGCGCGGCTTACAGGCAAAACCGCCGAACAGATCAATGCCGACAGGCCGGGCGCCGCGCGCAAGGCCGCCAAGGAGTGGGGGGCCGTGGTCGCGCTCAAGGGCGCGCATACGATCGTGGCCCACCCCGACGGCCGCTGCAGCGAGGATCCACACGAGGTCCCGGCGCTCGCCAGCGGCGGCACCGGCGATGTGCTCGCCGGCCTCATCGGCGCGCTGCTGGCCCAGGGATCCGATCCATACACCGCAGCGGTCACCGGCGTATACGTCCACGCCTCGGCGGGCAGGCGTATCGCGCACCGGCTGGGCGACTCGGGGCTGCTCGCAAGTGATCTTCTGGCCGAGATCCCGCTCGTCATGAACGTGCTGCGACAGGGCGGCCTCTGACCACGACCGCGACAGACCACCTGCGCTGGGCCGAGGTCGACCTGCGCGCGATCCGCGCCAACGCGGCCCGCATCCTCGAGCACGTGCCGGAAGGCACGCGATTGATCGCGGTCGTCAAGGCGGGCGGCTACGGCCACGGCGCCGTGAAGGTGGCCCGCGCGGCGATTGACGGCGGTGCAACACGGCTGGCGGTGGCGACCCTCGCCGAGGCGCGTGAGCTGACCGGGCTGGTGCCCGCCGAACGGATCCTGGTGATGGGCGGCATGACGATAGACCAGGCTGCCAGCGCTGCCACCAGCGGCTGCTCGATCGGGGTGTCGAGCCGCGAGTTCGCGGAAGCTCTCGGCCAGGCGGACGAGGTGGTGCCGGTGCACCTGAAGGTCGACACCGGCATGGGTCGCTTCGGCTGCCACCCGGAGGAGGCGCCAGCGTTGGCACGGTTCATCAACGAGTCGGCGGCCCTGACGCTGGCGGGCACCTGGACGCATTTCGCCAGCGCCGACAGGGACGTGGCGATGACACGGAACCAGTTCACTGTCTTCAGTCAGGTGATTGACACCTTGGGCGTGGACCCGGGGCTCAAGCATGTGTGCAACACCGCCGCCGCCCGGCACTTTCCCGAGTACGCATTGGACGCCGTTCGCTGCGGCATCGGCCTGTACGGCTGCCAGTGGACGGGGAGCCAGCCGGCGCTCGCGCTGCGCGCCAAGATCACGCATCTCAAGACAGTCGAGAAAGGCAGCAACGTTGGGTACGGTGCCACCTGGCGAGCCGCTGACAGATCGCGAATAGCGACCGTGGCCATCGGTTACGCAGACGGAGTGGCGCGGATGCGCTCCAACCGCGGCGATGTCCTGGTGCGCGCCCGCCGAGCGCCGCTCATCGGCACCGTGAGCATGGACGCGATAACGGTCGACGTCTCCGACATCGAAGGCGTCGAGCTGGGTGACACGGTGACCCTCATCGGCCAGGACGGAGACGCACACATCACGGCCGAAGAGGTGGCCGGCTGGTCGGGCACGATCTCGTGGGAGGTGCTGACCTCGATCGGCAGCCGCGTAGAACGGCGCTACCACGACTGACCACTACACTGACTTTTCTGATGGCTGAAAGCCAGAACGGGGCTCAAACCTCCTTTGCCGATGAGGCACTGTCGCACCTCGACACGCTTTATCGCGGCGCGCTGCGGCTGACCCGCGATCCCGACCAGGCCCAGGATCTGGTCCAGGAGGCCTACCTGCGCGCCCTGCGGTACCAACACAGCTACCAGGCCGGTACCAACATGAAGGCCTGGCTTTTTGCCATCATGCGGAACCTCTTTTGGGACCGCTTCAAGGGCTCCCGGAAGGAGGACGTCAGCCTCGACGACGTCGGCGAGTTCGTCCTCTACGAAAAGCTCCGCGACGAGGGCGCCCGGCCGGAAGCTGACGTCCTGGACAAGCTGGCGGCGTCGGAGGTGGTCAAAGCCGTCGAAAAATTGCCCCCGCTCCACCGGGAGGTGGTGCTCCTGGTGGACGTCGAAGGCTTCTCCTACAAGGACGCCGCGCAGGCCCTCGGGGTGCCCATCGGAACGGTCATGTCGAGGCTCCACCGGGCCCGCCAGCAGCTTCAGAAGAGCCTCTATGACTACGCGGTGGAATCGGGTATCGTGCGCGGCAGTATCAATGAGAGGCCCCAGAAATGAACTGCCCAGACTGTAAGGAGAAACTCGACCGCTTCGTAGACAGAGAGCTCAACAGCACCGAGGTCCTGGAGGTCCAGCTGCACCTCGAAGGGTGTCCCGACTGCATGGAGAACTACGAGTTCCAGGCGCAACTGAAGCGCCTGATCAAGCACTCCTGCGAGTGCGACGCACCGCCGGCCTTTCGAGAAAAACTGCGCCAGATTCTGAGCTGACCGGGCGGCTCGAACGAGCCCGCCTCTACGTCATCACGCCGGATCGTGATCCCGACGCCCTCATCGACCTCACCCAGGCGGCGCTGCGCGGCGGCGCCGACGTCATCCAGCTCCGGCACAAGGCGCTGCCTCGCGGTCAACTGGCCGGGTTGGCGCGCAGGTTGCGTGAGTTGACCGAACAAGCGGGGAAGCTCTTCATCGTCAACGACCACGTCGACATAGCGATGCTCTCGCGCGCGGACGGTGTGCATCTCGGCCCAGACGACCTGTCCGTCGAGTCGGCGCGCAAGGTCGCAGGCGATGGGCTGCTGATCGGGGCTTCCGCTTCCACCCCCGAAGCGAGCGCGGCCGCCGTCGCGGCCGGTGCGGACTACATCGGCTGCGGTGCGGTGTTCGCGACGCCGCTCAAGCCGCAGAAGGGAGTGATCGGTCCGGCAGGGGTCAGGGCCGTCACCGATTCGGTCGACGTGCCGGTGTTCGCCATCGGCGGCATCGAGGAGTCGAACGTCGAGCAGCTCACCAGGGTGGGCGTTCATCGCGTATGCGTCATCCGAGCGGTCGGAGATGCGACAGACCCCGAATCGGTGACCCGCCGGCTGCGTGCGATGCTGGATCGATGACCACGGTCTCCGGTCGAGGCGAGCTCGACTTGATCAGCCTCATCACGCCGTACCTCGCCCTGGAAGCCGGTGGCGACGACGCTGCTACCTGGCGTGATGGCTCGGTCACCCGCGTGGCCAGCACCGACCTGGCCGTCGAAGGCGTCCACTTCGACCTGCGCTGGATGCAGGCCGAAGACGCCGGCTGGCGCGCGCTCGCGTTCGCCCTGGGTGACCTCGCGGCTAAAGGCGCAACTCCAGAGTGGTCGCTCACGTCGGTGGCGGTGCCCAGATCGTGGCCCGTGGACCATTTCATCGGACTGTTCAAGGGCATGCACGCGCTCGCGAGCAAGACCGGATCGAAGATCATCGGCGGGGACATGAGCGCCATCGATGGACCCGCCGTGCTGTCGATCACGGTGGTCGGCAGCACGCAGCACCGGCCGCTGCCGCGGAGCGCAGCCAGACCCGGTTGGGTGGTGGCGGTGAGTGGACCTCTCGGCGCATCGGCAGTGGCGCTGCGCCAAAAGCAGGTGCTCCGACTCGAGCCGCGCCTCGCCGAAGGCAAGCGTCTCAACGAGCTCCGGTTGTGCTGCGGCGACATCTCCGACGGCCTCGTGCGCGAGATGGAGAAGTTCGAGGCGATGTGTGGCGCGGGCTGCATGCTGCGTGCCCCAGACGTGCCTGTGGCGGACGGCGCGACGTGGCAGGATGCGCTGATCAGCGGGGAAGAGGTCGAGCTTGTCTGCACTGGACCGGAGCCGCTCATCAGAAAGGCCGGCCTCGAGCCGGTCGGCGTGCTGACCGCGGAGCGCGGCGTCGTCATCACCGACCGCGCGGGCGTGGCGTTGGATGTCAACGCGCGTGGCTATGACCACTTTGCGTGAGCTCACCACCACCAGCGCGGCCGAGACCGAGGCGGAGGGTGAAAAGCTCGGGCGCGAGCTCAAGGCTGGTGACCTGCTGCTCCTGACCGGTCCGCTCGGCGTCGGCAAGACCACATTCGTCCGCGGCCTCGCCCGCGGCACGGGTTCGGACGCGCAGGTCGCGAGCCCCACGTTCCAGCTGGTGCGCATCTACCCCGGTCGGGTGCAGCTCGCGCACGTCGACCTGTATCGCGTCAAGGCCGCGGGCGAGCTGGCAGACCTCGGACTCGACGAGCTCATCGACGAAGGCGCGGTGGTGGTGGAGTGGGGGGACCGGATCGAGGCTTCGACGGGTCGCGTCATCACGTTCGAGTCGCTTGGCGGTGACCGCCGGCGCATCCACATGAACCGTGATCCTGGTCATTGACACCTCGTCGAGCGTCGCGGCGCTCGCGACCATCGACGAAGGGACGGGCAAGACGGATGAGCTCGTCGTGCCTGCACGCGGCAGCGAGCTCATGCCGCGCCTGCGCCAGCTCGCCACTGACCATCGAATCGACAAGGTCGCGGTGGTGACGGGACCGGGATCGTTCACGGGACTGCGTGTTGGCGTGTCGTTCGGTGTCGGACTGGCAATGGGCATGAAGATCCCGATCGTGCCGCTGCCGACGCTGCAACTCCAGGCGGCGCGCAGCGACCGGCCCCTGACGGCCGTGGTCGAAGCCGGTCGGGGGCGCTTCTACTATCAGGTCCAGGGCCGCGAGCCCGAGCTCGGCGGACCTGATGACATCCCCACCGCGGAGCCGCTGGTGGGCCGCCTGTCTGACGCTGGCATGAGCCTGCTCACCGCCGCGGGCCACTTGATCGAGCCCAGCGAGCGGCTCCGCACGTTCGGCAGGGCGGCGCAGGTGCTCCTCGAATCAGCGCGCGAAGTGGCCTACAGTAATGTTCAGATCGAATACATGCAGTCATTCACGCCGCGTATGTAACCGGGGTCGAGATGGTTCAGATAAGACAGTCGCTCTCGCTGGACCTGATGCGCGAGGCCGACATTGCCACCGTCCAGGAGATCGAGCGCGAGATTTTCGCGACGCCGTGGCCGCGCAACGCCTACTACCGCGAACTCGCGTCGCGTTCGAGCGCGCACTACGTGGTCCTGCGGCAGGAGGGCGTCGAGGCGCCGGCTCGCTTTTACGCCCCGGACATGGACCCGACGATCATCGGCTACGGCGGCATGTGGCGGATGTACGACGAGGCCCACGTCACCACGATCGGCGTGCGCCGTGATCTCCACCACCACGGTTACGGCCGCATCCTTTTCGCGGGTCTCGTGCAGGCGGCTTACGACATGGGGGGCAAGTGGGTGACGCTCGAGGTCCGGACCACCAACGACAACGCGATGAAGATGTACGAGGGTTTCGGTTTCAAGGTCATCGGCCGGCGCAAGGGCTACTACACCGACAACGGTGAGGACGCGATCGTGATGTGGTCGGACTCAATCCACTCGCCGCGCTTCCG
>JACXTT010014782.1_pt1 | contig 10185 bp, 10 predicted proteins | sample 9270951 | NCBI WGS metagenome assembly JACXTT01 (sample SAMN15532306, study PRJNA645909) | rock metagenome | isolation source: weathered quartz diorite | place: Puerto Rico | collected 2017-06-21
ATTAATCCAGTTCTAATGCACAGTTGATAGAAAATTCCTATCTGATAGATATGTTATATGAAGATGTCCGTACTGAAAAGCAGAAGGACAGTATTCCGATCTGTGTGAAAAGTGTGGAAGGGTTCCTCAAGAAATTGAAGAACCAAGGTGTTCAATATGTAAAAATCCACCTACAAAAGAAAAAACCAAGCATTACTTTTTCAAACTCACAGACTTTACGAACGAACTGAATAAATGGCTTGAAACAGATTCTCACCTTCAAAAAGATGTCAAAAAATACGTACAAAACTGGATAAAGGACGGATTAGTTGATTGGGACATTACAAGAGACATAAGCTGGGGAGTGCCTATACCGCTAGATAAAGCAAGAGGCCAGGTTTTCTATGGATGGTTTGATAACCATCTGGCATACATATCATCTGCAATTAAATTTCTAAATGACAAAGGAATGGATGGAAAAAAATTCTGGAACGAATCTGAAATTTACCACTTTATTGGCAAGGATATCGTGTATCATCACTATTTGTTTTTACCAGCAATGCGTATTGGCATTAAAAAAGAGTACAAACTACCAGATTACATTCCTACAAGAGGGCATTTGATGCTACAGTCAAAAAAGATCTCAAAAAGTCGTAATTGGTACATTGGTCTTAAAGATTTCCTAAATTTGTATCCTGCTGACTATCTAAGATTTTACTTAACTTTGATTACTCCGTACAGTCAAGACGATCTTAACTTTGATTGGGAGGAGTTTGCTGCACGAATAAATTCTGAACTTATTGGAAACATTGGAAATTTCATAAATCGCACCCTTGGTTTCACTCAGAAGACTCTGGGAGGAATTGTTCCAAACCTAGGTGATTTAGATGCTGCTGATAAAGATGCTCAAAATAAAATAACTAATCTTGCAAAAGAACTTACACCACTGATGGATGAAAACAATCTAGACAAAGTCTTGAAAAAGATTTTAGAATTTTCTGCCAATTTTAATCAGTACTTTCAGAAAAAGGAGCCATGGAAGAATGGACACAATTCTGAAAACTGCATATTCATATCTGCTAACGCAGTTCGTAGTATTGCAATAGCTCTCTATCCCTTCTTGCCAGAATCGTCTCAGAGGATTTGGTCACAACTCGGCATGAGTGAGAATATTTCTGAACAAAAATGGTCATCAATTTCAGAAATTGCTATAAAGGCAGGTCATAAGATAGGTCAAGTCTCACCTCTTTTTAAGAAGGTTGAGACTGTGGACATTCAAATGCACAAATCAAAACTTGGAAAGTAATGACTCTGGACTGGATATCACAAGACGGTAAGCTTTTACTTTGCGCGAGAACAGTTAGAACCTTTTCTTATGGTTTTCTTAGCATAATACTCGCAATTTACCTCAAGCTGATTGGGTTCAACGAAATTCTAATTGGAATAGTTTTAACTGCTACATTAGTAAATAGTGTAATTTTCAATATACTTTCCAGCGCCTATGCTGACAGAATAGGACGAAAGAAAGTTCTAACGCTCTATGCCATTTTAATGTTAGTTTCAGCCATAGTCTTTTTTTTAACAAGTAACTATGTAGCATTAATTATAGCCGCATTAATTGGCACAATAAACGTGACAGGCTCTGAGGTTGGAGCATTTCTTTCTCTAGAGCAAGCAATATTACCGCAAACTGTAAATGATGTAAAAAAACGTAATTCAATTTTCGCTTTATATAATATGGTTGGAACATTTGCCATGTCTGCAGGAGTGCTTGTCTCGGGATTGCCCATCTTTTTAGAACAGCATTATGGCTTGGGACAAATTAGTGCAATTAAGACCCTGTTTGTTTTGTATGCTATATTGGCATTTGTAGTTATGATAATCTACTTGGCATTGTCTAAAAGGATTGAAATACATAGGGAAATTGAACAAAATTCATCGCAAGGAAAAATCTCACCTAAAACGCGCGGGATAATTACAAAAATGTCATCGCTTTTTGCGGTTGATTCATTCGGAGGAGGTTTTGTGATTCAAAGTATTGTTGCATTTTGGTTTTATTCAAGATTTGGAGCCGATCTTACTATGTTATCATATATTTTTTCGGCAGCCGGTGTACTAACCGCATTATCATTTTTGTTTGCTACAAAAATTGCTTCAAAGATAGGGCTAGTAAATACCATGGTATTCACACACATACCATCAAATATCTTATTGATTCTGTTGGCATTTGCACCAAGCTTTCCAGTCGGTATTTTGTTATATCTGGCAAGGATGAGTTTGTCCCAGATGGATGTGCCCACTCGTCAATCTTACATAGTAGCAATTGTAAACGAAAACGAGCGAGTGGCAGCAGCTAGCATAACTAACACATCACGAAACGTAGCGCAGGCAGTTAGCCCATCTCTGGCAGGAATTGTAATACAGGTATTGTCTCTTTCTGCTCCATTTGTTCTGGGCGGTATCCTCAAAATAGCATATGATATAGGTATATTTGCGAGTTTTAGAAAGATAAAACCCCCTGAAGAGGTTTAACTTTTTGATTTCGTCTTTTCCAGATATGCCAATATTCCTGTATAATCAAGCTCCCCCATTCCATCTTTAATTGCGCGTAGATATAGCTCATTGGCAAGTTCTGCGGTAGGTAGATTTGCACCAAATTCTTTGGCAGTATAGCATATCTCTTCCAAATCTTTTTGCATCATTTTCAGGTAAAAGCTTGGTTCGAAAATGCCTTTAACCATCTTTGGGCCCTTGTTCAGACTCATCCCCGTTTTAAAATAGGTTGAATTTAAAATTTCTAGGAAAGTCATGGGGTCAAGGCCTGATTTTCTAGCTAAAATGATTCCTTCTGATATGGCAAGTGACAATAGGGATATCTGCAAATTCAATGCAAGCTTCATAGCGTGACCTGAACCATTTTCTCCAAGATAAAATGACTTGGTTGCGATCGAGTCGAAAACAGGTTTACATTTTTCAAATATCTCCTTTCTACCTCCTACCATGATGACCAGCTCGCCTTTTTCTGCAAGAGGCGGTCCTCCCATAACAGGAGAATCAATCATATTAATTCCATAATCGGAATATTTTTTTGCTAGTTTTCTTGAAGAAATGGGACTTATAGTACTCATATCCGCAACAATTAGATCGTCATGTTTGCCGTGCATTATCCCATCTGGTCCAAACGAAACAGATTCTATGGCAGAGGAATCTTTTACTATGGTAATAACAAGTCCTGAATCAATTGCAGCTTTTTTTGGAGAACTTACGACCTTTGCTCCTAATTTCTTGAGCGGCTCAGTCTTATCCGTGGTTCTGTTGTAAACGACTACGGTATGACCTGTGTCAAGTAATCGTTTTGCAACTGCAGTTCCCAGAAGTCCTGTCCCGATAAGCCCTACGTCCATCATAAGACAATTTTCATAATACTATTTTTTTGTATTGGATTTAGGATATCAGGGCTTTAAATCGCGCATCGTCTCTTATTGCATCAAAATCCTTATCGTCTGACGCTTTTGTGGAAAACTGGGAATCAATCATTATGGCTTGTTCAAGTAATGCTAATGTCCCATTAACGTCTCTTTGAAGTGATTTTGTACATGCTTTGTGATATAATGCAATGGCACTGCTTGGTTCCTGTGAAAGAATCTTATCGTAGCATAATATGGCCTCATTGAATCTTTCTAAATAGTGAAGGGCTAAGCCTTTGTTTAAGAGACACAAGATGTGGTTAGGTTTAATTTTTAAAGCCATGTCGTAAGAAACGATAGCTGCATCGAACTTGCCTAGCTTGCCCAACGCATTTCCCTTGTTCACTAGTGCATTAATATGGTTTGGCTCTACTGCAAGAACTTTATCAAAATAAAATATTGCATCTCTAGGCTTCCCATGCCTTGCGTGAGACAAACCTATGCTGTAGAAATGTTCAAGATTTATTTCATCATCATCTGACGAGAACTTGATTATTTTATCCACCTCTGCATGTAAATGATATCTATGATAAATTTCCTTGGTTTCATATACAGATAAAAGTAATTGATATTATTTCGTATGTAAATTAATTAACATGAAAAAGATGAGAGCGTGCCCCATATGTCCACAATGTGGTTCTAAAAAATTTGATAGGTTGAAAGTACAGGAAACTATTGTCAGATGTGTAAATTGTGGTAAAGAAATAACCATCTAATTCGGTGCTCAAATTCTGTTCTTGATATGATTCGTGTCGATAGGTCGTACGTTTTTATTTACATTAATTTTAAGCTTATAACATGGCAAGAATTTGGAAAGATTCTGATGTCAGCCTAGATCCGATAAAAAATCAAACTATTGCAGTGCTTGGCTATGGCATCCAGGGAAACGCCCAGGCAAACAACCTAAAAGATTCTGGCCTTAATGTCATTGTTGGTCTTCAAGAATCAGGCTCTAGCTGGAAGAAGGCAAAAGATGACGGTCACAAAATAATGTCTATATCAAAAGCATGTGAAAACGCTGACATTGTACACGTTTTAATTCCGGACATGGTTCAAGCCCAAGTCTACAAAGAACAGATAGCACCATACTTGAAGGCGGGAAAAGCTCTATCTTTTTCACATGCTGCAGCAATCCATTGGGGATGGATACATGCTCCAGAAGATGTGGACATCATAATGGTAGCACCAAAAGGTCCAGGCTCCAAAGTTCGTGAAACATACTTGCAAGGATTCGGAACACCATCAATTGTTGCAGTTCATCAGGATTATTCCAAAAGAGCATGGGAGAGAACGCTAGGTATTGCAAAAGGAATTGGAAGTACAAGAGCTGGAATAATTGAGACTACATTCAAAGAAGAAGTTGAGACTGATTGGTTTGGGGAGCAAGTAGACCTTTGTGGGGGTTCTGCTTCAATGATAATGAATGCATTCGAAACTCTAGTAGAAGCTGGGTATCAGCCAGAAATTGCATATTTTGAGGTATTACACGAACTCAAGTTAATAGTGGATATGATCCAAAGATATGGAATAGCAGGGATGTATAGGAGGGTAAGCGAGACTGCAAGATATGGTGGACTAACAAGAGGGCCTATGGTAATGGATAAAGAAGTCAAAGGCAAAATGAAAAAGGCGCTGCAACTAATTCAAGATGGAACATTTAACCAAGAATGGATAAGTGACTACAAGAAAAATGGCAAAAACGCGTTTGACAGATACATGAAGGAAATTGAGGCTCATAAGATAGAACAAGTAGGAAAGAACATGCGAAAGATGATGTGGCCAGATTCTACGGAATAGCTTATTTTTTGTTCTTTGCAAGATTAGATTGAATAAAATCAGTAATTGATGCAAGCGGTGTTCCTGGGCCAAAGTTTCCATAAACACCAGCTTTTTCAAGTTCTGGTTTATCATCCTCTGGTATAACACCGCCCCCTATTACCAAGACATTGGTAATTCCTTTTTCTCTTATAGCTTTTGCAACTCGTGGAAACAGAGTAAGGTGAGCGCCATTTAAAAGACTTAAAGCTACTACATCAACATCTTCATCCTCGGCAATCTGTGCAACTCTTTCTGGGGTGGCAAATAGTCCAGAATAGATCACTTCCATGCCAGCATCTCTGAAAGCTCGACAGAGCACAAGGGCACCCCTATCATGACCATCAAGTCCTAGCTTGGACACTAGAATTCTAATTCTCTTGGTTTGGGCTTTTTGTGCCATATTTCTAAGAATGTTTATTGGCACTTAAAACCTTTATTTGAAAATAGATATCTCTGTGAACTCATATTTTTGCTTGATAACATAATAACAAGAAGATTTTATTGTGGTTTTACCACGTGATTGTTCTATATGGATTTGTTTTCAGAGCTCAAAGCCGGAAAACGACGGGCTATTGCTCGGGCAATTTCCATGGTAGAAAACGATGAGAAAGATGCAAGGTCTTTAATAAAGAAGATTTTTAAAAGTTCGGGCAAGTCTGTTACAATTGGAATTACTGGTGCTCCTGGTGCAGGCAAGAGCTCGCTGATTAACAAAACAAGCCTTGAGCTTAAGAAACTAGGTTTCAAGACTGCAGTTCTTGCGATAGACCCGACAAGCCATATCACAGGAGGCGCAATACTTGGAGACCGCGTAAGGATGACCGAGTCTACTGATTCAGGTACTTACATTAGAAGTATGGCATCAAGAGGGGCGACAGGTGCAATCTCATCTGCATTAAGAAATAGTATCAGAATACTTGAATTTGCAGGATTTGATCCAATAATTATAGAAAGTGTTGGTGCAGGTCAAACCGAGGTAGATATATCAAAAGTTGCTGATGTCACAGTTGTAGTATTCAATCCACACACTGGTGACAACATTCAAACAATAAAGGCAGGTTTGACTGAAATTGGAGATGTTTATCTAATAAACAAAAGTGATCTACAAGGAGCCAACCAGCTCTTCGATTCAGTAAGAGATTTCATTGGCATGTCTGATAAAAACCCAGCAATAATGCTTACATCAACAAAATCAAATAAGGGAATTGTAGAATTTGCCAAAAAACTACAAGAGCTAATCAAGACAAGAAGAAAAACAAAGAAATCGAAAGAACAAACAAAACTTGACGCGGAATTACGGGATATTGTTTTAAATATTGTCAAAAATAAAGTTAGCACTATGCTTGATTCAAGTGCGGTATACTCTAGATATGTAAAAAAAGTACAATCAAAAGAACTCGATCCCTTAGAGGCTGCAGAGAAGATTTCAAAGATGTTAAAGTGATTTTATGGACAAAATTAAGACAGACTCTAATATTCCTGTAAAACGATTCTACGACTCCAAAGTCAAGTCAAGAAGTAGAATCGAGCAGCCAGGGAAAGCGCCGTATACGAGGGGCATTCATCCGGGTATGTATCGTGATAGGCTTTGGACAATGAGGCAATACACTGGATTTGGAACTGCAGACCAGACTAACAAGAGATTCAAGTATCTTCTTGAGAGAGGGCAAACTGGATTGAGCATGGCCTTTGACTTGCCAACTCAGATAGGATATGACGCAGATGATCCTCATGCGGAAGGAGAGGTGGGAAAAGTTGGAGTATCAATTACCTCACTCAAAGACATGATGACATGTTTTAACGGAATACCTCTTGACAAAGTAAGCACTTCGATGACAATTAACGCAACAGCATCTACTTTACTTTCATTGTATATTGCAGCAGGGGAATCGCAGGGAGTAAAAAGTGAACAACTTCGAGGAACAACCCAAAATGACATTTTAAAAGAATACATAGCAAGAAACACCTACATTTACCCGCCTAGACCATCGATGAGACTAATTGGTGACATGATAGAATATTGTTCAAAGAGGGTTCCACAATGGTATCCTATTTCAATATCGGGGTATCATATGAGGGAAGCTGGCTGTAATGCGATTCAAGAAGTTGCATTCACACTTGCCAACGCCATCGAATACATACAAACTTGTGTTGACCGTGGCTTGAAGATAGATAAATTTGCACCTAGGTTATCGTTCTTTTTTTGCTGTACAAGCGAATTCCTAGAAGAAATTGCCAAGTTTCGAGTTGCAAGAAGAATCTATGCAAAGATAATAAAGGAAAGATTCCATGCCCGCGATCCAAAATCAATACAGCTCAAGTTTCATGTGCAAACTAGCGGGGAATCATTAACTGCACAGCAGCCAGACAATAACATCATTCGCGTTGCCATCCAATCAATGGCAGCAGTACTCGGTGGTTGTCAATCGTTGCACACCAATTCAAAAGACGAGGCACTTGCGCTTCCAACTGAGGCCGCGGTCAAGATTGCTTTGAGGACGCAACAGATAGTGGGCTATGAGAGCGGAATAACAAAGACTGTAGATCCTCTGGCAGGTTCTTACTATGTAGAGCAGCTTACTGATACCATTGAAGATGAGGTAAACAAGTACCTTAAGAAGATAGATAAGATGGGAGGCTCGCTTGCCGGAATCGAACAAGGATTCTTCCAATCAGAGATTAGGCAGAATGCTTACAGATTAAAACAAGAAATTGACAAGAGTGATAGAATTATTGTAGGAGTAAACAAGTTCACAGATGCCGTGGAACAAAAACACGAAATTATGAAAATAGATAACAGCATTCAAGATAAACAGATGCAAAATCTTCGAGAATTGCGCACTACGCGTGACAACAAGAAGGCTGAAAGCATGCTTTCAAAAATGAAAAGTGCGGCAGAAAAAGAAGAGAATCTAATGCCTTACATTTTAGAATCAGTACGAAACTATGCTACTCTTGGAGAAATAAGTAATACATTTCGAGACGTTTTTGGCATGTACCAACCAAAGGAGACGTTCTAAATTGAGAATTGATCACGTAGCAATAGCTGTAAACAATTTGGACGATGCAGTCAAGCAATACAAAACAACATTAGACATAAAAGAAGTAGAATTTGAGACAGTTGAAACAGAGGGAGTCCGTGTAGCAATACTGCATCTGAACAATTCTAGAATTGAACTTATGGAACCCACAAAGGATTCCAGTCCAATTAAAAAATTTCTTGATACAAAAGGAGAGGGACTACACCATATCGCACTTGAAACAGAGGGTATTGAAAGTGAAGTAGAGCGAATGAAGGGTTGCGGAGTAAGATTCCTAGGTGAGGTAAGGCCAGGCTCTAGAGGAACAAAAATAATCTTTATTCATCCAAAATCTTTGCATGGTGTCCTGACAGAGCTCTGCTCTCATCCAAAATAGTCTATTCGACTAACTTTAGCGTATCTGAAGCAGTAATTATTCCAACAATTTTACTGTGTTTTGATACAAGGACACATTTGGAATATCGCACTAGGGAAACAAGTGTCTTCACAGGGGTGTTAAAATCAACTATTGGCGGTCTTGGGTCCATAATTTCAGATAATCTTATTTTTTTTCTTTGAGTCTCATCGCTATCGAGAATGTGTTTTACAATTCCATCTTCCGTTATGAGGCCTACTACCTCGCTTCCCTCAAAGACTGGGATCTGACTGATTGACAAGTCCTGCATTTTCTTTATTGCATCATGCAAAGAGTCAGTGGTCTTTAATTTTGCAATCTCCTTGCTGCAAATATCTCCAGCCTTGGTTGATGATTGGCTCTCAAGTGACCATAAAGCTTCAAATATTTTCCTTGCAGTAGCATAGCTTGGTTGACATCTGCCTGATTCTATTTGATTTATCATGGACGTACTGACTCCAGTGAGGGAAGCAAGCTTTTGTTGTGTCAAACCAATTTTCAGTCGTGCTTGCTTTATGGATTCAAGCCTAGGAAGCATGTAAAAAATAATTATCCTTGTTGATATTTCAATATTCTTTCGCCTTTAACACTTTCATTGAATAAATCAGAATATGTTGCGTGACATCTAGTTATCTTCGTCTTGACTTTTTGGATTTATTCTGTGTTTCTATTGTAGCTTGTGCTGCAGCCAATATTGCTATTGGTACTCGATGGGATGAAGCGCTAACATATGAAAGTCCAGATCTGTGGCAGAATTTTACCGAACGCGGGTCACCGCCATGCTCCCCACATATTCCAATCTCAAGGCTTGGTTTGACGCTTCGACCTTTAGATACAGCGATCTGCATTAAACTGCCCACTCCGTTTGTATCTAATGATTCGAACGGATTCTCTTTGATGATTTCCTTTTCGACATATTCTGGGAGAAATTTACCTTCTGCGTCTTCTCTGCTGAAACTAAATACTGCTTGTGTTAGGTCATTTGTTCCAAAGCTGAAAAATTCTGAAATTCTTGCAAGTTCATCAGAAGTAAGACATGCACGCACTACCTCTAACATGGTACCAAAATTAATTTTCAACTTTGCACCAAACGTCTTCTCAACCTCTGATTTTATATCATAATAAATTCGCTTGATGTAATCTAGCTCAGTTAGGCTAGCTACCTGAGGTACCATTATCTGAGGATGGATGTCAGCTTTATCTCTTATCAATTCAGCAGTTGCCTCGCATATCGCTCTAATTTGCATTTCATAAATCTCTGGATATGTAATTCCAACACGAACACCCCGATGACCCATCATGGGGTTAATCTCTGCCAGTTCCTTCGCTCTGTCAAGGATTCTCTGAGTTGATAAATTCTCATCAGTGGAACCCTTTTTCTCAAGTGAATGGATTTTGTTTAAGAGCTCTTCTATATTTGGGAGAAATTCGTGTAATGGTGGGTCAAGCAACCTAATTGTTACGTGATGTCCTTCCATTATCTTCA
>JACXTT010014783.1_pt1 | contig 10185 bp, 6 predicted proteins | sample 9270951 | NCBI WGS metagenome assembly JACXTT01 (sample SAMN15532306, study PRJNA645909) | rock metagenome | isolation source: weathered quartz diorite | place: Puerto Rico | collected 2017-06-21
TTTCCCGGGAATGAAGCAATCGGTACAGGTTCTGGATCGAACGGACTTCGGTGGGAAGCCAACTTCGAAGAACGTGATGGCAGCCGTTGTCGCAGCATCGGGGAATGGCGCGGCCTTCGGCTCGATCACGTGGATGCTGCGTCCGCCCAACCGGCCGAGCACGAGCTCACGAACCAGGCGGCCGTAGTTCACATCGAGCCATTCGGCGGCCGTGATGAACGCGCCGAAGTCACCCGGGCGTCCTCGATCGGCCGTGGCGAGGAAGAAGTACGCGTGCAGGCCCGCGAGCTGGCTCACGGTCAATTGATGCCGCTCGGCCACTTTCACGAGCCACGATTTCCACCGCTCCTCGATGAGGTGATGACGGACGTAGGGCGGGTTACCGAGATACAACGTCCGACCCGTCGTCTTCGGCGCAGTGAAGTCGCGGAAGTCGCCGACCGTGACGAGTGCGCGGCTCGCCAAACCAGCGACGGCCAAGTGCGCACGAGCCAGGAGAGCCGCGAGCGGATCGAGTTCGACGCCGACAAGCTCGGCGCGTTTCAGCCGCCGACCTGCCCTGACGAGGAATCGTGCGGACCCGGCTCCCGGGTCCACGACGAGCGAGGCAGAGCCGTAGTCGCTCGCCCATGCCAGCATCGAGTCGATGATGTGCGGCGGCGTGTAGACCGCACCTTTCGCGCGTCGTTCGACGGGACTCCGCAAGGTACAGAACATGTCGCCGAGCGGGTCGGCCCCTCTGATGATGGCGGTGCGAATGCGTTCGAGCAGCGCCTCGTCTGGTCTGGGCAGCCCTCGCGTGAGCGCGTCCTCGGCGCGCGACCAACCCTCTACAGCCCGAGCACCGAGCGCCAAGGCGACGGCGGCCAAGGCGCGCTCCGAGGCGACTTCAGGCTGGGACCCGTTAATGGTCAGGCGGAGAGGTGATGCTCCATTGGTCACCGAGGGAGCCTCGACTCTCATCGCTGGCGTGAGGATTTATACTCTCCGCCGGAAAGTCAATATCTTTCGACCCAGCGCGCGTAACGAGGTGACCTTATGGCGAAGACGGCGGAGCAGTTATTCCTGTTGACCTCGGTCGCAGACACGGCACAGCGCGAGGCCGAAGCCACGATTCGGAGGCTGCTCGATCACGGCTGGTATGTCTTCACGCCACGCACGCCAGGCCTGGACCGCTTCAAAGCGGGCGATCGTTTGTGCTTCTACAAGAAGCAGGCAGGAATCGTCGCTGAAGTGATGGTGGCGGGCGCCGCCGAGAAGAAGTCAACGGGGCTCGTGGACAATGAGGCTCGCTTCCCGTGGGCCGTGCCCGTGAAGTCGCCGCGCTACTTCTTTAGCAAGCCCGTCCCGCTCGATGCCACGCTCCGCACTCACCTCGATGCCTTTCGAGGGAAGGACGCCACGCAGAACTGGGCGTGGATCGTCCAATCACCGCGTCTCGTGAGCGAGCATGACTTCAATCTGTTGGTAGGACGCCGGACGTTGAAATAACTGTCGAGCGGTGTTTTGAACACCGATTACGGTTGAGTTCTACCGTGCGCTGCATCGACGAGCGCCTTGAACTTCACGCCTGATGCGTGATTCGCGGCCCGAATGGTCGCCAACCTATCACGCGTGAACTCGTCAATGTATTTGGCCCAGGGAACACGAATGGCCCCGAGGCCAGACCGCAGCGGTCGCTCGCTCTGACGGACCTGCGGCCATTCGATCAGCAGATCGTCTTGCGAACCCAACGCTCGGTAGCGCTTCGTTAGGATGACCCAGGAGAGATAGAGGCCGAAGAACATCACGAACCCCCCGACGATCGGGTCGGCCTCGTGGAATACGAGAGCCACGCCATGTGCCGGAACGGGGAGGTTGAAGGACCCGTTTAACAGAAGAGGGTCGGCGGTGATTCCGCAGCATGGCTCCGCCTCAACGCCGGTCAGTATGAACTCACGAACGCCTTCAAACTCCCAACCGGCGGCGAGCGCGGCGCTTCTCAGTTGCGCGTATCGCTCAAACGCCACCTTGGCCGCTAGCCTGCGGAGGATGGGGTCTTCAAGTTGTGGGCCGTCCGCGACCGCTTCGATCTCGACGATATAGTTACTCGTTCTCCAGTTCACACCGGGACGCTTCCGCGAGATAGCCTCGGTAAAGGCTTGGCGTACATCGTTAGGCCCGTAGGCGAAGTAGGATTTCTTTCCTTGTTCGTCCTCCTGTACGTCGTAGAGCGGAGTTGTCGGCGTCAAGCCTGGACCGAGAACGGTGCGAATTTCTCGACCCTCTACTCTCATGATGGCGGGCACGCCCGGAACACCATCTCGGCGGCCCTCGATTCCGAGCAGGCTCCGGAAGAGGCGGAAGTGCTCAAGGGCCGGTGTCTCGACGTCCCGATTGACGCGGCCGTTACATTCGTCGCACACGGTCTCGGCGCTGGTCTCGGTGCCACCTAACGCGTACGGGAGGATGTGGGCTTCGGAGGGCTTAGCCTCAGGATACGATCGTTTGCAGTAGATGCAGACTGAGAACATGCCGTCCCATGATACGGGATCGAGCAAGAGAAAAAGGGCCGCGCCCGTCCAGATACTCTTGGAACGAACGAGGCCCACTTTCTTTGTCTGATTCTTCACCTGACGCATCGGTCGTCATCGGTCGGCACGGCGCCTTTGCGCGGTCATGACGTGCTGCTAACCGCACGGAACGACACCATGAGGCACGATGACGACATGCGGAGAGGGGACTCCGGACGAACTTGAAATCCACCGCGCTCCCGCACCGCAGTGGGATGGGCGTATGAGCCTGTTGCGATGTGCTGTGACTGTCGCGTAGGACTCCTGGTTAAGCCGCTTGCGAGTCCCGACCTTTCGGGTGCTCCAAGGAGGGACCCATTCTGCGAAGGTAGAATCTCTGTATATGTACACCGCGAAACGGCTACCTTCCTACGCGCGGCCTCGGGTCGGACGCTTCAGAAGCACTTCCGACAGACTCTTGATCAATTGAATGGCCTGAGTTCGGGTGAGGTACTCACGGCGAGGCGCTGCGGCTCGGTGATCGGACATCACCAGTGAGAAATGCGTGTCATTCGTGATCTCGATTTCTATGGGCTTCGTCGCGAACGTAGAAGACCGCTTCACGCGCACAGGCATCGTGTCCCTCCTTGGACGGCTACGCCGGGCAGCCAGCGGCAGGGAGCATACGACCCATTACGTCGCAAAAGTAGAATCTCTATGCCCGCACACCGCATGCGTGAAGATGCGCGGGGGGCCCGCCCCTCCCCTCTGGAGCCCGCCTCGCGCCAGCGGAGGCTGCGGCAGGCCCCAGACCAGGTGCCACTTCTGGTGCCACTGGCCGATCCGATTCAAGCTTCCTCAGTCGTACTCAGTCACGCCAAGGCTTCCGCCCGGTCGGGCGGAAACCGTGGAGTTCGTGCAGACTTACTGCACCTGAATGCTACCGAGCACTACGGAGCGGAAATGAGCCAAGCGGTTTCAGGGTCTAGTGCCCGCAAGGGTGTCGGGGTTCGAGTCCCCGCTTCGGCACCAACTACTTAGACGACACGCCGCCCGCTGCGTCGCGCGCCACGGCGTGCGCTCCCACGCGGTGTCGGTCGCGCTAGTAGCGACACTATTTCATCAACCCCACGACCTCGTCGGCGGACATAACGGCGTGCGCAAGAAAGCGGTAGTTGATGAGCGCCGCTGTGTAACCGTAGCCCCACTCCGGATGCTTGGGCGCGGCGGTGGCGTCTGGGACCACCGCGACCTCGAACCCTTGCTCGATCAGTTCGCGTAGGTGTGACTCGACGCACATGTTGGCCAACATGCCGCCCAGAATGACCTTGGCGATCTTCCGCTTACGCAGTTGCAGCACGAGGTCGTTAGTATCCGGGCCGAACACTCTGTGCGGCGCCACGACCACGGTCTTGCCGTCATCGATGTACGGCTTGAAACGCTGCCGCCCCAGCGCTGACCCGCCGCTGCCCGCGATCCTCGTCCACGGTCCGGTCTCTCTGCTTCACCTTCAGCCAGTGCCGCGCCCGTCGAGCACGCCTTACTCGATCACCTGATCCGCCCGCAGCAGGAGCGTCTGCGGGATCGTCAGCCCGAGTGCCTTGGCGGTCTTGAGATTGATCACCAGTTCGAACTTCGTGGGTTGCTCCACAGGAAGATCAGCTGGTTTCGTGCCCTTGAGAATCCGATCGACGTACTTGGCTGCCTGCTGACAGCCCTCGATGACATTCGGCCCGTAGAACAAGAGCGCGCCAGCTTCCGCGGAATCTGGCTCCCCGGAAAGATTCGGCAACCGATGCCTGATCGCCAGATCCGCGATGCGGCGGTTATTCTGGAAGAAGAATGGCGATTGCGTGCTCATTATCGCCTGAGCACCGCCGCGAACGAATTGCTCGAAGGCATGTTCCACATCTCCGGCTTTCCCCAGCTCGACCACGTGAAGTCTCACGTTAAGTTGCCGTGCCGCGGCCTCCATGTCCTTAACCACAAGGTCGTGGAGGCGCCCGGGGAGCCTCAACACACCGACTCGTGAAACCCTAGGAACGGCGTCCTTGACCAACTGCACCCGCTTCGCCATCAGTTCTGGCGTGAAGTGCGTCAGGCCGGTGATGTTGCCACCTGGGTGGGCGAGGCTGGCTATGATCCCCATCTCGACTGGATAGAAGCTCGATGCCAACACGATGGGAATGGACGTAGTGGCTTGCTTCACCACAGCAGCAGCGGTACCTGCTGCCGAGACAATTAGATCGACGTGCAATTTGACAAGCTCGGCGGCGAGCCCTGGGAACACATCACTGCGGCCCTCTGCCCAACGCACTTCCAGCACAATGTTCTGTCCCTCGATGTATCCAAGTTCGCTCAAGCCGCGTCGCAGAAATTGCACACAGGTCTTGGGATTGTTCGCGGAGTTGCCATCGAGCACGCCGATCCGCGGCATCGTCGGGCGCTGTCCGTGACCGGTGACAGGGGCAAACAGGATTGTGAGCACGACACCAACCAAAATTCGCTGCATGGGTACCTCACTAAGAATGGCTGGCGGGAGTCTAGCAGACGAGGGCTAGCCAGAAAGGCTTGTCGAGGATCTCCCGCATCGTCGCCAGCAGTTCCCTGACCCAGATCGGCTTGGCCTAGAAACCGTTGAATCCAGCAGCGATGATTCGCTCCACGCCCGTGATCGCAAACACTTTCACCTCACTACCTCAGTTCCGCCTCCGCCTTCTCCAGCCAGTACGTCACCCCCATCTCGCGATACATCGTCGTCGCGCTGGTGAGATGCTCCTGCACCTGCTCGCGCTTGCCCGTGCGTCGGTAGAGCTTGCCTGAGGCCCAGGGGGCAGAGGGTAGTCGCCTCTGTGTCGTCAACGCGCCTCTACCGCGCACTCCAGGGAGGCGTCGGGAATCTTGGCTTGCCCGCCGCGACTTCGTCGGGCCAGACGATTACCTGCTTACCGTCCTGCCACTGCGTGGTCACGGCCTTCTGCGCGATCTGGAATCCGCGCTCGTCGATCGCGAAGTCGCCAAGGATGGTCTTCGTCTTGAGCTTTAGCAACGCCTCTCGCAGTTTCTCAGAATCGACGGTTCCGGCCCGGCGAGCGGCTTCGACGAAGAGCTGGCAGCCAGCGTAGGCATTCGCCGCCTGAAGCGCTGGAGCGCGTTTGAAGTCCTTCTCGTACGCGGCGACGAACTCCCGGTTGCCGGGGTAGGGCAGCGACGGCTCCCAGAACGTCGCGCTATAGACGAATTCGGCCGCTTTGTCGAGACGCTTCTGGTAGTCGGGCAGGCCCCCATACGGCAGGCTCGCGAACATCTTGACGTTGAGGTCGACGTCCCTCGTCTGGCGCGTGATCGTGATGAGCTCGTCGAAAATCTGCGAGGCGATCACGAACACGTCCGGTTTCGCCGCCTTGACTCGCATCAGAATGGGCGCGAAATCCTTCGTCGCCTTCGGATAGGTCTCCGAGAAGACCACGTCGATATTTTTCTTCCTTGCCAGCTCGCTGGCGCCTTTGGCCGCCGCCTTCGCCACGAGCCCGTCCTCTGTCAGCATGCCGATGGTCTTGAGCCCCTGGCGCGTGGCGAGATCGACGAAGCCGTCGGGGGTGAGCTCAACAGGTGAGATGACCATCACGAGATATTTCCGCCCCTTCTCCCACAACGACGTGGTGCCCGCCATCGGCGCGATCATCACTTTCCGGTGCTTTTCGGTGACGTCGGCCACTGCGTCGGTGATCGGGGACGAATACGGTCCGATGACCGCATCAACGCCATCCTCCGTGACCAGTTTCTCGTAGACGCCCATGGCGGTTTTTTCATCCGACGCATCATCACGAAATACAAACTCGACCGGACGTCCGAGGACCCCACTCTGCGCGTTCAAGTGCTTCTGGCAGAGCTGGTAACCGTCGCGTCCGTAGCCTCCTTGCAAGGCGTACTTTCCGGTGAGCGCCATGGAGGTGCCGATCCTGATCGGCTGCTGGGCCCCGGTGGGTGAGAACGCTCCGAAGACGAGGACGATGACAATGGCGAGACCAAGGTGTGCCTTGTGCGATCTCATGGTTGATATCCCTTCGCTTTGTGGGTTCTCGTGCTGGCAGCAGGGACACTTCATCTAAACCCCTCACGAGCCAGGTCGGCGACGGTCGGGACGGTGGGGTGAAGTTAGCTCCATGACCCTAGGGGGTCAATAACCGGCTTGGGCGAAAGCGCCCGCATTATTGAGTGTCAGTCGCAGTCATTCGATCCAGTGCGTCCACTAGCAAGTGTCCGTCAATCGTGATGCGGTTAGGTGGCAACGCTGGATTGTGCGGGTCATGTGCGGGACGGTCGGGCTTTTCAAGCCTGGAGCGCGCCGAGAGCCCTGCTATGTCCTTGCGGTGTGCCATGAGAACTCGAGCATCGGCGCGAGGTTGCGTGCAACTCTGCAGAAAGACTGAGGGCCGGCTCATCACCGGCCCCCGTTTCAGGATTCTAGTGCCCGCAAGGGTGTCGGGGTTCGAGTCCCCGCTTCGGCATCAACTACTTACGCGACATCAACTCCCCTCGACCGGCTGATGTGTGATTCCTGAAGCCGGGCGCTCGCTCTTCTCGATCTCGTTCGAATGCGACTGCGGCCATGAGGAGTCGGCCGCGTTGATCGATCACTGGCCCCCAACAGGACGATAGCCCACGGGCTCGGGTAGGGGCTGTCCCGTGCGGCCGGCTTCGGCAAGGCATTGCACGATCGCTTCTCGGTCCCCAGGGGCGGTGTACCTGAAAGTGATTCCACCATCGAGACCAACCCGATCGAGTGTAGCGGATGTCGAGTTGCACTTTGCCCAGCGCGCATAGGCTAGGTCTTGCTGTGGCGTGTTCGCGATGGCGCACGCCCCCAAGAAAATGCAGGCCGATGCGTACCAGCACTCCATCGATACCCTCTGCACTACCAGCGGTACCTTAAGTCTGATAGCCATGGGTTTGACCCCTTTGGCGAACCTATCCGCCTCGGGCTCCGACGCTGAGCGCGCTGCCGTCCTCGACGACATCGCGCGACTCCGCCGCGCGATCAAGTAACGGGCCGGCTCAGTCGGCTCCGCGTCGACGCGCGCGCGTCTCCTTCGTCTTCACGTCGTCCACGGCGGCGCCGTCCGCCGTCAACACGACGCCGAACGCGTCGAGCGCCAGCGCCGGCGAGATCTTGCCGTCCAGCACGTCGGCGTACACGGCCGCCGGGTCGCGATCCAGCGGGTCGCCGTAGCCGGCGCCGCCGGCGATGTACTCCCACAGCTGGTCGCCCGGGTGGAGCACGATCATCTTCTTGGACGGCAAGGTCTCGCGCGTGCCGTCCGCTCTCACGATATAGGCGTGCGCGCGGGCGCCCGGTGCGCCGCCTTCGAGCCCCCAGGGCGACGAGCCGAAACGCTCGCCCCGGTGGGAGACCATCACGTCGGTCGTCGTCGCCTCGAACACCTTCTCGAGGCCGAGACCGCCGCGGAAGCGCCCGGCCCCGCCCGAGTCGCGCCACAACCGCGCGCGGGGGATGCGCAGCGGAAAGTTCATCTCGACCGACTCGACGGGGATGTTCATGCAGTTCGAGACGTCGGTCTCGATGACGTCGATCCCGTCCTTGTCGGGGCGCGCTCCCATGCCGCCGGCTGCCAGCTCGCTGGCCACGAACGGGCGGTCAGACTCGGGGTCGCGGCCGCCGAACGCCATCACCAGCAAGGTGCCGGAGCTCGCCGCCGGCATCTTGCCGGGGAGCGCTCCGACCAGCGCGCCCAGGATCGTGTCGGCGATGCGCTTGATGGTGGCCGTCCGGCAGCTCACCGGCGCCGGCGGTCGCGGGTTGACGATCGTCCCCTCCGGCAGCACTGCGTCCACCGCGCGGAAGCAGCCGCCGTTGTTCGGAATGGACGCGTCGGAGATCGCGCGCACCGCGTAGTACACGGCCGACATCGTCGAGGCGGGCACCGAGTTGAACGGGCCTCGCACTTGCGGGTCGCTGCCGGTGAAGTCGAACGTCATCGACGAGCCGCGCACGCGCAAGGTCACCGCGATCTTCACAGGCTGGCCGATGCTGACGCCGTCGTCGTCCAGCCAGTCCTCGAACCCGTAGTCGCCGTCGGGAATGGCCTCGATCTGGCGGCGCGTGAGGCGCTCGGCCCGATCGAGCAGCTCCTCGATGTACGCGGTCACGGTCGAGGTACCGTGGGCGGCGATCAGCTCGCGCAGCCGCAGCCCGCCGAGTCGCCCGGCCGCCATCTGCGCCATGAGGTCGCCGGTGAAAATCTCCGGCAAGCGCACGTTGCGCGAGAGGAGCCGAAAGACGTTTTCGTCCAGCTCGCCAGCGCGGAAGAGCTGGGTCGGCGGGATAATCACGCCCTCCTGGTAGAGCTCGGTGGCATCCGTCGGCACGCTGCCCGGGGTGCGGCCGCCGACGTCCTGGTGGTGACACATCGTGCACGCCATGGCGACCGCGCGGCCGTCGGCGAAGACCGGCACCGCGAGCGTGATGTCCGGCAGGTGCGTGCCGCCGTCGTAGGGATCATTTAATAGGAAGGCGTCGCCTTCCCGCATGCGCTCCGGCGGAAACGCGCGCACGATGCGCTGCGCCGCGAACTGCAGCGCGCCGAGATGGATGGGGATCGCCGCGGCCTGGGCGATCGTCTCGCCCCTGGTGTTGAAGAGCGCGGCGGACGCGTCGAGGCCCTCCTTCACGATCGGCGAGGCCGCGCTCTTGAGGAGCGTCAGCTCCATCTCGTCGGCGATGGCGTCGAGACGGTTGCGGAGCACCTCGAGGAGGATCGGGTCGATCGTCATCCGTTTCTCTGCAGACGCAAATTGCCGGCCTCATCGACCCGCGCGGTCACGCCGGGCGGAATCACGGTGGTCGTATCGTCCTGCTCGACGATGGCCGGTCCGGCCAGGCGCGCCCCGAGCGGCAGCCGCGCCCGCTCGTAGATTGTGGTCGGCACGTAGCCGCCGAAGTACGCGCGGCGCTCGCCGATGCGGGCGTCGGCCAGAGTCCCGTTCGCCGTTGCCGCCGGCTTCACCTGAGGCCGCGGCAACGGATACGTGTGCACCGCCCGGAAGTTCACGAACTCCGCGATCTGCTGCGGTCGCGCGTAGCCGTAGATGCGCTCGTGCGTCGCGTGGAACGCGGCGACGACCTCGATCACGCGCTCGCGGGTGAGCGGCGCGGCGATCGGCACCTCCAGCTCGTACGCCTGCCCGACGTAGCGCATGTCCGCGGCGTATGCCACGCGCACCTCGCCGGCCGGCGCGCCTTCCTCACGCATGCGCGCGCGGCCGGCGGCGTCGAGGTCGGCGAGGCAGTTGTTGACGTCGCGCAGGTCGGCGACGTCGGTGCGGGCCTGCAGGGTGCGCGCGTGGTGGTGCTCGATCGCCGCCGCGAGAAGACCGAAGGCCGCGAGCACGCCCGGCGCCTCGGGCACGAGCACCTCGGCCATGTCCATCTCGGCGGCGAGTGCCGCGCCGTGCACCGGCCCCGCACCGCCCAGCACCACCAGCGAGAACTGGCGCGGGTCGTAGCCGCGCTTGATCGTGACGAGCCGGATCTGGTCCGCCATGCGGGCGTTCACCACGCGGTGGATGCCGGCGGCGGCGGCGACGCGATCGACCCCGATCCGCTGGCCGATGGCGGCCACGGCGCGCTCGGCCGCCGCCACGTCGAGCCGCATCGCGCCGCCCGCGAAAC
>JACXTT010014784.1_pt1 | contig 10184 bp, 10 predicted proteins | sample 9270951 | NCBI WGS metagenome assembly JACXTT01 (sample SAMN15532306, study PRJNA645909) | rock metagenome | isolation source: weathered quartz diorite | place: Puerto Rico | collected 2017-06-21
TTCCACTCGGAACGGGGGGCTCGGTTTTTCTTGTAGCCCGCCACACCGACAACGTTGGGTCCGAAGACTATAATTACGAGCTGGGCAAGAAAAGGGCAGACGCCGTTAGCCGCTACCTGATTACGCAAAAGAAGATGGACCCCTTGCGAGTGGTGACGGTTTCCTACGGCAAGACCGCTCCGGCGGCCGAAAACAACACATCACAGGGGCGAGCGAAAAACCGCCGGGTTGAGATCCTTGTCTATCGCGACACGATTTCTTCCACTGCCGCGGCAGCGACGCCGGCAGCAGCAGAGCCACGCAACTCTCAACGGTCCGCGCAGCAGCCGGGAGAGGCGATTAGACAACGCTAACGCTAACATTTTCTTATCGTAGGGAGCGAAGCGGAAGAGGCGAGGTCTAACGATCTCGCCTCTTTTTATTTATCCCGGATTCCCGTTTCCGAAAGCGAAGTAAAAAACTAGCCGCAAGCCTGCCGCCGCGAAGGCAATCGGATTTATTGGTATAGCTTATCAATATAACCACTATCGTCGAGTTCGCGAAGATAGTGAGTGTTCCACAGGGCTAGCGGGTTGAATCCTTTGACCTCCGGGTCCCGCCTCATTGCAAGTTGAAACACGTTGGCTATGGCTTCCGGCGAGGGATAGGGTTTACGCTGCAGTGACCGCGACCATTCATCGTAAATCGCTTCGACTTCCGCATCCGACTCGAGATGCAGGATCGGAGTCGCATGCTCGCGCAGGATTTCGAGCGTCTCGGCTTTCCGTGTGAGAAAAAAATGGACCGCGTCGACAAAGCCTTTTATCAGGCGGCGGATCTCTTCCTCATGGCCCTTTACGAAGCTCATCGTCGTGGTCAGAGTCACTCCGCGGATCATCGGCATCTCGCGCGCAGAGATAACATGAGCTCCCGCCTTCGCGGCGCGGGCGTCGTGGGGGATGGTGACGAAGGTTCCGTCGTATTCGCCATCCAACACCCGTTTCCAGCGATCCTCTGACGAGCCGCGCTGTTCAACAAGCTTTATATCTCCTCGATCCACGTCCAGCCCCTCCCGGCGCAAGAATAGCCAGATGTTGAGGCCTGCGTGGGAGTTCAACTTGTCGGCGACGATGGTCTTTCCCCTCAGGTCCTGGACAGATCGTATCTTCGGGGAGACAACGAGCTTGTTCTCGGTCCAATTATTTGCCGCCTGGGCCAGGTGGACGAAATCCTCCCCGTTCTTGGCGTTTCTCACATAAAGGTTATGATGGTTTCCAGAGATCAGATCCACATGCTGGTTTTTCAACGCTTCCACCGCCTTTTCGCGCACCAACTGCGGCGAGGTGTCTACGTCCAGCCCGTTCTTTTGCCATACGCCGCTCTTACCCGCGACGACCCAAAAGGGCGCGTGAGAATTTGAGCGGTAGATGATCTTCAGGTGTGTGTTTGCCATTGGCTTCTCCTCGGAAATATTTATCCTTCGTGGTCGTTGATATCACTCTTCGCATACACGATGCCAGAGCCTTTTCGCGTCTTGGCCCCGGCCAGGTCAAGTTTCTGCGTCCAGCATGCTCGGAACCAAGCGATTGGAACGTTAAACTTTAAGTCGCGCTTCAGCCAAGGGCGGCTAAGAGCGCAGGCGCAACCCGAACCAGAAGGTGATTAGGGCGAAGAACAAAATACACCAGTTTGAACTTCGCAAGCGACGGACAACAGATTCGAGTTCCTGTGAAGTGACCGGTTCGCCCCCTTCATGACGCCTCACGAACCGGTGGCCGATTCCCATGGATTGATAGACGCTAAAGATGACGAGGAGGAACGCGAAGAGTAGTTTCATGCCCAAGTCGTAACCGATCTGTTTGACAAACGCCTCGCGGTAAATGGCCTTCAACTCCGTTAATTGAAAAGCGCCTGTGAAAAGCAAAATTCCCAATGCTCCAACTTGCAATGGATTATAGAACTTGAGACCGCGGGCGAGAAAGTTCGCTCTATTTTCATGCTTTTCGATCACGGAAAGGGACGGGAGCAACAATAACCAAAGCCCGCCGATGGCACCCAAGTAAACGATGAGCGCGATAAGGTGAAGCCAAGCATTAAGCATTTGAGACGGGGATCACCCAAATCCGAAACGGAATCCCTTTTTGAGAGGCTTGCCGGGGGCGTCGTAGGTTTCGCCGATGGTGTCCAGTTGCTGGCGTATCTTTTCCAGCTCCTGCCGTTGATGGGATTCGAAGGTTTGCGCCTCTTTGGCTCGCCTTTCGACAAACTCCGCAAGCTCTCTCTCCCTGCCGGCGGCGAATTCGTTTTGGTCCCGCTCCCATTTGTCGTAGGAGTCTTTCAAGAGGCTGCGAATATGAAAATTCAAGTTGTCCCGAACCACCATCGATTTGTTGCAGTGGGGGCAGAAGATAACGTTGCCGATCATAAAATTTCGCACCGGCTCGACGTGTGTTCCGTTGCATTTAAAGCAGCGAACGGGAATATCCCAGGCATCGACGTCGGGGAGGGGAACGAAATTAATCTCGGGCTCGCCATACCCCGCGCTGGTTGCCACTTCTCCATGGCTTGCTGTCACTGCGGTTTGGACCGTTCCTTGGCTTGCGGCGGAAGCGACTTGTGCCGCAGGCTCGGCTTTGGGGGTTGCCGGCGCAGCCTTGCCTTGGCCTTTGCGAAAGCGAGACTCGAAATTGTCACCGATGGGCGTCTCGGGATGGAGCGCTCGAGCTCGAGCGACGAGAACTTCCTCAGGTTCGATGTTGTTGGGATCAGTGACGCAGCAGTCCACGGGGCAAACGGCAGCGCACGCTTCATAATCGTGAAATCCCACGCATTCGGTGCATAACTGTGGATCGATGACAAAGATGGTCTCCCCCTGCGAGATCGCATTATTAGGACACTCGGGCTCGCAAGCGCCGCAGTTGATGCAATCGCTGGTGATCATCGTTGCCATGGATGCAAACCCCCCTATGGGATGGAATTTAAAGCGAAATGAAAGCAAAATTATCCTAGATGAAATTCTCCACGGTTGCAAATTAGCCCTCTGTGATTGTGAGATATATAATGCCGGACCACAAGGGCAACGAGCGAGTGCAGGCGATGTTACTCATGAACCCATGAAGAGATTTCGGATCGGCACCTGCGGCTATTCCTACCCTGGAGAGCCACCTGCCGGTTGGTGGGGTGTATTTTATCCGAAAGAACGGAAGAAGCGACCGGCTGAATTGGAGTTTTACGCCAGGTTTTTCACTACGGTGGAGATCAATTCGACGTTCTACCGGCCGGCGACACCGTTGATGGCGCAAGCCTGGGTGCAAAAGACGCCCCCTAATTTCGAGTTTGCGGTGAAGGCATGGCAGAAGTTTACACATCCGATAAAGCTGGGAGGAGGAGCCGATGAGTCGAGTAACCGATGGGAGCGATTTAGTCCAGGAGACGTCGAAACTTTTATCCAAGGTATCGAGCCGTTGGCGGATTCAGGCAAGCTGGGTGTTCTGCTTTTTCAGTATCCTGCCAGTTTCCGCTGCGACAAAGAGGGTCTAGAACGGGTCGAAGAAACTCTCGGAGCTTTCGAACGCTTTCCAAAAGTCGTGGAGTTGCGCCATCGAAGCTGGAGCGAGCGAAGCAATGAAACCCACGAGTTATTGAATCGGGCGCAAGCACTGTGGGCTTACATCGATGAGCCGAAATTCGCGTCTTCGGTGAAACAGGATCTCGAGGTGCGCGCCGACACCGTCTATATTCGGTTGCACGGTCGCAATTACCAAAAATGGTGGGAGCATCGAGAGCCCTGGGAGAGGTACGATTATTTTTATCAGCCCGGCGAAATCCAAAGACTCGCCGGCAAGTTGAAGCTTCTCGCCGCCGAGAATCCAGCCGCGAAATTCTATGTGCTGTTCAACAATCATGCCCGCGGGCAGGCGGTGGCGAATGGCTTTATGCTTAAGGCGGAACTGGAGTCAAACGATGAGACCAAAGCTCCCAAAGCATTGATCGAAGCTTTTCCCGTCCTGAAAGACTTAACGCCCTTTTGAAGATTTTAGCGACCGTAAAACGACGTAAGATAGTCCTCCTTCCCGCAGAACCTTAGCCAAAACCACGCACCGCTTCGTCAAGGTCGTTCGCTCGGATCATGGTGTGAGGAAAGCACATCGCGATCTTCCTCCAGCCGGAAACCACGATGATGAGCCGGACAACGAGACGAGATGCATCACGCCATACAAGAACTGTATTTAACCTGCGGTGCGTGGACAGCGCCAGTCATGTGGGCTATGATTGAATTACTATGCGTCATTTACGATCGATAGCGCCGGGCACGGCAGCGTTGTTGGCCGCGTTTTTTTTCTTGGTGTTCGTTTCTGACCATCTATTAGCGGCGGAGGGCGTCAAGAAGCTCCGTCTGGCGTATGCTGGCTGGGAACTGGGAACCGCGGTGGCCTATGTCGGCGTAGATTCTGGCCTATTCAAGAAACACCAGCTGGACATCGAAGAGATTCCCATTCGCGACACGCTTTCAGCGGGCGTGCAATCGCTGCTGGGAGTGGATCTTCTCATCGGGTTCGGCAACCCGCTGGCGATTTTGCAGCCGGTGGCAGGTGGGGCGGACATTACGCTTATTGGCGCCCACGTCAGCTTTGACCAGTACGGCATGGGCGTCTCTTCCGCGATTTCCGCTGTCAAAGAATTGAAGGGTAAGAAAGTGGGCGTTTCCGCGTTAGGCGCGAGGTCTGATCTCATCGCCCGCGTGATGCTAAGGCGGGCGGGACTCGATCCCGGCAGAGATGTGGAAATGGTGGCTGCCGGACTGGCTCCGGCCCGTGCTTTGGCAATTTCCAAGAACCTGGTCCAGGGCGCGCCGTTGAGCGAGGACGTGGCAGCGGAAGCAAAAAAATTGGGGATAAAGGTTTTGGATGTAAAAGCAGTTCCTGTGGTTACCGATCTTCTCATGACCACTCGCTCGTATGTCAAGCGGGAAGAAGAAACGGTGCGGCGGTTCATGAGAGCCTATGCGGATGCGATTCATCATTTTGTGTCGCGGCGCGACGATAGTCTGGCCATCCTAAAAAAATATTTTCCCAGCACTCAGGGTGTTACGGTTGATGCGATGTACGATAACTTTTCGGCCCAACTCAGACCCCTGCCAGAGCTCAATAACGAAGCTATCCAGGCACTCATGGATGTGGGTTCGGTGGTGGATCAGCGCACCAAGCCGCTGAAGCCCGCGGACATCCTTGAACCGCGTTTTTTGGACGAGTTGAAGGGCAGCCAGTTTCTTAAAGATCTGTACACCGAGAAGGTAAGCCTTTAGTCGCCCCGTTTGCTCTAATCCTCGCACCTCGCCCCACAAGACTCAAATCGAAAAGAGCCAAGGCAAGAAGGGGTAGAGAACAAAGCAGGGTGCTCGGCCCTTTGCTCTTTGCCTAGGCAAGCATGTCTGGAACTTTATCCGGGCTTTTGTTATGGAGCAAAAAAGAGAAAAGTAAGGAGGAAATCATGAGGCTTCAAGATCAAGTTGCTATTGTGACCGGCGCGGGGCGAAATATAGGCGAGGATATTTCGAAATTGTTTGTCCAGGAAGGCGCCAAGGTCGCGGTGGGAGTTTTGGACCATGGAAGGGGGGGCCGCGTGGCGGGCGGGATCAATGCCAAAAATCCGGGCCGGGCCATTTCCGTGGTATGCGACGTTGCCTCGCCAGGTTCCGTGGAGCAGATGGTGCAGACGGTGGTGAAGGCATGGGGCGGGGTTGATATCCTGGTTAACAACGCGGCCTGGACCGATCACAAAAACATTTTTGACATTACAGAAGAGGAGTGGGACCGGGTCATGAACGTTTGTTTACGGAGCGTTTGGTACTGCACGCGCCATGCCGCCAAAGCGATGATTGATCAAAAGCGAAAAGGAAAGATCATCAACATCGCCTCCACCTCAGGCCATTGGGGAAGAACGGAAGCTACGGCTTATACGACCGCGAAAGCCGGTGTGCTGAATCTCACGCGGTCGATCGCTGTACAGATGGCGCCCCACGGAATTCGGGTCAACTCGATCTCGCCCAACCGCATCGGATCCCCTGTGGGCCAGGAGGAAGTTCCGGCGAATCGAGTGGTAAAAAACCTCGCCGGACGCCGCGGCCTGCCTATGGATATCGCCAAAGCCGCTGTCTTTCTTGCCAGTGACGAGTCTGATTTTATCTACGCAGTGGACCTGCCGGTGGATGGCGGCGCGCTAGCTATCCGGGACTGACGTGGAGTCGTGGCGCGAGCAAGCTGACTGTCTGACTTCCGGCTTGAACGGCGGACGAATTCGTCACGGCTTGTTGGTGGGCGTTCTGGAGGTTTTTTCTATCTCCGCAAATACCTGATCGTTGGCTTTTCCCCATTCCAAACTGCGGAGCTGAGTGCGCACGCGATTGAGCAAATCCCGGTTGTTTACGGGCTTGGCGACGAATTCGCTGACACCGAGGTCCATAGCGGCGGCACGGGTTACCATGTCGTCCCGAGCCGTAAGCAAAATAACCGGGATTGAAGAGGCGAGTTTTTTCAGTTCTTGGCACACTTCGAGTCCGTCCATCACCGGCATCATGACATCCAGAATAATCAGATCTATGCGCCGGCTTTTAACGATCTCCAAGCATTGATTGCCGCTGGACGCGCCGACGGCGGCAAACTGATGCTTGGACAGGAGCAGCAGAAGAAAATCTAAAACTCCTTTGTTGTCGTCAACGACCAAAATCGTTGGTGTTGCGCCCTCCGTGCAAGTTTGATCCAGGGCACTCATCTCTTAACTTTCATGCAGAAACCGATTCAACTGTTCTTGATCCAGTTGGTGCGAGCGTGAAAGGCGGCTAAAGTCTTGTCGGGTTTGTTTGTCCGCCCCGAAGATCGAACTGTGGAGTTGTTGGATCGCTTGCGCAACTTGGCGACCAGGGTTGTTCGCTTCAGGCCCAACATTTTTGCCGCCGCGCTTTTATTGCCATTGGTCAAGCGCAGTGCTTCCTCCATGAGCCGGACCTGAAGTTGTTCGGTCGCTTCCCGCAGATCAATTTGTTCATTGCCCAGAGTCGGTTGCGGACTTTTCTTGTCGGACACGAAGGAGCGGATATTTGGAGGCAAGTCCATCCAATCAGTAATCCCATTGTCGCTTAAAATCACCAAGCGCTCGATGAGATTCTCCAGCTCTCGAATATTGCCGGGCCAGTCGTATTCCCAGAGATAAATCATCGCTTCTCTTGAGATGGTCACAGACAGACCATGTTTTCGATTGGCTTTTTCCAAAAAGTGATTGACCAACAGAGGAATGTCGGATCGCCGCGCCCGAAGCGGCGGAAGGTGGATCGGGATCACCTGTAAGCGAAAAAAAAGATCTTCTCGGAACGAGCCTTTTTCAACCTGGTGGGCGAGTTCCTTATTGGTCGCCGCGATAACGCGCAATTGGATCGCTATTGGGTGATCTGTGCCGACCGGCCGGACTTCGCCATCCTGCAACACCCGCAGCAGCTTGGCCTGGAGGCCCAGAGATAACTCTCCAACTTCGTCAAGAAGAATCGTCCCGTGGTTAGCCAATTGAAACATCCCCAAACGCGAGGAATGAGCGCCGGTGAAGGCTCCCCGCACGTGACCAAATAACTCACTTTCGAGAAGGTGCTCAGGAATCGCGGCGCAGTTGACGGGCACAAAAGGTCGCGCAGCGCGGGCACTCAAGTTGTGCACGGCGCGCGCCGCCAATTCCTTCCCGGTACCGCTTTCGCCTGTAATAAGCACGGTGGCGTCGGTGGCGGCGACCCGTTGGATAACCTCCTGAATTTTTTTTATCGATGGGTGATCGCCGATCATACTAAAGAGTTAGGGCAATGGAATGTGTCTCGTTTTGTCGCCTTTTGGGGTAATGATGACCTTCGCGCACGCGCTTGAAGTTGTATATTGACCTGCTGACGCTCACGAATGAATCTTGATTTTAAGGTATCGAGTTTGTTGTTGTCAACGAAATAGTCAACTTTCTGTCAATGTCTTGCCGGGCATTTCAGCTTGACGCTTGACACTGAGTGGCTTATTTTCGCGCAGTTTGACGCGGCTTTGGGAAAAGTGGTCAAGAAGCAAGGATTGCAGGGGGAAACAAACATGATCGGTCACTGGATCGGCACAAAAGCGTTTGGAAAATTAACTTTCAGCTCGGTGTGGTATCACTTCATTTCGCACCGGTTGATATGGTCCGGAACTTTTTTTGCCTTGCTTGCTTCCACGCCACCTGTGGTGCAGAGCGACGTCATTTCTCCGTCCGCTTCCATCGGCGGCCACGAGGCGAAGTTCATTGACATCAATGGAGCGCGCACCCGCTATTACGATGTCGGCAGCGGCGAACCGATGCTGCTCGTGCACGGCGCGCGGCCGTCGGGAACTTCCAGCGCCAATACCTGGGTGCCGATTTTGCCAGGGCTCAGCAGGCGATTTCGCGTCCTGGCGCCGGACCGTTTGGGGCATGGCATGACGGAGAACCCAAAAGGCGACTACAGCGTTACTGCCGAGATGGACCATCTCTACGATTTCATCAAAGTGATGAAGCTTGAGAAGTTTCATCTTATGGGCCAATCCACCGGCGCCTATCATGCCGCCCGAGTGACTTTGGAGCATCCTGAAATGGTTATAACTCTGATTCTCACGGACAGCGCTACATTGTCTCCACCGATAGGAAACGTCGAGGAGCGGCGGGCGGCAATCGGTCTAGGAACGGGAGCAGGAGCGCGGAGCCCAGGGGCGACGCTGAAGGATCAGGTGCGCTTCTCGCAAGAGGCGCTATCGAAAAACAAGGAGCACATCACGGATGAATTTTTATCAGCAGCGGTTTATATGGCCAGCCTTCCGAACGGGCAGAAGACCGATGCGGCCTTGCGCGGAGATGCGGCGAAGCGATACGAGGAAGTTATCGCTAGGGGGGCGGAGGAGATGAGAGGATGGATCAAGGCCGGAAGACTTCAGACGCCCACGTTACTTTATTGGGGAAAGAATGACCCGTCGGCGATTCTCGCCGTAGGACTCGCGCTCTTTGACATGATCGCGGAGAAAAATCCGCGGGCACGCATGTTTATTGTGAACAACGCGGGGCACTTTCACTATCGCGAGCATCCCGAGGAGTTTGTCCGTAACGTGCTCAATTTCACGACGGCTTGGTGAAAGGAACAGCAATGTCCCGGTTCAAAGGATCAAACACGAGGCTACGATCTATTGTCATGTTAGGGCTTATCATTTTGGGCAGCGCCGCCTTTACTCCATGCCGCGCAGCAGCCGCCGATAAGCTCTACGCGATCTACACAGCGCGAGTGATGTCTCAGGCTTATCCGTGGATCGCGCAAGAGACGGGACTTTTTAAAAAATACGACTTGGACGTTTCACTTGTTTTTGTGACGCCTGGCGCGCCTGCCGTGGCGACGATATTGGCCGGAGATAGCGAGCTCACGGAGCAGGGCGCAGCGGGGCTTACTCGGGCTTTCGTTCAGGGTAACCGCGCCATTGTTTTCATCGGCGGGGTAAAAAATATCCTGACCCACAGCATTGTAACGAAGCCAGATATCAAGAAACCCGAAGAGCTGAAGGGAAAACGGATCGGCGTTTCACGCATCGGCAGCAATCCCCATTATTTTGCTGTTCAGGCTCTCCGCCACTTCGCTATTGGTGTCCGAGAAGTGAGTTTCATTCAAACCGGTGGTGCCCCCGAGACGCTCGCTGCCCTCATTACCCAAGGCATTGACGCAGCGGTTCTAACCGTACCCACGGATGTTCAAGCGATACAGCTCGGCTACCACTACGTGATCTACGGACCTGATCTTCGTATCGATTATGCCGCCCTGACGTTTAACACGCGACGCTCGATCATCGCCAAGCGCCCGGCGGTGATCGGACGATTTATGCGCGCGATGGCCGAGTCCGCGAAGATCATGCATACGGATCAAGATACGACGTACAAAGTCTTGCAAAAGTATTTGCGCATCGACGACCGAAAGCTTTTGGAAAGGAGTTACAACGTGGAAATCAAAGCCTTGGAACCAAGGTTAGCAATCAAGCCCGAAGGTCTTCAATCGACCTTAGACGAAATCGGGCCCGCAGAACCACGCGCCAAGAACGTCAAACCGCAGGAGATGGTCGATACGCGCTATTTAGATGACATGGAAAAAAGCGGATTCTTCGATCAGATCTGGGCGGGTAAGAGATAGTGTCGGC
>JACXTT010014785.1_pt1 | contig 10184 bp, 9 predicted proteins | sample 9270951 | NCBI WGS metagenome assembly JACXTT01 (sample SAMN15532306, study PRJNA645909) | rock metagenome | isolation source: weathered quartz diorite | place: Puerto Rico | collected 2017-06-21
CTGGGGCGCAGACTGTGGGGAGGGTAGCCTACACGTGGCCAGGCGTGCGACGGGTACTAGACCAAGGGAACGGTGGCCATGGTCCAGGTGCGCCCCGCCAGTCGGGGTCTGGTCGGTGGCGGTCAGCCGATCGGCAACCAGGACGGCACGGTCTGGATCACTGTCAACGGCGAGATCTACAACTTCCGCGAATTGCAAGAGCGGCTGGAGGGGCTGGGCCACCGATTCGCGACGCGCAGCGACACGGAGGCAATCGTCCACGCTTACGAGCAGTACGGCCCGGCGTGCGCGAAAGAGTTGCGGGGCATGTTCGCCTTCGCGCTGTGGGATCAGCCGAGGCAGACGCTCCTTCTCGTTCGCGATCGGGTTGGCAAGAAGCCGCTGTTCTACACCGAAGTGGATGGCCAGTGGGTGTTCGCCTCCGAGCTCCAGGCGTTGCTTCAACACCCCGGGCTGGCCCGGGAGATGGACTGGGGCTCGCTGGACGAGTATCTGACGTACGGCTACGTGCCAGCGCCGAGAACGATCTTCCGCGGTGTGCACAAGCTCCCACCGGCTCATTGGCTCACGCTCCGGCTGCGCCCAGGTGAGAGCGACGGTCCGGAGGTCCACGTCGAGCGATACTGGCAGCTGGCCTACGAGCCGAAGCTCAGGCTGAGCGAGGAGGACGCGGCCGACGGACTGCTGGAGGTACTCAAGGAGGCCGTCCGGCTACGGATGATCGCCGATGTGCCACTGGGCGCGCTTCTGAGCGGCGGCATCGACTCGAGCATCGTGGTCGCTCTGATGAGCCAACTCTCGGATCGTCCGGTCAAGACATTCTCCATCGGCTTCGACGATCAGGAGTTCAACGAGCTGCCCCACGCCCGTCGTGTGGCCGAGCGATGTGGGACGGAGCATCACGAGCTCATCGTTCGCCCGAACGCCCTGGAGGTGCTGCCGATGCTGGTGCGCCACTACGGCGAGCCATACGCGGACTCATCCGCGATCCCGACCTACTACGTGGCCAAGCTCACACGGGAGCACGTCAAGGTGGCCCTCAACGGTGACGGGGGCGACGAGTGCTTCGCGGGCTACGAGCGCTACGCGGGCGGGCTCGCGGCTGACCGCTACGGACGGATCCCGGCGGCCGTCCGAACGCTGGCGATCGAGCCGCTCAGCCGGCTCGTCCCCAGCAGCGGTCGGCGACGGAGCCGGCTCAGGCAAGCTCGGCGCTTCCTGGAAGTGGCCGGCCAGCCTGCGCCACAACGCTACCTGCGCTGGATCGGCTGCTTCTCGGCCGACGGTAAGCGCACTCTCTACTCGTCCGAATTCCAGGAGCGGCTGGCCGGCTATCAAGCGGAGTCATGGTTGTTCGGGATGTGGGACCAGTTCGTCGCCGCCGGCCTCGATCCGCTCGACAGAATGCTGGCGCTCGATGTGGAGTCTTACCTCCCCAACGACCTGCTGGTGAAGATGGATATCGCCACGATGGCGAACTCGCTCGAGGCGCGGTCGCCGTTCCTGGATCACGAGGTCATGGAATTCTGCGCCCGCTTGCCGGCCGGCTACAAGCTCCGCGGGATGCGGCTCAAGCACCTGCTGAAAGAGGCTGGCAAGCGGCTCTTGCCGCCTGAGACGCTGGCGCGGCGAAAAATGGGGTTCGGTGTGCCGGTCGGCAACTGGATGCGCGTGGATCTGCGATCGTGGGTCGAGGATCTTCTACTGTCCCCGCGGGCATTGAAGCGCGGCTACTTCCAGCCGGAGGCGCTCCGCCAGTTCGTCTGGGCACACTTGGATGGCCGGCAGGATCAGTCCTTCCAGCTCTGGGCCTTGCTCTGGCTTGAGCTCTGGCATCAGGAGTTCGTGGACTGAGCGCGACCATGCGCGTCCTCTTCGTGAATCCCGGTCGTGCACTCGAAGGCGGGGAGCACGCGTGCGAGAGGTTCCTACGGGTAAGGTAAAAATCGTTCGGGTGATCGCCCGGCTCAATGTCGGTGGTCCGGCGATCCACGCGATCAACCTCACTACCGGCCTGGATCCGGCTCGGTTTGAGTCCATCCTGGTGACGGGCATCGAGAATCCAGGGGAAGGGTCGTTGCTGGACCTTGCGGTGGAGCACGGCATCCAGCCGGTCGTCATTCCGGAGATCGTCGCCGAGGCGACGCTCAAGCCACGAGATCTGAAGGCACTGGTTGCCCTCTACAGGCTCCTGCGACGTGAGCGGCCTCACATCGTCCACACGCATACGGCCAAAGCTGGATTCGTTGGGCGTCTCGCCGCTCGGCTCGCAGGCGTCCCGGTTATCGTCCATACCTATCATGGCCACGTGCTCCACAGTTACTACTCGCCCGCGATAACCGGGCTCCTCCGCCGTATGGAGCGGGTGCTGGGTTCGCTGACCACCCGCATCATCGCGGTGAGCGAGCAGGTCAAGCGTGATCTGGTCGGCTATCGAGTAGCGAATCCCGAAAAGATCAGCGTCATCCCGCTCGGCTTCGCGCTGAAGCCGTTCCTCGACAGCGCGAGCCACCGGGGAAGTTTTCGCCGAGAACAGAGAGTGAGCAATGGCGCTCCCCTGGTGGGCATCGTCGGGCGGATCTTCCCGATCAAGAACCATCGTCTCTTCATCGACGCTGCGGCGCGAATCGCCGCCGACGGGAAGGCCGCCCGCTTCGTCGTCGTCGGCGACGGCGCTTTGCGCCGGCAGATGGAAGAGCTCGTCAACGCGCTCGGCATTGCCGACCGGGTCATCTTCACCGGCTGGCGCCGCGACCTGCCGCGGATCTACGCCGATTTGGACGTCCTGGTCGTGTCATCGAACAACGAGGGCACGCCGGTCTCGGCGATCGAGGCCATGGCCTCGGGGTGCCCTGTCGTGGCGACTCGCGTGGGGGGGCTTCCGGATCTGATTGACGACGGGGAGACCGGGTACCTCGTGCCGCGTGGAGATGCCGACTCCCTCGCGGAGGCCGTCATGGGATTGCTCCGCGACCGTGAGACCGCGCGTAGAATGGGCGAGAGCGCTCGAGCCAGAGTCGCAGAGCGATTCACGATCGAGCGCCTCGTTGCGGACACCGAACGTCTTTACGCGGGTCTGCTCGCAAAAAGTGGCATTGTCACGCCGTGGTCGCTCCCGAACCTCGCCACCAGATCTTGAAGCGCCTGCTCGATCTGGTTCTTTCGAGCGCGGGCCTTCTCCTCTCAGCCCCGCTGTGGGCCGTCGCAGCACTGGCGATCAAGCTGGAGGACCACGGGCCGGTGTTCTTTCCTCAGGAGCGATGGGGGCAGCATCAGACCCGGATCCGGGTCCTCAAGTTTCGCACGATGATCCCGAACGCCAATCCCACCGGCGTTACCGTCCAGGCAACTGCGCGTGACCCGCGCATTACTCGCGTAGGCCAGCTACTCCGTGCGACCGCCTTTGACGAGATTCCCCAGTTGCTGAATATCTGGAAGGGCGAGATGAGTTTCGTAGGCCCGCGGCTGTTGCCCATCAACGAGCGGCAGAATCGAGAAAAGTTCGGCGACGTCGAGGACGAGAAGATCCCCGGATTCCGGGAGCGTCTGCTGGTCAGGCCGGGGCTAACGGGGGTCGCGCAGATCTACGCGCCTCGCGATATTTCGCGGCGGCACAAGTTCAAGTACGACCTGTTGTACATTCACCGCCGGAGCTTCTGGCTGGACATCAGGTTGATCCTGTTGTCCTTCTGGATCACCTTCCGCGGCGCGTGGGAACGCCAGGGGAGCAAGTTCTGAGTACGCGGGTTAGAGAGGCACCACTTTCGGCCGGCAAGGTCTGGATACGGAAGACCGCGTGGATCAAGCGGTCGCTGATCCTGCTGGTTGTCCTTAGCGTAGTTGCTGGTCTGGTGTTTTGGTGCCTGAGTCGATTCGGCCACTGGCTGATCGTGGCCGATCCTCTGGAGCCAGCCAGAGCGATCGTAGTGCTTAGCGGTCGAGTGCCATTCCGCGCCATGGAGGCCGCATCAATCTACCGTCAGAAATGGGCCCCGGAGGTCTGGCTGACGAAAGAAGTTCGCGCAGCCGAAGATGTGGCGCTCGAGAAACTCGGAGTGCAGATCGTACCTAAGGACGCCTACAACCGAGAGGTGCTGGAGCGGCTAGGTGTGCCAGTGAGCGCTATCCGTATACTCGAGGACGGCGTGTGGAACACCGTCGATGAAGCGCGGCTGGTCGCACGCGAGCTTCGCGCGAACGACGCCGACCGGGTCATCCTCGTCACGTCGAAGACGCATAGCCGTCGCGTGCGCGCCACCTGGTCTGCAATTATCGGCGCCTCACCGCGGGCCGTTGTTCGCTATGCTTCCGAGGAGCCTTATAACCCGGAACACTGGTGGCGAAATACACGGGACGCTCTAGAAGTGTCACGGGAGGCTTTTGGACTCCTGAATGTGTGGACAGGTTTTCCAATCCAGCCAGATCGTTCCCGAAGCACGGAAGGCGCCCACTTGAAGATGACAGCGAAAATGTCGAATGCTACCATCCGCACCCTAGTGGAGCAGGGCGCGACGGCATGGCCATGACGCGAGATACTGAGGTCGTTCCTCGTTTCGCCCGTCCCTCGACCTGAATGGAGAAAATCGACCGCCTCCGGTGGGAGGCGGGAATCATATTCACGGCTTATGGTCTCTCCATCGGTATTCGGGTCAGTGACAGAAGTGTGCTCGAACAGATCTACGCGCTACTCCCGCCCGGGTGGAGACCTGCCACCAAGCCAACGGTCCGGCGCTTGTATTCCGTCATCGTGGGCGGCCCGACAGGTCGGGTTGGCGTGCGCCGCTTCAACATCCTGTACTCCGGCGCGGCGCGTCTGGTGCGAGCGCATGACCTCGACGAAGTACTCCAGCACCTAGAGCTCGATCTCGAACTCTACATTGGAGACAATGCACGACGGCGCACCTTCGTGCACGCGGGGGTAGTCGGCTGGAACGGTCAGGCGATTGTCATCCCTGGGCGCAGCTTCAGCGGAAAGAGCTCGCTCGTGAAGGCGCTCGTGAAGGCTGGGGCGGACTACTATTCCGATGAGTTCGCTGTACTGGACGAGCGGGGACGAGTGCATCCCTATCCCATCCCACTAGCGATACGCCAGGACCGCGATGGAGGCCGGCCCGTGAAGTGCAGAGTCGAGGACCTCGGTGGCGCGGTGGGCGCCCGCCCGTTACCGGTGGGGCTCGTGCTCTTCACCCGCTATGTGGGTGGCGCGCGGTTTCGCCCTCGCCGGTTGTCGGCAGGACGCGGCGTGCTCGAGCTCTTGACCCACACACTCGCTGCTCGTCGCGGACCCGAGCGGGTCCTCGATACGCTCACTCAGGCTGTCGGGCAGGCCTCGGTGGTCCGCGGCGCGCGAGGGGATGCCGAGGAGGCAGCACGTCAGATACTGGGAAGTGACCTCTTTGGCCGCGAGCACAGCGCCCCGATGATCGCGTGACGGCCGTCGGGTAGGGAGACTAGCATGGCATCTCTGGGACCTCGAGCGCGCACGACCCGGCTCGTGACGCGTGATCTCGGCGACGAGCTCCTCGTCTACGATCTGGAGCGCCACAAGGCCTACTGCCTCAACCGGATGGCCATGCAGGTGTACCGGCTTTGTGACGGGGAGACAACGATCCCGGACATGGCACTTCGCATTGGCGACGCCCTTGGCGTGCCGGTCGACGAGCGCGCCGTCCGCCTCGGACTCGTGCGCCTTGAGAGGGCCCACCTCCTCGACAGTCCCGTAGCACAGATCCTCCACGTCTCGCGACGCGAGATGCTGCGTACGCTGGGCAGGGCGGCCGCGGTGGCCGGGCCCCTCGTGACGGCGATCACCGTTCCGACATCGGCGCAGGCCCAGGCCACGGGCTGTATAAATAACTCGAGCACGCCTTGTGCTGCTAGACCGTGCTGCCCCCCCCGCTTCTGCTGTCCTCCGGGCACCAATGGGGCGGGAAGATGTAGCGGCGTCACCGGAGGTTGTGGATGAGTAGGGAACAATCGACGCGCCTTGGTCCCTCATGATGCTAACGAGTGCGAGATCACCGGGAGCTTGGACTGCCCCGCGGGCGCTCCTGGCTGGGTGGGTGGCCACGGGTGACTTGCCCCCGGCTCCCGACGAGGCACTGGCAAGCCTCCTCGTAGAGGTGGCGCGCGAGCAGGGTCTGGCGGGGCTTCTACGTCAGAGCATCGACGAGCAACGAGGCCGCTGGCCGGACGCTGCCCGAATGGCGCTCCGCTGGGCCGACCAAGAGTCTTTTGCCTTTGGCGTGCGCCAGCTGGACGCGGCAAGCCGGACCCAGGACCTCCTCGGAGTGCAAGGGGTGCGTTGCCTGCCGCTCAAGGGGGCGGCACTCGCCGAGCATCTATACGACTCGGTGGCGCATCGCCCCATGGCGGACGTTGATCTGCTAGTGCTCGACGATTGGCCTCGGGCGGTCAGGCTGCTTGAGAAGGCCGGCTTCGCCGATCAGGGACAGGCCGACCACGCCCGGGCTTTCCTCGACCCGGCGTCGGGGGTGGTCGTCGAGCTTCATCGAGGGGTTACTTCCTGTGCCCAACTTTTCCCGCTCGACCTCGAGGCCACCTGGAAACGATGCCCGACAGCGGCCGGCCTCGTGAAATCGGTGCCGTCGAGCGCGGACCTGCTCATCCACCTCTCGCTCCACGCGGCGTTCCAGCACGGCCTAGCGCTCCGGCTGGTGCAATGGCTGGATTTTCGTCGCCTCTTGGAGCGTGAGCCACCGGAACCCACATTAGTTGCCGACATCGCCACTGACGCGCGTGCTCAGTACGCCGTGGCGCTCGCGCTGGAAACCGCACGCAGGCTCGTTGCGGCGCCGCTCAGTCCGGCCCTAGAGGATCTAGTGAACGCGTGGTTGCCGAATCGGCTGGGTCGCTATCTCGTCGCGACGCTCCAGGCCGACCCCTCGGCTTTTTTGACGCCGGCTCAGCCGCCGCTAGGCTGGATTCGATGGCAGGTCGCCCGGGGACATCGCGCTGCGCTAATCAGAGAAACGCTGAGCCCCAGCCTCTCCGCTTCGCCAAGGAAGACGGCGACTGAGACGATTCGGCGGGCGCTTCGCCTCGCTCACAACAGCTACCACTAAAACTCCTCGAGGGGGCGGCGGGTATCGATTTCTCTTCCAGCGCCCATCGGTATGCTCTATGATCCGCTGCGTCCCTTACGGTTGGCGGGTCGGTGGACAGCATCGAGCTCGCAGAACTATGGAGGGTAAAGCGTGAAGCGAGTCGGCATCGTCGCAGCCCTGGTGCTCGCAGCGATGTGTTTCTCAGGCGCTCCAGCCTCCGCCCTCGATCTGGGTGAATGGGTGCCGGGTCTCAAGCTGAGCCCCTTTCTGAGCGAGCGCGTTGAATACGAGACGAACATATTCCAGACGCCGAGCCACGCTAAGGATGATGTGATCTTCAAGACGATTCCCGGTTTTGTGATCGACTACACGTTTGGTGCCCATTCACTGAGCGCAGGCTACCGCGCGGAGATCCTGAGATACGTCGACCTGACCGATCAGGACACCGTGCACCACATCGCGGCCTTCCAGCTCCGTCTCGACTTTCCGCGCTTGCTGCTGAACCTCAAGGATGACTTCACCCGGACCAGCGATCCGCCCAACACGGAGCTGACCGGTCGAATTTTGAGTAGTACGAACGTGCTGACCCCCGAAGCGGAGTTCCGTGTGACTAGTCGCTTCTCCACGGGTGTCAGCTACTCCTGGACTCGAGTGAGGTTCGATGATTCGAGCATCGGCGACCTGATCGATCGCGACGAGCATGCGATTGCAGGCTCGGTCTACTGGAAGTTCGTGCCCAAAGCCGACATCGGGCTCACCTACCGCTATGACCGGGCCGATTTCACCGTCTCGAGCGATCGCGATTTCGAGTCACATGAAATGAGGCTCGGGCTTCGAGGCGATATCACCGCGAAGCTCTCTTCGTCGCTCTATGTCGGGTATCTGTGGCGAGTCGCGGAGCATTCCAATCAGGTCGACTGGAATGGTTTCACGTTTGGGGGCGATGTGACCTACAGGCCCACCGAGCGCGCGACGATCACCCTGGCGGCCAGTCGGGTTCCGCAGGAATCCACCTTTCTCAGGGACCCCTTCTACATTACGACGAACGCGAGCCTGCTAGCGCAGTACCAGATCCTTCCGAAGCTCACTATTGGCGCCCGCATCGGGGGCGGGGTCAACGACTATGCGACGAAGCAGACGGTGGACGGGAAGACCGACTTTCGACACGATTCGTTCCTCGCCGCCGGCGCTCAGCTCGAGTATGCCGTCCAGCCCTGGCTTCGGCTCGGTCTCGAGTACCTCCGGACCAGCCGGGACTCCAACTTCTCGCCGTTCAATTTCGTAGACGACAAGATCACAGGACGCGCGACCCTTCAATTCTAGACGGGCCGGGTTGGCCGTCTGCTTGACACGCCCCGAATACTGGGCATAATCACAGCGCCCTGTGGGGGCGCTATGATGTTTTCGCACGCCAAACCGCGACTTTCCGGAACTCTCGTCAGTCTTCTTCTGTTGTGTTTGTGTACGCAGCAACCGGGGTGGGGGCAGGAGTATCGAATTGGCGCCGGCGACGTCTTGACGATCACCGTGTGGGGCCACCCTGATCTTTCGAAAGACTACACCGTTGATCCCGACGGGTTCGCCCCGTTTCCACTGATCAATCGCGTGAAGGCAGGGGGTCTGACGACCAGAGAGGTTGCCGCTTCCCTCGTCGATCTGTTGGGTAGGGACTACCTGGTCAATCCCCAGGTGATCGTGTCCGTCAAGGAGTATCTTTCCCAGAAGGTGACAATTCTCGGAGAGACGGCCAAACCCGGCATCTTCTATCTGACCGGACCGACGAGCGTAGTCGACATTCTCTCCAGGGCTGGGTGGCTGTCCAGGAACGCGGGCAAGCAGATCCTCCTGATCCGGGACCAGCCTGTGGCCGGTCCCGCGGGCCAAGACGGCAACACGACGATCAAGCGGCTCAGCGTCGACAAGATTCAGGCGGGTAATTCCGCCGAGAACATTCCTGTCCAGGCCGGCGACACGATATTCGTCGTTTCGAGAGACGACAACAATTTCTTCGTGTTCGGTGAGGTCAAGAGGCCCGGCTCCTATCCTCTCGAGAAGGAGACGAACATCCTCGAGGGGATCACTATCGCAGGCGGGTTCACCGAGAAGGCGTCACCGTCCCGCACGCGGGTCATTCGCGTCGGCACAACCGGCCAGCAGGTGCTCGAGATCGACATGAATGACATCATCAAGCGCGGGCAACGGGACAAGGCCGTGCGTCTCCAGGCCAATGACGTTGTGGTGGTACCCGAAAGTTTTTTTTAGTTGTCGAGCCCAAGCTGAACTTCATCCCCAGGTAGGGACATGGCGGAACCGCGCGCGCTGATAGCCGAACGACCTCTTACCGACTATCTGCAGGTCTTACGCAAACACCTGTGGCTGATTACGGGGATCTTCCTTGTCGTGGTGATCACGGTGGGCGTTTGGACGTTTCGCCAGATCCCGATGTACCAGGCCGCGGCGACCATCCTCATCGATCCCGAAGCGCCGAAGATTGTGAACATCCAGGAAGTCACGCCGGTCGGCGCGTCCGGGCCGTGGGATCCGGCCTTCTATCCGACGCAACACGAGATCATCAAGAGCCGCGCCGTGCTCAACAAAACCATCGAGGTCTTGAGGCTGAGGGGGCGGACGCCCGAGCTTGCTTCGGAAGCCGTCCTTGGCTCGTCGCTCATCGTCGAGCCGAGGCGAAATACGCGGCTTGTGCTCATAAAGGTCGAGCATTCCGATCCAGTGCTCGCCGCCGAAATCGCGAACGCCGTGGCCACGGCCTACGTTCAGTACAATCTCGAGCTCAAGATGAAGGGCGCCAGCGAGGCGGTCTCCTGGCTCACAGATGAAGCGAATCGACTCAGAGCGAAGGTCCAGGAATCCGCTGTGGCCCTTCAGAACTATCGCGTGAAGGCCGGGATCCTCGGGCTCGAGGAACAGCGGAAAATCACCGCGCAGAAGATCATGGACTTCAACAAGGGCTATCTCGAAGCCCAGGCGCAGCGTCTTTCGATGGAAGCCAAGCTCCAGCAAGTCACGCAGATCTCCAAGGACAAGGCGGCGGCTCAGCTGATCGTGAGCGTGACGAATAGCCCCCTCATCGAGAAGCTCAGAGGGGAAATGGCGGAT
>JACXTT010014786.1_pt1 | contig 10184 bp, 8 predicted proteins | sample 9270951 | NCBI WGS metagenome assembly JACXTT01 (sample SAMN15532306, study PRJNA645909) | rock metagenome | isolation source: weathered quartz diorite | place: Puerto Rico | collected 2017-06-21
GGGGAGAGCTGGAGGACCTCAGGAACTTTTAGGGTGAAGGACGATAAAGAATTGGAGGGCCGGCAACGGCACTTTGGGCAACGTGCCGGTATCGGTCGCGGCCGATAGTGTCCGCAGCGTAATTAGTCCCGCGAAATCAAACGGGCTGCTCGGTTTGCGCGAGCTGATTAAGTTTGGTGCAGTCCTCGATCTGCCAAATCGGTTGCTTTACCTGCGGCCATCGCGGCCGGGCAAAGAGGTCAGCAATGGAATCAAATCGATCCTTTTGCGGCAAGGCTGCACGCCGGTGTCGCTCTCAATCATAGACTTTCACATTCGCACTCGCGGCGCGGTAAATGCATATCCCTGTTCTTTCCTCGTTGACACCGGCGGTTACCTCACTGCTCTCGACGCAAACTTCGTGTCTCGTGCGAAGATTCAGGTCGAGCCGACACCGTTCATCATGGACAGCTTCGGCGGTTCGAGCACCGTCGGAATAGGCATTATTGCCTCTCTGCGAATCGGCAACTATGAACTCAGGCGCGCGAGCGTGTCCATCCTCGGTTTCGATCACGGACTGGTTCACGGTGGCACGAGCTCGGAGGCAGCGGGGGTGCTTGGCGTCGAATATCTGGGAATAAGCTCCGCCATCTTCGATTTCATAACCGGCACGATGTACCTCCGGCCGAGTTCGCACTGACACCACGTGGGCGATTTTTCCGGCCACGCCCAAGCCTAGAGCTTCGTTGAAGTCCTCCGCAGCTGGCTCAAGACCGCGTAGTTAGCGATAGTGCAATCAAGATTTGCCTATCGTATTCCGCTTGTTGAGCCATAATACGGCCGAGCCAACGGCTGGTCGTCACACGTAGTTGGAATTCGGCCATATTGATATGTTGCTTTGACGCTGCCTGCGGAAAGCTTCACCATCACTGGCGTGCCGCTCGCCGATCTGAGACTTACACAAGCGCTGGCCACCCCCAACGCCACACACGGCACATCAGCTGGCGCAGTCTCGTCCGCCACTCCGGCTCGGATTTCGGGAAACTTGAATCCAGGCAGCTCAGCCTGAATTGCCGCGGGATTATCCGTGAACCTGCCGTTCGAGCGCGCGTGCGACCTCAACGCTGTGCACACCTGTTGAACAAGAAACATGGCGCGCTGATTCCGGTTCGGCCGGCTTTCGGGATCCAGAGACTCTGTCAGATCAATTCGCCAGGTCCCGTCCTCAAAGCACAGCGCGTAGGTGTAACGCGCGCGCCCGCGGCCAAAGAATCCGAAAAACCGGTCGTAAGTATAGCTGGCCGAGACCAGAGCGACCGGGCCTGAGACGTGTTCCATACGGATACGGTTTGTCTCAAAGTCGCGTAATTTCGCGGTGGCCGGCGAGTAGTCGCAGAACGCGCGCTCCAGATTGGAACGACCACTCGTCATGGCCTCGGCAAGTTTACGACTCCGGCTCGAAAGTGCCGCAATGACAGCCGCACAGTCCTGCCGCCGCGCGGCATCGATATAATCGTGCAGCGCCTTTGCTGGACCGTGCCATCCGCTTAGCGGCGAGGGTCGATCCTCCAGAAACCACCAGAACAAGGCCACCAAAGCGATGAGGAACAAGGCCTTGCGCAGGGTTCGAACGGAGGGAGACATCTCGGGCATTAGGCGTCAACTGTTTGCGTCCGGCCAGGCCACGAATCGTGACGTGCGCCAACCCTGCCCTCGAGCCCCGACGCAGCTCACACCCCGGTCCAAGCACACGATCCCAACGAAGAATCGGAAAACCATGTCTGCGAGTACCCTATTACTGCCTCGGGCAATCCCAAAAACGGTGACAAAATTCGTCACCGCGAGTGTTTGTTGCATCATACATAGCTGCGAGGTTCAAACTGCTTGCGTCCAGCCAGTTTGCAAACCAGCTGTGATCAAGGGCAGCTCCAGATCTCAAGATTGTTTCTCCGCAATGATTTCTAAAACCAATGGCGTAATCATGAGAGAATTCGGATTCTTTTCCGCAACGGCGAGGTCGGTCCGCACTTGATCAGCGAACGGTCGATCGATCCGACCCTGTTCGATAAGACGCGGAAGATAAACCTCAATAAATGTGGCCGGCCATTGCCACATGTAATCGTCAGGCCGGATGCAGAAAAGATGCGGCGTCGCCGAGCGAATCAGCAGACCATTCTCTGCTAGAAACGTTGGCAAGGCCGGAGCCGAATCCGGTTCCCCACCCGATTCGCGCCAGGTCGCGATCACGTGTTCCCTAAACTTTTCGTGGCTTGGAATACGCGGAAAATAGCGCCACGTCTCGTAATGACCGTATTCATGAAAGATGGCGATGCCATTTTGCCTGATTGCTCCGGCGATTTTCTTGACCACAACACCAGGCTCGTCGACGAACGACAACACCCAGCGGCACCACGAAAAATCAAATGGACCCTTGGGCAGGTCGTCGCTCATCAAATCGAGTTCGTAGATCTTCTTTACGTTGGTCAGGCCATGGATGCGAATGCGCTCCTTCATCGCGCTAACGAATTTGCTCGACCGCTCAAGCGCGACGACTTCCCCGGTCGGTCCCACAATTTCGGCAAGGTCGACAGTTGCATAACCCGGGCCTGCGCCAACATCGAGCACACGTTTGCCCACGGTGATGCCCGCCCTCTGCCAGCAACTCAAAACGACTGGTCGCCAAACCCGGTGTTGCAACCCGAGTCTGACAATTTCCTCGTCGTGCGTACCGAGAATGTAATCGCGCTCTGTTGTCATCAGATGACGGTCGCTAAAGAGCGTGAGTTTGCCAGCGGATTCCGGTGTTGCTGTCGGCGTCTGTCGTAGCCACGGGCCTGTGTCGCCGTGCCCGGCTGGCCACACGCGAAAACCGCCTCGGCCAGCCTTCGTGTAAACCTTTCGCTCAGCAAGGACAGCGAGGCGGTTGCTCGCCAATCTCTCTTTCTGATTGATTCGCGCTTACCAGCGTAATTCGCGGGCTGATCTGACCGGTCGGTTTGGATCGAGCTCCTCGAGAATCGCTTTCGCTGCGCCCTCGCTTGCTCCGCCTTCGCCAAGCTCAGCAACGATCGTATCGAATTCGGAAATCATTTGCTCGCGCGCAGACGGCTCGTCCAGCAATCGCGAAATCGCCTGAGCAAGCGCCCGCGGCTGCGCGCAATGCTGAATGAACTCGGGAACGACCTCTTTTCCGGCGAGAACGTTCGGCATGCCGAGATATTTCACTCGAACGAGAAGCCGCCCGGCCAGATAGGTCAGCCACGAAACCTTGTAGACCAGCAGGAACGGTAATCGAAAATACGCGGCTTCCAGCGTTGCGCTGCCGGAAGCGACAATTCCCACAAATGCGCGCTGCATGATTGCGGCAGTCTCGCCAACCTTAATTTCAAACAGCTGTCGATCCTGGTATTGAACAGCTCCCCTCACCGCTCCCTCTCTCCTTATTACCGCCGACCGAGCCGCGATCTCTTTCATCTCCCACGCGAGTTGAGCCGATGCGGCTGCGACCTCAAAACGCAAATCCGGTTTTAGTTTGAGGAGTTCCTGCGCCGTTTCGATCAAGACCGGGAAAATTTTGGACACTTCGCGCGAACGACTTCCCGGAAACAAACCGATCAAATTCGGATCGCGCTCTGCCTCCCCGGGTCCGGCTCTGGCGAACGACGCCTTCCATTCATCGGGTTGGCTCGCGCGTTCCGCAGCGTTTGAAGGGGCTGGGCGATCCAGCTGATTCTGCGAGCTGGCTGCCGGCCAGGAACGAAGCCGATCAATCTTCTCAGTCCGCAATCGCTCGATCATTGGATGGCCTACGAAAATGGTGCGCAATCCCGACTGATTGTAGAGTTCGACCTCGAACGGGAAAATACAGAGCATCAAATCGACCCATTGTGCCATTCTTCTTATCCGACCTCGGTTCCAAGCCCAAACCTGTGGACTGATATAGTAGATGAGCCGGCGTACAGTCCGATTCCGGTGCAACGCGCGCGCCAGACGAAGATTGAATCCCGGATAATCCATAAGAACGACAGCGTCCGGTTTGCTTTGGGCGATCTGATTGAGGGCGGTGTGAAATTGCTTTCGAAAGTAAGCGTAGTGTTTGATTACTTCCCAAAGACCGAGCACCCCGGATTGGTCGATCCAATTTTCAAATTGCTCGCCCGCGATCATTTTCATTTCCGGGCCACCGCGCCCGATGAATTGGAGATCGGCGTCGAACCGGCGAAGAGCGCACATCAGGGCAGCGCCGTGATTGTCCGCGCTGGCTTCGCCCGCAACGAAATAAATTGTCATCAGGCGAAATGACGAATTAAAACCGAATGACCAAACCCGAAATGCGCGGGTGCGTGCGCCCTGTTTCCTCGTATCCGGTGCGTCGCCGCGTGTGACTCACATAAAACGCGGCGAGCAAGTCCACATTCACCCGGTTTCGTCACTCCTTCGTCCTTCGTCATTCGGATTTCGTCATTTGCCTGGTGATTTCGACCGCAAGCTCGAGCGCGGCCGTCGCCTGAAATCCGGAAACGCGCGGCTCGCGGCCCGTGCTGGCGCATTCAACGAACGAAGCCAGTTCGCGCTGCAACGGTTCCTCACGCTCGATCGGTACCTTGTCTCGCAAAATTTTCCCGGATTCGCGGCGATAAATTTCACCCGATTGCTTTTCGTAATCGAGCGAGAGATAAGCGTCCTCCTGAAAGACTCGGATTTTGCGCATACGCTCGGGACTGATGCGGCTCGAGGTCACGTTGGCCACGCAACCATTTTCGAATCGCAACCGCGCATTCGCGATGTCTTCGCGCCGGCTGAGCACCGGCACGCCTACTGCATCGATGCTTCGCACCGGTGACTGGACAAGATGCAGGATGATTTCCAAATCATGGATCATAAGGTCGAGCACGACACCGATATCGGTGCTGCGATCCGGGTAAGGCGAAAGCCGATGCGCTTCAATAAAACGCGGATGGGTCAAACGGGCCTCGAGTGCGCTCAGCACGGGATTGAATCGTTCGACGTGCCCGACTTGCAAAATCAACCGGTTCTGCGCCGCAAGACGCGCAAGTTCACTCGCGTGCGGTGTGTTTTCAGTGATCGGCTTTTCGATCAGCAAATGTTTCCCTCGCTCCAGGAGTGGACGCGCCACCGCGAAGTGTGAGCTGGTCGGTGTAGCGACGGATGCCGCATCAATCAAGTCCGCGAACTCTTCAAGCGACGTTGCTGCTAGAACGCGGAATTTCGTTGCCACCGCCTTGGCTCGGTCGTCATCGACGTCGTAAACCGCGGTAAAGTTGGCGGAATCCATCTCCGAATACAACCGGGCGTGATTGCCTCCGATATGTCCAACACCAACAACCCCGATGCGCAGCTTCTTCATCGGCAAATGGATATTGAGTCTCGAATACGCATTGGCAGAATAATCACCGTCATCCGACGAGGAGATCAATGGTAAATGAAGTTGAGTGGAGGACGAGGTGATCGGCTACTCCGAATACGCCAGTGCGGCTCGCACCGATGCTAACCAGTCGCCGGAGGCGCAACATCCTATTGGAGCGATCGTCGCGATCCTGGAAGTCAGGCGCCAAAGCCGCATTTGGTTACCAACGCGTTGAGGACAACACGTTCCACCGGTGCCTTGCAACGCCTCAGATCGCTCGATCATTCGGCTACGTTTTTTAGAAACCAATCGTAGGTGCGCGCGATGCCATCACGCAGCGGGATCGTCGGGGCCCAGCCCAGATTTTTTAGCCTGGTGACATCAAGAAGCTTGCGCGCGGTCCCGTCGGGCTTTGTCTTATCCATGACCAGCTCGCCCCGGAAACCGATGATGTCACAAATCAACTCGGCCAGTTCACGAATGGACACGTCCTCGCCGCAACCGACATTAATGATCTCCGGCGAATCATATTTCTCTAGAAGAAAGAGACATGCCGCAGCGAGATCGTCGACGTGCAGGAACTCGCGCCGCGGCGTGCCTGAACCCCAAATGACCAACTGACGGGCGCCGCTTGCCTTTGCTTCATGTGCCTTGCGCAAAATCGCGGCCAGTGCGTGAGACGTTTCCAAATCGAAGTTGTCGTTAGGCCCATAAAGATTTGTCGGCATGGCCGAAATAAAATTGGCCCCATACTCACGGGAAAACGCCTGGCAAAGTTTTATTCCCGCAATTTTCGCGATGGCATAAGCTTCGTTCGTTGGCTCGAGGGGTCCGGTTAGCAAAGCGCTTTCGGCGATCGGTTGGGGAGCCTGCTTCGGGTAGATACACGAGCTGCCCAGAAATAGAAGCTTGCGCACGCCGCCCTTATGCGCCGCTGAGAGGACACTGTTTTGAATTCGGAGATTCTCGATCAGGAATTCGACTGGAGCGTCGTTGTTTGCCTTGATTCCCCCCACTTTGGCGGCAGCCAGGATGACGATTTTCGGCTTCTCTTCGGCAAAGAATCTCGCAACTGAGAGTGCTTCGCTTAGGTCAAGTTGAGATCGATCCCGTGTGAGCAGGTTCTTAAAACCCTCCGCCTCAAACCGCCGAACCAGCCCGCGACCCACCATACCGCGATGACCAGCTACGAAAATTTTGTCAGTCTTGTCCATCACCATACCTTAGCCCAGCCTTCCCGGCCGCCGAAGGCTGAACTCGCGGCGGCATGCCTGCGCTCCGCCTAGCATTTTCTTTTTTCCGCGTTCGCGCAATCCACTTCCTCCGGAAGGCAAGCACCACCAGCGCTGATCATCCGATTGCCCTAAAACTTCCGACATTCCGTGTCAATCTCGGCGCGCAGCCTGCTGCTTTTCAGCTGGCAATGCACATTCCCTCCTTGATCGAAAAGAAGCGTGACGGTCAGGAGCTAGGCGCGGATGAGATTACGTTTCTGGTCGACGCGTTCAGCCGCGACGACGTTCCCGATTATCAGATGAGCGCGTGGGCAATGGCGGTATTTTTTCGTGGGATGACGCCAATCGAAACGCGACATCTCACCGAGGCGATGATGAACAGCGGGCGTGTGTTTAAATATTCAAAAGCTTCGCGGTCCAAGATCGACAAATACTCAATCGGAGGTGTGGGCGATAAGGTTTCTCTCGTGCTCGCACCATTACTTGCATGCGACGGCGTCTGGGTACCGATGATTGCCAGTCGCGAGCTGGGCATTAGCGGCGGCACGTTGGATAAACTCGAAAGTATTCCAGGATTCAACGTGCATCTCGATGAAAAACGTTCATTGAAGCAGTTGGACAAAATCGGTGTCTTCGTGATCGAGCAAACCGATGATATCTGCCCGGCCGACAGAAAGCTTCACGCCTTGCGCGATTTGACCGGTACAGTGCCGTCGCAGCCGCTGATTGTTGCCAGTATCATGAGCAAAATAATGGCGGCGAACCTCGACCGGCTTGTTTTGGACGTAAAATTTGGACGCGGCGCGTTAATGAAAACGCGCAAGCAGGCAGAGCAACTGGCGGCGGCAATGACCGATGTTGGTCAATGCATGGGGGTGAAAATGTCGTACTTGCTTAGCTCGATGGACGAGCCGCTCGGACGCACGGTGGGTAATGCACTCGAAATCGCCGAGTGCGTCGAAATTCTCCAAGGCGGAGGTCCGAAGGACGTCGTTGAATTGACACTCGATCTTGCGGAGAAGGTTTCGGAAACTGCGCGCGAAGAGCTGGAAAACCGGTTAAAAGACGGCAGTGCCTGGACAAAATTTATTTCGCTTGTTTACGCGCAGGACGGAGATGCCACTGCGCTGGAAAGAATTCTAGCTCTCCATCCGGCGCCGGTGGTTCGGCCACAGCTGGCGGAAAAAGCCGGCAAAGTGAAAAAAATGGACGCCGACCTAATTGGTCGCGCATCAGTGCTTCTTGGCGCGGGCCGGCAGAAAGCAAGCGATCCAATTGATTTCGCGGTCGGCATTTCCGGAATCAAGAAAGTTGGCGAGCGCGTAGGCCTCAATGAACCGCTGCTCGTTGTTCACGCGCGAAACGAGCATTCACTCATTCCGATCATGCCCCTCCTGGAACAAGCGGTCGAGATCGGATGAAAGTTAGCCTTAGCCGACACCTTTGAACTCGACAGTATTGCGTGCTCGCATAACCTGAAAACTGAGAAATAGCCACATCCTCCTTCCAATGAAAAACTTGTGCAACGCACTGATCATAATCGCAGGCCTTCTCCTCGCGGGTGATCTCGTGGCGGCAGACACGCCAAAAAAGGAAGCCCGCGTCACTCGGATTATCCGCGACGTCAAGGTCTTGCCTTCAGATTCACCGGCGCGAGCGGCCAGCCTAAATGAAATGGTGCGGGAGAATAGCGGAGTTCGGACAGGCGACGAGTCGCGCTCAGAATTAACTTTCGTTGACCTGACAATCACCCGTCTGGGTGCGAACACAGTTTTTAGTTTCACCCGAGCTGGCCGAGCTGCGACGTTCGAGACTGGCTCGATTTTGTTACGTGTGCCGAAAGATTCCGGTGGAGCCATGATCAAAGCCAGTGCGGTGACAGTAGGAATCACTGGAACAACGGTGATTTTTGAAGGCAACCGCGCTGGCCGAAGCAAATTGATCGTTTTGGAAGGAGGCGCCAGCCTTCAGCTGCTCAAGCACCCAAAAGAGGCCAAGCGTGTGTTGGCCGGCCAGATGTTAGACGTGAAGGCGGGCGCGACGACGCTGCCTGACCCTGTGCCAGTGAATCTGAAGCAGATTATGAAGCATCCGCTGATTGCGGATTTCCCGCTGTTACCGAGCCAGGATCTGATCAATACGGCGATACAGAATCAGCAAGGTGGAGAACGGGTGTACTCTTCCAGTCCTGTGGGCGGTCAACCAACCGGGTTCAGACCTCCCATAATTATTGGCGGAGGGGGGATCTTCCCTTCGCCAGGGGGGCATGGACGTGGTTCTTATCCCACTCGCGGCACGGGAGGCTCGCGCGGCAGCGGCGGATCGAAATCCACACCTCCGCCGATCACGACTGTTCCCGGCAAAGTTCCCCCGAAACAGCCGGTCGGACGCACTTCAGGTAGCCCAACGCCACCGGTTATTTATTAAGGGCGGGTAGTAGCCGAATGTGCTGCTCCGGTTTGAAAATCGTCGGACGTCTTGTGGGTGCCTCCGGTTTCTGACGTGAACACGTTTCGGCCGAGGGTCATCCCTTTCGTTCTACTACGGCGACAGGCCGACCCCTCGCTACAGAAAACGAGCGTTGAGGCATGTGGAAAAGAGTAAGAGTTGCTGCCAGGAGAGACGGCGGTAGTTTGTAATCTCGATGATTGCAAAAACGGCGGAGATCTTTCAGTTCGACACGATTGATGACGTCGTCAGCGATGTCGCCAAGGGGCGTATTGTCATCGTAACCGATGACGCCGATCGCGAGAACGAGGGCGACCTGGTGATGGCAGCGGAGAAAGTGACGCCGGAAGCAGTTAATTTCATGGCGACGCACGGGCGCGGTTTGATTTGCGTGCCGATCTCAAACGAGCGGGCGGAACAGCTCGGTCTCCAACGCATGGTTCTGCAAAACCGCGAAGCGCAGCGGACCGATTTTACCGTTTCAGTAGACGCGTCGCGCGGAGTCACAACTGGAATCAGTACCTACGATCGTGCCACCACCATCCTGGCGATTGCCAACCCGAAATCGTCGCCCGAGGATCTAGCACAGCCGGGACACGTTTTTCCGTTACGCGCGAAGGACGGCGGCGTGCTGCGCCGGGCCGGTCACACTGAGGCCGCAGTCGATCTCGCCCGCATGGCCGGACTGCAACCGGCAGGAGTTCTTTGCGAAATTTTGCATGACGACGGGACGATGGCGCGGTTGCCAGAGTTGATGGAGTTCCGTAAAAAGCACCGGCTCCGTATTTGCACGATCCAAAGTCTGATCGCGCATCGCCGCCTGCGCGAGAAACTGGTGAAACGCGAGCAGATCGTAAAGTTGCCGACCGATTTCGGCGATTTCGATTTGCATCTTTACCGCTCGAAGCTGGATGGGACGCATCACCTGGCCCTGGTCAAGGGCAGGATCGACAAAAACAAGATCACCCTCGTGCGAGTGCCCAGCGAATGCCTGACTGGCGATGTCTTTGCCTCGCGCGGGTGCGATCGCGGAAATCAATCGCATGCTGCGTTCCGCCAGACCGCTGACCAAGTACCTAGCGTTCTCGCCCACCTGCGTCTGCAAGGCGCCCGCGTCCGTCGGGCTGCCAACAACGATGGTTACCGATTACCGG
>JACXTT010014787.1_pt1 | contig 10183 bp, 11 predicted proteins | sample 9270951 | NCBI WGS metagenome assembly JACXTT01 (sample SAMN15532306, study PRJNA645909) | rock metagenome | isolation source: weathered quartz diorite | place: Puerto Rico | collected 2017-06-21
CAGATCGAGCAGCGTGGCACGATCGCTGACGTCCCGGTTCTCCGCGAAGTACGCGCGGAAGAGCCGCGCGTGCATGCGCTCGAAGGCATCCTTGCCGAACGCCGCCGCGGCGCGCGCGACCCGGTGCGGTGGCAGGCTGTGGGTCGGCGGCGGAGCTTCGCCGGACCAGGCGCGAAACGTCCCCGCGTCGGGCTCGGCAGCCGGTCGGAGCCATCCCTCGGTGTAGGCCCGAAACTTCTCCGGATCGCGCTCGCCGGTGGCGACCGGCCGCAGCAGGTAGCTTTGCCAGACGACCTCGACGCGCGGCGCGAGCTCGCCCTCGAGGCGCGCGAGCCGCACGCTCGCGTTGTAGCACCACGGGCAGAGGTAGTCGGAATACGCGATCACCCGGATGCGCGACGGCTCGCCCATCCCGCGACCATTCCTCCTCCACCTCGTTGAAATCAACGGAGCCTTCGCCGGCAGGGCCGCCCCTGCGCGACCTCGAGGAACCGACCGTGAGCGGACCAAGCGTCGACAACGAGCCTTCCGTGGGCGCCGCATTGGAGCGCATCGTGCTCGCGACCCAGCGGGTGATCGGCAATCGCGTGGACCTCGCGTTCCTCGAAGCCCGCGAGATGATGGCGGTCACGTTCCGCGGCCTCCTCGCACTCGGCCTCTCGCTCGGGCTGCTGCTGCTCGCCTGGGTGGCCGCGTCGTCGATGCTGGTCTTCTTGCTGATGAACGTGCTGTCGCGCAGCGGTTCGCTCGCCGTCGTGTCGGGCATCAATTTCGTGGTCGGGATGGTCCTGCTGCGCAGCGCCCTCGGGCGCTTCGAGAGCGCGATCTCGTACGTCGAGACCCGCCCGACGCACGCCCCGAGGGAATGAGGAACATGGCGAACGGCACCGAAGAGTCGATCGAAGAGAAGAAGGAAGCGCTCCGTGAATCCGTCGAGCGCAACGAAGAAGAGCTTCGTCAGGCCGTCGACGAATTGACGACGGCCGCACAGCAACAGCTGCACCTCGGGGAGCGGATCGCAGAGGATCCGTGGCCCTGGCTGATCGGCGCATTCGCGGCGGGCCTCTGGCTGTCGCGGCGCTGAGCGAAAGGAGACGAGATGGCCACCTCCACCAGCGAAGCAGCGACGAGCGGATCGAAGCAGCCGAACGGGGTCGCGCCGCAAATCGCGGCCGCCCTTCCCGACGTCGCGGAGATCGACGGCGAGATCCGCCTGTGGGCACGCGAGCGGCCGCTGTTCACGCTCGGCCTCGCGTTGCTCGCCGGCTACGTCGCCGGCCGCATCCTTTCGAGGATCTGAGCATGAAGACCGAGAAGACGATGCGCGAAACGGAGTTCGGCGCGCGGCGCATGCTCGACCAGAGTCGGAAGGTCCACCGCGACGCTCGCTCGCTCGAGCGCTCGGTCGAGGTCCTGTTCACGGACGCCGAGTCGGCGCTTCGGCAAAACCTCGCCGAGAGCCCGTACGCGACGCTCGGGATCGCGGCCGGCATCGGGTTCGTCGTCGCCGGAGGACTCGGCGGCAGGCTGGCGATCGGCCTCGCCGCGATCACCGGCCGCGCGCTGGTGAGCGTCGCCCTCCAGAGCGCCGTCGTGGGAGTCCTCGGTTCCCACGAGCCGAAGCAGATGCCCGAGGAGATGATGGAGGATGCATGACGACCCGTGACCTGATGAACCAAATTCCGGATACCGCCGAGCTGCTCGCCCTCCTCGGCCTCGAGCGCAGGAGCCAGAGCGAGGCCGTCGCCTCGGCCTTCGCGATCTTCGGCGCCGGCCTGGCGATCGGAGCGGCGCTCGCGATCCTGCTGACGCCGAAGAACGGCCAGGAGATGCGCGACGAGCTCACCGACCAGGCCTCGAAGCTCCGCGACCATCTCCGCGCGCCGCGGGCCGCGAGCGCGGCGCACGACTGACCTGCGGCGCCTCGGACGTCAAAGGGGCGAGGATCTCGCGATCCTCGCCCCTTTTCTTGGTCGCCCTCTCTCGAGTCGACGACCCGGATCGGACTACTGGATGACCCCGCGGAGCTCCGCCCGAAGCGTGCTCGTGGCACGGAAGATCAGGCTCTTCACCGCGCTGACGGAGGTGCCGAGCGTGTCGGCGACTTCGCGGTACGAGAGCCCGTCCACTCGCCCGAGCAGGAAGGCCGTGCGCTGGTTGCCGGGTAGCGCGTCGAGCACGACCTGGATCTCACCGGCGATCTCCACGCCCGCGAGGTGCTTCACCGGATCGACCGACATCTCGTCGGCGATGCGCGCCGGAGCCGGGGCGTCGCTGCCGTGGTCGTCCAGCGATTCGATCGTCGCCGAATACTCGCGTCGGCGGAGCTCGTTCAGGCAGACGTTCGTGGTGATCCGGTACAGGTAGGTGAGGAAGCGCGCCCGCGGCTCGTAGCGATCCCGCGCGCGATAGAGCTGAAGGAAGACCGTCTGGGCCATCTCCTCGGCCCGCTCCCGGGAACGGACGAACTGGTAGGCCAGCTTCACGACGGATGCGTTGTACTTGCGGAACAGGTTCTCGAAGGCTTCGAGGTCGCCGTCCCGGACCTGCTCCATGAGGAGAACGTCCGGATCCGCACGCCACGCAGTCGCTTCGTCTTGGGTCTGCTCGAGGAGAGGCAGCTCGACGTTGCCGATTCCCGCCTCTTCGTTCTTGATGTGTCGCATCTCAGGTGTCCCCCTCTCGCTGTTCGGGGACTCCTAAGGGCAAGACCGGGGCCAACCCGTCCTACGACTCGGCGGCTTGAATTCGCTGGGGAAAATCCCTCACCGTGGTGGCCGTTGTAAGAATTTCCCGAGGAAGTTCTTTCAACCCATTGTAGAAATTACACGCGCCGGCTAGCTCTCGGCGACCAGAGCGCTCACCGCCGGAGCCGATCGAAACGGGACGCGAAGCTTGCTGCAATCACTCATTCTAGACGACGACACGGGCTCGCGGTCCGCCATGTCCGCGCTCGTGCGGCTCGAGGGATTCGAGACCGCCGAGGCCGGGACGCTCGCCGAGGCGCGCCGGGCGCTCGCGCAGGGGAAGATCGACGTCGCCTTGGTGGATCTCGGCCTGCCCGACGGCAGCGGGCTCGAGATCGTCCGTGACATTCAAGAGCACTCGGTGTCGGAAATCGTCGTCGTGACCGGCAACGCCAGCCTCGAGACGGCCGTCGAGGCACTCCGCCTCGGCGCCCTGGACTATCTCGTGAAGCCGGTCGACGTGTCGCGGCTACGCGCGGTGCTCGCCAACGTGGCGCGCACGCGCGAGCTCAAGCACGAGATCTCGTCGCTGCGCGCCGCGCTCCTCGAAGCGGGCCGCTTCGGTCCGGTCGTCGGCGCCTCGCCGGCGATGCTCGCGGTCTACGAGATGGCGAAGCGCGCCGCGCCGACCGAGGTGCCGGTGCTGATCGTCGGCGAGAGCGGGACCGGCAAGGAGCTGATCGCAGCGGCCATCCACGACCTCAGCCGCCGGCGCGCCCAGTCGTTCGTGCCGGTGAACTGCGGCGCCATCACCCCGAGCCTGATCGAGAGCGAGCTGTTCGGCCACGAGCGGGGGGCGTTCACCGGCGCCGTGCGCGGACGCCGCGGGCTCTTCGAGCAGGCGGCACGCGGCACCTTGTTCCTCGACGAGATCACCGAGATGCCGCTCGAGCTGCAAGTGAACCTGCTCCGCGTGCTCGAGACGCGTCAGGTTCGGCGCCTCGGTAGCGAGGGGCAGACGGCGATCGACGTTCGTCTCGTCGCCGCGACGAACCGCGATCCGCAGGCTGCGGTCTCGGAAGGGAGACTCCGCCAGGACTTGTTCTTCCGGCTGAACGTCTTCCCGATCCAGCTCCCGCCGCTGCGCGAACGGCAGGGCGACGTGCCGCTGCTCGCCGAGCACTTCCTCGCCGAACTGAATCGCGCCGAGAGCAAGCGCAAGCGCTTCAACAGCGCGGCGCTCGAGCGGCTGAGCGAATACCAATGGCCGGGCAACGTGCGTGAGCTCCGAAACGTCGTGCAGCGCGCGTTCATCATCGCCGACACCGAGATCACGCCGGCGACTCTTCCGCCCGAGATCGGCAGCGCGAAGGACGCGCCCGCGGCGCAGGCCGTGCCCGCGCCGGGCGTCACGCTCGCCGAGTCCGACCGCCGCTTGATCCTCGCGACCCTGGAATCCTGCGGCGGCGACAAGAAGGCGGCCGCGAAGATCCTCGGCATCAGCTTGAAGACGCTCTACAACCGCCTCGCGAGCTACCGCGCCGTCGAAACCGGCGAGCGAGCGGCGGAGAACGCCGGCAGCCCCCCGGCGAAGCCGCACGGCACCTAGTCGGCTAGACGAGAAACGCGGCGCGGAGATCGGCGGGGATGGTCCGCGATCGCAGCAGCGCGGGATCGCGGAGGTCCATGCAAATGCGGACCTCGACGACAGAGGCGACCGCTCTCGTCCCGCAGCGGAACTCGTGCGCGAGCTCGAGCGTTCGATCGCCGAGCTTCTCGAGGCGCGTGCGGCACACGAGTCGGTCGCCGCCGCGTGCGGGCGAGTGGAACTGCGCCGAGCAGGCGATCAGCCCGAACGAGACCTTGCGCTCGCGGAGCAACGGCTCGAGCGCCACGCCGCGGGCCCGGAACCAGTCGTGGCCCGACGCATCGGCCCAGGCGAAGAAGCGCGGGTAGAACACGATCGCCGCGGGATCCTGATCGCCCCAGCTCACCTCGACGGTACGCGAAGACGCGCCGGCGCGCCGTGTCGACCGTCGTCGGGAATCTCCCTCGGCGGGGGTCGGCGCGCCTGAGCGGGTTTTCGCACGAGGCATGGCGACTGATACGATCCTTCCCGGCGCGAGGGAAGCACGACGACGTGGACGGACGACGCGAACGCATCAAACAACCGCTCGAGATCCTGTTGGTGGAGGACAATCCGGCCGACGTGCGCCTCACCACGGAAGCGTTTCGTGACTCCGACGTTCGCCACCGTCTGAGCGTGGCGTCGGACGGAGTCGAGGCGCTCGCGTTTCTCCGCCGCGAGGGCGAGTTCCGCAGCGTGCCGCGCCCCGATCTCATCCTCCTCGACTTGAACCTGCCGCGAAAGGACGGACGGGAGCTGCTCGGCGAGGTCAAGGCCGATCCCGACCTGCGCCGGATTCCGGTCGTCGTGCTCACCACCTCGCAGGCCGAGCGCGACCTGCTGCACGCCTACGACCTGCACGCGAACTGCTACCTCATCAAGCCGATCGACTTCGATCGCTTCATCGGAGTGGTGAACCAGATCCGCGACTTCTGGTTGAACGCCGTCACCCTGCCCCCTCGATGACGCGACCCGCCTCGGAGATCCGGCGCGTCCTCGTAGTCGAGGACAATCCAGGCGACGCCCGCCTCGTCATGGAGCTCTTGCGCGAAGCGTTTCGATCCGTTCCCGAGGTCGCGACCGCGACCTCCGTGGCGGAAGCCGGCGAGCAGCTCGCAGCCGGCGGCGTCGATCTCGTGCTCCTCGATCTCTCGCTCCCGGACAGCCAGGGCACGGCGACCGTCGCCAGCGTGCGCGCGGCGGATCACCGCGTGCCGATCGTCGTGCTCACCGGGCTCGAGGACGAGGAGATCGGTTACGACGCGCTCAAGAAAGGTGCGCAGGATTACCTCGTCAAAGGCTCGATCGACGTTCCCGTGCTCGAGCGCGCACTCCGTTATGCCGTCCACCGCAAGCTGCTCGAGGGCGAGATCCGGCATTCGATCTCACTGCTGCAGGCGACGCTCGAATCGACGGCCGACGGGATCCTCGTGGTCGACGCCGACGGCCGCCTTCGCAACGCGAACCGGCGCGTGGCGGAGATCTGGAGCACGGAGGCGTCTCAGAACGAGATACCGGACGATCGCTGGGTCGAACGGCTGATCGCCGAGCTGCGCGAGCCCGAGCGCTTTCGCGCGCGCCTGCTGTCGCCCGTGGAGGAGCCGACCTACGATCTGCTCGAATTCACGGACGGTCGCGTCTACGAGGCGCTGTCGGTTCCGCACGTCTTGGACGCGCTCGTGATCGGGCGGGTGTGGAGCTTCCGCGACGTGACCGAGCGGCGCCGCGCGATCGAGGAGCTCCGCCGCGCGCGGCTCGCGGCCGAGAGCGCGAACCGCGCGAAGAGCGAGTTCCTCGCGGAGCTGAGCCACGAGATCCGGACGCCGCTCAACACCGCGCTCGGCGCAGCGGACCTGCTGGCCGAAACGCCGCTCGGCAACCCGCAGCGAGAATACGTCGACATCCTCCGCCGCGCCGGCCAGGCGCTGCTCGGGGTGGTGAACGACGTGCTCGACCTTTCGAAGATCGATGCCGGCCGTCTCGACCTCGAGCGGATCCCGTTCTCCCTCGACCAGGTCGTGACGGGCGTCATCCAGATGCTGAGCGCGACCGCGGCCGGGAAGGGAATCTCGCTCCGCGTCGATATGCCCGCCGACATCGCGGCCACTCCGGTGCTCGGCGATCCCCAGCGCGTGCGCCAGATCCTGCTGAACCTCGCGAGCAACGCGATCAAGTTCACCGAGCACGGCGGCGTCACCGTCTCGGTGGCGCGCGACGTCGCCGAGGACGCCTACCGCTTCGTCGTCAGCGACACGGGCATCGGCATCCCGAAGGAGAATCTCGAGGCGATCTTCGAGACCTTCCGCCAGGTGGATTCTTCCGTCGCCCGCCAATACGGCGGCACGGGTCTCGGGCTCGGCATCGCGAGGCGGCTCGTCGAGCTCATGCGCGGCCACATCGGCGTCGACAGCGAGGTCGGCCGCGGCAGCCGCTTCCACTTCGTCATCCATCTCGCCCCCGCTCCGGAGCCGGGGCACGACTCCGCGGACGCCGCATCGCCGAGCCGCGACGCCCGGCCGACCGTGGCCGACGCGACCGCACGGATTCTTCTCGCCGACGATTCCGCCGACAACCGCAAGCTCATCGGCTACTACCTGAAGGGCCACCCGTACGAGCTCGACCTCGCCGAGAACGGCGAGGTCGCGTTCCACAAGTTCCAGTCCGGTGCCTACGATCTGGTGATCCTCGACCTGCAGATGCCCGTGCTCGACGGCTACCAGACCGTGCGGAAGATCCGACGCTGGGAGCTCGAGCGCGGCCGCTCGCCGACGCCGGTGGTCGCGCTGACCGCCTATGCGATCGACGAGAAGATCGAGCGCAGCCTCGAGAACGGGTGCAGCGGCTATCTCACCAAGCCGGTGCGCCGGGATCGCCTGCTCGCGGCGCTGCGAACCTACCTAGCCCGACATTGATCAGGCCGCGGGCGCGGCGTGGGCCCAGACGGGCTCGAGGACGGGATTGCCGACGAAGTCGCTCGGCTTCACGCGCCATCCGTCGTACGGCGAGAGTGGATGCCCGATCGACGCGTAGGCGTCGACCACCAGCTCGGAGCAGAAGTAGGCTCGGTCGAGCCGTAGCCGGCGGTCGATCCACGGATTGTCGAACAGCCAGTTGAAGCTCACCGGGACCACCACCGAGATCGCGAAGAAGACCAGCGCGTCGAACCCGTAACCGAAGTCGCGCTGCTGCTCGCAGAAGCGGATGAGCTCGTCGAACGCGGCCGGGTCGCGCAGGTAACGATGGCGAAACACGCGCATGAGATGATCGCGGTACTCCTCGATCGGACGCGGCGCCACGCCTTCGCGAGTCGCCTCCCAGACGCGGCCCTCGCCGTCGTAGATCGCCGCGTGCACCCAGAAACGGTGCTTCGACCGCCGGGTGAGCACGTTCGGCATCTGGATGTACCAGTCGTGCCAGATCGACGGTTTGCCGACGAGCACGACGTCGCCCTTGCGAAGCAGCTCGTAGCGGTCGAACGAGGCTTCGAACCGCAGATGCCGTGCGCACCACAGCCGCAGCCCGCCGACCACGAAGAGCGCGACGATCGGCCAGACGATCGCCAGCACGAGCGCGACGAGCACGGTCAGCACGTCCAGCTCTGCGGGCGATCCGGTGCGTAGCTGCAGACGCTGCCGGTGCGGATCGCGTTCGTGAGGTGGCGGGCGAGCGTCGGGCTCTCCTTCTCGATCCGCGCGATCGCGTAGCGGATGCCGTTCGCGACCGCCTTGCGCAGCCGCTCGACCGCCTCGGCGTCCACGGCTTCGCTGCCCGCCAGATCGCGCACGTGGAACTTCTCGCCCGGAGACGAGAGCAGCCTGTGGATGTATTGGAGGCCTTTGGCATCGCGCAGTCGAAAGCCCTTGGCGTCGTAGACGACCGACCAGAAGTCGCCCTCGAGCTGGAAGGTCTGGCGGGCATCCGCCCCGGCCGTCGACGGCGAGGAGCCCGACGGCAGACCCTCCGCGATCGCCGACGCCTTGCGAGCGAGCCCGTCGAGCCCGTGCGCCCGCGCCGTCGCCAGCGCTTCGCCCACGAGCACGCGGGCGCGCTCGGCGTCTCCTTCGCGACCGCGCGCGACGTGGAGGATCGCGAGGTGCACCCGCGCGAGCGTCGCGTACGGGATCGCGCGATCACGATCGGCGCGTCGGCGCGCCGCCTCGAGCTCGCGCTCCGCGTCGTCGTAGCGGCCGAGCACCGTCGACAGCGCGCCGGTCGCGATCGCGACCGGGCCGAGGCAGACGATGCCGCCGGAGATCGTCGCCACGCGGCCGGCGTACGGCTCGAGGATCTCGTGCAGCACGGCGGCGTTCTTCGCATCGCCGAGGAACACGCAGACGAGCGCCAGGATGTACATCGTGTCGAGCCAGGTCCCGTCGCGCGGCACCACCCGGAACCCGTCGCGGGCGAGCAGCTCGAACTCGCCGCGCGCCTCGGCGACGCGACCGAGCTCGCCGTAGAGGAACGCGAGGCCCGCCCGCCACGCCGGGATCCTCGGGTACTGCTCGACGAAGCTCGCGACGATCGGCTCGATCTGGGCGAGGCGGCCCTGCATCCAGTAGAGGTTCGAGACCTGGGCGCCGAAGAAGCTCTGGGCGGCGAGCTCGTAGCCACGCTGACCGAGCACGAGCGCTTCCTGCGCGAGCCGCTCGGCGTCGGCGACGCGGCCCGCGTAGAGCGCTCGCATCGCGCGGAACACGGCCGCCTGCCACAGGTAGACGGGCTGACGCAGCTCTGCGGCGAGCGTCGCGCAGGCCTCGATCTCGCCGTCGACGGAATCGATCTCGCCGAGCGCGAGCTCCACGCTCATGCGCAGCTGATGGCCGCGGAAAGACATCTCACGATCGCCGGCTTCCCCGGCGAGCCGGAGGATCTCGATGGCCCCGAGACGCTGCTCTTCGAGATTGGCGTCCGGCCCCCACAGCGACCAGTGCCTGCCGTGCAGCGCTTCCATCCGCGCCGCCACGTCACCGAGCCGCGCGGCCATCGCCACGGCTTGTTCGCTGAGCGAGCGTCGACGCTCCAGGAAATCGGTGTAGTAGAGCTCCGCGGCGAGTCGCGCCATGCAGTGGACGCGCAGTACGGAATCCTCCGGACCGAGCCGGTCGAGGGCCTCCTCCAGCAGCGCGACGTGGCGCTCGTCGACGCGATCGACGTAACCCATCCCGCCGAGGCCGGCGCCGTACCCGAGCGCGGCGCGCGCGAACGTCTCGCGCTCGCCGAGATTGCGCGCGAGCTCGGCCGCGCGCGCATGGCTGTCGCGGGCGGCTTCGATGTCGGACGCCTTTCGTTGCGCATCGCCGAGCGCGAGCAGGATGTCGCAGTGGAGCGTGCCGCTCGGGGCGGCCTCGACCGCGAGGATCTCGAGCGCCCGGCGGAACTGCGCGGCCGCCTCCTCGAACGCGAGGAGGCGCGTGGCGCGCTCCCCCGCGAGCATCGCGTAACGAAGCGCCGGGCCGGGCTCGCCGCCGCTCGCGGCCTGGTAGAAATGGTGGGCGACGATTGCGAGATGCGGCTCGAGATCGCCCGCGTGCGTGCGCTCCAGCGCCTGCCCGATCTGGCGGTGGATCGTGGCCCGGCGCCGGCGCGGGGTATCGGCGTAGAACGTTTCGCGGACGAGCGCGTGCGTGAAGCTGTAACGCCCGACGACCCCGGGAACCGGCGCGACCGCGCCGAGCGAGGAAGCCTCGGCGAGCCCCTCATTGCAGCGATCGACGGACTCCTCGACGACCTGGCCGAGCACCGCGAAGTTGAAGTCGCGGCCGCACCCCCAAGCCGCCGCCAAGATCCAAGCGCCTTGCGGCACACGCGTCGCGCCGCGGCACCCGATGGTCTCGTCGCCGGCCCGCCGGACGCCCTGTGGCCACCCCCC
>JACXTT010014788.1_pt1 | contig 10183 bp, 10 predicted proteins | sample 9270951 | NCBI WGS metagenome assembly JACXTT01 (sample SAMN15532306, study PRJNA645909) | rock metagenome | isolation source: weathered quartz diorite | place: Puerto Rico | collected 2017-06-21
GTTGCGGGCGGGGGTTTTACCGGCCTGGTAACGGGTCGGCGGTTTTGGGGGTTTGCCGGGCTCGCAATATTTGGGATTGCCGTACTGGTGTTAATCGCGACGCCGGCAGGCCATGATGACAGCCCCACAAGCCAGGGCTCGTGGGTGAAGATGTTCGCGCCGTACAAGGAGGTGCTGTCCAACGCGCAGTCGTATCTTTGTGGCTTCTGCGCTGGCCTGCTGTTCTTGGCGACCACGATCGGCGACATGATCTGGGGTATAGCGTTCCTGCACAACGGCCTCCACGTCAGCTATGCGGAAGCCGTCAATCGCGCGAGCATGGTCACGCTTGGCTGGCTGATCGGCTGTCCGCTGCGGGCGCGGCCATGTTGCCCTATACCATCATCAAGGAAGTCCATTCGGACGACGTGAGAGGCAGCGCGACTGGAGCAATCAACTTCCTCGTGTTCACACTCAGCGCTTTGCTCACGCCCGCGTACAGCAACGTGCTCGCCTACGTCGCGAATGGCGGCGCAATGAACCTGGTGGTGTTCCGCGCAGCAAGCATGTGGCTGATCGGCTGCATCGTGCTTGCCATTGTCCTTGCGCCGTTCCTGTGTGAAACCGGATCGCAAGCGCGCGCGGCGGCGTGAGGCTGAACAGAAGCCGATCGAAGCACCGCCGGGCGCGAGGCCCAACCCGGCCAACACGCCGGCGCCCATGATTCATCCCGGGCGCCGGCACATCGTGTCAGTTGAAGATCCGAAACGACGTGGCCGCATCGCCGTGGCGCGCTCAACCCGCAGCGGTCTGGTAGCGGCTGGCAGCGATGGTTTCCGTCTCGTTCAAGGCGTCCTGCAGCACGAAGTCAAAGCGAACACGGCTGAACGGTCCCGTGACGCCAAGCGATGCATAGTCCGTCGATCGCTCCACCTTTTCCAGCGAAACGATCAGGCCGTCACGGGTAGCGAAAGCGAAATCGTCGTCCAGGAAAGTGTCGCCGGGGATATTGACCTGCGTCGTCAGCGCGCGCTTGCCATGGCCCGAGACAAGGAAATGGATGTGGGCGGGCCGGTTGCCATGCCGGCCCAGCAGCGTGAAGAGCTCGGACACCGGGCTGTCCGGCGGAATCGCGTAACCCGGCGGCAGGAAGCTGCGGAAGCGGTAGTTGCCTTCGGTGTCCGTCTCGATACGGCGGCGCAGGTTGTAGTCGGGCTGGCTCGGGTCGAAGTGAGAATAGCGACCCAGCTCGTTGCAATGCCAGACATCGACCACTGCGTGCGGCACAGGCTTGCCGTCCAGTCCGAGCACTCGGCCCTCCATCACCAGCAACTCGCCCTTGCCTTCGTTACCTTCATCCAGACGCACTTCGCGCTGGGACAGTGGAGCGCCCGCAACGTAAAGCGGACCTTCGATGGCGCGCGGCGTGCCTTGCGAGCGCGCGGCCGCCTGGTCGGCCTCCTCCTCGAGAATGTCAAGGAGGCGATCGAAGCCGAGGCCGGCGGTAATCAAGCCCACCATATCAGCCTGGCCCAGGCGGGTCAGCCACTTCATGGCGGACCAGAATTCGACGGGCGTGACCTCAAATGCTTCGATGGTCCGGAACAGGTCGGCAACGATGCGGGCGGTAATGGCGCGCACGCGCTCATCGCCCGGGCTGACCTGGCTGGAATTTACCAGCGCCAGAAGTTCGGAAGGGGTGTATTCGGCCATGATGCCTGATCTCCTTAGGTGTTGGATTTTGCGGGGTGTTGCGGCACGTCGGTCATGCCAGTGTTGCCTGCTGCTTTGTCTGGCCCGGCGGCGGCCGAGGCGGACCGGCCGTGGTCGATCATCAGCACCGCCACCGCCGCGACAAGCCCCGGCACAGCAATGGCAATGAAGTTCTGTTCGAGCGGCAAGCCCATGGCAACCAGGACACCAATCAGGATCGGGGCCAGGATGGCACCGCCCCGGCCCATGCCAAGGGTCCAGCCGATACCTGTGGCACGGATGGCAGTGGGATAGAACTGGCCGGCGTATGCACATCCGACGATCTGCGTGCCGATGGTGGAGGCTCCGGCAAGGCCAACCAGCAGATACAGCCAACCGGTCGACACGGGATGCCCCAGCAGCGTGATCGACACCGCGGCGAGCAAGTACATGCCGATCAGCACGTACTTGATATGGAATCGGTCCGCCAGCCACCCGCCGCCAATGGCACCGATCATGCCGCCGAGATTGAGCACCAGCACAAACGTCAACGCGGAGCCAAGGCTATAGCCGGCGTTGGCCATCAGCTTGGTCAACCAGGAACTGAGTGCGTAGACCATGAACAGGCACATGAAGCAGGACAGCCAGAACATCAGCGTGCTTAGCGCGCGTCCTTGCTGGAAGAGCTGGTTGATGGGCGCCGCGGGTGCCGCGCCAGCCACGTCGGCGTCGACGACAACGAAGCGGTCGCTGGCATCGGCCCGGTAAGTCGGCTCGATTCGGGCCGCGAGGCGCTTGAGCTCGTCAGTGCGGCCGCGCCGGATCAGGTAGGGCACGGATTCCGGCATGGATTTCAGGACCAGCGGAATCAGCAGCACCGGCAAGCCGGCAGCCAAAAACACCGACTGCCAGCCGTAGCTTTCGATCAGGTTCTTGCCGAGCGCCGCCGCCAGCATGCCGCCGACCGAGTAGCCGCTGAACATCAGCGTCACCATCGTGCTGCGCACGCGCCGCGGCGCATACTCCGTCATCTGTGCAATCACATTCGGCATGACACCGCCGATGCCGACGCCGGCCAGGAAGCGCGCCGCGCCGAACAGTAGGGGGTTGCTGCAAAGGCCCGCGGCGGCGGTGAACACGCTGAACAGCGCAATGCAGACTGCAATGGCCCAGCGACGGCCGATCTTGTCGGCAATGGTGCCGAGCAGGATATTGCCGAACATCATGCCGAACAGCGCGGTACTGACCAGCAGGCCAGCCTGGCCCGGCTGGATGTCCATCTCCTTCATGATCGACGGCAAGGCAATGCCGGCTACGGCCAGATCATAGCCGTCAAAAATGATGATGAGCGCGCACCAGCCCAGCACGCGATAGTGAAAGGCATTGACTCTGGCCTCGCCGGCCATTCTTTGTATGTCGATCTGTCTCATGGTCTCCTCGTTTTTTAAGTATCTGGACTACGCATGCTGAATGCCGGCCGGCAAGCGCCTTCAGAGCTTTGCCAGCGACACGCCTGGATCGGCCAGGTCCTGCGCCGTGACCCGCGTTCCCTTCTCGATCAGGCGGCGCGCGAAGCGCAGGTCGCGCGCGGCGTTGCCTCCCAGCGCAGCCATCACCCGCTCGCCTTCGAGGTAAAAGAAGACGAAGCTGCCGGTCGCCGGATCCCCGCGCACCACCACCTGGTGGGAGGGCAACGGCACGCCGTAGATCTGAAGGTTGGTGTCGTGCTGGTCGGACCAGAACCAGGGCAGCGGGTCGTAGTGGATCTCGCGCCCCAGCGCGGACCTGGCCGCGGCAATGCCTTGCTCCTGGGCGTTCTGCCAGGATTCGAGCCGCAATCTGCGCCCGGCCCAACTGTTGCGCGCGACGGCGACGTCGCCGGCGGCGAAGATATCCGGGTCGGAAGTGCGGCATTGCGCGTCGACCAGTACACCGCCTTCGCAGTCCAGCCCGGCGCCGCGTGCCAGTTCGTCGTTGGGCACAAGGCCAATGCCGACCACAGCGGCATCGCAGCCGATCGCGCGCCCGTCGGATAGCATGATATCGAGCCCGCCGGCCGCGCCGGCGGCAAAGCTCGCCACCGCTGCGCCCAGCAGCACTTGCACGCCCCGCGCGACATGCAGCGCCTGCAGGTGCGCAGACAACGCCTCCGGCACGCTGCGCTCGCACAGCCTGCCCATGGTCTCGATCACGGTAACGACGGCGCCGCGCTTGCGCGCTGTTGCCGCCACTTCCAGTCCGATCCAGCCGCCGCCCACGATTGCCACGCGCGCACCGCGCCGGAGAACGGGCCCCAGCCGTTGCGCGTCGTCGATGGTGCGCAGGGTATGCACGCCCGGCAGGCTCGCGCCTGGCACGTCAAGCTCGCGCGCCCTGCCGCCGGTGCAGAGAATCAGCTTGTCATAGCGGATTGCGCCGCCGGCGGCCAGCATCACCAGCCGGTTCGTCCGGTCCAGCCGCACCACCTGTGTGTTTGGCTGCCATTCGATCGACAAGGCAGCCAGCGCCGCTGCATCGAGCAGGTGCAGGCTCTCGGGTGCTGCCTCACCGGCCAGCACCGCCTTGGAAAGTGGGGGACGCTCGTAGGGCGGGTGAGGCTCGTCGCCAATCAGCAGCAAGCGGCCATCGAAGCCCTCGTCGCGCAGCGTGCGCGCCGCCCAGGCGCCGGCCTGGCCGGCACCAATGATGGCAATGGTCGTCGGTTCCTGATGCATGACAGTCCTCCGCCTTCAGGACAAGGCAACCATGGGCGGCAGCACCTGGATCAGCACCCTGCCCTCTGCCACCTGCACCGGATAGGTCTGGACCGGCGTTACGCAGGGGGCCTTGCGCGCCGCGCCGGTGCGAAGGTCAAACAGGCCCTGGTGCAGCGGGCACTCGACGCAGCCATCCTCGACAAAGCCTTCAGACAAGGGCACACGCTCATGGGTGCACAGGTCGTGCAGCGCAAACAGCTCGTCCCCGACGCGGAACACGGCAATCGATATGCCCGCCGCCTCGACGGCGCGCGGCTCTTCATCAATGAATTCGTCGGTCCCACCGACGTCATGCCAGTTGCTCATGGTGAGGGGCTCCTAGATCGGCGTAGCCAGAAGGGTCTGGACTCGCGAGGTGTCGTAGATGACCCGTTTTTCCCTGTAGCGCCATGCACCGTCCTGCCTGACGACGATGTCGCGGTAGACCCCGGCCTGGTACACGACGGAATCGCCCGCCGCACCGGTGTTGACGACGATATAGCTCGACACCGTGCGGATCTCATCGTCGGTCGCGGATTCGATCACCAGCCCGCCCAGCGCATGCCGGTAGCCGTGCGCTTCATAGATGTTGGCGTGACGCAGTGCGACGACGCGGTCGCGCATCATCTTCTGGTTGCGGCAATGAATGATGGGCGCGGGCAGGCCGCGCTCCGCATTCTCGCGCGAGATAATGGTGTACGTGCCGTCCTCCGTGAAGAAGGCTGGCCAGTTCTCCAGCAAGTCGTTGTCAATGGCGTGAACATAGCGGTTTTGCAGCGCGCTCAGCTCCGCCCATAGCTGCAGGTTGTTTTCCATCTCAGTACCCCATTGCACGCTGATAGCCAGCCCAGAAGCGGCGAATCAGGTTTTCCGTGATATTGCTGTTGGTCTGCTCGGGCGCATCCAGGCCCATGCCCATGAAGGAAGTTTTGTCGCCATCCCGCACGGTGCCGCGCTGCACCAGCTCGGTGGCTTCGGTGTCCTCCATCGAGATGTAGCCCGCCGGCCCCACCAGGTTGGCTTGGAGCAGGCGCAGCTCGCGCAGCTCGGGGGTGTCATCCTCGTAGCCGAAGAAGTGGAACACCAGTTCGAAATTATTGGGACCCTTGGGCAGTAGCTGGCGGGCCACCAGCGTGTTGTGGATCTGCTGGATAACCAGTTGCGGGAAGATCGGCTGAATGTGGTTGGTGCAGTCTTCCTCGAACTCCGGGACCTGTGCCAGTACGTACGGGTCCTCCAGCGCGAAGCCGTCCTGCATCGAGCGGATTTTCTGGTCGGTATAGGCTGCCGCGGTGTCGGCGTCCACCTTCGGCTTGGTCACCGTGATCAGACTATGCAGGCCATGCGCGGCATCCGGGATGGAGCGCGCGCTCATGCCGACTCGGAAGATGTTGAAGGTGGTGTGGAAGAGGTGCAGCAGGCTCGCGTGGTACGGGTCCTTGACGTTTTCGAAGTAGAGCTTCCAGTTCGACTTCGAGTACTGGCGCGTGCAGCCCAGGTAGACGACAGGCTTGTGAAAGACACGGTCGACCCACGGACGCATCTCGGGGCCGATGTAGTCGGCTAGCGGCAGGGCCTCGTCGCTGAACGTGGCGAACAGCAGCCCCCGGTACTCTTCCACGCGCAGCTTCTGCAGGCCGTGCCGCGACGAATCGAATGCCTTGGCCATCCCGGCGAGGGTGATGGTGCCCTGCTTCTGTCCGCGGCGGAATGGCACGCCCTGCAACTCGCCCTCGCATGAGTAGTTCCACTGATGGTAGACACAGGTATGTGACTCCGCGTTGCCGTACTTCTCACGGCATACCATCGCACCGCGGTGTGCGCAGCGGTTGACCCAGCATGCGAAGCCGCTTGCCGTGCGCGTTACCACCACGGGCGTGTCGCCGACAAAGGTACTCTTGAAGTCGTTGAGATTAGGAATCTCGCAGGCCAGGGCTACAAAGCTCCAGTACGGCCCGCGATAGATTCGCTCCTGCTCCCGCTCGTAGACCTCTTGCGAACTGAAGACACTGTAGGGGACGCACGAGCCGTCTGGCTGCGGGAACGAAACCTGCCGGCTGCTAGCGCATCCGGCCACCTGGGAGGGATCTGACATGGCTGTCTCCGCGAATTTTTGGGTGTTGGGGGATGGACTGAGTGTAGGGAGCCACTGCCCGCCGGCATATCCGGAATCGGTGAACTTTCCCGGCTCCGCGATCCGTTTCTGGCGGCCGCCACGCGGCATATCCGGAAATGGCACGCAATGCGGCGCCGGCAGTCCGATTCAGGCAGGATTGGCAAGTTGGTCACCGCAGCGCCCTACCCATGCCGCCGGCGCTATGGCAAGATGCGATGCATAAAATGGGGCAGTCGACCCCTGCAGACCATTCCTGGCTTCACGGTGGTTTCAGCGCGGTGGCGTATGTGCTACTTCGACATCGCCGCAAGGCCGGAATACGGGGACAGAAAATGCCACTTTCACCGCGGACCCCCGCCCTCGCCGCGCTTTACAGCAATCCGCTGTTTCAATCGGATTTGCGCGTGGAGGCGCACGATCACGTCGCCCGCGAACTCACCGACCACGTGCTGCGATGGAAATCCGGCGCGCCTGACGCGGCCATGTTCAAGGGCGAGCTCGACCGGCTGAGAATCTATGCGCTCCGCTACGGCCCTGAGGTCGAGGTGTCCGCGCGCCCGTTCGAACAATTCTCCCTGGTGCATACCTCGCTCGGCGCCGGTGCGGAGATCGAGTGTGACGGCCAACGGCTGTGGGTGGCCGAGGGCCGTACGGCGGTACTCTCCCCGAAAGAGCGTATCCGCCTGCGCTGGAGTCCTGGCAATCAGCAGTTCATTGTCAGGGTCCCTCACAGCCTGCTGGTTGAGGCCAGCGGCTGTGAAGCCGAGAAAACCCCGTTGCTCGCATCCGGATTCCTCCTGCCACGTGCGCTGGAAGCCCAGTGGGAACTGATCGCGCATGCGCTGCTGAACCTGCTGTCATGCGGGGGCGATTCCCCGATCCACGCCAACTGGGTGGGACACCTGGAACGCAATCTCGCTCTGTTCCTGCTTTTGCACCAGCCGGTCGGCGCCTCGCCGCTCCCTCTGCCACTGCAGGCGGCACTCAACGGCCAGCCGACGCCAGGACAGGAGCACGCCCGCGGCACCCGCCAGATGGACGCGCTGGTCGCCTATATTGAATCGCACCTGGGCGCGCCGGTCTCGCTCGAAGACCTGGCTCGTGCCGCGGGTGTCAGCGGGCGCACACTGAACGGGCTGTGCCACCGCTACTTCGGCATATCGCCGATGGAGTTGCTGCGCAATGCGCGGCTGGATGCGGTGCGCGCCCGCCTGCTGCTCGACCCTGCCGCCAGCGTCACCGAAACTGCCCTGGAGCTCGGCTTCGGCCACCTGGGCCGCTTCGCCGGCTACTACGCAGCACGTTTCAACGAGTTGCCAAGCGATACGCAGAAGCGTCAGGCATAGAGACGCGCAAGCGCAGCCGCGGCTGATGGTCTCGCGGGCGGCCTTTGCCACTCCCGCACAGGCGAGTGGCAGCTTCGGGGGAAGCGGATAGCCATCGTTCCCGGGCAGCCTCTTCCGCTTCGCAACAATCGAGCGCGTTCCAAAACCGCAACATGGTTTTCGATTCGCCGTGCCTCGCTCAGCCAGAGAACATTGCATCATTGTGGGACGTGTGCGAGCCAGCGGAATTTGCTCGCCCAAAGACAATGGATAACCGCCAGGAGACACCATGAATGCCGAAACCATCGCCCAGTTGCCCACCGCCGCGCGCGGGGCGGGCTCTCGCGTCAGATGGCTTGTATTGCTGGTTGCGTGGGCCGCACTTGTCCTGTCAACCGTCTGTCGGCTGGCCTGGGGAACGCTGGCAATTCCCTTGGGCCAGTCGCTATCGCTACCGCTCGCGGCGCTTGGCATGTTCGTGACGGCTTTCTATGTCGGGTACGTACTCTCCAACTTTGTGTGCGGCTTCGCTACGGACCGCCTTGGCGGCCGCATAGCGCTCTCTTCATCGCTGGTTGGCCTTGCTGTCGCAACGTACGCCTTTTCCTATACCCCGACCCTGACGGTTGGCCTGATCTTGCAGGCGCTGATGGGTCTGACCGCTGGTGCGGACTATGCTGCAGGCGTCAAGCTGGTGACAACGTGGTTCGAGAAAAAAGAGCGCGGCAGGGCTGTGGGTCTTCTCATGAGCGCATCGTCGGTCGCCGTCATCGCAACCAATGCCATCCTGCCGACGCTGGTGGAGACCTATGGCTGGCGCACGAGCTATCGTCTCCTCGGCATCCTTGCCCTGGTTCTGGCAGTGGGCTGCGCCTTGATCCTTCGCGACCGCGCACAACCTGACGATGCGGTGCAGTCCGGCGCGACCAGTACCCGCGCCGGGGACTTAAACAGCGGGCTCCGTTCAGGTGCCGGTACGCTCATGACGCGAAACTTCCTGTTGCTGGCGCTGGCAGGATGTGGTGCATTCTGGGGAACCCTCGGGTTCACCTCCTGGGCTATCCCGCTGATGGGGAAGGCACACGGTATTTCGCCGGTACAGGCAGGCTATATTCTGGCGGTCGCCGGGATTGCCGGCCTCATTTCAAAGCCCACCATCGGATGGCTTTCCGACTACTTTGGCGCCCGGCGCAAAACGCTGGCAATCATCTCTCTCGTCTTCTTCTGCGCGGTGCTGCTGGCTTTCGGGCAACTCAGCGATTTACCTGCCTTCCGCCTCGCCGCACCCTTCATTGGGATAGGTGCATTCATCTATAGCCCGCTACTGGTCACGATGGCCGCCGAGCACGCTGCCCCGTCGAAGGCAGGATCGGCCGCCGGCGTCGCAAACGCTGTATGGCAGATGGGATCGGCACTGTCCCCGGCGCTGGTTGGCCTGGTATATCAAGCCCAGCATTCGTTCTCGCTGGCATTCGCCGTGCTTGCCGCCGGTCCACTCTTCGGCGCGCTCTGCCTGGCATTCATCAAGGAAGGCCAGCGCCAATGACTGGTGCGGCCCGCAAGCGCTACTTCTGCAAGACATCGAGGGAACCTAGATACTATGAAACACATCACTCACATCGCTGATACGCCGTGGATTCCGCACCAGATCGAAGGATCCAGGGGGTTCGAGTTCATCTTCAATATTCTGGGTGGGGAGTACACCGATGCGTATTCCATGGACATCGTCCGTGTAGCCGAAGGTGGCTACTCGCCTCAGCACATTGACCCGGACAACCATGCGTTCTATATCATCAGCGGAGAAGCTGATATCGACATCGCAGACTCGTGCCATCGTGTGCGGTCCGGCGCGATTGTGCGAATTCCTCGCGGCGTCGTACATGCCGTTCGCAACGTGGGTGATGGCGAGCTGGTGCTGTTGACGATCTACGACCCGCCGCGAGTACGCAAATCCAAAGATGGCGTCGTACTTCCCGTGGACCATGCCGAGGCGATCTGATTAGTGCGCGTCATCCGGCTTCCACCCGCCTTCTTGCGCTCGGGTGGAAACACAACGGCGCCCATTCCGGTTATTCCGGGGGCGCCGTTGGAAATCGAAAGATTATCTGCATAGCCAGCGTCGAGCGCGCCGACGTCGCTAACCCAGCGTTCCAAAACGACCCATGCCGGGGCGCTTTGGGACTACCGCCATCAAGTCACAGTCGCTGCTGCAGGCTTGTCCGAGTGCACAACGCTCTCCCAGCGCTCGGCGCGATGCGAACCATCGCAATATGGCTTGCAGGCCGACAGTCCGCAGCGGCAGAGCGAAAAGATGCCCTGGTGAGGGTAATGGTTGC
>JACXTT010014789.1_pt1 | contig 10182 bp, 16 predicted proteins | sample 9270951 | NCBI WGS metagenome assembly JACXTT01 (sample SAMN15532306, study PRJNA645909) | rock metagenome | isolation source: weathered quartz diorite | place: Puerto Rico | collected 2017-06-21
GCGTACAATAAAACCAGCATCAAAATCAGTGTATATAATAGGTATTGCAGCCAGTTTAAATTAATGCCGCTCACATCTGCATTGATCAGCTTAATACTTTTTTGGTGTTTGTATAAAAGTATAGGGGGTAATTAGAAATGTTAACATAATATACAATGGAAAAATGGCAAAAAATGGCGTTTTTGATACCATAGAGGGCGTTTTTGAATTTTTGAAACGCCGGGTTGTAGACACTCGAAATGTTAACTTACTATCATTTAGGTATCATTTGAGCCACGAAATTGGCGGTGAATGATAGTGAAAACGCTATTTACTTACCCTTAGAACACCTTTTGAGAGACGTTTGAGGGTACACTTAGGGGTACAAATTGCAGGTTGTCAGCCGTTGCAATCTATTCTGCACCTAACTCGTCATATGCTTCAATTATATTCTTTGAATCGTACTTCTTGAAATCCAAAATAAATTTTTGCATGCTCTTTATAAACGGTTGTATTATTACGTTGTATTTAGCGTAACTATTTAAGTGTGTGACTAATTTGGCTTTATAGTCGCTGTATGAATCGGCTGCTATATCATTGTTTAGGGCGTTTGACAAATACGTTAAATAAATGTTTTCAGCATCAACCAAGAGCGCTGCAAGGTTAGATATATCATACCTTATATTTGAAATCTCCGGGTTTGAAACCTTTAAATCCTCAACAGCTTTAAACAGAAATTCCATTTTGGGGCTGTCTTTCATCAAACTTTTTATTATCGGGTCTAAATATATACTCTGATCCCCGGTTATCCCTGTATTGTCCCCTGTATCCACACCCTGTTCTTTACGGTTTATTTCGGTATTTTTCAGACCGTTAAACCGTTCTCCTTTTCCGGTATAAAACCAAGTATCTATTACATTCAACTCATTAAAGAGTTTTTGAGTTACCTTACTACTAACCCCAATACGCTCTCGTTCAATATCCGTAACCGTTCCTTGACTTATACTGATACGACTTGCAAGTTCTTTCTGCGTTAAGCCTAATGTTTTTCTCACCTCAAGAAATCTTCTATTTAAAACTGTATTCATACTGCAAAAAACGTTATAAAAATTTTGAAATACCAAATAAAACTGTTTTATTTGTCAAATATCAGTCTAAAGTTATGCAAAATAAAGTCAATAATGCAAGCATAAAGAACGTAATGCCTCATGGCTCTTTAAAAGAAGTGGCTGCAATGGCAGGTGTAACAATATATACCGTATCGAGGGTTTTAAATGGAAAATCAAATAACAGAAAGGTATTAAAGTCAATAACAGATTATCTTTCAGATTTAAAATCTGAAAAAAATGAGCTTCTTGATTTAGTAACTACATTTTCTGAGAAATGAAAAGTCGATTAATCTTAATTAATAATGAGATTTATTGCTCTGTTTCTTTTCTTATAGAATTTGGGATCAGTCGCAAGACAATTGAGGATTGGACGAATAGAAAGCGAACACTTAAAATATTGCATGAGGGTACCGTGTATACTCTTACAAGTTCAATTCCAAGTGCTTCAAGATTAAGATTGCCGAATGACGTCGAATTACATAGTCTCTTAAACTCTGAACAAAAAAGCGAACAGGTAACCTCATTTGCCGATAAACTTAAATACGCTCAAATAAATAAATGTAACGATTATAGAATTTACTACAGTGAGGGGTACAGCGTAAGCAGTGATGAGGCTTTAAGATTAGCCATGAAACGCGCCGTTTGGGAGCGGTTAATGGAACTTTATAAGGCCGAACATAGTGCAGGGTACAAAGGCGGTTTAAAAAAAGGCGCTTTAGATATGCTGTATAAGGCATATAGTGTGCTTTACCCCGGCCAATACTCATTAAAACATGCCTTTTTAAGGGCAATAAACACCGTAAAAAGTGACGGATTTGATGCTATAGTGGTTGATAAACGCAAGTTAAGCAAAGGCAACAACCTGCAATTTAACGAGATACACAAAGCATTTATAAATGGTGTTTTTAGCATTGGTAAAGCTTATACCGCCCCGCAAATACAGGTTATAATATCGCCAATGTGTTCAGAGGCATGCGTAAGCGTACCATCAATATCATGGATAAAAAACTATATATCAACCAATAATAATTATAACGAAAACGCGGGGCGTTACGGTGCCGATAAGGCAGCTAAAACTATGCCCTTTGCCAAAATACAGCCAGCTTTAAACGCTAATACACAATGGCAGGTTGACGGCTGGACACTCCCTTTTTATTACAAAAACGAGCTTAACCGTATGGATAAGCTTACGCTGATAGCCGTTAAAGATGCCTACAGCAAAAAGATAATAGGCTATAGCGTTGCCCGGTCTGAAAACAGGCTAAGTATAATGAAAGCTTTTGAAGATGCCATAACAAAGGCAGGCGGTTTACCATTTGAAATTGTTGTTGATAACCACTCATTTAACCGCACCAAAGAAGCCGAAAACTTTATTGGTGAAATAGAAAAGATTGGTGTTACCTGGACGGTAACCGAAAACCCGCAATATAAAACGGTAATTGAGCGTGGCTTTAAAACTTTTGGCGAACAGTTTTGCAAAAAGCAATATGGCTATAAAGGGCAGGGTGTTAAAACCCGCGACATAAACGGGCTTACAAGCCCCGAAATGTTACAACAGTTTACCAAATCAGGGCAAACGTTGTCAGAAGATGAAATAACCTCAATAGCCATAGCGTGTGTGTTTGAATTTAATAAAACGCAGTTAAAAGCCTTTAAAAAATCACCTGATGTATTATATCAGGAAAGTGAAAAAAAAGCGTGGTTTCCAATTGATTTATATGAGCGTTTGCGCATTTTAACAATGAAAACGGAGTACAAAGTCAGGCGTAATCAAATAAATATTACAGTTGCCGGTAAAACTTATGAATACCAGTTAAACGCCGATAAGTATGCTGATTATAACAATAAAAATGTATCGGTTAGGTACGAATCACTTGATTTGATATACCTTTTTGATACAAAAAAGGATCAACCAATTTGCGCACTCAAGCAAAAAGATGTGATACACGGCGCAAAGGCCGACCAAACTGAAAAAGACATCATACTCCTGAATAAAAATAAAGGCCGTACTAAAGGAATCATAGCGCAAGGGCGCAATAATTCGCAGGAGATAGTTGATAAAGCCCTGGCTATTAACCCCGATACCTTGGATATTTTAATGAGGCATACCACGCCTAAGGACGTTAAAAAAATGGCCGAAACTGATGTTGAGTTAAGGCGTGAACTTATAAGCCAGGGGATTGACATTAACCTGATTGATACCGTGCCTAAAGTATCTGAAATAACTAACCCTATGTACACCGGCAAAAAAGTAAGCCGAAAAGAGGAAAGCCCGTTTACGCCAAAAACTAACGAGCTACGTAAAGTAACGATGGGTTACCACGATGACGATGACGAATAAAAAAAGCTTGTTTTAGCGCACAAGCCTTATACTAAAAAAGTAATGAACAATAAACGTTAATAGCATGACAAATATAGCAGAAAAAACAGAGATTAAAGGGGCAATAAACGCCTATTGCAAGCTTAAAAGCATCAGTAAAAACGAGCTGGCAACCCAACTGGATATCAGCGCAACCACGCTCAGTAACATTGAGAACGAAAACTGGAAAAATATTGACCAGCGGATGTGGCAACGGATATGGAACAAAGTAGGCCGTATTAATCAGCTGGAATTATTTACCACTAAAGATTACACTGCCACACAAAACGCCTGCCATTTTGCCCGTAACAATGCCTTAATGGTTGGTTTAATAGCTGATACCGGCATGGGCAAAACAACAGCCTTGCTAAGCTACAGCCATCGTAAAAACACCTTTTATATAAAGTTTGATAAAACCATGAGGCCGCGCCAATTTTTTGCGGCCCTGCTAAAAGAAATGGGAATTGCCTTTGAGGGCAATATAAACGAAATGGTTAACCGCATTGCCGATGAACTAAACGTAATGGATAACCCACTGGTAATTATTGACGAGGCCGGTAAAATTACCCACACCATGATTTTGTACTTACAGGATTTGAAAGATAACACACACCTTAATTGTGGTTATGTGCTGGCCGGGATGCCTTATTTTAAAAGCAACCTGATAAAGCTAAGCAACAAGCAAAAAGAGGGCTATGCAGAGTTTTACCGCCGCATAAACCTTTGGCAAACTTTAGAGGGCCTTACAAGGGACGAAATTAAAGCTATCTGCAATCAGTACGGCGTAACCAACACAGAACAGCAGCGCAATTTTTACCATAAAAAACGCTTTGGCGACCTGGTTAACGCCTTGATTTTACAAAAACTTACTCAAAATAACTAAGCCATGAAAAACGGAAATGTGAATGCTAAGATAAGGCAAATAAGAGTTGAACTTAAGTTAACTCAAAAGGAAATGTCAACCAAAGTTGGTGTAACCCAAAGTTATTATTCGTGCATTGAAAGCAGCAAAAAAGGGGTTAGTAACAGGATTTATAATCAATTATTTGAAAAGCTTAACGTTAATCCTAATTGGCTTTTTAAAAATGAGGGATCAATGTTTAACGAGGCCGAACAAGCGCCCGTAAAACAACAGTCAAATACAACTTCCGGCTACAATCAAAGGCTTAAGGATACTTTAAGCTCATTGGCAATATTGGAGCATGCAGCAGCGAGCTTGCGTTTTACGCTGATAGAGTGTGGCTTAGATCCCGAAACGATAGACAGGGCTTTAGAGATATACGAAAATCCGGCTTTGATAGGTAAAGATATATTGATAACTGTAAGTATTGACGGATTGGAGGGCTATTACATTTATAAAACCAACCCTGATATAGAATAAAAACGATGCTTTAAAGCACTTTAAATGTGCTAAAACACCCACAATAAACGGCAAAACAAAACTTTAAAAGAATACCAGCCATGAAACAGCAAGTATCACGCAGAAATAAGCGCTATAAGGCCAAACGCTTATTTTTTACTCACAAATATACCTCCCGGCAAATTGCTGCCATGGTAGATGTTACAGAGGCCACCATGAGCAAATGGGTTAAGCAAAACGGCTGGAAAGATCCCGACACGGCGGGGGCGGTATCGCTGGTAACTACTTTCAGTATTGTATCAGCCTCTTTTTACGAACACCTGGAGCTAAATAACCCTAAACTATTAGTATTGGTAAAAGATGAGATCAGCACTTATGTAAAAGTGTCGAGCGGTGCAGGTAAAGCACGTAAAGACCTGGAAACTCAAATTAAAGAACTATACGCCAAAATGGATCTGGACGAATTTGGCGGTATCAACATCAGTGATCTGCCAACGCTAAGTAAAAATAAACTGAATCGCCTGTTAGACCAGCTTACAGAGTATAGCAAGCCAGCAATTGAATTAACCATTAAAAAAGTAACGGCTTAAAATTATAGTGATGGAAAGTGTAACAAAACCTCAATTATCCAAAATACATGTGCTACTTATCAAATTGCAGCTGATAGATGATAAAAAGGCCATAATAAAACAAGTGACCAATGGCCGGGCAACAAGCAGCAAGGATTTAACATTTAACGAAGCTAAGTTTTTGATTGGTAAGCTATGCGAGTGTGACCCAACGGAGCGAATAAAAACAGTCATCAACCAATTAGCCTTTAGAGCAGGCATTATTTACGGTGATACCGAAACTGATAAGATCCTGAATAAGGTAAAACTGGATATGTTTTTGAAAAACAACGGATCAGTCAAAAAAGATCTGCAAAAACAAACTTACTCAGAATTAACAAAAACACACCGTCAATTTGAAGCCATAGTAAAAGGTATAGCTAAAAGCAAAGAACACAGGCAGGCTGAAAAGGCAGTAAGAGAGTTGTTGACCGAACTGAATTTAACACCAACTAAATAAGTAAATCATGTTAAAGTTATTAAGTAAAGAGATTAAGACGTTCACGCACCAATTAAATATAGATGTGCTGATGACTGATTTAACTGCCAGGCAAATACAGATAAATTTTAATGGTGCTGATGATTGGGCAGAAGATTGCGGGATCGGTGCTATTGCAACCGGCGATACACTATTAAGATTTGTTGCCCGTGGGCTTGATAAAGATGAAAATACATTAGGATGGAAAGCATCCCTGTTTAATCTATCAGAGTGCAGGCGGGTGTGTTTATTTGGCCCTGTAGCTAAAACAGAATTGAGGTGATATCTAAACGGTGTTTAAATACCGTTTAAACGGCCATTAAATACAGAAAACTCCAAAAACTGATATAGTCCCGCATTTAAAATAATAATTAACCATGTGCCAATTATGAACGAAATTATAGATAGCAACATTCTTGATAAATGGCGGGATCAGTACGGAGGCATTTATATAGTTAATGTATTTGAAAATGACAGTAGCATCCTAACAGGGTATTTTAAAAAGCCATCAAAAGAGTTAAGGGCGTTCTGCATTGAAATGTCAAATACAAGTTTGTGCGAAGCGCAAACGTATTTATATCAAAACACATACATAGGAGGTAACCCAAAGATAACAACCAATGAAGCCGCCGCACTGGCTGGCATGTGCCAATTATGGCTTATAAACGGAATTTTTAACTATTAAACGGTAAGATATGGATAATGATAAAATGAAAGATTTGGCTAATACCTGTAACATCATACAGGGATTAGCATTAGGTGTAAACGATCAGTTGCGAGGGTGCATAACTGATTTGGGGCAAAAGATAAGTGTCGATAATATGGGTACCAGGTCAAATAAAAATGGTGCCTATCATTCACTTATAGATGGCTTTGATGTTTTGCAGGGAGTAAGTGATCTGAATAATTCAATGATGGAAGCTTTAAACAAAGTAATAAGCTAAATGGGAAGATTACCGGAGATAACAACAGTAGCGCAAATTAGCGCTAAAATGTCAGAGTTAAAGGATAGCTACGATTTAGTAACAATTTTGCTTAACAACGTTACAGCAATGAAAACTAAGTTAAAGTTAGACCTTTCACCAGATTGTAAGGAGTTTGGCAAATATGCTGGTTTTATGGCTGATTGCCGAGACAAACTGATTGATCAAAAAATTTTAGACCTGGTTTTATTGCTAAATAATATAACCATCATGAATAAAGCAATAGACCCCGCAAACGGAATGTTAAACAGTGAATTTAATAAAACTTTAAACGAACAAAATGAAACAGACAACAACTAACACTAATTTTGAAAGAAAGCTTATTTCTTTTGACGAAAACGATTATAACAAAGCAATACGATTTGTACAGCAAGATATTGACCAATTTAACAAGCTCTTAAAATCAATCATCACAAATTTACCAGATGTTAAGGTTGATTTGGAAATTTTAGAGGCTATTTACAAAAATCCACAGGAATTTGCGTTTGATTATATTGTTGGGGACACTCCCTTAACTATTGCCGGTGTTACGGTCAATAAGAAAAAAGCAATGGATTTGATTGATATGCCTAAAGGTTGGTTAAATGTGATAAAGGTCGCTAACCAGGTTAAAACAGAATTTGAAAATAAAACAGTTCACGGCTCTCACAACGATACGCTTGTTGACCGGTTAGATATTTCGGATGTTGAAATTGACAATGGTAAAGTTAAACTCAATGATATGTACATTGAGTCATTAAAAGAGGAAAATTCACGGTATACAAAAAACAACAATCAGAATATAGCTTTAGATAAAGTTTGCGCTATTCGTGACGTCCTTAATGAATTAAAATCGATGGGCGTATATTTCGGAGCGGAGGCTACTGCTTTGAGTCAATTGGGTTTTACATTAGGTGATGATTTTAAACTCGATCCTACTGCATTTATCAGTGAAATCAAATAGTCATAGCCCCTTAATTGGGGCTTTTAAATTTATAACCCATGCTAAAATTAACATGCTTAATAACCGTAACGGACATTGATACGGGAAGTGAATTAGAGTTTGACTTTGTAAACAGCGTTGAAATTGAAAAGAGCCGTAAAACTCTCACTAATACGGCAAAGCTTATAATTGCAAGAAAACTTAAGCTATTTAAAAACTCTCAACTTGTAGACATTAATACCATTTTCAAAAGAGGCTCTCATATTGTTATTAAACTTGGTTACAACGATGATTTAAAAACAGAGTTTACAGGCTTTATTTCAAGCGTAGGAGCGTCCGTACCTTTAGAAATTAAATGCCAGGATGAAATGTGGAGTTTGAAGCAAAACAACTTTACTAAGTCATGGCAAAAGGTCAAAGTAGCAGAAATTGTAAAGTATGTTTATGCCGGTGAAGCTAAGGTTGTTGATTTGGAGTTGGGAAGTTTTATTATTAGAAATATTAGCACGGCTCAAACCCTTGAAAAACTTAGGGAATCGGGTATAAGAAGTTATTTTGACAATGGAATATTAATTGTTGATTTTGCAGGTGTAGTAAACAAAGCCCCTAAAGAAGTGATTTATAATTTCAGTAAAAACATTATTGAAAACAACCTGGAGTACAAGAAAAAAGAGGATTCAAGAATCAAGGTAGTTGCAACTTCAAAATTGCCAACAGGTAAAAAAATAGAAATTACTTTAGGAGATCCAGACGGCGAAGTCCACACACTTCATTATAATAATATGGATAAGGATCAGATGCAAAAAATTGCTCAGGTAGAACTTGATTTAATGAAATATGAGGGTTATAAAGGAAGTATAAAAGCCTTTGGAATACCTTATATTGATCCGGGCTACGTGGCTGTATTGTATAATGATGATTACCCGGAAAACGATGGATCATATTTGGTTGAATCTGTAAAGGTAACTTTTGGAATGGATGGATTTAGGCGGGAGGTTGATCTGGAGTCAAAGGTTGCATAAAAAAGGGAATTGTTCTAAAAACAATCCCCTCGCAGGGTCTGGGATCACTCCCCGACCATTACAAATATAAGATAGTTTTGTGTATCGTTTTCGGCGGTGGTACCATTTTGGGCTAAGCTTGACAAGTTTCTGTATAAACCTGAAAACCGTGTTTTGATAATGATTTAGCTGCACATACTTTTGTATAAGTAAGTAAAACGGGTGAATAAAATTGAAAAATACATATTATGTAACAGGGGTATCACTTTTTTTTATACCACCTTAAGGGACTTCAATCATCTACCAGCTCATTGGTTGCTTTCTTTCATTTCTTTTTGGGTTTTAAATCGTAAAGCCGGGATTGATTTCCCGGCTTTATTTATTTCAATATTATGGCAGCAAATTTACACAAGAACAGACGGGATCAGCTAATATATGCTGATTATGCAGCTTATTGGGCAGCAGGTAAGAGAGATGAAATTATTTGGCCTCTTTTAGAGGAAAAATATCACCTGGCACCATCAACCATTTACAGGATAGTTTTAAAGGTTAAATCATCATAAAATATATTATAAATGCATAATTTAAAAACATTCGACGATTACGCCCAAAACGCGGCGGATAAACTGGAGCAAATGCAGATCAACGACCCTGCCAGCTTTGAGCGCCTACTATCTGCTAAAATCAATATGGTAAGATTGAGCGGAAAAATTGCGGTTGATGTGAATAGCCCGATGGAAACAAATCATCAATCCTATCCGACCGTAGCAACTCAATCATTTGTACCAGTGGTAACAGATTTAAAAACCTATGATGATTTCGCTTTAAACGCACCGGATAGACTGGAGCAAATGCAGCAAAATGACCCTGCCAGCTTTCAGCGCTTGTTATATGCTAAAATAAACCTGGTAAGAATGAGCGGACTTATTGCAAAGGATTAACCAATGCCTACAGGAGAACAATTATTTTTCAAATATCAGGACAACGGCCCCGAATGGTACGCCAGCGTGTTGCTAACTATCTATATGGCTTTAGGTAATGAGTTGTTTCCACTGCTTTTAAAAGCTGAATCTGAAAATAAAAAGATTAGTATCAGGCCGAATGTTTTAAATGGCATTTTAAGAGATATAACAGTTAATGACGTGATTTTTGAGTAATATTTAAAATAAATAAAAATGACACCATGCCAAAAGGGTTAGATTACATTATAAACATTAAAGATGGCGACTTTGGAGGCGCTTCAAAAGCCAAACATGAGGTTGAGGGTTTGGATGGTGCCGTATTAAGTGCACATGAAAATATTGGCGGCTTAGGCGGCGCAATAGGCAAAATGGGCCTTTTAATCGGAGGCATGTTTGCAACTGAAAAGATTTGGGAATTTGG
>JACXTT010014790.1_pt1 | contig 10182 bp, 5 predicted proteins | sample 9270951 | NCBI WGS metagenome assembly JACXTT01 (sample SAMN15532306, study PRJNA645909) | rock metagenome | isolation source: weathered quartz diorite | place: Puerto Rico | collected 2017-06-21
GGACCCAGTCCGACCAAGTATTTGAATATACGAAGGACTGGATTCCGGCCTACGCACCGAATGGTGTCTCCATCGACCGGAATGACGAATATTTAAGGTTTCGAGAAGTACCCAAAAACCAAACTCCAGCACTGGCGCGGTGTTTGGGGCATTTTTGCCTGAAACACCGCGCCGAATGGCGCTTTCGCTTTACCGATGCCGCAAATTCCACTATTCTGGATCCGGTCGGCCATCACCAGAACACAGCCCATGCGCAAAGTACTGATCATATTCAGCCAGATGTCCGACAGCGATGTCGATTGGCTTGCCAGCGTCGGCGAGCGGATCCATGTCAAGGCCGGGACCGTTCTCATCCAGCACGATGCGCGCGTCGAGCATCTTTACATCGTCCTGGACGGACAGCTCGCGATCAAGACCGTCTCGGGCATGGTCATCGCCTCGCTGGAGAGTGGCGAGATTGTCGGCGAAATGTCGCTGGTCGATCCGGCGCCCACCACGGTGTCCGTCGAAGTCGCGATGGACGCCACGCTGTTCCGCATCGCCGACGATGTCATTCGCGACAAGCTTGCGCGTGACCACGAATTCGCGGCGCATTTTTATTTCGCCTTGTGCATTTTTCTTGCCGACCGCATGCGCAACACCACCATGCGCATGGGCTACGGCCAGGCGCTGCCCGATCCGCATGCCAGGGACGAGCTGAACGAAAATCTCCTCGACACCTTCCACATGGCCGGCGCGCGGTTCGACCGCATGTTGAAACAGCTCGCGGGTTAAGGGGCCGCCTTGAGCACAGCGCGCAATCAACTGTTCAGGAAATCCGCGCTGGATCGCCTTTCCTCACCCGACCAGCTGGATGAACGATTGATTCTCGTCGCCTACCGCGCCTGGGTGCGCATCGCGCTGCCCCTGCTCGCGGTCGTCGCCGCGGCCTATCTGGCCTGGATTGCGAGCGTCCAGTGACGGCGGCCCAGCCCAACAGCGCACCGCCGCCCCGCACCGCAAGTACCCGCCTTTACCGCACGCCGACGATCCTGCAACTGGAAACCGTCGAATGCGGGGCTGCCTCGCTCGCGATGATCCTCGCCTACTACGGCCGGCACGTGCCGCTGGAAACGCTGCGCGTCGATTGCGGCGTCAGCCGCGACGGCACCAAGGCCAGCAATCTGCTGCGCGCCGCCAGGCTGCATGGACTCAACGCCAAGGGTTACCGCAAGGAGGCGGATGAAGTCGCGTCCATCGCGCTGCCGGCGATCATTTTCTGGAACTTCAATCACTTTACGGTGCTTGAGGGGTTCCGCAACGGCAAGGCCCATCTGAACGATCCCGCGCAGGGACGCCGGATCGTCGATACCGAGGAATTCGATCGCGGCTTCACCGGCATCGTGCTGATGTTCGAGCCTGGCGAAAATTTCCGCAAGGCCGGCTCGCGGCCATCGGTGCTGAAATCGCTGCGCCGGCATTTTTCCTCGATGGCCGGCGCGGTGGCCATCCTGGTGCTGCTGGGACTGGTGCTGGTGCTGCCCGGCGTCGTGCTGCCGATGCTGTCGAGCCGCTTCATCGACGATGTGCTGGTCGGCCATGCGGACGGCATGGTGACCCCGCTGCTGCTGGGCATGGCGATCACCGCCCTGGTGCGGGCCGTCCTCTCATGGATGCAGGCGCGCTACCTGAGCCGCGTGTATGCGCGCACCGCGCTCGACCTGTCGAGCAAGTTCTTCTGGCACGTCATGCGCCTGCCCGCCGAATTTTTCACGCAGCGATCGGCGGGCGAGATCGCTTCCCGCGTCGGCCTCAACGAGCGTGTCGCGGAAACGCTGTCGAGCGAACTCAGCCAGGTGCTGCTGAACCTGCTGACGGCGAGCTTTTTCCTGGTGGCGATGTTCTTCTACTCGCCGCAACTCACGCTGATCGCGCTGGCCGCGGTCGGCCTCGAACTGCTGGTGTGGAAATCGATCGGCGAACGCACGGCGGAATTATCGCAACGCATGTCGGTGCAGGCGGGCCGCCTGGCATCGGCCTCGATCAACGGCCTCAGCAATATCGAAACCATCAAGGCGGCCGGACAGGACTGGGGACTGTTCTCGAAATGGGTTGCCCTGCAGACACAGGTGGTGAACTCGTCGGTCAAGGCGCAGAGCATCGGGCTTACCTGGGGGCAGATTCCCGTGCTGCTGGGGCTTTTGCTCAACCTGGCTATCCTGTCGCTCGGTTCCCTGCGCATCATCGACGGGCAAATGACCATCGGCGAACTGGTGGCCTATCAAACCCTGCTCGCCGGATTTGTCGCGCCCACCCAATCGCTGCTGTCGCTGACCCAGCAGATGCAGACCCTGCGCGGCGATCTTGCCCGCCTCGAAGACGTGCTGCGCTATCCGGCCGAGCCCCTCGGCGAAACCGCGGAAGACATCGCGCCGGCGCGCCTGCGCGGCGAACTTGAATTGCGCGGCGTCCGCTTCGGCTACAATCGCAACGAGGCGCCTGTCATCGACAACTTCAACCTGCGCATCCTGCCCGGGCAGCGCGTCGCCCTGGTGGGCGGATCCGGCAGCGGAAAATCGACGGTGTCGCGGCTGGTGGCGGGGCTCTACCAGCCTTGGGAAGGAACCATCCTTTTCGACGGCCGGCCGCGCGATGCGTTTTCGCGGGCCGCTTTCGCCGCCTCGGTCGCCATCGTCGATCAGGACATTTTCCTGTTCCACGGCACCATCCGCGACAACCTGAGCATGTGGGACGGCACGATATCGAACGACGACCTGGTGGCCGCCTGCAAGACGGCCTGCATCCACGATGCGATCGTCAGCCGCAGCGGCGGCTACGATGCGATGATCGACGAGGGCGGCCGCAACCTGAGCGGGGGCCAGCGCCAGCGCCTTGAAATCGCCCGCGCCCTGGTGCGCAATCCACGCCTGCTGATTCTCGACGAGGCCACCAGCGCGCTCGACGCCACCACCGAAAAACAGGTGGAGGAAAACCTGCGGCGCCGCGGCTGCGCCTGCCTGGTCGTCGCGCACCGGCTGTCGACGGTGCGCGACGCCGACGAAATCATCGTCCTCGGCAATGGCGGCATCTTCGAACGCGGCACGCACGCCTCGCTGATGCGGATCGACGGCGGCGCCTATGCGCGCCTGGTCGCGGGCGGGCTGCAATGAGCGCGGGCGCCTTTTTTGCCGACGACGCCGGCAGCGCATGGTTCCTGGACGGGGCCGGCGCCATGCTTTACCTGGCAAGCACCGGCGACGGCGCCAATGTGCAACCGCGGCGCTTCGTCTGCGATGTGCCCGCCGGATGCGCGATTGCCGGCATCGAGGCCGGGCTGCCTGAAGGTTGCGGCCTGCTTTGCGTGCCTGCGGCGGGCGCGGGCGTGCGGCACGCAGAATTGGCCAGCCTGGACAGGCTCGACGCCGGCGCAAAAGCCGCCATCGAAGACTGGATGAAAACAACGATCCGCGAGCTGGACCCCAAGTCGGGCTGGATGGCGGCGCGCCGGGCGAAAGACTCCGCGGCAGACGGGGCACGGCCGCAGGACACGCGCATCATGCACCAGCGCCTGCGGGAGTTCATGCGGATGCTGGTTGCGCTCGTCCTGCAGCAGGCTCAGGCCGCCGATGAGCGCGAACTGCAGCGCCTCGAACGCGAACAAGGGGCGGATCGGGCCAATTTTGCCAGCGCCATGGGCCAGATTTCGAGCGCCCTGGCTGCGGATGGGGCGCTGGGCACGCCGGCCCCGGGCGACGATGAAGGCGACGGCCTGCTGGCGGCCTGCCGCTTCCTTGAATACTCCCGGCAGGTGCGCTTCGTCTCGCCGCGCACGGCGCAGCCCGCCAACGGACAGGACGCGGCGGATTCGGTTGAAATGGTCGCCGAGTCCTCGGGCGCGCGGGCGCGTCGGGTGCTCCTCGACGGCAACTGGTGGAAGGAGGAAGGCGGCCCCCTGCTGGCGCGCCTGTCCGAGAATGAGCTGCAGACCGGGGGCCGTCCCTACTGGGTGGCGCTGCTGCCCGGCCCGGTCGGCGGTTACCGCCTGTACACCAGCCACCCGGTCGACGGCATTGCCTCGGGCGATCCGGTAACCGAGGCAGTGGCGCGGCGCCTGTCGCCGTTTGCCTTCACCTTTTACCGCACCTTCCCGGCGAAAAAACTGGGCGCGCTGGATGTCATCGGCTTCGGCGTCGAAGGCAAATTTCGCGATTTGTTCGTGCTGCTCGGGGCAAGCCTGCTGGCCGGCCTGCTCGGCCTGCTGGTGCCCGTCATCAGCGGCCAGCTGATCGACCGCGTGATTCCGGCCCATGACGTTTTCCACCTCTGGCAATACGTGGCCGGCCTGCTGCTTGCCGGCCTGTCGGTGCTGGTGTTCGACGCCCTGCGAACCATCGCCGTGCTGCGCATCGAGGCGCGCGCCGGGCTGAGTGTGCAGGCGGCCATCCTCGATCGCGTCATCTCGCTGCCCGTGACTTTCTTCCGACGTTTTTCCAGCGGCGACCTGTCGGTGCGCATGGCGGCCGTCAATTCAATCCAGCACGCCGTCACGGGCTCGACCATCGGCACCCTGCTGACGTCGATTTTTCTCGCCGGAAACTTTGCGCTGATGGTCTGGTACAGCACGCGGCTGACCATCGTCGTGCTGCTGGTGGTGGTGATGCTGTTCCTCGTTTCCGGGCTGGTCGGTTTCGCCCGGTTGAAGCTGTCGCGGCAAATCGAGGAGATCGGCGGCAAGCTGCAATCGATGGTTTTCGAGTACCTTTCGGGCATTTCGAAAATCCGCACCAGCGCTTCGGAGCGGCGCGCCTTCGTCAACTGGACCACGCGTTTCCTGCAATTCCGCCGGCTCGAAATCCGCAGCGAGGCGTTGGCCAATGCCGAAATGCTGATCCTGAACATTCTGATGCCGGCGATGTTGCTGCTGGTGTACTACGGCGCTTCCGCCGGCAATTTCGGCGGGCTCTCGCATGCGGCAGGCAAGGGTTTTTCCACCGGCGATTTCATCGCCTTCAATGCCGCGCTGTTCAGCCTCGTCGGCGGCCTGTACGGCCTGATGACCACCGTGATCGACCTGGTCCAGCTGCTGCCGGTCTGGGAGCGCGCCCGGCCGATCGTCGAAACGCTGCCGGATGCGGCCGGCAAGCGCAACGAATGGCATGAGCCCGCCGGCGGCATCGAGATCGTCAATCTCGGCTTCCGTTATGCGGAAGGTCCGGTCGTGCTCGAAGACATCAATTTTTCCGTCGCGCCGGGCGCCTTCGTCGCAATCGTCGGGGCCAGCGGTTCGGGCAAGTCCAGCCTGATGCGCCTGCTGCTGGGATTCGAGCAGCCGAGCAGCGGATCCGTGTGCTATGACGGCCACGACCTGGCCGGCCTCGACACCCGTCATGTTCGCAGCCGCATCGGCACGGTGCTGCAGGGCGGACGGCTGTGGCCGGGTGATATCTACTCGAACATCGCCGGTGCGAGCAATCTGCCGGTCGATAAAGTTTGGGAAGCAGCGAGAATCGCGGGGCTCAAGGAGGACATCGAAAGCATGCCGATGGGCATCTATACCGCCATCGGCGACGGCGACAGTACTTTATCGGGCGGCCAGCGCCAGCGCATCCTCATTGCCCGCGCCGTCGTGAACCATCCCCGCATCCTGCTTCTCGATGAAGCCACGTCGGCGCTGGACAATGTCACGCAGGGGATCGTCCAGGCCAATCTCGCAGCGCTCAATTGCACAAGGATGGTGATCGCCCACCGCCTCAACACCATTCAAAATGCGGACATGATCCTGGTGCTGGACCAGGGCAGGCTGGTTGAGCAGGGAAATTTTCAGCAGCTCGCCGCTGGAAACGGACTGTTTTCCGCCATGCTGAAACGCCAGCAGGCCTGATCGGCCTGCCGGTTGCAACGCTGCGCCGGTATGGGGGCCGGCGATGCCGAATCAGGAGCGCTTTTTGCCGGTGCCTGCCGCCGACGCGACTTGCGCTGGCCCGCCGCTTGGCGGCAGCCTGGTCGCGGTCACGACAATCGGATCCATTTTCTGGACGACATTCGTGCTCGGCGGGATCCGCTTGGCGGTCACGACGATTGTGTCCATTTTTTGGTAGGGTTTTTCGCCCTGGCCGCCCGAAACGCCGTCCAATGCCGAATCACCTACTTCGCCTTTTTGCTGGCCAAGGCCCTGCGATTTCGATTGCTTGTTTGCGGATGACATAGATTCTCCCGATCTGGTTGTGTCGCCAGGGTCGCCAGTAGCCGAACTCCTCCACTGCCTGCCCGAAATGCGACGATGAATGCGCCAAAAGTCTTTTGGAAGACAGCGTCTCATCCCTTACCGCTACGGGCGCTGCCTTGCAAACCCAGTCTCTGCCTGCGTATTGAGCTTGTCAACCACCTGATCGGGTGGTATTTGGCTGCCAACTTTCGCCAAATCCGGCATTATTTGCCGGTAATGTGCACCATAATTGTGCGCAACGAGTCTGCCGGCAATTTCCGGTCAAGCGCCAAGGTTGTTTGCGGGTACGCACATTTTGAGGCAGTTCTCAAAACCGTCTCAGCGATCGAATTGATATACGAAGACCCCGACTCCGGCCATCCCCGTTAGCCCCGCGCGAGATTGGGCCGCGCAGCAGGTTTTTAGCAGTTTTTATTGACGATTATTTTTTAACTGACGCCTCATCCCACCCCCCACCCAGCGCCTTGAACAAATCGACGCTGGCGTTCAGTTGCAGCAGGCGATTGCGCGACAGCGCGAGGCTGGCGTCGTTGGCGTTGCGTTGTGCATCGAGCACATCGAGATAGCCTGAATAGCCGGATTTATAGCGCGCATTGACGATGCGCAGCGCATTGCGCGTGGCCTCGGCGCGCGTTTCCAGGTCGCGCACCGAGGCCGTGCTTTGGCGCAGATTGCTGAGCGCGTCCGCGACTTCACGATAGGCCGTCTCGGCGGCTTTCTGGTAGCCCGCCAGCGCCTGTTCCTCGCGCGCCCGTGCCGCATCGACGCGCGCGGACGCGCGGCCGAAATCGAGCAGGGGGATGGTGGCGCCGAGGCCGACCGACCAGATGCGCGCACCATTGCTCAGCACCGTGGAAAGCATTTTGCTTTCGCCGCCGTCGCTGCCGCTCAGGGTAATGGTCGGAAAATACGCCGCCTTGGCGACGCCGATTTGCGCATTGCTGGCGATGAGTGTCTGCTCGGCCTGGCGCACATCGGGGCGACGTTCAAGCAGGCGCGAAGGCAGGCCGCTGGCGGGCAGCGCCGGCACCGGCGTGGAGAATTCCGCGGTGGGCGCAAGCGCGATGTTCAATTTGCCGGTGAGGGTGCCGAGCTGATGTTCGACCAGTTCGCGCTGACGCTGCAATTCGCGCAATTGCACCGCGGCATCGGCTAGCGAACCCTGGGCCTGATTGAGATCGAGGTCGGATGACAGGCCGCCGTTGATGCGCGCCTGCACCACATTCAGCGATTCGCGGCGTGCATCGAAGCTGCTTTGCGTGGCCACGATTTGCGCATCGATGGCGCGCAGCGAAAAATACGCCTGCGCCACCAGGCTGGACAAGGACAGGCCGACGACTTCGCGGCCATAGCGCGACGCCAGGGCCTGCGCGCGCGCCGCTTCGCGCACGCGCCGCAGCCGTCCCCAGAAATCGATTTCGAAGGAGGTCGACAGCGCCAGCTTCACATCATTGCGAATCAGCGGCTGCGCATTGGGCAGCGCGGTGCGCGCGCTCACGCGGCTGCGCGTGCCGGCGGCGCCGAGATCGAGCTCGGGCAAAAACGCCGCGCCGGTTTCGCGCAGATTGGCATCGGTCTCTTCGATGCGCGCCACCGCAATGCGCATATCCACGTTGCGCGCCAGTGCATCGTCAACGAGCCCGTTCAACACGGGATCACCATATTGCATCCACCATTTGTCCGCGAGATTGTTGCCGACGACTGGGGCAGGCGCGGCCTCTGCGCCATTTGAAAAATTGTCCGGCAAGGTGATGTCGGGGCGCTTGTAGTCGGGCCCGATGGCGCAGGCGGAAAGCAGTAGCGCCAAGGGAAGCAAACGCGCGGTCTTCATGCGCCCTCCCCGGCGGTCACGCGCGCACCCGGCAGCGATTCTGCCGACGCTCCGCGCTTCGGTTTCAATTTGCGTGACAGCAGCACAAAGAACAGCGGCACGAAAATCGTCGCCACAAACGTCGCGACCAGCATGCCGCCGAGCACGCCGGTGCCCATGGAGCGACGCGCGGCGGCGCCTGCGCCGCTGGCAATCACCAGCGGCAGCACGCCCAGACAGAAGGCGAGCGAGGTCATCACGATCGGCCGGAAGCGCATGCGCGCGGCCTTGATGGCGGCGTCCATGGCCGACAGCCCGGCGGCCTGTTCCTGCGCTGCGAATTCGACAATCAAAATCGCGTTCTTGGCGGCGAGGCCGACCAGGGTGACGAGGCCGATCTGCAAATACACATCATTGCTGTAGCTGCGCAGCCACACAAAGGCCAGTGCGCCCAGCACCGCGAACGGCACCGAGAGCAACACCGCCACCGGCAGCGCCCAGCGCTCGTAGTTGGCCGACAGAATCAGGAACACCATCACGATGGCCATGACGAAGGCGAGAATGGCCGCCTTGCCGGTTCGCCGCTCCTGATAGGCCTGGCCGCTCCACTCGATGCCGAAGCCGGCGGGCAACACTTTTGCGGCAGTTTCTTCGATGAGTGCGATGCCCTCGCTGGAGCTGACACCGGTAATGCTGGTCGCGATCATCTTGGCGGCGACGAAACCGTTGAAGCGATCCAGCTGGTCCGGGCCGACCAGGGGCGTGACCTTGATGAGGCTTTTCAGCGGAATCATTTCGCCGCTGCTGGCCGAGCGCACATAGACATTGCCGAGGCTTTCCGGCGTGGCGCGATAGACCGACTCCGCCTGCACCTGCACGCGGTAGGTGCGGCCGAACTTGTTGAAGTCGTTGACGTAGATCGCGCCCATGGTGCTTTGCAGGGTGTCGTAGATATCGCCGATCGGCACGCCCACCGACAGCGCCTTTTCGCGATCGACATCGACCGACAGCTGCGGCACCGTGGCACGGAAGAACGGCGTCACCCGCGAGAACTCGGGATGCTTCATCAAGGCCGCCATGAATTCATTCATCACCTTGGCGAGACGCCGCGGATCGCCCTCGGCCTTGTTCTGCAAATAGAACTCGAGGCCACCGGCCTGGCCGAGACCGCGGATCGGCGGCGGGTTGAAGGTGATGATATTGCCCTCGCGAATGGCGGCGGTTTTTTGCGCGAGCTGCCGGCTGATTTCATCCGAGTTGAATTCGCGCTCTTCCCAGGGCTTCAGTGTCACGAACAGGGTCGCGGTATTGGTCTTGTTGCCGCCGCCCAGCAGGTCGAAGCCGGTGACGGTGAAGACGCGTTCGATGGACGGATTCTCGGCGAGGATTTTTTGCGTGGCGGCCGCGACCTTGCCGGTGCGCGTCAGCGTGGCGCCATCGGGCAGCGTGATTGAGCCGTACAAGAAACCCTGGTCTTCAATTGGCACCAGGCTGGTGGGAATGATGCGCACCAGGCCGCCGACGGCCACCAGCACCACGGCGAAGATAATGGCGGAAATGGCCACATGCTCCAGCGCCCACTTCACGCACCAGTTGTATTTGTCCGAGAACCAGGCAAAGCCGCGGTTGAAGGGGCGGAACAGGCGGTTTTCCTGGTGTGTCGGCTTCAGCAGGATGGCGCACATAGCCGGCGTCAAGGTCAGCGCCACCAGGCCCGAGATCAGCACCGAGGTCACCACCGTGACCGCGAACTGCTGGTAAATACGGCCGGCGATACCGCCGAGGAACGCTACAGGCAGGAACACCGAGCACAGCACCAGCTCGATGGCGATGATGGCGCCAGTCACTTCGCGCATCGATTCCACCGAGGCTTCGAAGGGCGAGAGGCCCTTCTCCGCCATCAGCCGCTCGACGTTTTCCAGCACGACGATGGCGTCGTCGACCACAATGCCGGTGGCAAGCACGATGGCGAACATGGTCACGGTATTGATCGAGAAGCCGAACAGATACAAACCCGCGAAGGCACCGATCAGCGATACCGGCACCGCAATCACCGGCACCAGGGTGGCGCGCCAGCTTTGCAGGAACACGAATACCACCAGGGTCACCAGCACGGCGGCTTCAATCAGGGTGTAGATCACCTCCTGGATCGAGGCCTTGACCACAC
>JACXTT010014791.1_pt1 | contig 10182 bp, 9 predicted proteins | sample 9270951 | NCBI WGS metagenome assembly JACXTT01 (sample SAMN15532306, study PRJNA645909) | rock metagenome | isolation source: weathered quartz diorite | place: Puerto Rico | collected 2017-06-21
GAGGAGCGTCACGTCGTCGGGCGCCATGTCGGTGTCGACGATCTCGTCGATGGCGTTGGCCATGACGTTGGTGTGAGACAGGACGACCCCTTTCGACGCGCCCGTCGTGCCGCCCGTGTCAAGGATGAAGGCCGGGCGCAGGCTCTTGAGCCGCGCCTGGGAGCACCATCGCGTCGATTCCTTCCGGCGCCTCTATGTCGGGGGGGCGACGTTTCGACTTCCCGACAAAGAGGCGGTACGCGACGTCCTGCTGGACACGCGCATCTACTACCAGTACGGATTGACGGAGGCTGGTCCGATCGTGACGCGACTTCGTCCCGAAGACATGTTCAAGCCGGAGCTCGACGGATCGATCGGGCAGGAGATGCTGCTGAACGACGTGTCGATTCGGGACGAGTCGGGCGAAGAGGTCGCCGACGGTGTCGCGGGCGAGATATGGGTCCGCGGACCCAACGTTATGCTCGGGTACTTCAATCGCCCCGACGCAACGGCAACGGTTCTGCGCGAAGGTTGGCTTCGGACCGGGGACGTGGCGTCGCGGCGCGACGGCTACTTCATGTTTCACGACCGCCTGAAGGACATGATCAAGAGCGGTGGGGAGAACGTCTTCTCGGCCGAGGTCGAGCAGGCGCTCTACGCGCATCCAGCCGTGGCGGAGGCGGCGGTGCTCGGCGCCCCGAGCGACCAGTGGGACGAAGAGGTGCGCGCGGTCGTGGCCCTCAAGCCCGGGTCGATGGTCACCGAACACGACCTGCAGGAGCACTGCCGGCGCACGCTTGCCGGCTTCAAGGTGCCGAAGCGGGTCCTCTTCGTGCCGCTGGATCGAATCCCGGTCAACCCGAGCGGCAAGATCATCAAGCGCGAGCTGAGACAGCAAGAGCTCTGGCCTGACCTGGAGAGACGTTGAAGACGGTCAGGGAGCCTGACTCGATCACCGGCGACGATGTGCTCGCGGCCCGAGATCGCATCAGCAAGACCGTCCAGCGCACTCCGCTCGTCCCGCTCGAGGGCGTCGACGGCATCCATCTGAAGCTGGAGACCCTGCAGCCGATCCGCTCGTTCAAGGTGCGCGGGGCAACCAACGCGTTGGCCATGCTGTCCGAGAACGAGCTCGCGGCGGGCGTGTACACGGCAAGCGCCGGCAACATGGCGCAGGGACTTGCGTGGGCCGCCCGCCAGCGCGACATACGGTGCACCGTGGTCGTGCCGGACGGCGCGCCTCGGACCAAGCTCGACGCCGTCGGGCGCCTCAACGCCCGGATCGTGTCCCTGCCTTACGGCGAGTGGTGGGAGGTGCTGGCCTCCCACCGGTACGCCCCGCTCGAGCCTTCACGTTTCATCCACCCCGTCTCCGACGTCGGTGTGATGGCGGGCAACGGCACGATCGGTCTCGAGATCCTCGAGGACATGCCAGGCGTCGAAGAGGTCCTGGTTCCGTTCGGAGGCGGCGGCCTCAGCGGCGGCATCGCGGCGGCTGTGCGGGCCGCGCGACCCGAGGTTGCGGTCTTCGGCTGCGAGGTCGACACGGCGGCCCCGCTGCGCGCGGCCCTCGCCGCCGGCAAGCCAGTCGAGGCTACGCGAACGCCGACTTTCGTCGATGGCATCGGGGGGCCGATCGTGCTGGACGAGATGTGGCCGGTGGCAAGCCGGCTGCTGGCCGGGTCGCTGGTGGTCAGCCTCGCCGAGGTCGAGTCGGCGATCCGGTTGCTGGTCGAGCGCGCTGCGGTCGTCGCCGAGGGAGCGGGGGCCGCGTCAGTGGCGGCCGGCCTGAAGCGGCTCCGACCCCACGGCCACATGGTGTGCGTGGTCTCCGGCGGCAACATCGACGCCGCCGTGCTGGCGCACATCCTGGCGGGCGGAACCGCCCAGCCGAGACCACCCTAGAAGACCGATGGCGGCGATGAGAGCCGCCCCGCACGTCACCCCGACAGCTACGCTCTGGAACACGGCGATCAGTCCCGTCGACTGGGCGACGACTCCGAGCACGATCGGTCCGAACAGCTCACCCACGCTGCCCGACATCCAGAACATCCCGACCGCCGCGCCACGGTTCTGCGGTCCCGACGCCGCCGCCACCGCCGCCTGCCCGCAGACGAGGAAGATGCCGAAGCCGACGCCTTCGAGGATCAGCAGCCCGGTCAACGCGAGCGAAGAGGTGGTGTGGGCGATCGTCACGTCGATGGCCGCCTCGACGACGAGAACGCCGACCAGCGTCCAGGGTGTGGGCAGCCGCATCGACAGCGGCCCCATCGGGATGCGGCCCGACGCAGACGCAATCGACCTCCAGGCGAACAGCGTGCCGATGGTGACTGTGCCGATGCCGACCGAGCGCGCGTAGACAGGGAAGTAGGTGAAGATCGCCCCCGTCATCGACAGCGTCATGGCGATGTTGGCGATGCACGCCATCAGCATCACGGGCTCCCTGGCCAGGCTTCGCAGCGCGCCGAGGTCGACGAGGCCATGTGTCATCGACGCCGCCCGGTTGCCCGCCGGACTGGTGCGGCTCAGCCGGACGATGCCGAACACCGCCCCGAAAAGCGCCACGGTCGCTCCCGCCAGGTACGCGTCGGGGTAGCCGGCGGTCGCACCGACCCAACTGCCGATGAGCGGGCCTACTGCAAAGCCCGAACCCATAGCGGCCGTGTACATGCCGATCGCCGCGCCGCGGTCCCTGGGCTCGACGACGTCGCCGATGTAAGCGACGCCGAGCGGAAACGTCGCGACCATCGCGACGGCCTGGAGTAGGCGTGGCACGGCGAGCCACGCGGCGCTCGGCGCGGCGGCGAAGGCCACGAAAGAGACGGCGAACATTATCATGCCGCCGATCAGCACCGACTTGCGGTCGAGGCGATCGGAAAGCATGCCGACCGGAAGCGCGGACACGAGACGTCCGAGCCCGAGCATGGCGGTGAGGACGCCCAGAAGTCCGAGTGAGGCTCCGAGCGAAGTCGCATAGAGCGGGAAGACCGGCGTCGGCACGCCGGTGACGATGTCCGCGATAAAGATGAAGCCGCAGATGTCCAGCACCTCGCGCCGCATCAATCGGCGATAGGTTGGAGGCACGCGGACCACGTCTCGCAGATTAGAGTAATTCAACGAACGAACGTGCGTTTTCGAATCGCTTTCGCGGCGCCGCTCACCACTCCCCAGTCGATCGTCGGGCTGCCCATGCTGCGGACAGTCGAGCTGGCGGCCGCCGACGCGTGCGAACGCGGCGTCGACATCGAGGTCGTGCCGGTGGACGACCGTGAAGACGAGGTGGTGGCCGTCACCATGGCGAGGGAGGTTGTCGCGGACCAGTCGGTGATCGCTGTCGTTGGTCACAAGAACAGCGGCCCGAGTAAGGCGGCAGCTGCTGTCTACGCGGAGGCGGACCTGCCCCAGGTCACGCAGTGCTCGACCGACAACTCGCTCAGCCGGTCCGGCTGGCGCACCTTCTTTCGGATGTGCGCAGACAACGAGCGTCAGGCCGTGGTTGCGGCGGTGTTCGCGCACCGGAACCGCCCAGGAGCCACGACGTTCGCCGTGCACGACGGCACCGGCTACGGCCGGCCCCTCGTCGCCGCGTTCGCGCGCAAGCTCGAGGAGCTGAGCGGGCGGTCCGTGCGTGTTCTCGCGATGCACGTCGGCCAGGAGGACTTCCGCAAGATCGTGGAACAGATCCGCGCAGGGGAAGCCGAGGTCGTCGACGTCGGCGCGACCGAGATCGAGAGCAGCAATCTGATGCGAGCGCTGCATGCAAGTGGAGTGCGCCCGCTCGTCATCAGCTCGGAGGGCGGCCCTGACAACCCGATCGTGCGCCTGGCCGGCGCCGCGGGCGAAGGCAGCGTTCACCTGTATGCGGGCGCAGACCCCGGCTCGACTCTTGCTGCGATACAGCTGGCGAAGAGGTGCCGCGAAGCTTTCGGCGAGACGCCGTCCTACGGGGTCGAGTGCTACGACGCCGTCAGCGTCATCGCGGCCGGGCTGCAGGCCGGCGCTGCGAGCCGGGCCGAGCTTCGCGATGCGATCGCGGCCACCGACATCGAGGGGATTGCGGGTCGGATCCGTTTCGACGCCAACGGCGATCGGATCGATGCGCCGGTGACCCTGTGGACCATCCGCGGCGGAAGGATGGTTCCGCTGACCGAAGCCCCTCCCGCGCTTCGCGCCACCTCCCCCTGAATGGGGAGCAGCTCTCACTAGACCGGGGCGGTTTCCTTCAGCAGGTCGCGCACCTGGCCGAGCAGCATGATCGCCTTCGACACCCGCTCGTGCGGCACGCCGGGGTACTTGACGCGAAACATGACGTGCAGACGATCACCGGCGATGTCGCACAGCTTGCGGAGGTTGGAGGCGATCTCCTCGGGTGAGCCGAGCATGATCTCGCTGCGCCTCGCCGCCAGCTCTTCGGCCGTCATCCGGTCCGGGTACCAGTCCGCGTAGTCGGCGGGGGGCAGGCCGTACCAGGAACCGTAGGTCCGCCGGGTCAGCATGTACGCCTCCTTCACCTGGTCCCAGGCGTCGTCGGCGCCGCCCTCGGAGATGAAACCCCCGAGCGTCATCGCAAACTCCTGGTCTTCGTAGCGCTTGCCGGAGCGCTCGAGCGCAGCCCGGTAACGATCGACCATGTCCTGGACGCGCCAGTAGATGTCTCGGTTGTAGCCGCTGGCGCCGAATGACTTCGAGTCCGTGCCCCCGTCCATGATGAAACCGTCGCCCAGGCGCGCGGCGCGGTCGACGGAAGCATCGACGTAGCCGGCGATCCATACGTGCGGACCTCCCGCCTGCTGCGGCTTTGGGTGCACATCCACGCCCTCGAAGCTCCAGTGCCTACCGTGGAAGGTCACGGGTTCGGTGCGCCACGCGAGCTTCATCACCTGGACGAGCTCCTCGGTCATCGGCGCCCGCACCGCGCGCCGGACGTTGAACCCCGCGTACTCGACGTCTCGATAGCCGAGCCCGACGCCGATGACGAGCCGACCGTTCGAAAGCAGGTCGACCATGGCCGCCTCCTCGGCCAGCTTGATCGGGTTGTGCAGCGGTCCGAGCACGACCGACGGCCCCAGCGTGATCCGCGACGTGACCGCGGCGACCGCGGCGCACATGCCCATGACGTTGGGGTTCCAGTTGAGGAAGTGGTGCTCCGTATACCAGATCGAATCGAGCCCGACCTGCTCGGCGAGCTGCGCCTGCTCCAGGTCGTTCGCGTAGACCTGGTGGTGGGTTATGCCCTCGGTCGGAATCCACTCGGCGCTGTAGACGCCAAGCCCAAGCTTCACTTCCTGGCCGGCGCGGTCTCGACCATCGTCATCTTCATCTGCACCTGGTCGCGCGGAACGAGCGTCGGCCACAGCGACACCGACGGGCGAGGCTGCGCCGGAGAGAGGTAGCCGGTGCCGATGCCGCCGAGGGTCCACAGGTGCGTCGACTCGCGTTTGACCGTGTCCGCTTCTTCTTTCGTATGTGTGCGGGCGGCGACGCGCAGACCCACCTCGTTCATCTCGGCGGGCGGGGGGGCGGTGGGTCCGTGCAGCGCGTTGACGCCGATGTAGTCGAAGTGCAGCTCGATGGGCTCGACGCCGAGCAGCTTGAGGCGCTCGCGGATGATGCGCTCCCCGCGCCTGGCCTTCTCGTACGCGTCCGGCCAGCTGAACAGCAACGATCCCTCGCCCTCCCAGCCTTCCCGATATCCGATGCACACCTTGAGCTTGTCGGGCAGGCCCTTGCCGCTCATGTTCGAGAGCGTCACCCGCTCCGGCGCGATCTCCTCGACCTTGACCGTGGTGAAATCGGCGATGCCGTCGGGCATGTAGTAGTTGTTGGGGTCGCCGATCTCATAGACGAGCTGCTCCTTGACCGTCCATTCGTTGAGGATGCCGCCCGACCCCTCGACCTTCGAGATGACCGCCGTCGCGTCCTCGCTCACCTCGGCGATCGGATAGCCCGGGCGCCAGGGGTCCTTGGCCTGTCGCCACAGGTTGGAGACGGCGCCGGTGGCCAGGGCGGCGCACTCGACCGTGTGGCCGATCGTGATCGCCGCCCCCATCCTGTCCTTGTCCTTGTGGTCGTAGGTCCAGCCGAACTCGTGCATCATCGGGCCAATGAAGAGCGCGGTGTCGGAGACGCGGCCGCACACCACGACGTCCGCGCCGGCCGCCAGCCCCCGCGCGATGTAATCGCCGCCCACGTACGCGTTGGCCGCCACGATGTCCTGGCGGATGCGGTCGATGTCCTCCTCGCCAGTGTCGAGGTTCGGGAACTTGATGCCGATCGAGCGCATCTCGTCGAGGTCGGGAAAGATGTCGTCGCCGGTGACCACGGCGATCTTCAGGTCGCCGATGCCGAGGCGCTCCGCCACCTCGATGACCTTGCGCGCAGCCGCGGGCGGGTTCGCGCCGCCGGCGTTGGTCACGATCTTGAAGCCCTGCTTGCGCGCCTGCGGAAGCGTCGCTTGGAGCCACGGCTCGATGTCGTGGATGTAACCCTCGTTCGGGTCCTTTGCTTTCTGCCGCTGCAGCACCGCAAGCGTCAGCTCCGAAAGATGGTCGAAGCACAGGTAGTCGAGCCCGCCCCTGTCCGCAAGCTCGACGGCCGGCTCGAGCAGGTCGCCCCAGTACGCGCTGCCGGCTCCGAGCCGGATCTTCTTCATACCGGGATCACTCCATTTCGCCGGTTGGCCGGCGGCACGTCCTTGCGCGAGTAAACCTCGTACCGGCGGATCAGCTCATCGCGAAGTTCGTCACTGGGAATCACTGCCTCGATCGAGAAGTCGGACGCGACCTCGTACACGTCGATGTCCTCCTCGTACTCGCGGCGCTTTTGCTCGATGAACGCCGCGCGCTCCTCCTCCGGCAGCTCGTTGATCTTGTTCAGGTAGATCGCGTTGATCGCGCTCTCAGGGCCCATCAGCGCGGGCCTGGCGGTCGGGAGGGCGAGCACAGCGTCCGGGTTCATTGGAGACCCGCTCATCGCCAGGTAGCCGCCGCCGTAGGCCTTGCGCACCAGGACCGCGATCCGCGGCACGCGCGCCTCCGCGACCGCGTAGAGCATCTTCGCGCCGTGACGGATGATGCCCGCGCGTTCGACCTGGCTGCCGACCATGAAACCGGGGACGTCCTGCAGGAAGAGCAGCGGGATGTTAAAGGCGTTGCAGGTCCAGATGAACCTTGCCGCCTTGTCCGACGAGTCCGGGAACAAAACTCCGCCCTTGTGGCGGGACTGGTTGGCAACGATCCCGACCGGGCGCCCGCCGAGGCGTGCGTAGCCCGTCACGAGTTCGCGGGCCCACAGCTTCTTGACCTCGAGCCAGCTGCCCTCGTCCACAAGCGCCCTGACGAGGTCGACGATGTTGAAGGCGATGCGCTGGCTCGTGGGGACGATCTCGGCGATGGTCTTGCCGGAGGCGGGGGGCTGAGGCTCCTGGAGCGGCGGCTTCTCCGTCCAGTGTCCGGGAAAGTAGGAGAGGTACTGCCTGGCCACCCCGAGCGCCTCCTCCTCGTTCGCGCACAGGAAGTCGCCGAGGCCGCTGACCCGGTTGTGCATCTCGGCGCCGCCCATCTCCTCCATCGTCACCTTCTCGCCCGTCGCCATCTCGGACATGCGAGGCGAGCCGATGTAAGCGGTCGCGTTGCCTTCGACCATGATGCAGACGTCGCACAGCGCGGGCTGGTATGCGGTGCCGGCTGGAGAAGGCCCTAGCAGCACGCAGACCTGGGGGACGACGCCGGAGAGCTGGATCTGGTTGTAGAAGATGTTTCCCCACGCCTTGCGCCCGGCGTAGCTCATGCGCTGCTCGTCGATCCGCGCACCGGCCGAGTCGACCAGGTAGAGCAGCGCGCTCTTCGTACTGCCGGCGAGCTCCTGCATCGCCGTGATCTTCTGGAAGGTCCGGTAGCCCCACGTCCCAGCCTTGACCGTCATGTCGTTCGCGATCACGCACACGGGCCGGCCGCCGATGTGTCCGACCACGGTGACGACGGCGTCGGCCGGCAGGTTGCCGTCGACGTGGCGCGCCAGCAGGCCGTCCTCGAACGACCAGCCGGGGTCCATGATCCGGTCGAGTCGCTCCCGGACGAAGAGCTTGTTCTGCTCCTTGAGCTTGGCGTGATACCGCTTGTCGCCGCCGGCGCGCGCCACGTCGAGGCGGCGGCGCAGGTCCTCGTCCGGCGTCGGCGTGGGCCGAGTAGGTCTGGGGTCGGCGCTCAATCCGGGAGCTCCATCCGCAGAAGCGCGGTGCTAAAGGCCTTGCCGGTCACGTCGTACCGCAAGGTCTTCGTCGCGCCTCCACCCAGCGCGTTGTAGAGCAGCACGTTGAATCCGTTGATGTTGGGCATGGGAAAGACCTCGACCTTGCCGCGCACCCATTCGCCGAAGTGCTGCTTGATGCGCTCGGGGGTGAGCGCGTTCTGAAGGCGCTGATATGAGGCGTCGTCGAGGGCGAGCACGCCGACGTTGACGACGTCGCCCTTGTCGCCCGACCGCGCGTAAGCGATGTCCTTCACCTGCATGGCGAGAGCCTCAAAACGAACGAACGAACGTTCACTTTTGCTGCATTGGAGTGTAGCGTATGCTGCCCGGAAGATCCGTCCCGGATCGCCCATCTCGAGGAGTCGAGCTCATGGCCACCATCCCCCTGCAGGCAATCGCGGCGGGTCCCGCCGAAGCTGCGCATTCCGGCATTCGCGAGGTCGTCAACCTCGCGCTCGTGACCCCCGGCTGCATCCGTCTCGAGGTCGGCGAACCCAACTTCTCCACTCCCACCCATATTGTCGAGGCGGCCGTGGACTTTGCGCGCAAGGGCGCGGTCAAGTACACGGCCACCGCCGGCCTGCTCAGCCTGCGCGAGCGGCTCGTGGCCAAGCTCGAGCGGGTCAACGGCATCAGCGCGAGCGTCAGCAACATCAACTGCACCGTCGGCGGCGTCGGCGGAATCGCGGCCGCGATGGCGGCGCTGCTCGAGCCGGGCGACGAGGTCCTGGTGCCGGATCCGGCGTGGCCGAACTACCGGCTGATGCTGTCCTGGGCGCACGGCGTGCTGGTGCCGTACCCGTGCTCACCCGAGAACGAGTTCCTGCCCGAGCCTCGCGCGATCGAGGAGCTCGTCACGCCGCGGACCAAGCTCCTGATCGTCAACAGCCCGTGCAACCCCACGGGTGCGGTCTTCCCCCGGCGACTGGTTGAGCAGCTCGTTGACGTTGCGGCGCGCCACAACCTCTATTTCCTGTCGGACGAGTGCTACGACGAGGTGATCCTGGACGGAGAGCACGTGAGCCCGGCGTCGTTCTGCACCGACGGACGCGTGATCTCCGCCTACACTTTCTCCAAGACGTACGCGATGACCGGCTGGCGGGTCGGCTACGTGGTCGCCAACGACAGGATCTCCGACAGCATCACCAAGATCCTCGAGTCGAATTCGTCCTGCATCCCGACCGTGTGCCAGAAGGCTGCCGAGGCGGCGCTCGACGGTCCGCGCGAGCCCATCCACGAGATGGTCAACGCGTACCGGGAGCGGCGCGACCTCTGCGTCGGATTGCTGGAGGAGACGGAGATGCTGATCAGCCGGCCGCAGGGCGCCTTCTACATCATGGCGGACATCGGGCGGTCCGGACTCAACTCGCGCGAGTTTGCCTTCGACCTGGTCAAGAGCAAGCAGGTAGCGGTCGCGCCCGGGACGGCGTTTGGCAGCTCCGCGCGCAGCGCAGTGCGGATCAGTCTCGCCAGCTCTCCAGAGGACCTGTCGGTAGGCATCGGGCGGATGATCGAAAGGATCGAGGAGCTAGGTCAGCAGTAGGCCGCCGTCGACCACGAGGGCGGCGCCGGTTATGTACGAGGCGTCCGCGCTGGCGAGAAACAGCACGGCTCTGGCGACCTCCTCGTACGTTCCCTGCCGGCCGAGCGGCACGCGCGCCGCGGCGCCGGCGGCGCGAGCGTTCCGCTGCTCCTCGGTGAGGTCCCGGCGGCGGTCGGTCATGACCATCTCCATGAAGCCTGGACAGACGCAATTGGCCCGGATCCCGTCCCGCGCATAGTCCAGGGCAAGCGCTCCCGTGAGCGAGACCATCGCCGCCTTGGAGACGCTGTAGGCCGCCTCGTCACCGGCAGGCTTGAGCCCCGCGATGGACGCGGTATTGACGATCGAGCCGCCGCCGCTTTCACGCATCAGGGGGATCGCGGCGCGCGACATCAGGAAGGCCGACCGCA
>JACXTT010014792.1_pt1 | contig 10182 bp, 6 predicted proteins | sample 9270951 | NCBI WGS metagenome assembly JACXTT01 (sample SAMN15532306, study PRJNA645909) | rock metagenome | isolation source: weathered quartz diorite | place: Puerto Rico | collected 2017-06-21
GGAAAATGGTGGCGATAGATGGAAACGAAAACCTAATCCCTGTATTCGAGGCCCTGCACCGGCACAAACTTGTTTGTATGCGGGATGGTGACGCGTCCGAATGCCGCATCGTTGAATCCAGGTTGCTGCGCGTTGGGAGAAACCTTATCGCTGTAAAGCCAGTTATGGTTCAGCGCATACGTACGACGCAGGGAAGACGATGGAAGCCTTTGAGCATTCGTGACAAGAGAAAGTTTGGGCAGCAGAGCGAGGCCGGTCAAACCAACACTTCCGGTCTTTAGGAAACGGCGACGATCCAATTTCTTTCGCTTCATCACGATCCCTTTCTTAATGCGTCGAGCGACAAATGATTTCGGCTTTTAAGTTTCACAGTGCCGACATGAGATGTCGATTTAAGCCTTCCAAGTGCACCTTCCAGGAACCGTCATCGGGAAATCCCGGCGCCGGCTTCGTGTGCGCGCTATGCCAACCTCCAGCCATCATCGCAATCGCGTATAGCAGTCCGCCATTGCCGGGCAGGTAGCAGGGCAAGTTCGCTCGCTGCCAGTTGTGACCGTTTGGCAGATAGCGATTCTTTTCTGTATTCATCAGCAGCGCGTCAATGGCAATCTTCCGTTCGCCTAATCGCGCCGCAGTCATCGCGGTCAGAGGATAATCCCAGCCCCAGGTTTTGTCCCATTGCCAATCGGTCATAACTTTCTGGAGCGTGCGTCGCATCGTTTCACGATCAACGCCAGCTCCCGGCAGCATTCCTAACGCACCGAGCATCGATGGATGATCGTAGTTACGCTCACTGAAAGTCCGCGGACAGTTTTCGTGAGCGAGATAAACGCCATCGCGAGTTGGTAACGCTGACAGAAGAGCGACGACTCGATCCCATTCTGGGTTTCGCTTCAGTCTCAGGCGTTCCCGCCAGCGTTGTGCAGTCTGCAAACCGAAAGACCAATACGCCAGTTCAAACGTTGGATTCCAGGTCTCGCGCGCCGGATGATTTTCCTGCGCCGGTATTACCGGCGGTCCCAACACGTATCGTTGCTTCGCGGGATCGAAATGAGCGAACGAAGCCATGAACTCGGCCGTTTCAAAAACGATTTCGCGATAACGGGCGAGCGTTGGGCGATTGGGATGCGACCGATAACAAAGTTCGGCATAGAAGATCGGATGCGGCTGTTGCCAGATCAATAGCGGGCCGACCGGCGAAGGACTGTCGCGGCCTTCCGGGCCAACCATCTTCGGCCAGCGCGCTCCACGATAGCCTTGTGACTTCGCCAGGTCACGGGCGCCGGGAAGAATGCGCGCGTACCAACTGAGACTCTTTTCGAATAGAGGCAGTCGATTCCAAAGAGCAAAGTGCGCGGCGTGCCACCAGTGCATCTCGAGGTGGAACTTGCCGTACCAACTGTTACAAGTGAGGCCGGTTTCCTGGGGCGGCATCGAGCCGGAACATTGAATCGCCGTGAGATACTGTGACAGCACGACGCGACGCTCGAGTTCAGGCGCCCGTGCGTCGCTGCTCGCGGACAAATCGACCGCGCCGCCAGTAGTCCAGAATCGACGCCAATGATCAGCGGCCCGCGCAAATGTTGCTGAGCTGTTTGGCAGCGGCCACTCGATTGGGCGAGGAGAGAACGCAACTACAAAGGCGAGCCGGTCCGACGACCCGGTGGGATGCAGAACGAACCGGTGGGAGTCGCCATTGTCGAGCCTGGCATCACCGATCCATTCGACCGCTACGTAATACTCATCATTGTCTAACTTGCGATGCAAGATAACCGCTTGGGTTCCGATCGTGACCAGACTCGTTGAGTGGTTTGTGGGTTTGGTCCAATCAACCGCGCTCATGGCTGACGACCCGTATGCAAATCCCAACCGCACAGCAAGGCGCGCCGGTCGCCTTTCCCTTAGCAATTCAGACTTGATCTCAACGGCCAGCAAGTCGTAACTCGGGTGAACGGCGGTCCTGACGGAGATTGGCTCACCGGCGAACTTGAAATCACTGCTGAGTGTGCCTGACCAAAGATCGAGTCTTTGGTTGATATCAGAAATGTCGGAAAGGGAAGCAGGGAGATCACCGTTCGAAAGCAAAAGCCCAATCTGCCCGAGATGCAGACGATGAGGATTCTCTCTCAACCAATTGAATAGATCCGCTTGCCCTTCGGAACTGGTGTGATAGCCAACTGAGCGTCCATGCGTGTTGTATTGAGTGAGGCGTAACGTCTTCGGATCGAGCCCAGCGGGCAAAGGCGTTGTATGCCAACCCCACTGTGACATTGTGCACAGCGGCATCGCGTTCTCGTACTCGCGTGGGAAGGTTTGGAGTCCGGTGATGTCGGCGGTAAAAGCGAATTCGCCATTGCCTATGGACAAAGGCGACAGGGGATCAAGTCGATGAAGCACCGGCGCGTGACGATCAACGAGCCGTTTTCTGTCGATGACCGAATCTGATTTATCAGCCCGGTCCGAATCTAACTCGTGGTCTATGCGAAGCAGGTTGGGAAATGGACGCTGCGCGCCCAACGCGATTGCGCCGAACGCGGTGCCCAAGAATCTTCGGCGGGATACCGTCATGCGAAAGCTAGCTTGGAAACAGACGGACGCATCCAGAAAAAAAGGGGAGTCTGCTTAAATCGCAGACTCCCCGGTTTCGGAGGGAACGCCAGCCGCAGCCTGCGTTTAGAAAATGAACTTCACGGCCATTTGTGCGCGCCGCGCGTAGTTCTGCTGGTTAGACACCGTAATCTGGCCGAACGTTGAAGTGGCCGGCGTAACCACGGGAGCACCACCGCTGAGTGACGCTAACAGCGGGTGGTTAAAGGCATTGATGAATTCCATGCGCAGTTGCACCTTCATCGTTTCGTTGATTCGAACGTCTTTGCGCAAACCAAGATCCGCATTGTTAGTTGGGTCAAGTCGCACGCTGGAAAACCGCAGTGGGAAGGTTCTCAAATGGTCAACCGGCGTGGCGCAGTTCGAGGATCCAGTCGGAAAGGCGCCGCATGTTGGCGTTCCGCCTACTACCGAGACAAACGCCGCGGTGTTGAACCACTGGCTCACGCTCTGCTGACTCTTAGGCAGCGCGATGTTGCCGCCGAGATAGAAAACGTCAGCAGTGAAAGTGAGCGGGAATCCCGACTGATACGCGTAGGTGCCTTCAATCTGCCAACCTCCGATCACCGCGTTAACCAATTTGTTCGCGTGTCCTCCCCAACGCTGGCCACGTCCGAACGGGAATTCATAAAAAGCGCTCATCGAGTAACGGTGCGGGATGTCCTGATCGGATATAACTTTGGTTGGCTTAGCGTCAGCGGCATTCAGATACTCGGTCTGCTGAATCCATTTTGCCCACGTGAAAGCCGCCTGCATTCCCCAACCTTTCGTGAATCGTTTGTTCAAGCTGAACTGGCCGGACGTATACCAGGTTTTGCCGTCATTGTTAGTGGTGGTGATGGTGCCGAAGTTCGGGAAGGGAAGCAGCAGTTGGCGTCGCGAGATAGTGCCGCCGGCTCCAGTAAACAAAGCCCCACTAGTGCAAGTGCTCCCGCTAACGGTGTTGCAAAAAGGATTTCTGACCGAGCCTCCGAGATTCGTATTGTTCGTATTCATCGCGGCGGTGCGAGAGCTGTCAGTATTCAACGTGCCGAGCGGCTGGGCATTGAGATTCCGGTTGATCTCGATGTTAGAGCCATAGTCGCCCACAAAACTGGCCTCGACCACCCAGCCCATCGGCAATTCGCGTTGAAAACCGATTGAGTATCGGAATTGCTTGGCCACTTTCGGATTCTGATTGAAGAAGGAAACATTCTGGCCCAAAGCCGTTTGCCGGCCCAGCGCATTGCCACTCGGCTCGGTGATTCCACTTAGAAAGGGAGTTGAAATCAAGGTTGGAAGCGGCGCTCCGTTGGGCCCGGTGGTCAACGGCTGTATCGTCGTTTGCGTGTAGCCTGGCTGAATCACGTCTCCGCGGCGCTCGCCGAGGAATCCCTGGTAGAATCCAAAGCCGCCGCGAATAACAGTCTTGTCATTCCACTGGTAGGCAAAACCCACACGGGGCAGAAAGCCGTTTTTCGGCGTGTTATAGAGCGCGGCTCCGGTATCTTTGCCCGCAAACAATAGGCCGCCCCTGGCGTTGATATTCGTCAGTCCATACGTTGTCTTCAGCACATCGGTCGCGCTGATCAATGCGAAATTCGTTTGGGCTTGACCTTCAAAAGGCTGTGTGTACGCAAGGTCAAAACCGGAAACACTCTTGTTCTGTCGCTCAACCAATGGTTGCTCAAATTCCCAACGCAGACCCAAATTCAGCGTGAGTTTCCGGTTGAGCCTCAAGTCGTCTTGTGCGAACAATCCCCAGGTCTTGGAGTATTCGGAATAATCTGAGGCCCGCACGATCTGCATGGTCGTCGGATATCCGAGCAGGAATGCCGCGAATGCTTGCAGACCTTCGACATCGCCACTGCTGGCGCTACCGATTCTGGTGTAGGTGTTATCGAATATGAAATGCCCCGACTGTTGATTACTCTTAAAGCTATCGTCCTCACGATAGATGCGCATTTCAGCCCCAAGTTTTAGCGAGTGTTTACCTTGAGTGCGGTTCAGCACGGCGGTAAAGAAGTGACTGCTGACGGGACGGAACTCGTTAGTGTGGCCGTTACCAATGGGCGCGCCGGTGCATGACGTACAGGTAAAGTCAAAACGGGGGAAACGCCGGACGCCTTCGCCAATCAAAGCGTTGTAGGAAGCAGGAAAGCCCAGCGTGGTAAGGTCCAGTCCGTACTGACCTTCAGGAGCGTCGGATCCACGCACGAAGCGATTGAATCCGTATCTGACATTTAGAACTGTGCTCCCGTTAAAGGTATGAACCTCGTCGACCATACCCTGCTTCGAGATGAAGAGGAACCGGTCGCCAATATAGATACCACCCGTATAGTTGTTGTAGGTGCTCTTCCGGTTGTACCAGCTATAACGTCCGAATAGTTTGTCATTCGAGCTAACGTTCTGATCTAGCCGAAGGGTATAGTTCCTGTACGGCGGATTTAGTTTCTCGGCTAAGGTGGAATCGGTGATGTTGTTGTTAAGCAGGCAGACCGCGGTGCCGGCGGCACATTGTGGGCCATGTTTCGGTGAACCCATGAACGCCAGCACGGCTTTCGCGACAGGATTGATCCGACCAGCAGGGATAATGTTGTTAGTGAATTGAGTGCGATTGGTCACCGTCCCGCTCGAAAATGTTCCGGTCAGCGGATCGTAGATCTTGACGGCACTGGCGTAAGCTGAGAAGTCGCCATTCTTCAATGCGTCAGTTGGCGACCAGATGTTATTCGCGTCAAAGCGCGGCCGCGAGTCGTCGATTTGTTCAAATGAGAAGAAGAAAAAGCTTTTGTCCTTGCCGTTGTAAACTCGCGGAACCCAAATGGGGCCGCCAATGCTGAAACCGGGACGATTCGAGTAAGTAAACGGCCGACCCTGTCCTCGCGAGTTTCCGAAAAAGTCGTTAGCGGCCAGCCCGCCGGGCTCGATCCAGTAGTAGGCGGTGCCGTGAAACTTGTTTGTGCCGCCCTTGGTCACAATGCTGGTTACGCCCCCTTCAGTGTTGCCAAATTGGGCATCGTAGGTTGCGGTTTGTACCTTAAACTCCTGCGTCGCATCCGTTGTTGGTACATAAGAAGCAATGACCTCGTTTGCGTTGGCGGTCGCTGTACTCGGCGCGCCGTCAATCAGCAAGTCGCTACGAATGCCACGCGCTCCGGACATGGCAAAGTTAGCGATGTGTGTCGGCTCAAACGGCCGGTCCAGGCGAGTGCTACCGGTGTAGGCCACGCCGGGCGTCAGATTGATCAGATGGTACGGATCGCCATGTACGGAAGGCAGCTCGTCGACGCGCTTGCGATCAATTGTCTGACCCAGGTTTGGATCGGACGGATTAAGTTGCGCCGCCTCTGCTGTGACCGTAACGGTCTCTTGAGGAGTTCCTATTTCGAGCTTGATATCTAGCGTTCGCGTTGCGTTGATGGCCACTTCAACGGTCTTCTCGAGCGACTTCTTGAATCCGCTCACCTCTACGAGCACCTGATACGTACCCGGCAAAAGGTAAGGCGCTTCAAACAGGCCATCAGAGTTTGTAGTCAGGTCGATCGTCTTATTCCTGGCAACGTCGATGACTTTGACGCTGGCGCCGGCGATTGCCGCGCCGTTTGGATCGGTAACTCTGCCGTTTATCTTTCCGCGCAACTCCTGAGCGTGGGCGGCCGCAGGTGTGAGAACCAATAAGGACATAAAAGCAAGCACAAGGGCCGCTATTGATCCCGGTTTATTAATTGTTGACTTCATAGCTTCGACACTCCTGATGTAACTGAGATTTAGCAAAGCCGTCTCGGCTCGCGTGTGTGCGCCTGATGGCGGCAGGAATAGTCCTGTCCGTAGGAAGCCCCTTTTTCGGCGCGTACAATATTTCAAACTGGGCTTCCTCGTCAAGAAAAATTTCACGCAAAGCGTATCGTTTTTCAGAGAGAAGGAGTAAGAAATACAGTTATGCCTGCGCGTTTTTCAAAAAAGGGCTTGAAGTTTTTCTTTCGCAGGCGTATGTTTGGCGAGCATTTAGTTCGAATAGCCGTTTATTTGTTGGCCGAATCACTGATTTGCTATGGCTAAGAAGCAAAAGCGAGAGGGAAAGACCCGGATTCAAGACGTTGCCCAGCTTGCCGGCGTAAGCGTCGCAACGGTCTCGCGCGTGGCCACGGGAAGTGATCGAGTTTCAGCCGAGTTGCGATCACGAGTGCTGAAGGCTGCGTCTGAACTCAAGCTGGAATTGAATGGCAAGGGCAAGGCCAAAATTATTGCCTTCATTTTGGCAAATCGCGACCTGTTCAATCCTTTTCACGCCGGCATCATGGTCGGCGCGGAAGCGTATTGCGCCAGTCATGACTGCGGTTTGTTATTTCTTCCATTGCGATACGGTAGTAACGTGCCATGGCAGAATTTGCACGTGCCGTCCATCCTCGATCGGCCGAGTCCTGTAGGTGCCGCGATCCTTGCCGGCAAGAATTCTCAAAACCTTCTTGATCTCCTGGCACACCGGGACATTCCCTCTGTGGTTATGGCGAACAATGTGGTCGGCGATTGGAACAAGGAAGCTTCGAGTGCCCTGTACTTCGACGACGTTGAGGGCGCATACGACGCGACTCGTTACCTGCAATCTCTCGGGCATCGCGATATCTGGTATCTGGGCAATCGGCAGTTGACGTGGTTTGAGAGGCGCTACGAAGGTTATCGTCGCGCCATGCAAGATGCGGGTTTATTTCCTCGGTTCAATGAATTGGATTCAGGCGAAGGCGAAGACCTTGGCTATCTCGTTACGAAGTCAATTCTTAAGAGTGGTGAACCAATGACCGCGCTGTTTGCTGGCGACGACGCGGTGGCGCGTGGGTCGTACAAAGCCGTCCATGAGGTTGGCTTGAGGATCCCCGAAGACATTAGCGTAATCGGATTTAACGACACGGAAGCGTCAGCGCTTCACCCATCACTTACCTCAGTGAGAGTGTTCACCGAACAGATGGGTCGAGGCATGGCCGCGCTGGCTTTCGAACGCCTCGGTCGGCCTGATTTGCCCGCGGAAGTAATTACGATTCCTACCCAACTGGTCAAGCGTGAATCTTGCCGGATGATTCAGTCAGCACCCAACAATTCTGTATACCGGTCTGAAGTTGGCCGGTTAGAACCTCAATTAACCTGATCCAAGCGTTATCTCTTTCCATCGGTCGGGCCCGGCCAGTTGTCGGTTCGGAACGGCGACGCGGGCAGTCCAGAATCATTCGTTAGGTTGGGATGTCTGGGATTGTTGTTAAAGGCATACCGTACTGCTAACGGTTGTATGACCGACGCTGTGAAAACTTCGACGATGTCTTTACCTACAATCTTCGCATCGGCCCAATGCCATTTGTGGTCAGCTCCGGCAATCGCGAATTCATCAAGCCGGCCGCCGTCGCGAATCTTCAATCCACCACCGATGTCAGAGAATCTTACGATGATTTTTGATCCCGAGATTCTCGCCTCACGAAACATCGGTCCCGATCTCGTGATCTTTCGCCCATAGACATCGACGAGCGCCCAACGCGCCATCCGCTTACCGACGTCGAGTTTGTTCTTCGGATGAATATCGTGGGCTTCACCAATATCGATCGTCACAATCAATCCAGTATTAGAAGTGCTGAGGGCGGTGCGACGCTGCGCTTCGCGGATGTGGCTCCAGGGTTCGTCGGCCGGCTCAGACTTTGAGTCGCGGTAGTTCGGCAACTGAACGATTCCGAACGGGAAGCTTCCTTCGCCCCAGCGTTCGCGCCAAGCTCTAATCATGGTTGGCAGCAGCAGGTCGTATTGCTGCGCGCGAGCTTCGTTCGATTCGCCCTGATACCAAATCGCTCCCCGAATGTAGAAAGGAATCAACGGCGCGATCATGCCGTTGTAAATCGACGAGGCGACGCGATATTCCCGCAGAGCATCGGGAACTGCCGGCGACGGGCTTGGGCGCGCGCCGGCGGCCACCGCTTTGTCGGCTTCGGCGCGCCACTTCTTTATTGCTTCATCGTATTCAATACGCACGCGTGGTCGTTCTTCGTCCCAGAGCTTTGTGCGTTCAACCGTCGGCCGGAGATCATCAGAAGCGAGCAGATACTCGACCGGCGTCCATGCTTCTGCTTGCGAGCCACCGTAAGAAGAATTGATCAATCCGATCGGCACATGCAGCTCATTCTCGAGTTCGACGCCGAAGTAATAACCGGCGGCAGAAAACTCTTTAACGCTCAGCGGCGAACAAGCTTGCCAAGTCGCCAACGGTGGCTTCGCATGTTTGAATGCAACTTGACGGCTGACATTGAACAGGCGAATGTGCGGATGATCCGCCGCTGAGATTACAGCTTCACCACTGGCAGTTTCACTCAGCAGACGCTGCATGTTCGACTGTCCGGCTACCAGCCACACCTCACCGACGAGAATGTTCTTAAGTTCGACGGTGTTCTTGCCAGAGATGATCATTGTCGCGGGAGTTGTATTGGCGCGAAGAGGGTTGAGCTTGATCAGCCAATGGCCATCTGCTGATGCCGTCGCAGTCTTCGATTGTCCGGCAAACTTGACCATCACATTCTCGCCGGGATCAGCTTTGCCCCAGATCGGGACCTTCTGATTCTGCTGGAGGACCATGCCGTCGCTGAGCACGTCGGGCAGCGAGAGGTTTGCCCGCGTTGTCGCACTCGTGGCGAAGAACGCGACTACTGTGAAAAGAAATCCGAAAGTAATCTTCATTCGATTAAAAGCGATTGTCTGCCCTTATCGGGCGACCCCTTTGCCTTTCGCCGATAGATAACGATTCAGGGGTTTTCCTTTTAACTCCTTCAATCCCGCGATCACCAGAAATGCGTTGAGTTCTGCGCCAGCCGGACTGGTGTGAGTGTGGTCTGGTCCGAACATTGGTTTTACTCTCTCTTCGCCAAGCTGTTCGTACTTGTCCGCGATCAGTCTCGTAAGGTCGATGAATTTGACACCTTGAGACGTCGCCATTGCCGCCGACCACTCGCCGTATCTTCCGGGCCCGCGCTCGACGTGACCATCCTTCCAAATGTTTCGCACGGTCAATGAGAGAACGATTGGCGTCGCGCCTTTCGTTTTCGTTTCAACAATCATTTTGCGCATGTACCAACCGAACGTGTGAACCGCCTCGGGCTGCTTAGTCAATTGGTTGTCGATTTCCTGTGTCTCTTCGCCAAGGCCGGGAAGTGACCCGCGCGCCCGCGTTGCATCATTGATCGCTCCGCCATCATTGTGACCAAACTGAATCAGAACGTAGTCGCCCTTTTTCATTTCGCCCAGCACCTTGTCCCAGAGTCCCTCCGTTATGAAAGTGCGACTACTGCGCCCGCCGCGCGCGCGATTCACGACGTTTACCTTTGCCGGATCAAAATATGCGATGAGTGGATCGCCCCAACCCAGCGCGCCGTTCGTATGATTGTTGGCAGTCGAATCTCCAACGACGAAAATCGTGGGAAGCTTTGGGTTGAGTGTGCGCTGTTCGGCCGGGCCCGGTTGCGAACTGGGAGTCTGAGCCGGCGCACCTTGCCCGAGCAAAACGAATCCGACCCAGCCGAGAATTAGCATTGCTGTTGATTTGTGACTACTGAACATGGAATGTCGATC
>JACXTT010014793.1_pt1 | contig 10181 bp, 9 predicted proteins | sample 9270951 | NCBI WGS metagenome assembly JACXTT01 (sample SAMN15532306, study PRJNA645909) | rock metagenome | isolation source: weathered quartz diorite | place: Puerto Rico | collected 2017-06-21
TTAGGTGTAGGGTGGGTAACTCGTTACCCACCGATTGCTATTAGGTGTTGTTGACGACGAGGCGCGGTTCGCCCAGGCCAAAGCGCTGGCTGATCGAGGCGGCGATGCCTTTGGCGTCCAGGCCAACACTGGCCAGCAGCGCTGCCGGGTCACCATGGTCGATGAACTTGTCGGGCAGGCCCAGCATCAGGATCGGCTTGACGAGGCCAGCCGCTGCCAGCGCTTCCGCCACCGCAGCACCGGCGCCGCCCATGATGCAGCCCTCTTCCACCGTCACCAGGTAGTCGTGTTCCTGGGCCAGGCGCTTGAGCAGCTCCACATCCAGCGGTTTGACGAAGCGCATATTGGCCACCGTGGCATTCAGCGTTTCGGCCGCGCCCATACTTGGCGCCACCATCGAACCGAAGGCCAGGATCGCTACGCCCTTACCTTCGCGCTTGACGATGCCCTTGCCGAGCTCAATCGACGTCAGTTCCGGCGAGATCACCGCGCCAATGCCAGCACCACGTGGGTAGCGTACCGCTGCAGGACCGTTGTAGTGATAAGCGGTGGTCAGCATTTGGCGGCATTCGTTTTCGTCCGACGCAGCCATGACGACCATATTCGGAATGCAGCGCAGGTAGGCCAAATCATAGTTACCCGCATGGGTTGCGCCGTCCGCACCAACAATGCCTGCGCGGTCCAGCGCAAAGGTCACGTCCAGGTTTTGCAGGGCCACGTCGTGGATCAGCTGGTCGTAGGCGCGCTGCAGGAAGGTCGAGTAGATCGCCACGACAGGCTTTAGCCCTTCGGTCGCGATGCCGGCGCCAAAGGTCACCGAGTGCTGCTCGGCGATGCCCACGTCGAAGTAGCGGTCCGGGTATTCGTGGTGGAAGCGCACCATGCCCGAGCCTTCGCGCATGGCAGGCGTAATGCCGACCAGGCGTTTGTCGACGGCCGCCATATCGCACAGCCAGTTGCCGAAGACTTCGGTATAGGTCGTCTTGCCCGGGCTGGCAGGCTTGATGCCTTCGGTCGGATTGAATTTGCCGGTGCCGTGGTACAGGATCGGTTCTGCTTCGGCCAGCTTGTAGCCTTGGCCTTTCTTGGTCACCACGTGCAGGAACTGCGGGCCCTTGAGCTTCTTGATGTTTTCCAGCGTCGGGATCAGGGAGTCAAGGTCATGGCCGTCGATGGGGCCGATATAGTTGAAGCCAAATTCTTCAAACATTGTCGCCGGAACGACCATGCCTTTGGCGTGTTCTTCAAAGCGCTTGGCCAGCTCCAGTACGGGGCCAGGCAGCACCGACTTGCCGACGTTTTTGGCGGCAGCGTAGAACTGGCCGGACATCAGGCGGGCCAGGTAGCGGTTGAGCGCGCCAACGGGCGGCGAGATCGACATATCGTTGTCATTCAAGACCACCAGCAGGTTGACGTCTTCCTGTACGCCGGCGTTATTGAGTGCTTCAAACGCCATACCGGCCGTCATGGAGCCGTCGCCGATCACGGCGATGGCGTGGCGCGATTCGCCCTTGAGCTTGGCCGCATTGGCCATGCCGAGCGCGGCGGAAATCGAGGTCGACGAGTGGGCCGTGCCGAAGGTGTCGTACTCGCTTTCGTCGCGCTTGGGGAAGCCCGACACGCCATTGAACTGGCGCAGGGTATGCATGCGCTCGCGGCGGCCCGTGAGGATCTTGTGCGAATAAGTCTGGTGGCCCACATCCCAGACGATGCGGTCATGCGGCGTATTGAACACGTAATGCAGCGCGATCGTCAGCTCGACGGTGCCAAGGTTGGACGACAAGTGGCCACCGGTCTTGGAGACCGAGTCGAGCAGGAAGTTACGCAGCTCGTGGGCCAGCGGCGTCAGTTGGGCGCGCGGCAGTTTGCGCAGCTCGGCTGGTTCGTTGATTGTCTCTAGCAAGTTCATTTACGCTTTCCGCTGCACGATCAGGTCGGCCAGTTCGCGCAGCCTGTTCGCTTTTTCTCCGAACGGAGCCAACGCCTGGTGGGCGTCGTTCCGCAGTTTTTCTGCCAGGGCCTTTGATGGTTCCAGGCCCAGGATCGACACATAGGTCGGTTTATTCTGTTCCGCGTCTTTGCCCGCGGTCTTGCCCAACGTGGCCGAATCGGCCGTCGCATCCAAAATATCGTCAACGACCTGGAAGGCCAGGCCGATCGCATTCGAATACGTGCCCAGTGCGGCCAGTTCGGCCACGTCCAGTTCACGCCCAGCCACGGCGCCCAGCACCACTGACACACGCAGCATGGCGCCAGTTTTGAGCTGGTGCATGCGCTCGAGCTGCGCCAAAGTCATCGACTTGCCGACATTGTCGAGGTCAATGGCCTGGCCGCCGCACATGCCCGCCGAGCCAGCCGCTTGCGCCAGCAAACGCAGCATGGCAACCTGGCGGCTTGGGGTCACTGATTCCATGTCGGCCAACACGTTGAAGGCCTGGGCCTGCAGCGCGTCGCCCACCAGCAGCGCCGTCGCTTCATCATACGCCACATGCACGGTTGGTTTGCCCCGGCGCAGCTCGTCGTCGTCCATGCAGGGCATATCGTCGTGCACCAGCGAGTACACGTGGATCATTTCCACCGCGGCCGAGGCACGGGCCAGCGCTTCGGCCGGGGCGCCAAACAGGGCACCAGCGGCGTACACCAGCAACGGGCGCACGCGCTTGCCGCCACCGAGGGTCGTATAGCGCATCGCCTCATGCAGCTTGTGCGGCACGAGATCCGCGGCCGGCAGGAAGCCAGAGAGCTGCTGCTCCACCTGGACCTGCACGGTCTTCATCCAGTCGTCGAAACCTGCCGTCATTGGCCCGCCTCGTCCATGCCGTCGGCAGCAAAAGGCTTGAGCATCTCGCCGTCGAGCACCTTGACTTGCGACTCCACCTTGTCCAGCTGGGCCGCGCAATAGCGCACCAGCTCGGACCCGCGCGCATAAGCGGCGACTGAGGCTTCGAGCGGCAATTGACCTGCTTCCATTTGCGTGACCAGCTGGGCCAGTTCGGCCATCGCTGCCTCAAAGGACTCGGGGGTGGCAGCACTTTCTGTTGTTGATTTTTTTACCATAGTCAGTTCGACAGTCTAACCCCTTATTTTAGAGCAAACCACCTGATCGTGCGGCCCTGAAAGGCCAGCCGGAACAGCCAAAATTAACTTATTTGCAACTTATCAGCCCTCAAACACCACATCTTTGCACGCAATCGGGACTGTTAACGCTGTAACAAGCTATAATCATTGGTTCTGTCCGAACTACCGTATTCCATATATTTAATACTGGTCTTTGGATTCTTTCTCTTCTTGGGTTCAGAACCCATATTCAAGGGGGGTTGGGATGTCCGATCTGGCTACCCACGCCAAGCTGGGGCGCGAATGCGCGCAGCTTCCGGTAGACGTCTATTTTGACGAAACGCTGCTGCAGCGTGAAATGCAGCAACTTTTCCAGCAAGGGCCGCGCTATGTGGGCCACGAGCTGATGGTGCCCGAAGTGGGCGATTTTGCGACCCTGCTGGCCGAGAACGAAGGCCGCATGCTGGTCCGTAACGCCCATGGTATTGAGGTGCTGTCCAATGTCTGCCGACATCGCCAGGCCCTGATGTTCAATGGCCGCGGCAATGCCAACAACATCGTGTGCCCGCTGCACCGCTGGACCTATGACCTCAAGGGCGAACTGATCGGCGCGCCGCACTTCCCCGAGACGCCCTGCCTGAACCTGGCCAAGACGCCGCTGCAGAACTGGAACGGCCTGCTGTTCGAGCAGAACGGCTACAACGTGATGGACGAGCTCAAGCGCCTGTCCGTCACCAAAGACCTCGACTTCACCGGCTATATGTTCGACCACGTCGAAGTCCAGCACTGCAATTACAACTGGAAGACCTTCATTGAAGTCTACCTGGAGGACTACCACGTCGAGCCTTTCCACCCCGGCCTGGGCGGCTTTGTCAGCTGCGACGACCTGCGCTGGGAGTTTGGGCGCGATTACAGCGTGCAGACCGTGGGCGTCAACCGCGGCCTGTCCAAGCCGGGCTCGCCCGTCTACCAGCGCTGGCAGGAGCAGGTGCTCAAGTTCCGCGGCGGTGAACCACCGAAGTACGGCTCGATCTGGCTGACCCTGTACCCGAACATCATGGTCGAATGGTACCCGCATGTGCTGATCGTCTCGACCCTGTGGCCGGACGGCCCTCAAAAGACCCGCAACGTCGTTGAGTTCTACTACCCCGAAGAGATCGTGCTGTTCGAGCGCGAGTTCATCGAGGCCGAACGCGCCGCCTATATGGAAACGGTGCTTGAAGACGACGAGATCGCCCTGCGCATGGACGCTGGCCGCAAAGTGCTCATGCAGCGCGGCGTCAATGAAGTGGGCCCCTATCAGTCGCCGATGGAAGACGGCATGCGCCACTTCCACGAATGGTACCGCGCGAGGCTCTCGCTTTGATGCCCGCGCTGTGGATGCTGGTTGCCAGCTTTGCCTTCGCCGCCATGGGGGCGGCAGTCAAGCTGGCCTCGCACTACTACAGCACCAACGAAATCGTCATGTACCGCGGCCTGGTGGGCGTGCTGATGCTTGTCATCATCGCCCGCCACCAGGGCGGCACCTTCCGCACTCATTTACGGCGCGAGCACCTGGCACGCTGCACCTGGGGCGTCGTCTCCCTGTGGTTCTGGTTCTACGCCATCGGCGCCCTGCCCCTGGCCACGGCCGTCACCCTGAACTATATGGCGCCGATCTGGATCGCCATCTACCTTTTCCTTCTTGGCCTGTGGCAGCGCAAGAATCATGTCGAGTGGCCAATGATCGCCGCCATCGCCATGAGCTTTGCCGGCGTCGTCATGGTGCTGCAGCCCACGGTCGCCAGCAACCAGTGGATCGGCGGCGCTGCCGGCCTGCTGTCGTCCGTGCTGTCGGCCATCGCCTATATGCAGGTGCGCCGCCTGGGCAAAATGGGGGAACCGGAGTACCGCGTCGTCTTCTATTTTTCGCTGATGTCCTTCCTGGCCGGGATGGTGGGCTGCTTTGTCACGGGCGCGACGACCAAGGCGCCAAGCTTCCACGCGCACGGCTGGGAAAGTGGTGCCTTGCTGCTGGCCCTTGGCATCACGGCCTGCATCGCGCAGCTGGCCATGACCCGCTCCTACCGCTTCGGCAAAGTGCTGGTGGTGGCCAACCTGCAGTACACCGGCATTATCTTCTCCAGCTTGTGGGGCATGCTCCTGTGGGCGGACAGCTTTGACTGGCGCGTCTGGCTTGGTATCGTGCTGATCCTGGTTTCCGGTGTCGCAGCAACGTTCTACAATAGCAGCACGACAGCTGAAACCAAGACCGATCCGATCGCCAGCGAAACTTGAGGAAGCCATGCACACGACCCTGATCAGCGCAGCCCAACTTTCCCCGCAAGCCGACAACCCAAACTGGGTCATCGTCGACTGTCGCCATGACCTGATGAACCTGGCGGCCGGCCGCGACGGCTATGCCATCGCCCACCTGCCCAATGCCCTGTTCGCCGACATGGAAACGGAACTGTCCGGTCCCAAGCAAGGCGCCGACGGCGTTTTCCGTGGCCGCCATCCGTTGCCGGAGCGCGCCGCCTTCATGGAAACGCTGCGCAGCTGGGGTGTCAACGACGAGTCCCAGGTCATCGCCTACGACGCCCATGGCGGCATGTTTGCCGCCCGCCTGTGGTTCCTGCTGCGCTGGGTGGGCCACAAGGGCGTCGCCGTGCTCGATGGCGGCATGGCCGCATGGCAGTCGGCCGGCTTGCCGCTGACAACCAAGGTCATCGAACGCAGCCGCGGCCACATCCACGAGCGCGAGTCCCTGGTCCCGACGGTCAATGTGGACCAAGTGCTGGCCAATACCAAATCCGCGCTGCGCATCGTCGTGGATGCGCGCGCGGCGGACCGCTTCCGTGGCGAGAACGAGACCATTGATCCGGTGGGCGGCCATATCCCCGGCGCGCGCAACCGCTTCTTCAAGGACAACCTGCGTGAGGACGGCCGCTTCAAGGACGCCAATGTCCTGAAAGCCGAATTCAGCTCAGTGATCGATGATCCAGCCGACGCCATCATGCAGTGCGGTTCCGGCGTGACCGCCTGCCACAACCTGCTGGCACTGGAGGTCGCCGGTTTGAAGGGGGCGGCGTTGTATCCCGGATCCTGGAGCGAATGGTGCGCCGATCCAGCCAGGCCGGTAGCGACCGGCGCGTAAGGCAGGAACACGTAGGGTGGGTAACTTGTTACCCACCGAACGATGTGTGACGGATCAATTCGGTGGGTAACTAGTTACCCACCCTACGCATGCCGCGTCAGGAACAGGACAATCGCTACGCCTGCCGCGATCAGCAGCACCTGCGGGATCGACTCGCGCACCGTGGCGCGGCGCTGCATTTGCGGCATCAGGTCGCTCACGGCAATGTAGATAAAGCCCGAAGACGCAAACACCAGCACATAGGGGATCAGGTTGCTGGCCTTGTCGAGGGTGAAGTAACCCAACAAGCCCCCTGCCACCGCGAGCAGGCTGCATACCAGGTTGAACACATAGGCGCGCTTGCGTGAAAAGCCCGCATTGAGTAGCACAATAAAATCGCCAATCTCCTGCGGGATCTCGTGCGCAATGATGGCCAGGCCGGTGATGATGCCCAGCTGCGGATTGGCCAGGAAGGCCGCCGCAATCAGGATACCGTCTGTGAAATTGTGCATGCCGTCGCCGATCAGGATCATCCAGCCGGACTTGCCTGCCTCGTGGGCGTCATGTCCATGGGCGTGATGGTGGCCGTCGCCTTCATGGTGGTGGGAGTGGCGCAGGATGGCCAGCTTCTCCAGCATAAAGAACACCAGCAGGCCGCCCAGCAGCGTGGCAAACAAGGTGCGCGGGTCAGCGCCGGACTCAAACGCTTCCGGCAGGGCGTGCAGCAGGGAGGTCGACAGCATGATCCCCACTGACAGGCTGACCATACGCTCGACCATCTTTGACAGCAAGGCGAACGAAAACACCGCCGCGCAGCTGATGCTCAGCACACCACCGATCGTGGTCGCCAGCAGGATGGAAATGAGAATGGGGTCGATTTTGCCTACCTCGTGGGCTGTTCAAGCCCCGCATTGTACCGTCCCGCGCCCGGGTTTGCTGCATTCTGGCGCTTGGGCCAGCGACTTCCTGGCAGTGGGGCCAAGGACCACCCGGATCAGGGCTTGGCGCTTGATGGTGCTGGCTGGCCCGCCTGCAGCTCGTCCGCCAGCTTGCGAGAGGCGTGCCAGCGGCTCGATGGCGAGGGGTGGGACGAGGAGTCGAAATTGGACCACTTGCTGTTGCGTGCCGCCTTCTTGTAGTAATTGGCCAGCGCCCTGGACGGCCACCCCGCCCGCACCGCCAGCTTGAGCCCTTCCTGGTCGGCCTCAGCTTCCTGGGCGATATTGATGTCCTGTAGTTTGCGCATCAAGCTGAAGTTGTTGTCGATGGCGTCTTCCAGTTCCGAATAAGGCCGATCGCGCCAGTAGGGGTCCAGCCGCAGCGCCTCCAGCGCTTCCTTCAAGTTGTGCTTTTGGATGGCATGCTGCATTTCGTGGGCCAGCAGCATGGCCACTTCTGTGTCCGACAGGTCCAATTCTTTGACGTAATGCTGGCCGACGAGGATGCGGCCACCGGCCATTCCATAGGCGTTTTCGTCCACGTCAGAGGTAGTATGGATCTCCCACGGCCACTGCGCGATCTCGGGGTAGTCGCGTTTGGCTTGCTCCAGCAGCGGTTTGGCAATGCGCTCAATCCGCTTTTGAAAATCCGGGTCGGGATCCAGGGTATAGCGGCCCGCCAGTTCCTTCATGTGGTCGCGATAGAGCTTGCCTGCCCCGGCCATCACCTCCTCCAAGGTGACTGCTTGGGCCGAAGCGCAAGCAAACACAGCGATCAGGAGGAGGTGGCGGAACATGGCGATCTCGGGTTGGTCAGTGAATCACAACCAGTCAGTCAATTGCTCGACTTCGTTCATCTTGCGCCAGCTGGGGCGCTGGCTCACGGTCTTGGCAAACTTGTTCAGGTTCGGCCACTCTGTCGCTGGCTTGGGCATATTGCGCGACCAACGCAGGTACATCATCAACTCCAGGTCAGCACTGCTGAAGGTATCACCCAACAGGTAGGGACCATTGACCGCCAGGTGGGCGTCGACATAGTCAAATACCTTGGCCACCTTGGCTTGCAGGGCGGCGCTGACGGCGGGCGGGTGCTCGTCCGCGCCCATTTCGTGCGCGTAGAACCACATGCGGTAGACCGCACCCAGGGCGACCGGCAGGTAGACGCTCCATTGCAGCCATGCGGCGCGCTTGTCGGCCGGGGCGAGACCCTTTTCAGGATGGCGCTCGGCCAGTAGCATCACCAACGCTGCCGACTCGATGACTGGCTGTCCATCCACGATCAGGGTCGGGACGCTGCCATGCGGGTTGAGTTTCAGGTATTCCGGGTCGCGCTCCTTGGTATCGAGGTTAACGCGCACCAGCTCAAACGGCACCTGCAGCTCGTTGAGCATGGCGTGGACAACGAGGCTGGCCGATCCCGGCGCGTAGTAAAGCTTGTACATGGGGTCTCCAAATGTGTGGGCTAAAGACGATGGGTTAATGCGCCTCGTCCCAGTTCTTGCCAACGCCGACTTCGGCCAGCAGCGGCACCTTCAGGGTGGCCACGCCCGCCATCAACTCGGGCAGCTTGACCTTGACCAGTTCCAGCTCCGCCTGCGGCACTTCCAGCACCAGTTCGTCGTGGACCTGCATGATCATCCTGGTCGCCAGTTTCTCATTTTCCAGCCAGGCCTGCACAGCGATCATCGACAGCTTGATCAGGTCAGCTGCCGTGCCCTGCATCGGCGCGTTGATTGCGGCGCGTTCTGCCCCCTGGCGGCGGGGACCGTTCGGCGAATTGATCTCGGGTAGCCACAGGCGACGGCCAAACACCGTTTCGACATAGCCGCGTGCCTTGGCCTGCATGCGCGTGTCGTCCATATACTGTTTGACACCGGCGAAGCGGGCGAAGTATTTGTCGATATAGTTTTGTGCGGCGGAGCGCTCGATGCCCAGGTTGCCTGCGAGGCCAAAGGCGCTCATGCCGTAGATCAGGCCGAAGTTGATCACTTTGGCGTAGCGGCGCTGTTCGCCCTGCACGTCGGCAGGCGCCACGCCAAAAATCTCGGACGCGGTCGCACGGTGGATGTCCTCGCCTTCGGCAAAGGCACGCAGCATGGCCGCGTCCTCAGAGATGTGCGCCATAATGCGAAGCTCAATCTGCGAGTAGTCGGCCGAAACGATCACATTACCAGGCGCCGCCACAAAGGCTTCGCGGATGCGGCGGCCTTCTTTGGTGCGGATCGGGATGTTTTGCAGGTTCGGGTCGTTTGACGCCAGGCGACCCGTGACTGCCACGGCCTGCGCGTAATTGGTGTGCACGCGGTCAGTGTCCTTGTTCACCATCAGGGGCAACTTGTCGGTGTAGGTCGACTTGAGCTTGGACAGGCTGCGGTACTCCAGCAGCACTTTGGGCAGCGGATAGTCCTCGGCCAGCTTTTCCAGCACTTCTTCGTCCGTTGACGGCGCACCGGTCGGGGTTTTCTTAATGACCGGGAGCTGCAATTTTCCAAAGAAGATTTCGCCGATCTGCTTGGGTGAACCGAGGTTAAACGGCCCGCCTGCCAATTCGTGGGCCTGTTTCTCCAGTTCGGCAATGCGTTCGCCCAGTTCTTTCGATTGTGCGTCGAGCTGGGCCGCATCGATCAGGACGCCATTGCGCTCAATCTTCTGCAGCACGACGGCTGTCGGCAATTCAATTTCACGGTAGATGTAGGCCAGCTTGTCATCGCGTTCAACATGGCCAATCATCGTCTCATGCAGGCGCAGGGTGATGTCGGAGTCTTCGGCCGCGTATTCAGTCGCACGGCCGATCTCCACCTGGTCAAACGTGATCTGGCTGGCGCCTTTGCCGCACACATCTTCAAATGAGATGGTCTGGTAGTTCAGGTGGCGTTGGGCCAGGCTGTCCATATCGTGCTTCTTGTGCGACTCGAACACATAAGACTGCAGCAGCGTGTCATGGGCAATGCCGAGCAGATTAATGCCATGGTTGGCAAAAATATGGCTGTCGTATTTGAGGTTCTGCCCGACTTTGGGTTTGTTGGCGTCTTCCAGCCACGGCTTCATTTTGGCCAGCACGTGCTCGCGCG
>JACXTT010014794.1_pt1 | contig 10180 bp, 7 predicted proteins | sample 9270951 | NCBI WGS metagenome assembly JACXTT01 (sample SAMN15532306, study PRJNA645909) | rock metagenome | isolation source: weathered quartz diorite | place: Puerto Rico | collected 2017-06-21
GATCACGCCGATTGCCATGGAGCGGGGCTTGCGGTTTGCGATCCGAGAAGGAGGCCGCACCGTAGGCGCCGGTACCATTACCGAAATCTTGGAGTGAGCCAGTATGCCGCGCGACATCATTTCGTTCCAGTGTTCCGAGTGCAAGAGTCGCAACTACTCGAGCACGAAAAACAAGAAGAAAGCGACAAAACGATACGAGTTTACCAAGTTTTGCAAACGATGCAGGAAACATACGGCTCACAAAGAGACAAAATGATGAACGGACTCGGAGAAGGAGTGACACGGCGACGCGGAGAATATCCATTTTCCGCCCTGTCACCGTCTCTCCCCGTCCCTCCGTCTCGCCAATGCAGGGGTATAGTGTTAGCGGCTAGCACGGCGGTCTCCAAAACCGTAAGGCCGGGTTCGAATCCTGGTACCCCTGCCAACGAACGCTCGGACCAGGTTGACGATAGGTTCGCCGTTGCCCATGCGCGAGCGACCGTCAGGGATGAGAGACAGAAATGACCAGGGTATTGGAAGGACTGGAGGAGCGAGCCAAGCCCCAGTCGACGAATTGGCTGATTCGTAGGCTCCAGACATGGCGTCAGTTCTTTCATGACGTCAAGCTGGAGATGAGAAGAGTGACCTGGCCGACTCGCCAGGACGTTTATGGCACGACCCTGGTTACAGTACTGGTGGTCTTCTTCTTTGGCTACTTCCTCTGGGGAACGAATTGGGTGCTCTCGTACCTGGTTGATTCATTAATCAAACACTTTACGAAATAGTAGATGTCGAATCGCTGGTTCATTATCCACACCTATTCCGGCCACGAGCATAAGGTGTGCGAGAGCTTGAAAAACCGGGTACGCGCCTTCGGCATGGAGAATGAGATCACCGACGTGCTCGTGCCGACAGAGAAAGTGGTGGAGATGCGCAGCGGCCGCCGGATCGAATCGGAAAAGATGATCTTTCCCGGATATGTGCTGGTGAAAGTTGTGGCCGACGAGAAGGGAGAGGTGTCGGAGAAGGCCTGGCACGCGGTGCGAAACACACCCAAAGTAACGGGCTTCGTCGGCGGACAACATCCTACCCCGCTGACGGACAAGGAAGTCGAGGAGATTATCCACCACGTCTCGTTGACGGCGGATAAACCGAAGCCAAAGCACTCGTTCATCTCGGGTGAGCTGGTCAAGATCATGGATGGCCCTTTCACAGGGTTTACGGGAAAAGTGGACGAGGTGAACACGGATAAGAGCACGTTGAAGGTGATGGTAACTATTTTCGGCCGCTCCACGCCCGTGGAGCTGACCTTTCTGCAGGTGGAGAAGGTGACATTCACGGAAGAGGAATGAGATGGCCAAGAAAGTCGTTACTCAAGTGAAGCTGCAGATCCCGGCAGGCAAAGCCAATCCGGCGCCACCTGTGGGCCCCGCCTTGGGGCAGCACGGCGTGAATATTATGGACTTTTGCAAGCAGTTCAACGCCAAGACCGCACAGGCGGGCGATATCACGATTCCGGTGGTCATCACGGTTTACAGCGACCGAACGTTCTCGTTCATCACCAAGACACCTCCCGCGGCGGACTTGCTGAAGCGGGCGGCGGGCGTCGAGAAAGGATCTCCGCGGCCCAACCGGGACAAAGTGGGGAAGGTCACGCGCAAGCAGCTGGAAGAGATCGCCCGAACCAAGATGCCCGACCTCAACGCCGCGTCGATCGACGCAGCGATGAGAATCATCGCGGGCACGGCCAAGAGCCTGGGGTTGGAAGTTGTGGAGTGAGGGAGTAATCAGTATGGCAGGAAAGAAATATACCGCGGCTGCGGCCAAGGTGGATGCGCTGAAAGGATATCCGTTGGAGGAGGCGGTGGCCTTAGTGAAGGAAACGGCATATGCCAAATTCGATGAGACGGTAGAGCTCACGGCCGTGCTTGGCGTGGATCCGCGGAAAGCAGACCAGATGGTCAGAGGGACGGTCGTGCTTCCCCATGGACTCGGTAAGTCTAAGCGGGTCGCCGTGATTGCTTCCGGTGAAAAGTTCAAGGAGGCCGAGGAAGCCGGCGCGGACATCGTGGGTGGAGATGACTTAGTGGAGCGGATAAAGGGTGGATATCTCGATTTTGATGCGCTGGTCGCAACACCTGATGTGATGCGATCCGTGGGTCAATTGGGAAAGATCCTAGGCCCACGTGGCCTCATGCCCAATCCAAAGGCCGGCACCGTCACCTTCGACATCAAGAATGCGGTCCGCGAGGTGAAGGCGGGTAAAGTCGAGTTCCGGGTGGACAAGACCGGTGTAATCCACGTGCCGGTTGGGAAAGTATCGTTCGACACCCCCAAGCTTTTTGACAACTGCCGCTCGCTGCTGGATGCGATCTCTCGCGCCAAACCGGCCAGCGCCAAGGGTCGATACGTGAAAAATGCAAGCTTGTGCTCGACCATGGGTCCGGGCGTACGCTTAGACGTGAGTGATATGGCCTAAACGGGTAATCGCATGAAGACGAGAGCAGAGAAACAGCAGGAGATCGACACGCTGGCAGCCGAGTTTCGGGAATCGCCGAATGTGGTGGTCATGGGCTTCAAGGGCTTGCCGGTTGCCAAGGATTGGGAATTGAGAAAGCGTTTGCGCCAGGCCCAACTGAAGTATCGCGTGGTGAAAAATACGCTGGCCCAGGTGGCCGCGCGGGGTACGGCGGCTGAGCTGTTGGTCGATCAGTTCAAGACCATGACATCGGTGGCGCTGGCTAAGGAAGACTCGGTAGCGCTGGCGAAGATTCTTACCAGTTTTGCCAAGGAGAACGTAGAAGTCGAATTCCGCGGGGCTGTGATCGAAGGCCGGTTGGTGAGTGCGAAGGACATACAAGTCATCGCCAGTCTTCCTTCGAAGCAGGAGCTAATGAGTCGAATCATGTTCCTGCTTAACGCACCGGCCCAGCGTTTGACCACTACGGTCCAGGGCGTGGCGCGCAATTTGGCTGTTGTCGCCGCGCAGGTGCGTGATCAAAAGAAAGGATTGGAATAAGCATTCCGAATCAGGAGCACTAATCGAATATGAGCGAGAAACTTGAGGGTATTGTTAACACCATTGCCGACCTGACGCTGCTGGAAGCTTCGGAGCTCGTCAAGATGATGGAGAGCAAATTCGGTGTTTCCGCGGCGGCAGCCGTGGCAGCGGTGCCTGCGGCCGCAGCCGCCGGCGCGGGAGCAGATGCTGCAGCCAGCACGGAAGAGAAAACCGAATTCGACGTTATTCTGACCGCGGTTGATGCGGCGAAGAAGATCGGCGTCATCAAGGTCGTCCGCGAGATTACCAGCCTGGGATTGAAGGAGGCCAAGGACCTGGTGGAAGGGGTGCCGAAGCCGGTCAAGGAGGGCGCCGGCAAAGAGGAGGCGGAATCGATCAAGAAAAAGCTTACCGAGGCGGGAGCCACTGTCGAAATCAAGTAACAGCCTACGCAGAACCAAAGAGCATTGCATCCAAAACTCAAGGGGATTAAATCGCCCGCCGCGCGGCAGGGAGAGCGTCCACGCTCCCGGCCCGGTGGTTTTCTGCATTCACTCGCGTCGGGACCGCAGCCTCACGCCGAATTTGAAACGGAAGGCTGTCGCGTCCTGCTCGACGCGACCCAGATTTAGAGAGGGAATACCGCTATGATGAATCGGGTCACTCCGGAGGACGGATTCAACCGGGTAGATTTCTCGAAGATCAATACGCCGATCACCATTCCTAATCTGATCGAGATTCAGCGTGAGTCTTACGACCGCCTGATGCAGATGGATCTTCTGCCGGAGGAGAGGGAACCTACCGGCGGGCTTCACGCTGTGCTCGCCTCGATATTCCCGATCCAGGATTACCGGGGGAGCGCCCAACTCGATTACGTGGACTACGCCATGGGTCAGTGGCGTTGCAAGTGCGGACAGCTAGAAGGCCTGGAGCACTTGCGCTCGCGGTGCAAGAAATGCAACGCGGTCATCCAGCTCAATCCGCTGTCGAGTGAAGACGTCCTCTGCCAACAGTGTGGCGCCACCAACAAGAACGTCATCAACCTGTGCCAGAACTGCGGCGAACCGGTCGGCCTCAAGCTGAAATATGACGTGGAGGAATGTGAAGAGCGCGGCATGACCTACGCCGTGCCCATGCGCGTTAAGTTCCGCCTCACGGTTTATGATACCGATGAAGCCACCGGACGCCGCTCGGTCCGCGACATAAAGGAAGAAGAGGTCTATTTTGGTGAGGTGCCGCTGATGACAGAGAACGGCACTTTTATCATCAACGGTACCGAGCGAGTCATTGTTTCCCAGTTGCATCGGAGCCCGGGCGTATATTTCGAGCAGCCGACCGTCCACTCTTACCTGGGGAAGATCATCCCTAACCGGGGAGCATGGGTCGAATTCGAGTACGACGCGAAGAACATCCTTTATGTTCGAATTGATAAGAAGAGGAAGATCCTCGGCTCGACCTTTTTGCGGGCGCTCGGCCTGCCGGTGAAGTCGAAAGAGACCGTGCTGCGAGACGATGATGAGGTAATCAAGAATCGGGTCTTGGAATGCGCTTACACGGATGAGGATATCCTTCGCACCTTCTACGATATCGAGCACATTCAGCTTCGCGACGGCAAGATCTATTGGAATTTGAAGACCAACGTCGCGGCGGAAGAGGGTTCACCCAAGTTCTTCGATCTTCGGCCCGCGGCCGACATCGTCCATCCGCGCACACAGGAGGTGATCGTTCGGGCCGGCCGAAAAGTGGGCGCTGCAGCCTACCGCGAGATTTTGAAGGCCCGCGTGAAGGAGATCGAACTCACGGTTGCGGATGTGGAGGGTTGCTATTTCGTTTCGGATCTCGCCGATTCCTCGGGAGAAGTCCGGGCCGAATGCAATACGCCGTTGACCGCAAGAGTCATTTCCACTCGGGGCGCCGCAGGGATTCATGAATTCGATGTCTTCATACCGGATCGAGACGAGATCGGCAGCGTGCTCAGCATGACCTTGAAAAAAGACAGCGCCAAGACCCCGGCGGAGGCGCTGATTGAAATCTACCGGAAGATGCGGCCGGGGGATCCACCGACGATACTCTCCTCCTGGAGACTCTTTGAATCGATGTTCTTCGATCCCCGAAAGTTCGACTTCTCGCGCGTTGGCCGGTTGAAATTCAACATTAAGATGGGCTATGCCGAGCGCCATCAACTCGAACGCTTGACCCTCACCCCTCAGGACTTCTTCGATGTGGTCAAATATCTGTTCAAGTTGCGGCGGGACTTGCCGGCCTACGAAGTCGACGATCGAGATCATCTCGGCAACCGACGGGTTCGAGCGGTTGGAGAGCTGTTGGAGAACCAGTTTCGAATCGGCCTGGTTCGAATGGAGCGGGCGATCAAAGAGAAAATGTCGGTACATGCGGAACTGCAAACCGCCATGCCACGCGACCTGGTCAATGCCAAACCCGTGATTGCCTCCCTGAAGGAGTTTTTTGGCTCCAGCCAACTGTCGCAGTTCATGGATCAGACCAATCCGCTCTCTGAGATCACCCATAAGCGGCGGCTTTCGGCGCTTGGGCCCGGCGGGCTCTCGCGTGAGCGGGCTGGATTTGAGGTCCGAGATGTACACCCGACACACTATGGCCGCATCTGCCCGATCGAAACGCCTGAGGGGCCCAACATTGGTCTGATCTCCTCGCTGGCGTGCTACGCGCGCATCAACGAATTCGGCTTCATCGAGGCGCCGTATCGAAAGGTCGAAGGCGGCGTCGTCGTCGATTATGTGAAGATCCTCAGTCCCGGAGACAGCGGGTTTGACATCGGTGAGCACTTGCCCAAGGAGAAGGTGGATCGCGTGAACCGGCGGCTCCTGGGCGAAAAGAAGAGTCGTGCCGAATACCATCCGTATCCTTTCTATTTGACGGCCTGGGTAGAGAGCAAGTATGTGATCGGCCAGGCCAATATCGAGATCGACGAGAAGGGTCACATTATTCCTGAGCGCGTAGCGGCTCGGCGCGCAGGGGAGTTCATCACCGCACAACGCGAGGAGGTACAATTCCTGGACATTTCCCCGAAACAACTGGTCTCGGTAGCGGCCTCGCTGATTCCGTTTTTGGAGAACGATGATGCCAACCGGGCCCTCATGGGATCGAACATGCAACGACAGGCCGTGCCGCTTTTGCAACCCCAGGCGCCTATTGTAGGGACGGGCATGGAGGAAGTGGTGGCGCGCGATTCCGGTGCCGTCGTCCTCGCGCGGCGCGATGGCTGGGTAGATAGCGTCGATTCCCAGCGCATTATTATTCGGGCGGACCTGTCTGCCGGCGGCTCGCTCTCGCGCGAAGTGACGGCCGATATTTATCAGCTCACGAAGTTCAAGCGATCGAATCAAAACACTTGCATCAACCAAAGGCCGGTGGTGCAAGTCGGCCAGCGGGTCAAGAAGGGACAAGTCATCGCGGATGGACCGTGCACGGAGCGCGGCGAGCTGGCGCTCGGGCGCAACGTGCTGGTCGCATTCATGCCATGGCGCGGGTACAACTTCGAAGATGCGATTCTGGTCTCGGAACGGCTGGTTAAAGAGGACGCTTACACTTCGGTTCACATCGAAGAGCTGGAAATCGAGGCGCGCGATACCAAACTGGGTCCCGAGGAGATCACTCGTGACATCCCCAACATCAGCGAGTATATGCTCCGCGACCTCGACGAAAGCGGAATCATACGCACCGGCGCCTACGTGCGTCCGGGCGCCATTCTGGTAGGTAAGGTAACACCAAAGGGCGAAACGCAGCTCACGCCGGAAGAAAAGCTGTTGCGCGCGATCTTCGGCGAGAAGGCAGGCGATGTCCGTGACGCTTCGTTGAAATGCCCGCCGGGCATTGAGGGGACGGTGATCGATGTGAAGGTTTTCACTCGGCGCGGTGTCACGAAAGATTCGCGATCGAACGCTATAGAGCAGGCCGAGGAAGACAACCTGAATCGGAATCTGCGTGACGAGATCCGCATCCTCGAAGAGGAGCGCAACAAGCGAATCTACGAACAGCTCGAGGGGCAGCGGCTCTCCGCCGATCTGGTGCATAACCGAAAGAAACTCCTCGAGAAGGATGAGAAGCTTAGCCGTAGCTTCTTGGAGACCTTGGAGCTGGGCGCCTTGCGGAAGATTCAGGTCTCCCATCCCAAGCTCGATCTGACGGCCGAGGTGAAGGAATTGGAGGCTCGCACCGAACGCCAAGTCACGGTCTTAAGACAGTACTACCAGGAACGAGTGGAAAAACTGCGACGCGGCGACGAACTGCCTGCCGGCGTGATCAAGCTTGTGAAGGTTTACATCGCCATGAAGCGCAAACTCTCCGTGGGTGACAAGATGGCGGGGCGGCACGGTAACAAGGGCGTGATCGCGCGCATCCTTCCCGAGGAGGATATGCCCTACTTACCCGACGGGACGCCGGTGGAGATTGTCCTCAATCCGCTCGGAGTGCCGTCGCGTATGAACGTTGGGCAGATCTTCGAGACCCACCTGGGGTGGGCCGGGCGAGCGTTGGGGCTGCGGTTCTCATCGCCGGTATTCGACGGGGCAGGCGAGGCCGCCATACGGGATAAATTGAAAGAGCCTGGACTTCCCCTGCACGGAAAGGTCGTGCTGACGGATGGAACCACAGGCGAGCCCTTCGCCGACAAGGTGACTGTGGGCTACATCTACATGATGAAGCTCTCTCATCTGGTCGACGACAAGATTCACGCGCGATCCATCGGTCCTTACTCCCTCATCACGCAGCAGCCCCTCGGCGGGAAGGCGCAGTTCGGGGGCCAGCGGTTCGGCGAAATGGAGGTGTGGGCGCTGGAGGCTTACGGCGCGGCATACACCCTCCAAGAGCTACTGACCGCCAAGTCGGATGACGTGAGCGGTCGCTCTCGCATCTATGAGGGAATTGTCAATGGCAATGTGGACTTCGAACCGGGGGTGCCCGAGTCGTTCAGCGTGCTGACCAGGGAGCTCCAGGGACTCTGCTTGGATGTGGAGCTGATCAAAAAGCCGGAAGATACGGCTGACGAGGAGACGGTCGAACGATGAACTCGTCCGAATTGCCCTGAAGGAGGTGCCTTCGGGGCAATCCGGCTAAACTGGCGGCGCCTAGTGGCATCGCCAGGAAGAGTTTGAACGGAGGCAAGATGTTTAGGCGTTTCATGGAAAGGCAGGCGCCCATGCTCGACTTCGATGCGATCCGCATCGGACTCGCGTCACCGGAGAAAATCCGATCCTGGTCGAAGGGTGAGGTGACCAAACCGGAGACGATCAATTACCGCACGTTCAAGCCGGAGCGGGACGGACTCTTCTGCGCGCGGATATTCGGTCCGGTAAATGACTATGAATGTCTATGTGGAAAATACAAGCGGGCCAAGCATCGAGGGGTCGTTTGCGACAAGTGCGGCGTCGAAGTGACGCTTTCGAAAGTCCGCCGGGAGCGCATGGGCCATATCGAGCTGGCGAGTCCATGTTCGCACGTATGGTTCTTCAAGAGTCTGCCGTCACGGATCGGGCAGCTGCTGGACATCTCCCTCAGAGATCTCGAAAAGGTGCTCTACTTCGAGTCTTACATCGTCATCGCGCCGGACGAGGAGCTTAACCGGATCGGTTTGCCCGTCAAGTATAAGGAGTTGCTCTCGGAAGAGCAGTATCGCCGGCTGGCGCAAGATTTTCCCGGCAAGATCACGCCCGACATTGCCAAGATGGGCGCCGAAGCCATCAAGACACTCTTGCATCAAGTGCATCTCGAGGAGCTCGGGACCGAATTGCGGGAAAAGATGCGTACCGATCCCTCGCAACAGAAGCGACTGAAGTACGCCAAGAGATTGAAGGTGATCGACGCCTTCCGGCGCTCTGGTAATAAACCGGAATGGATGGTGCTCGATGTCGTACCGGTTATCCCGCCGGAGCTTCGCCCGCTGGTTCCGCTGGATGGCGGGCGATTCGCGACATCGGATCTGAACGATCTCTATCGCCGGGTGATTAATCGCAATAACCGGCTCAACAAACTACTCGAACTGCGCGCCCCGGAGGTGATCATCCGCAATGAGAAGCGGATGCTGCAGGAAGCGGTGGACGCGCTGTTCGACAACGGCCGGCGAGGCCGGGTCATCAAGGGAGCCAACAACCGGCCGCTGAAGTCGCTCGCGGACTCATTGAAAGGGAAGCAGGGGCGTTTTCGACAGAATCTCCTTGGCAAACGGGTCGATTATTCCGGCAGATCGGTCATCGTGATCGGCCCCGAGTTGAAATTGCATCAGTGCGGATTGCCCAAGGCCATGGCATTGGAGCTGTTCAAGCCTTTCATCTATTACCAGCTCCAGCAGAACAACTACGTCCAAACGGTCAAACAAGCCAAGGAAGTGGTCGAGAAGCAGGATCCGGTCGTTTGGGACATCCTCGAGGGCGTGATTCGTGAACATTCGGTCTTGCTGAACCGCGCGCCCACGCTGCATCGCCTTGGCATCCAGGCATTCGAGCCTGTCCTGGTCGAGGGCAAGGCGATCAAGATCCATCCGCTGGTCTGTACCGCGTTTAACGCCGATTTTGATGGCGACCAGATGGCCGTGCACGTCCCCTTGAGTCCGGAAGCGCAAATCGAAGCCTCCGTCCTGATGCTGGCCTCGAACAATATTCTTTCGCCCGCCAGCGGCCAGCCAATCGCCGTGCCGACTCAGGACATTGTGCTGGGATGTTATTACCTGACCAAGAGGAAGGAGAACGCCAAGGGCGAGGGGATGCGTTTTTCGAGCGCAGAAGAGGTCTTGCTGGCCCTGGACGCGGGTTTTGTCGAAACGCAGACCCCCATCAAGCTGCGATTTGAAGGAAGACTGGTCGATCTTGAGGCGCTACGGGATCAGTCTGACGTCGTGAACGCGCCGGTCTACGAGGAATCCAGAGGGCGAATCATCGACACCACGGTAGGACGCGTCATATTCAATGAACATCTTCTCGAGGACCTCCCTTACATCAACGGGGTGATGAGGAAGGCGGGATTGCAATCACTGGTTCGATACTGCTTCCTCCGTTTGGGTCACGCGGCGACGGGGGAGTTATTGGACAGCTTGAAGGATCTGGGCTTCCTTTACGCGACCCAAGCCGGGATCTCAATCGGAATGGAAGACCTCGTCACCACGCCGAGCAATGGCGACTTGGGGAAAACAGCGGGAAGGGCCGTACCTTCCGTCGAGAAGACAGT
>JACXTT010014795.1_pt1 | contig 10179 bp, 7 predicted proteins | sample 9270951 | NCBI WGS metagenome assembly JACXTT01 (sample SAMN15532306, study PRJNA645909) | rock metagenome | isolation source: weathered quartz diorite | place: Puerto Rico | collected 2017-06-21
TATACCAAAACGATTACGGCAGCGGGTACTTATTCTGTATGCGTGACAGACAACGGCTCCTGTACGAAATCAGATATCATTGTTATTTCCAATACCTACTCTATCAACCTCGGCCCCAATGTAACCTTATGCAATCCACCTTCTACGACTCTTAATGCCGGATATTCAGGTGTAGGCGTTACTTATCAATGGTACAGCCCTTATCCAACGCCTGCGGCAGGAGTGAATAATTCCCAAACCTATTTTGTAAATGCGCCGGGCACTTACCGGGTAGATGTAACAGATCCAGGCTGCGGAGTTCAGTCTTCTTCCATTACAATAAACTCTACGAATACTGCCACTCCTGTCAATGGCACGTACTGTGCTCCAAGTGCCGTGAGTTTATCGGTTACCGGATCGGGGAGTTATCAATGGTACGACACCCCTACAAAAGGTACTGGTACTTTATTAGCAACAGGTTTAACGTATACTACTCCCGTGCTTACTCCTACTGCTACCTATACTTACTATGTACAAGACGTTGCTGCTACTCCCGGTGTGGTAGGACCTACCACAAGATTTGCTACGGGAAGTTCCGGAGCAAGTGGTGTACAATACAATCTTACGCAGAATGGTGTTTACTTCACGGTGAACAATGATTTCAATTTAAACTCGCTGCAAATACCTATTATCATTACTAATAATCAGGGCACGATGAATGTATCCATCACGTTGAAAGTATACACCTCTACAGGAGCCGCTACGGCTATACCAGCGAATACTTCGACGAATATAGTTACCATACCGGGTACTGCTTCTTCCTATGCACTTTACACCTTTAATTTTTCCGGCTTTACTATACCTGCCTCCGCCGGACCGAACTTATTAATGGAAATATCGGCTATCAATACTGCCTATCCCACCTGGGCATTTGACATTGAAAAAACCACTGGCCTCACAAGCCCTTATCCGTATCACTCTACTTCCGGCGTAGCAGATATTACTGGAGGCTTTATCAGCAACGGCGCTTCAAGCACTGGCTATTTTGGACTCTATAACTGGAATATTTCATCGGTCACTCCCTGTGCCCGGATACCCGTTCAAGCTGCTTACAGTTGTACTGCTCCTATTGAACTACTTTATTTTACTGCAAAGCCTTTGGGAAATGAAGTGTTGCTGAATTGGTCTACCCTGACGGAAATTAACAACGATCATTTTGTGATACAAAGAAGCACCGATGGAATACATTTCACCAACATAGCGATAGTAAATGGATCAGGTAATGCGAAAACACTGCACGACTATAGCTATACGGACTTCCCGGGTGCTTATTCCATTTTGTATTACCGTATCGAACAGGTAGACACCGATGGAAAATCCAGTACCTCATCCATGGAGACCGTTAACTCCAGTCAGGCAGGAATATCGGTATATCCTTCTCCTTCGCATACGGGAGATGCCTTAAATGTCTCCGTAAACGAAACCACCGGGAAAATAAAACTTTCCTTACTCGATATGCTCGGAAGAAATGTATATGAAAAATATTTTACCCTGAACGACGGCCTGAAAACGATTGTAACAGAATCGTTGAACCTGGGCAAAGGTGTATACATTGTAGAAGTAGTAAGCGATAGCGGAAATAAATATACCGAAAGAATAATAATAGAATAAAGTTGTTTGACATCCGCAATAAAAAAATCCCGTTTTGACAACGGGATTTTTTTATTAGTGCTTATGGAATGTTCATGTATTTATGCATCTGTAAAGAGACTTCCCACCTTGGGTTGCTTTTTACATATTCCACAATCAGCGGGAGCATTTCCTGTTGCTTTGACCACTCCGGTTGAAGATAAAATTTAGTTTTTAAATTTATCGGTTGCTGATTTTCTGTAATTAATTTGAAATATTTTTCCGCAAACTCGAAATCCGATTTGTTAAAAATGATCATTTTCAATTCATTGATAAAAGGATAATTTTTTTCTACCGGCTCTTTAAATTTTTTGGGAGAAAGACATACCCAATCCAATCTGCCCGTCAACTCATAAGCACCCGATGTTTCTATATGTGTACGAAATCCAGCTTTTTTTAACATTTCTGTCAAAGCTTCCAGGTTATACATCACAGGCTCCCCGCCTGTAATAACTACAAGACGCGCAGGATAACCGGCTGCTTCTTTTACAATTTCCTCTACCGAAACCTGTGGATATTTTGTCGCATCCCAGGAATCTTTAACATCGCACCAATGACATCCTACATCACAGCCACCCAGCCGGATAAAATAAGCAGCATGCCCCTGATAAAATCCTTCGCCCTGAATGGTGTAGAAGGCTTCCATCACTGGATAGGTTACTTTATTATATTTTTCTATGTCCAATTTTATAAAACTAAATCTAGTTGTAAATTTCTTTTTTTGACGCCTTCAATGTATTAGTCAACAAAGAACAAATCGTCATCAGTCCTACGCCTCCCGGCACCGGTGTGATATGACTGGCTTTGGGCGCTACTTCGTCAAATTTCACATCCCCTATCAGGCGAAATCCTGATTTTTTTGTAGCGTCTGCCATTCGATGAATACCAACATCAATCACCACAGCTCCCTCTTTTACCATGTCGGCGGTTACAAATTCGGGCTTACCTATCGCAACAATAAGTATATCGGCTTGCCTGGTAATTTCTTTGAGATTGCTTGTTTTGCTATGGCAAATGGTCACCGTGGCATTTCCGGGGTAAGCATTTTTTGACATCAGGATACTCATCGGAGAACCTACGATATTACTTCTTCCCAGCACGACACAATGTTTTCCTTCTGTAGGAATATTATACCGTTGCAAAATTTCCAACACTCCGTTTGGCGTAGCGGAAAGATAAGAAGGTAAGCCCAGCGCCATGCGCCCAACGTTAGAAGGATGAAAACCATCCACATCTTTTTCGGGAAGTATCGTATTCGTTATTTTTTCGGCAGACAAATGTTTGGGCAACGGCAACTGCACAATTAATCCGTCTATATCAGGATTGTTATTAATGGCCTTCACATGATCCAATAATTCTTTCTCTGTAGCAGACTCCGGAAGTTTTACATGTGTAGAGCGAAAGCCTACTCGTTCGCAGGACTTCACTTTATTGTTTACATAGGTTTCACTAGCGCCGTCGCTTCCCACTATAATAGCAGCCAGATGAGGAATTTTTCCTCCTTTGGCACTAATAGCTTTTACTTCTTCTGTAATTTCATTCAGAATTTCTTCGGATAATTTCTTGCCGTCTAACAGTATCATGCGTTACAATTGTTTTGGAGACGCAAGTTAGTATTTATTTAGTTAAGGAGGAAAGGAGTAGAGAAGGAAAGAAGGGAATACAAGCCGAAAGACGGATCTTTGATAATTAAGACTTTAGATTTTAGATAATAGATATTAGACAAATTAATGCCGGTCTGTGATTGAAAATTGTTCTAATATCTATTATCTAAAATCCAACCTCTAAATCTATTTTTTATTAATCTCAATCACCATCAACACCGCGGCATCCGCGGTATCGATTTCATCGATACCAATCGTTTCTCCGTCTCTAAAATTTACATTTTTAATAAGTACATCCTTCAGCGCTGCCGTTAACATTGACTCATAAGAACCGCCCGTACTCTGATTTGCCTGATCGTTTACATTTTTAAAATCCAGTGGTTTTTTAGAAACCACAATCGCCATAAAATCTTTCGTTCCTTTATCGTCCAGTTGCATGGAATAATCTTTCGGAAAAAGCCTTGCACCGGTGATACCACAGAATGGAGAATGTTTGGCGGTATAAGGGAATAAAACATAACTCGATCCATCGGTTTCCTGTCCGAATACATAAGTATAACATTCAGCGTCGTTTTTTACCGCTATTTTAAATTTTGTTCCAATAGGTAAAACAGGTGTTTCAAAAGTATTGCCGGATTTTTTAGAAAGCTGAACATACTCTTTTGAAGTATTATTCACCAGGCCGAAAGAAGCCTTTAATTTCTTTTTGTCTTCTGGTTTTTTACTCTCTAATGGATACAAACCGTATGCTTCGTTGGTGAATTTTGTGAAATGTTCATAAGGCATCCAGAACAATCCATCCACACCGAAATCTTCTCCCCAGCTGTTCATAATCTGAAATGAACCACCGTCCAGGTTGTCGTCATAGCCAATCACGCACAGGGCGTGGCCTCCAAACTGATCTTTATTATTGTAATCTTCTTCGGTTGGTATCCAGGATTTATTTCCGTTCATTTCTTCAAACGTTCCTCCCACCTGCATACCAATAACCACAGGAGCTCCCTGTGCGATATTTTGTTTCATAGCCAACAAATCAAGGCTGTAATTATCATCGTCTTTCGTAAGACGGTTGTACCCTCGCATGGTATAGTGTTGTGCTTCGTTTATCTGCTGTTCGTTTGGCAGGCGATCACAATGTTCTTCGTCGTACGGAAATTCATCAAAAGGCATCGCGCCCACGCTCATTAGTTTTTTCATAGCGTCTACCACATAAGAACCGTTGCAGTCGGAAGAGCCTATCTGATTGTACAAAAAGGAAGGACTAAATTTTAGTTCGTTCGGATTTTTCCCGGTAGCCGTAGCTTCCAGAATCGTGCGAGCAGCATATGCGCTGGCCCAACCAACGCAGGAACCTTGTTGGCCCTGGCTCAATCTTTCGGGTGCATATTTTTCCAAAGAAACCGCCGCCGGCAAAGAATTTCCTTCTGCCGACAAAGGTTCAAAAACTTCTGCCTGGTCAAATACTTCCTGTTTCATTTGACAGCCTGTCCCTTCAGAAGATTTAGTATCGTTATTAAATGAATTATGATCGTCACTGCCACCGCCTGAAGAAAACAGGAAATACAAAATGCCGAGAATAATTAATGTTACGATGGTTGTTTTAGGCCATTTGCGAAACGCAACAAATAAAAAGCCAAGGATAGCCAACCATCCCCAACCGCCGCCACCGCCGCCGGAGGAGCCACCACCACTGTTACCGGAACCACGAGAATCGTCGTTGTCGTCTTCTACCATTCTTACAGGCATAGAATATAGGGTTTAAAGGTTTACGGTTAAAAAAGTTTAAAGAAATAATTTATACGGAGAACCAATCCATTAGGTTTTCAGCATCAAAGTAGGGAAAAAAAGAATGATTCCAAAGTAGTTATATTTTTTAACTAAATTTAATTAGTCTGTTTTAAAAATTTCCCAAACTGATTCACACTATACACAAAAAATAAAAAACATTTATTGCCCTCCCTTAAAAGGGAGGGCAATAAATGTTTAATCCAGCTTCAACACCGCCATGAATGCTTCCTGTGGAATCTCCACATTCCCTACCTGACGCATCCGCTTTTTACCCTTCTTCTGTTTTTCCAGAAGTTTACGTTTACGCGAAATATCACCACCGTAACATTTTGCCAACACGTCTTTGCGCATTGCACTCAAGGTCTCGCGGGAAATTATTTTTGCTCCAATCGCTGCCTGGATGGCTATTTCGAATTGTTGTCTTGGGATAAGTTCTTTTAGTTTTTCACAAAGTTTTTTACCCCACTCATAAGATTTATCTCTGTGTACAATGGCCGACAGCGCATCCACTTGTTCGCCGTTCAGGAGTATATCCAGTTTCACCATGGTGGAAGTACGGTACCCAATCAATTCATAATCCAGTGAAGCATAGCCACGGGAAATAGATTTCAGTTTATCAAAAAAGTCAAACACCATTTCCGAAAGCGGCATTTCAAAATTCATTTCTACTCTATCAGCAGTAAGATAGGTCTGGCTCTTCATCATACCACGTTTGTCCATACACAGCGTCATGATAGCGCCAATGTAATCGGACTTACTAATGATTTGTGCTTTTATATAAGGCTCTTCAATATGATCAATTTTGGAAGGATCCAACATTTCCGCAGGAGCGTTTACAATATGTTTTTCACCTTTGGTATCAAATACCCAAAACTGCACAGAAGGTACAGTCGTAATTACCGTCTGATCAAATTCACGTTCCAGCCTTTCCTGTACAATCTCCATGTGGAGCATACCCAGAAACCCGCAACGGAAGCCGAAACCCAACGCAGCAGAAGTTTCCAGTTCCCATACCAGTGAAGCATCGTTGAGCTGAAGTTTTTCCATTGCATCGCGCAAGTCTTCGAAATCGGAAGTATCGACAGGATATACACCGGCAAATACCATTGGCTTTACTTCTGTAAATCCTTTTATAATATTCGTACACGGATTCAAGACATGTGTAATCGTATCGCCTACTTTTACTTCTTTCGCTGTTTTGATACCGGAGATAAGATACCCTACATCGCCTGCTTCTACAAAGTCTCTGGGTTCCTTCCCCAAACGGAGGATACCGATTTCATCTGCAAAATATTCTTTGTTGGTAGCGACGAATTTTACTTTATCGCCTTTTCGTACGGTACCGTTGTAGCAACGGAATATTACTTCAATTCCTCTGAAGGAGTTAAAAACAGAATCAAATATCAACGCTTGTAACGGAGCATTTGCATCGCCTTTAGGGGCGGGGATTCTGCTTACAATGGCTTCTAAAATCAAATCCACACCGGTACCGTCTTTCCCAGAAGCCGCAATGATACCGTCGCGATCACATCCGAGCAGATCCACCATTTGATCTTTTATCTCTTCCGGCATAGCACCGGGAAGGTCTATTTTATTAAGCACTGGAATAATTTCCAGGTTGTGCTCCATCGCCAGGTATAAATTTGAAATCGTCTGGGCTTGTATCCCCTGCGAAGCGTCTACCAGCAACAAAGCCCCTTCGCAGGCAGCGATGGAACGGGATACTTCGTAAGAAAAATCTACGTGGCCGGGAGTATCAATCAGATTCAAAACATATTTTTTTCCGTTGTGTAGATAGTCCATCTGAATCGCGTGACTTTTGATGGTGATTCCTCTCTCCTTTTCCAAATCCATATCGTCCAGCACCTGAGCCTGCATCTGACGATTGGAAACCGTTTTGGTAAATTCCAGAAGCCGGTCTGCCAAGGTACTTTTGCCATGGTCAATGTGTGCGATGATACAGAAATTGCGTATATTTTCCATTCTTTATATTTGATTTACAGGATTTTCAGATTTAGAGGTGACGCAAAATGAATTCACCACTTCAAAATCATTCTAAAAATCCATTCATTAGATTACAAATTTAACAATAATTGGCGTTATTCCGTGTAGATTAAAGCTGTTTTGAATTAATTTGAAAGCTACCCTGTTATGAATTTCTTTTCCCATAATAAAATATTGAAAGTAAGTATCTTAACGATAACAATAGGGATTTTTATCTTATTTTATAATTGGAATTACTCGGTGATGAATCCTTTGCCTCCCACTACCAAAGCAGATCGGATAGTTGTCTATAAAAGCAAACGAATACTGGAACTGCGAAGTAAAGGAACTGTTTTGAAAACCTACAAAATAGCGTTGGGCCTGCAGCCCATTGGTCACAAAGAGTTCGAAGGCGATCGTAAAACACCGGAAGGGATTTATTTCATCAATGGTAAAAATCCTTCCAGTGATTATTATAAAAATCTGGGCATCTCTTATCCTAACAACAAGGACAGAGCACATGCACGCCAATTGGGTAAACCAACAGGAGGCGATGTTAAAATTCATGGGATGCACAAAGCCATCACCTGGCTTGGGAAATGCCATCGTTTCAGAGACTGGACGCTTGGCTGTATTGCTGTAACAAATGAAGAAATGGAAGAAATATACAATGCCGTGCCCATGAAAACAGTTATTGAAATTTTACCCTGATAAGGAATAAATAAAAATTATTGTTATCTTAATTAACCCAATTGAAAATTTTAACCACAACAAACAAATTTTTCAACTAAAGTATCTACAATGCGCATAAAAAAAGTATCTCTTTATCTGCTGACAATAGTATTAACCGTTACAAGTAAGGGCTATGCTCAATACTACCGGATCAAACCAACGGACGCAGAAATGGACGAAGCCAGAACGTATAAAGCGCACTACAAAGACGATGAATTCCTTATTACTTCCACCGAAGTAAAGTATAGTTTTGAAAGATTGAAAGATAAAAACATTAAAATTCCTTTTGTAATAAATGAAAACACTACTACTTCGATCACCTGTCTGAAAGAAGGGATAAACACGGCTTATTCCAATACTTCTTTCTATGATCAGAATTCAGAAATAGTAAAATTTTCAGCGTTTGACAAAAATGGAAAAGCGGACCTGAGTGGCATCGCTACTTCTAATCAGACCTATTCCAATGAAGGCATCTTTCACGACGACACTAAATTATTCATCTATGCCATCAGCTTTTCTGACATTGGCCAAAAAGAAAAATACACCTTGTTTAAAAAATACAAAGACCCTAAATACCTTACTTCTATTTATTTTCATGGGCACTACCCGGCATTGGAAAAAAGTATTGTTCTGGAAATACCAGATTGGGCAGAGATTGATATTTTATTAAAAAATGCCGAAAATTATTCGATCGTAAAAACCGAAGAAAAAAATCCAAAAACGAATTCAACTATTTACACATACACCTTAAAAAATATTAATGCTGACAAAGCAGAGAACGACCAGCCCGGCGCCAGTTTCTACCTGCCACACCTTATCTTAATTCACAAAAGTTATACAAAAGCAGACGGCACCAAAGAATATGTTTTCCGTGATACGAAAGATTTATATACCTGGTATTCCAGTCTGGCGGGTGCAGTAGAAAACAACAAGGAAGCATTAAAATCTACCGTAGATAAACTCATCACTGGGAAAACTTCCGATATGGAAAAAGTAGAAGCCCTGTTTTACTGGGTGCAGGAAAACATACGCTACATCGCTTTTGAAGACGGTATTGCTGCCTACAAACCTGCTTCCTGCCAGGATGTGCTGAACAATAAATTCGGCGACTGTAAAGGGATGGCGAATCTTTTGAAAAATATGCTCGTACTCGCGGGCTTCGACGCGCGCCTTACCTGGATAGGGACGAACCATATTGCCTACAACCATTCTACCCCCGCGCTACTGGTAGATAATCATATGATATGTACGCTCATTCTGAAAGGTAAAAAATATTACCTTGATCCTACCGAAACCTATATTGCTATCAGCGATTATGCGCACCGCATTCAGGGAAGAGAAGTGTTGATTGAAAATGGGAGTACTTTTATTCTGGATACGGTTCCTGCGTTTCCCAAAGAAAGGAATATCATCCGTATCGAACAGAAATTCACGATGGAGAATGATCTGCTCAAAGGCTCTTCCAGGGACATCTACAACGGCGAAGGCAAAACATCGATCATACGGAGTTATAATATAATGAAATCCGATAAGCGCGAAGAAGCCATAAAAAAATACCTGAATGAAAACGATAAAAATATGACCGTGACAGGAATTTCAATGACTGATATGCACGACCGGAAAAATCCGCTGGAATTTTTTTACGACATGTCTTTGAAAAACCAGGTAAGTGCGATGGACAACGAAAAATATATTACACTGGATTATCAGAAGGAATATAAAAATTTCACCTTTGATACAACCAGGGTGAAAGATTATGTTTTCGACAACAAATATTATCTTGTTAAAAACATTGCCTTAAACATTCCTGCCGGATATACTGTAAAACATTTGCCTGCGGACATGAACAAATCCACTAAAGATTTTTCTATAAAAGTTTCTTTTGTACAAAAAGGCGACCAGGTGCTTTACAACAAAGAAATATCGATTGACAACGGTATCATCCGCAAGAAAGATTTCAAATTATGGAACAGTTACATTAAAGAATTAAAGAAAATATACAACGACCAAATAATTATTTCTAAAAATTAAGTTCATGAAAATTAAATTCCCTCTCTTCCTTTTAGCTGTAGTCTTTCTTTTTTTGAACACCTATAGTTTTGGACAAAATGAAAAAGAAAAATACCTGCAGCTGATAGGCGACTGGGACAAGGATTTTGAAAGAACAGATATTCCCGAAAAATGGGCTGCCGAATCGGCTGTTATCCTGGCAGAAAAACAGGACTACAGCAGTACCAAAATAATTTCCGACGATCTTACCTGGCGCTCTTCTTTCCGGAGGCGAATAAAACTGCTGGACAAAGCTGCTGTAGTTGAATTTTCTTTTTTTTATTTTTCCGGGTAAATAATTAAAAAACAAGATTTTCTTTACGAACATTTTGTTATTTTTGACTCCTTTAGAAAT